>Ga0306923_10000297_pt1 | contig 37883 bp, 36 predicted proteins | sample sta12Can44000108_FD_203841 | JGI IMG/M metagenome (GOLD analysis project Ga0306923, IMG submission 203841) | Lab enrichment of tropical soil microbial communities from Luquillo Experimental Forest, Puerto Rico - statanox.12C.anox.44.000.108 (v2)... | ecosystem: Environmental > Terrestrial >... | reverse complement strand
CAAAACCAGCTCCGGACTTCCAATAGCGGTAGGCCAGGCAAAATCCCAAAAGCATGAGGATCGAGTCCTGCCCCTGCAGAATCGCCGCCAGCACCGGATAAAACAGGAAGATCTGCAGCCCTGCTCTCGGCTGCGCGAACGTCCCGGCATGCGAGAGTTCGAATCGGCAAGCAAAAAAACTAGCCAGCAGCAAGAGCAGGTTCAGCGCGAGGAAGGCGAGGTACGCCGCGCGATACGGCAGATAGGAAAGCGGCAGAAACAGCAGCGCTTCATAAGCCGGGCGAATGAAGGGCAGCAGGCCTCCCGCTTTGCTCACCAGCCTGTCCTGCACCGCCTTCTGTTGCTCGTAGTCATAGAGACTGGCAGGATCGGTTCGCGCCAGATAGCCTGCGGCATAAAGCTGGCGGAAGTCCATGCGCTCGGCGAGCCCCGACGGAAAAAGCAGGAATTTCGCGCCGGCAAGGACCGCCAGCGAAAAGACGAACCAAACCAGGAGAAAGGGACGCGCCGACTGCACTTCGTCCTGGCTGGAGGCGGATGGAGTCATCAAGAACGGGACCAAGCGGCTCGAGAGTTTTTATCGCTTTTCCATCAAGCGGCGCAACAGCCGAATTTGACCGGCGTGATAAACGTCGTGAAAGGCAACACCCCAAAGGGCGCGGGAAAGTTTTGCCGACCGCGGTTTGCTTAGCGCGCGGCCGATCGCTTCACGCAGCGCCGCGTGCTCGCTGCGCAGTATCTCTTTGTCTCGCTTCCAGGCCGCTTCGCCCGGCTTTCCTGCTTCGGGCCGCGTGAAGAAATTGCTGCCGGCCAAGACGAAGCCGCCGCGTTTACCGCCTCGAAGCTTCCGGCGAATCACATATTTCCAATAAGCGGCGTGCAGCGTCTCTTCCCAGATATTGTGCCTGCCGGGAGCCGGCCGCCACGAGGCTTGCTCCGCCGTCACGCCCCGGAGCGACTGCCATAAGTTCGGCCCGTGCCAGGCCGTGCGATCAAACGCCTCGTCGAATAACTGCAAGATCATAGAGCGCGCGTCCATGGTTGCCTACCTCCCTTTCCCTAGAAGCATCCTCTGTAGAGCGCGGCCAGGAGTCAACCCAGCGGGTCTGTTGCAAGAAGGTTGCAACTAAGACACGATTAGGCTAGCCTAGTTCATATAGGACTGATTCAGTCCTATTTCTCGGCGGCACGAATTCTCGTCAGGAGATCGGTTTTGCGACTGCTTCGCTGCGCTTCCCTGTTGGTGTTGGGCGTCCTATTCCTAGTCCTTGGGCCCGGTCCTACGGCCGCCCAGGAAAGCCCCTACTTTGTGACCTACGACCACTACCTCGAGGAACCCGGCAACCTCGAGGTTGCATACTTCTCGACGTTCGGGACCCAGCGCGGCGGCAACAACTTCCATTCCTACTGGGCGGAGTTCGAATACGGCGCCACGGCATGGTGGACGACCGAGTTCTATCTCGACGGCCAAACGACGTTCCACGACAGCACGGTATTCTCGGGATTCAAGTGGGAGAACCGCTTCCGACCCCTTCAGCGCGAGCACTGGATCAACCCGATCCTCTATGTGGAATATGAGGATTTGAACGGAACCGACAAGACCCTCAAGGAGATCGTCGGACACGACGTCGAAGCCGATTCTCTCGATGCGAACGCGGAGGCTCGCCGCGAACATGAACGGGAGATCGAATTGAAGCTCATCCTGTCGAGCACGCTGAAAGGCTGGAACCTCTCTGAGAACATCATCGCCGCGAAAAATTTGGCCAACGAGCCGTGGGAGTTCGGCTACGCGCTGGGCGCCAGCCGTCCCCTCGGTCTGAAAGCGGCCGCCAAGCGCTGCTCGCTTTGCCGCCAGAATTTTGTGGCCGGTCTTGAAATGTACGGGGGGCTCGGCGATCGCTATAGCTTCGGACTGAAAGATACCTCGCACTATCTGGCGCCGGCCCTGGCCTGGAATCTTCCGAGTGGCTGGACATTGCGCCTCTCGCCGGGATTCGGCTTGAACGACCATAGCCACAGGCTGCTGTTGCGCTGGGGCGTTTCGCGGGAGATCAGCGGCTTTGGCGGAATGGTGCGCCGGATGTTCGGAGCGAAATCATGAAGCCGGTATTCTGTTCGCTGCTGCTTCTGTGTGCATCGTTTTTGGCCGTAACCGCAGCGCTCGCCAACGAACAAAAGAATGCAAAGTGGAGAGCCGACGTCTACGCCGAACTGGGCAAGGCGCCGGAAAAGGCGCGTAATCGCCTGAACCCTCTCGAGAACGATCCCGACGCGGCGGCTGCCGGACGGCTGCTATTCGAAGACCACTGCGCGGAATGCCACGGCGAACAGGCCGAAGGCGGCAAAAAAGCACCCAGCCTGCGCGCACCCGAAGTCCAGAATGCGGAGCCCGGTGCGATTTTCTGGGTTCTTAGCAACGGCGTCGTACGCAAAGGCATGCCGGTGTGGTCGCGCTTGCCGGAGCCGCAACGCTGGCAATTGGTGCGTTACTTGAAGTCGCTCGGAATCGCCGAACCGGCCTCGTCGGCACGGGAAGCGGCGGCAAAGCCCTAGGGAGAAACCTCCCGGGCCGCCTGAGGCGTGCTCTCGCCTGGAGCGGGCCAAGTCCGCCAGCACCGCCTCGGCCGCGCGCCGGAACGGCAGCGTCGCCTTCCGACGACATCTTGAATACAAACTCCCACATGCGGCTCGAGGATCGCCGGATGATTGGCCATCCTGGCGAATCTCTCCGCGATGAACCTCAAACGCCGACGAAGTGGCAGTGCCGTGCGGAGCCTCGATAGAGGGAATATCGTGCGGCCAGAGAGCGGATCGTAAAAGTGTGGAGCGGGGCCGGCTGCCCTCGGCACTGGCCGCGGGATTTTGTGGAGGACCTCGGTCTGGTGTCAGCCCTTTTTGGGCGCCAGCTTCAGGTTCAGCACGATGTCCATGCGGGTGTCAAAACTCGAGACGTTGCGGGTCTGCGATTTCGCGCCGTCTTTTTCCGCATGCACTTCGTAATCGGAGTTCGGATCGAGCCCGCTGAAGCGAAAGTTGCCCTGACTGTCGGCGATGTAGCTCTTCACCTGGTTGGTGCGCATGTTCTTTAAAAAAACCACGCTGGCGGAAGCCGGATTCTCCGATTTATCGACCACCACGCCGCGCACCGTTTTGAGCTGCGCTTCATGCTTGGGGTTTTGTGCACCCGCCGCCGGCGCCAGAAGCGCAAACAGCAACGCGACAACCATGATCTCTAAAGTCCGCCCATAGGTCATGATTTCTTCCCCGTCTGCTTCTGCATGCGGAAAACAAGGTCTTTGAAACGCTCTCCCGTTTTGGCGTCCACCACCCGCGACTCATCCCGGTAGCCCTTGGCGCGCACCACCACTTCGTAGTCGGCGCCCATTTTTACCCGAATGGCAAAATCGCCGCGCGAATTCGAAGCGTCATTCCATTGGAATTTCTTTTCTGAGGCCCGCCGGATGCGCAGCTCGGCCCCGGGCAGCGCCAGCCCCTCCGGCGTAAACACCGTGCCGCGGATTAAAAAGTCGTCGCCGTGACGGGTCTCCTTCTGCGCCTGCTTCGAGGAGGATTCTCCGGAAGGGGCGGACTGCGGTTCTTGCGCGTACAGCGTGCCGGCCAAGGCCAGCGCGCAAGCAAGCACCGCTCGAGGAAAGATGGACCGTCGCATAGTGAGATGCCGGGTCGCGAAAACGTGCGATCTTGACTCTAGATTGGATGCCTCGGAAACCGCGCCGGATGTAAGTCCCAGCTGGCGCACGGTAGGCAAAGGGCGCCTATTCCTCGTCTTCTTCTTCTTCGTCCTCGTCGAAGTCGTCCTCTTCCTCATCCTCTTCTTCCGCGACTTCGTCGTCTTCGCTCTCTTCGTCTTCTTCATCGTCAAGGTCATCGGAAATGGGGTTTAGATGAACGGGATGCGTCTGCGTGACTTCCAGTTCGGATTCACACTCGGGGCAGCTCAAGATTTCGCCCTCTTCCACTTCATCTTCGTCCACGTCAATTTCGGCGCCACAATCGGGGCAGCGAATCACGGCACGATCCTCCGAGTAAAAATTCGCGGGGCGGAACCAGAGAATCGCGACCGCCCGAGTCGAGAACTCAGAGTTTGCCATACAAACCCTGAAACCCCCGTATTATATACCGCAGCCTGAAAAATCAACTGGTTCGTACCGTCGTTGGCCGGTTGTAACGCGGCTGAAACATGCGGAGGAAACGGCTTGGGATGAGTTCCTGGCGCGAGTATCCGGAAAAGCCGATTGTGGGCGTAGGCGGCGTCGTGATCGAGGAGCGGCGCGCACTCCTGATTCGCCGCGGCAGCCAGCCCCTGCAGGGTCATTGGTCGATCCCGGGCGGCACGCTCGAACTCGGCGAGACCTTGGTCGAAGGCACCGAGCGCGAACTGATGGAAGAGACCGGATTGGCCGTGCGGGTGCTCGATTTGATCGAAATCTTCGAGCGCATCCATTTTGGCCGCGGCGCCGACGAGGCCTGGACCACGCCGGAAGAAAGGCGCCGGCCGCGGTTTCACTTTGTGATTGCCGACTATCTGTGCCAGCGGATTTCGGGCCAAGCCAAAGCCGGCGGCGACGTTACCGACGTGGCCTGGGCTGGGGAAAGCGAGCTGGAAAGATTCCAGTTGACGCCTACGGCCACCCGCATCATTCGCAAGGCCTTTTCTCTGGCGCGGCAACGGGAGTAAGGCCCTCGAGAATCCCTTGGCTATTGCCTGGCGATGTCGATATTGCCGTTGGAGTTGGTCAGATCGAGCGTGCAGCCGCCGTTGCCAATCGTGCCTTCAAGCGAATCCCCGCCCATGGTGCCCGAAGCGGTGATCGGGAGCTGCGAACTGATCCGGCCGAACGAAGTCTTGGCCTTGATGCGGTAGCCGGCGTTGGCGGGCAGCCGGATGCCGATGTGCGAGAACGAGGTGCGGATGCTGACGTCCTTGCAGAGGGACCCCGACGCGGTTACATCCACGGCGCCATTCTGGTTCTCGACCGTAATTCTCCCGCCCACGCCTTCCAGCGACACGCCCGAGAACGAGGTCGTTACGTTGGCGTCGCCCTCGATATTCTTCGCGGTCACCGAGCCGTTTGAATCCTGCGCGGTGAATTTGCCCTTCACGTTTTCCGCATAGATCGAGCCGAACGAGGTTTTGGCGTACACCTCGCCCTGAACGTTGCTCAACTCGATCGAACCGTTGCCGGTCACCATGTTCGCGCCCTTGAGAAGCTGGCTGCCTTTCACCGTGCCGAAACTCGAGGTTGCGGAAACGAAGCCCTGCACCTCGGTGACATGGACCGCGCCGTTGCTGTCCCGGACGGTCGCCGTGCCGCCGATTCGCGTGGCCTCGACAGCGCCAAAGCTGGTGGCCAGATCGGCGTTGCCCGACACTTCCGCCACATCGATGCGCCCGTTGCTGTTGGTCACTGCCAGGCTGCCGGAAATGTTGCGCACCACCACTTCGCCGAACGAATTGCTGACCGAGGAATTTCCGCCGGCTTGGGTAAGCGAAACTCTCGCGTTGCCGCCTGAAATCGTCGCGGCTCCGCCGATCTGCGCCGCCACGATCTCGCCGAATCGGTTTCTAAGTTCGAGCGTGCCCTTCACGTTGCTTACGTTGACCGCGCCGTTGTTGTTGGTAATGCTGCAGTTGCCGGAAGCGTTGGTCAGCTCGATTTTGCCGAAAGCGTTGACCAGTTTGGCTCCCCCGGCGTCGCGGACCAGCAGCGCCCCGTTCGAGTTTTCCAGCTGCGACCACCCGCGAACGCCCGAGACCTCTGCGTTGCCGAACGCGTTCCGCATCCACAGCGGAGCTTCGGCCGGCATGGCGATGTCGTAGTCCACGGAAAACGAAGAGTGGCCGCCGATGCGGATATGCGGTATCCGGCTTTCCGGATAGATGGTGCGGATGTGCACGCCGTCGCCCTCTTCCTTGACCTCGACCTGAATCTTTTGCAGAAAGCTCTGCGCATCGCTCGAGTTTGTATCCTGCGCCCGGATGGTCGCGGCGATCTTCACCTCGTGCCCGCCTTGGCCATGAATCGTCACCCTACCGAAGCGGTGGTCGAGGCTGACGCCCTGAGCGCCTGTGAGCGTCACCGTCTTCTGAAACTCGCGCGTAACTTCATTCTGCGCCGGGCTATTGGCAAAGGCCGGGGAAGCCAGAAGCGGCAGGGCCGCCGCGACCAGGAGCGCGGTGCGCCCGAGCCCGGCCAGGCGGCGGGTGCCGCGGCCCCCGGTTTCTAGCGTGCGGGCTTTCTGCCGGCCGTAATCGGCCGGCTGCCCGGCATTTCGGACTGGGTAAGTCACGGTTGTTTTGCCTCCAAGACCTCTTCCAGCGTGAACTGCTTTTCCTGGTACATGGCAAGCAGCTGGCGGCGCAGATGGCCGTTGGCGGGATTCATGCCCGCCTGCGCTTTCAAATCCGCGATAGCGCTGTCGAGCACCTGCAGCTTTTCGCGATAGCTGGCCATCAGCGGCGTGGAAGCCTTGTCCAGTTCGGGACGCGCTTCGGCGTCGAGCTTGTCGATCGCTGCCTCGTAGGCCGCTTCTTTTTCTTCCACATTGCGCACTGCCCGGTCCGTCAGAAGCGGCCCCGCAATCGAGTCTGAGTTGCGATGCCAAATGACCCAGAGCGCCGAAGCGGACAGCAGCATCAGCACCAGCGCGGCCGCGGCGGTCTGCCAGGCTAGGGACGGCAGGCGCCAGCTTCCGAGCAGTCGTTCCCACCAGGAAGCCCCGCCTGCCGGCGCTTGCTCGCGAAGCGCCCGCTCGATGCGCGGCCAAAGCGCCGGCGAGTCCCATTCCTGGTGCAGGAGGGACGCGGCGACCGACAGATCCCGCCAGGCCTCCAGTTCTTCACGGCAGGCGGAGCAGCGGCCGGAATGGGCCTCCAGCGCCGCCCACTCCTCCGGCGTGCCGTCCAGAAAAATTCGTTCGCGATCGTTGCAGTCGATATTCATGGCGGGTTACCTGGCCTCGGCGGCGCTGCTGCGCGGCGCCTCGAGCATGTGGCGCAAATTCTTCTTGGCCTGAAAAAGAGTATTCTTCGAAGCGGTCTCGCTGATCTCGAGCACCCCCGCGATTTCCGAGTGCCGCATGCCTTCGACTTCGTACATCAGAAAAACGTCGCGTTGCTGCGGCGTCAGCTGCGCGACGGCGCGTTCGAGCGCCAGCTTGAGCGACGGATGCGCGGCAGGGGCTCGCGGCTCCGGCCGCGGCGCCGACTCCCCGGCCTGCGGCTCATCCTGCGGGACTTCCCGCTTGCGCATCCGGCTGCGCCGCCTGTCGTAGCAGGTGTTGATCAGGATGCGGAACGACCAGGTCAGGAAACTCGATTGCCCGCGAAACGTGGCGATGCTGCGCTGAATTTTGAGGAAGGTGTCCTGCACCGCGTCTTCGGCATCGGCGGGCGTACCCAGCAGGTTCCGCGCCATGGACTTCATGCGCGCGCCGTGCAGCCGGTAGAGCTCTTCGAACGCGCGCAGATCGCCGGCTCGGCAAGCTGCGGCCAGCGCAGAATCGTCCCTGGACGCCTGCGCGTCAGAAGAGGAAACCCCTGCGGTCGTCTCCCTTGATTCCACCGGCCCCCTTGGCACCCGCCCGAGGGAGATTCTAGCTTCCCAGGGCAGCCGAAGTCCCATCGTTCCCATTCGCGGCTCCTAGGGTATAGACGATAGGACGGGGCCAGGTGTCAGGGGCAGGCTTTCGCCGCGCGAAGCCCGGCAAGCCGTTAGAAACCAGCGGTTTAGCTCTGTCGGGTTAGAAACTCTGCGCCGCGATATCCTGCGGCAGCGAGCCGCGCGTCCTCTCGCGCCTGGAAAACTCTTCGAGCGCGGCTTCAAGGTCGACCACGGTGAAATCCGGCCAGCGTTTTTCGAGAAACACGAATTCGGCGAAAGCGCACTCCCACAGCAGAAAATCGGAAAGCCGCTGCTCGCCCCCGGTTCGAATCAGAAGATCCACGTCGGTGTCGCCGCCGCGCATCACTTCCGACAATACGCTGCCAAACGACTCCGGCGAAAGCTCGGTCACTTTGTAGTATTTGCAAGCTGCAAGATAGATGGCCTCGCGCGCCGAATAGTCGATCGCCAGGCGCAGGTGAAGCTGCCTTCCGCCCGCCGTCGCGGCTTCCGCGTCCATGATCGTTTGCCGCAGCGTCATCGGAATGCGGTCGCGCCTGCCGAGTACGCTGATGCGCACGCCGTTTTCCATGCAGCGCGTGGTTTCGGCCATCAGATATTCATGCAGCAACCGGAGAATGGCTTGGACCTCGGAAGCGGGCCGCTTCCAGTTGGCTGAGGACAGCGCAAACAAGGTCAGCGTGTGGATGCCGAGCCTCGGCGCGGCGGTAATGACGGCGCGGCTCGCTTCGGCTCCCGCCCGGTGTCCTGCCGACCGCGGCAACCCGCGCGATGTCGCCCAGCGCCCGTTTCCATCGGTGATGATGGCGACGTGCAGCGAAGGCGCCGGTTTCACCGGCGGTGCGCCGACGATGTGCTCGAAGATGATCTCGTGAACTGCCATGTTGGTTTCCTTCTCCGCCGCGGAGAAACGTAAAATGCCTACAAACGACTTTGTATCGCAAAGCGCAAGGGCAAAAAATTTTCACCCTTCGCGTGTCGCGCGGATGAGCGCCTCCATATGGTTCAAATAGCGCTCGAGTGCCTTCCGTCCGGCCGCCGTCAAGCGGTACTCGGTCTTCGGCAGCCTCCCGTCAAACGACTTCTCGCAGAGAATGTAGGAAGCCTCTTCCAGCTTTCGCGCGTGCACGCTTAGATTCCCGTCGGTGGTCTTCAGCAGAGCCTTCAGCTCGTTGAAGGTCAGCGAGCGGTTCACGGCCAGCGCGCTCACAATCCCCAGCCGGATTCGCTCATGGATCAGCCGGTCGAGGTCGGCCGACACCGCTTCCCGCTTGTGATCCTTGACGGGTGCAACCGAAGCCCGCTCCCGCACCATCGGTTCATTGCGAATTGTGGATGACTTGCTCATCGGAAATCCGTCCCGGCCCTAGCCTCCGTGCCGCTGCGCAATCCAAATACCAAATCCAATCTGCACAAATCCAAAACCAAAAGCCATAAACAAATCTCCCATGGCCAGCGGCACAAACAGTGCCGCCGAACCCAGCAGCATCAGGCAGAGGCCCATGCAGGGCACGGCGCGCACGGAGAACGCCCCGCCGGTGACGATCGCTGTCCCATAAAGAAGCAGCCATACACCCGGCAGCAGGGCGTGCAAACCCGCCCGCGACAATGCGAAGGTGAGCAGTCCGCCGACCAGAATCGGCGGCGTAAAGCTCAGCAAGAACTTTCTTCCCGGCCCGGAAAGCAGGCTGGCATTGGCGCGGCGCGCCTTGGTGGCGGCCGCGGGCATGGCAATCGCCACCCCCACGAAGGCCTCGATCAACCAGACCCCGAGCCAGCGCTCGGGCGTGTGCTGCCGCCTAGCGGCCACCGCTGCGGCCAGAGCCGTCATCCCCATGGCCACGCCGCCCCAGCCCGGCACGGCGGTAAACTCGCCCGCGCTCTGCATGGTTTCGCGGATATAGCGCAAGTGGTCGGCCGCGCGGGCATCGATCGGAATGGGCGCGCGCGGGGCGGGTCGAATGGGCTCGGGCAGCGGCATGGGAGAAGTCTCGCACACGGCTCGATCGTTGTCAAGTACTTTGCAATATAAAGTAGAAGCTGGCCTTACTTCTGCCGTGGATAGCGGCCGCACAGCGCGTTCCAGCGGATGGTGAACACATCCAGAAACATCTGGATGCTGTCGCGCATCATGTTGATCTTGGTCGCCGGCGAGTGCGACCACTCGACCGGGATCTCCACCGACTTTAGCCCGTGGTGTCTTGCCAGGTACAGCAGCTCCGGATCGAACCCGAACCTCTCAATCCGCTGCTGCGCGAAGATGATCCGGCAGCGCTCGCGCCGGAAAGCCTTGAACCCGCATTGCGTATCGACAAAGGGCAGACGCAGCACCATGCGCACGATCTTGTTGAACACGATCCCCGCGAACTCGCGAAAGGCCGATTCGTGCACCTTGATGAGGCTGCGATCCATCGCTCGCGAACCGATGGCCAGGTCGTATTCGGTCATCGCCGCCAGGAGCTTCTCGGCTTCTTCAATGGGCGCGGAAAGGTCGGCGTCGGTGAACAAGACCACCTGGCCCCTGGCCACGAGCATGCCGTGGCGCACGCTATAGCCCTTGCCCCGGTTCTGGCCGTTTTTTAGCACCGTCAAATGGGCAATGCGCCGGGCGTAGGACGCCGCCACCTCGGCGGTTTTGTCCCGCGAACCGTCGTCGACCACCAGCACTTCGGTCCTGCGCCGCGAACCGGCGATGTAGGCCGCGATCTGGTCGAGCGAAGACGGCAACCGCAATTCCTCGTTGTAGGAGGGCACGATGATGGAAAGATCGAAAGCTTGCTCGCTCCGCCCGCCCGCAGGCTCGCTCATCGGTTTACGCCCGTTCCGCCGTCGTCGTCCGCGAGGCGTCATGCCGCCACGCGGCGGTCTCGAGGATCTCGTCGATCTGCGCGAGCGCGAAGTCGCATTCTTCCTCACGGTTGTAGAAATGGGGCGAAATGCGGATACCCGCCTGCGGCCGGTAATCTATCAAAATATCGCGCGCCAGCAACTCGCGGCTGACCTCCATCGCGTGCGGAGGATCGAGCGAAACCGTGCCCGCGCGCTCGGCCGGATCTTCGGCCGTATTCACCCGCCACCCGCGGGCTTTTGCGCCGGCAAGCAGCCGCGCCGTCATGCGCAGCGATTTTTCGCGAATGGCCCGGGCGCCGATTTCCTGCAAGATCTCCAACCCCGGCCGGCATGAGTAGAGCGCCGGAATGTGCGGCGTTCCGTTCATGAAGCGATAGGCATCGTCGCGAGCATCGATCGCTCCGGCTTCAAACGCGAAGGGCCTGCGGTGCGCCAGCCATCCGGTGAGCGCCGGCCGCAATCGCGTCCGCAAATCCTCGCGAACGTACAGATAGGCCACGCCCGGCCCGCCGCAGAGCCACTTCAACACTCCCCCCACGGCAAAGTCGGTCGCGAGCGCCCGCACTTCGACCGGAATCGTGCCCGCGGCCTGAAACGTGTCCAGCACCACGTAGGCGCCTACGCGGTGCGCCCGTTCGATGATGGCTCTGGCGTTCACGATGAACGAGCTGCGGAAAAGCACCAGCGAAATCGGCACCAGCAGCGTGGTCTCGTCGATCGCCGCCAGAAACGCTTCCAGGTCGAAGCGCACCGAATTGGCGCTCGGCAGCAGCTCCACGCGGGCGCCGTGCCGCCGCTGCTCGTGATAGAAATACTGCACCGAAGGAAACTCCAGGTCGGTCATCACCACTTTGTTGCGCGGCCCGCGCCAATCAAAGCAGGAAGCAATCACCGCCTCGGTCGTGGTCACGTTCTGGTGCAGCGAAATCTCGCCCGGCGCCGCGCCAATGAGCGGCGCAATCCCCTCCGCCACCTTCCCGGCCAGCTCCCACCAGCCTTCTTCCCACGCGCGCACTCCGCGCTCGCCCCAGGCTTGGGCATAGGCGTTCATGGCGTCGCGCACTCGGCGCGGCATGGCCCCCAGCGAATTGCTGATCAGATAAGTCGTCCGCTCCAGGATCGGAAATTCCCGGCGCCATTCAAGGAGTTCATTCACCCGCTTCGCCCCGAAGCCGCTTCAAGCCCGATTTTTGCGCGGCTGGAATTTTCTCCAGATAAAGTAGCACACCGTCAGGAACGCCAACCAAGGCGGTCCGGCCAGAACCGCCACGTGAAAATCCGGTATCCACCACGTCGAAACCAGCACCGCCAGGAGCGCCGCGATCCCCGCCAGGCTGCTGCAAATACCTAGCGGAGCGATTTTCACAAACGGGCGATTTTCTCTGGCCACGCGAAGCCGGAAGGCGACATGCGTGGCCAGCGTCATCAGCCAGATAAACGGCCCGCCGAAAAACGCGACCCCGATCAGGAAGACAAAGGCCGTTGCCGCGAACAGCTTCGCGAGCACCAGCGCCAGAACCAGACCCACGCTCGATGCCAGCAGCGACGCTACCGGCATGCCGCGTTTGCTCAGCCGGCCCAGCCCCGCCGGCGCGAATCCGCCGCGCGCCAGCGAAAACAGCAAGCGCGCGCAGAAATAGAGATTCGCGAGCGCGCTGGAAAGCGCCGCGGAAAGCACCACCAGATTCATGATGTGGCTCGCTGCCGGGATTCCCACCCGTTCAAACACCCTCACAAACGGGCTCTGCCCCAAGCCGATCTCCGTCCACGGCACAATTCCCACCACCAGCGACAGCCCGCCGAGGTAGAACACCGCGAGCCATCCGAGCGTCCGCCGCAACGCCCGCGGCACGGTCCTTCTCGGGTCACTGGCCTCGCCGGCCGTGGCCCCCACAATCTCCAGTCCCAAATAACTGAAAACCGCCATCACCACGCCCAAACCCACGCCGCGCCAGCCGAGCGGCATGAATCCGCCGTGCGCCGTGAAGTTCGCCGTGCCAATGCGCGGAAAGCCAACGCCAATGAGCAGCATGGCGCCCAGCACCAGGAACGCCAGGATCGTCACCACCTTGATCATCGCGAACCAATACTCGATCGATCCAAAATCCTCGATGCTCAAGGTATTGACGACCACCAGCAAGACCGAGAAAGCCAGAATCCACGCCGGCGCCGGCACTCGCGGAAACCAGAAAGCGCAATAGATGGCGCCAGCCACCACTTCGCTTCCCACCACCATCACCAGGCAAAGCCAATAGGTGTAGCGCACCGCAAATCCCGCCCACGGATGCAGATACATCTCCGCATACAAGCCAAACGATCCCGGCGCAGGATGCTCGACGGCCATTTCCGCCAGAGCCCACATCACCGAGAGCGCAACCAGCGCACCGGCCGCAAAACTGAACACTACGGCCGGCCCGGCCAGCTTCACGCTGATTGCGCTTCCCAAAAACAAACCGGTGCCGATCGTCGAGCCCAACCCGATCATGGTCACCTGGCGCGGCGGCAGCTTGCTCTTGAGCCCGCTTTCGCGCTTTTCTAGCAGCGCTTCGGCCGGAGTCTGCGCCCGGCTCGCCTCTTCCGTCGCTCCCGCTAGGTTGCGCTCTCGGCCGGGTTGCATGGGAACGCATCGTAGCAAACCAGTGCCAGCGCGGCCTAACGCCTTCTCCGCCGGGCTCGCCCGCGAGCGGCCGGGGCCGCCCGGGCGGGTTTCGCGTTAAGATAGCGTCCCGCTTGAGGAGACGTATGATCGAGCAGGACCTTGAGAAAATCGCGCTACAGGAAAAGCGCCTGCAATTCACCGAGTTCAACGCCGCCGTGGCCTGGGAACTTGGCGTCGCGCTACGCTCGGCCGCCCTAAAGCGCGGTGCCGCAATCGCCATCGATATCCAACTCCATGGCCATCTTCTCTTTGCCTGCGGCCTGCCGGGAACCACGCCCGACAACTGGGAATGGATCCGCCGCAAGCGCAATGTCGTGATGCGCTATCACCGCAGCTCCTACGCCATCGGGCTGAAGCACGCGCGGGCGGGCAGCACGCTGGAAGGAACTACCGGCCTTGATCTCCGCGACTATTCAACTCACGGCGGCTGTTTTCCCATCCTGCTTGCCGGCACCGGATGCGTCGGGACCATCGCCGTTTCAGGCCTTCCGCAACGCGAAGACCACTCGCTCGTGGTGTCGGTACTTGAAGAATATCTCGAGCGCAAGGGAGAAAATCTCGCTCTCGACCCGCCGGACGGGCCTTAAAACGGGCTGCGAATCGTTTCGCCTGACCCCGCGGCCAGTCACCTCTGCTGCAATACTGTACCTCGGTCCAAATTCCCACCCGCAAATCCTTCTCCGACAATCGTTGCTGGAAAGGCCGGGCGGCCATTGCCCGTCGGAGCTTCGGCTCGGACGCGCAGAGCGCCAGAGCGAGCGGGCCCTGGCCCCGCGGGGAGAGGATCCCTCTTTCCGGCCAAGAGGAGTCGTCATGAAAGCGGTTCTCGCGCTGATCGTCATCTATGTCGGAACCTTCCTGGTCGCCATTCAGGGTGCATCGAACGCGCCGGTGGAAGCCTCCGAGCCCTCGCCTGCGAAAGCCAGGTCCATCGATCCTGCGAAGGAAGCCGACATACGCTCCCTGCTCGAGCTGGTCGGAGCCCAAGACGCCATCGAGGATGCCGCCGGCTTCGCCACCGAGCCCTTCCGCGAGAAGGTCGTCGAGACGTCCGCGAACAACGACCGCGCACAGGCTTTCGTCAACAACTACCTGGCCGATTTTCAGAGAAAGTTTGACGCCCATGCCGTCCACCAAGAGCTGGTAGGAATCTACGACCGGCACTTCACCGACGAAGAGATCAAAGGCCTGCTCGAATTCTACGGCTCCCCGCTCGGCCAGAAAGTCGCCGCCGAGCTGCCCAAGATCAACCGCGAAGTCCAGTCCGCCACCCGCAGCGCCAGCACAGAGGCCGCCCGGCAAGCCTGGCAGGACCTGCGCGCCGAACACCCGAACGCCGGCGAAGGCCCGCGCCGGCTAGCAGACCGTCGCCGCCAAAACGCGGCAGCCGGGCCACAGCGGCCGGCGGCCAGCCAATCCGTCTCGGCCGACTCCTCGCAACCCTGACCGCAGTTCTGGCTCGAGCTGCCGACCCGACCTGAGACCCATTTCGCCCGCCTTTACGAGCGGGAACTTTGTGACGGGTCCTGCCGCGCCGCGCTGCGGGCGAGGTATGCAACCGCCAGCGCCAAATTCGCCTGCGTCCAAGCCAGGGGCGTGTGCTCGTTGGGCGCCCACTTCCCGCCTTTCAGGAAATACATCTCCGGGCAACGCCCGTCATCGAGCTGTCCGATCGAGCGGTTCAAATGCTCGAGTTGCCGCAGGAGCGCCTCGGCCCTCCCCGTCTGCTGATACTCCTCGCCGTAAACCACCGACAGCAGCGGGTCAAACAGGCACCACTGCGCTTCGCATCCCGGCTGCAAAAATTCGTCGCGTACCGCCAGTCGCTGCGCAAAGTCCGCGCTTCGCTCTTCCGGCGGATACCACTGGTCATAATCCTGGCAAAAATAGGAATCGCCCCGATAGCGCCTGATTCCCGCTTCTCCCATGAGCCGCGCCCGCAACAGCGAAACGATCAACCGCTTCATCCGCGCTTCGCTCACCACGCCCAGCGGATAGATCAGAAACAACAGCGCCGCATCCGTCCTCCGCTCGGGCGGAGCCTCAAACGGCAACTGCACCTCGAGCACCCGCCGCCCTTTCTTCAGGAGCTCGGCCAGCGCCGACTTGTTCACCCCCGCGATCTCGTTGCCACCGCGCAGGTAGGTTTCCATCTCGCGCAGTCCCGCCATCACCGCGCCGATGCTGGACGAATTTACCCTGCGGGCCTCTTCCCAAGCCCCGCTGTCCGGGTCCTTCCAGTACTGGATGGCGTCAAAATACGCGGCCAACAAGCCATACAACTCGCTCTCCTCGGCGCCCAGGAAAAATTCCGCCCCGCTGTTTGCCAGCAAGAACCGCAGCCACACCGCCTCGCCGAGCGCGTCGTTCTGCGCGTGCGCCCATTCCTGCTGGTTCTCCTCGAGGGTCTTGGCGTTGAACCGGACATGCGGCCGCTCCTGCACCTCTTCTTTCCGCTTGGGCTTCGAGATGATTCGCTCCATCTTTTCCGTCTGCGTCCTTAGAAACGTCGTCAGCCCGCGCGCAGTCTTGAACGCGAACTCAGAATCCCCGCAGGCAAACCGCGAAAACCCCACCATGGCGTTGTCCCGCAGCCATGCATTCTGATATCCGGAGGCCGCTTCCTCTCCCTGGCTCGCGCTCGCCGGATAAATCCCGTGCTGGTTGCCGCCAAGCTCGAGCGTTCCCGCCGCCGCCAGCTTCTCCCGCAACGCTTCGGCCTGCTTCTCCAATCCTTCCGCCTTCAATTCCGGAAAAAATCGTTTCTGGCTCATGGACCTTCCCGCCACCTTCCTAGAAACCGAGGCCGCAAAGCTGGGCCTTGTATTGTCGGGCCTTGCTGCCGTTTCCCGCTAGTTCGGCCGCCTTAGAAGCACCCGCGAGCGCTCCCCTTCTCCCGGGAGCTGTCGCGAGGGCCGTTTCAAACTCGTTGAGCGCAGGGCCAGGCTGCTCGAGCTCGAGGAGCAGATCCCCCAGCTGCTCGCGCGCGGGCACAATGGCGCCCGGGGTAATCGGACGCTTGAGAAGCTGGTCCTCCTTGTCCGCGGCCAGCCGCATCAGCTTGAGGGCTTGGACTCCCTGCCCTTTCGCGCCAAGGATCCAGGCGTTCGCTTCCGCGATCTGGATTTCGACTTGGGCGGCCCAGTAATCATCCACCTGCGCCCGCACCTTCTCGAGGCACCGTGCGAGCTGCTCCACCTCCCTTTCCGCGGCGCCCGGATTCCCGCCGCGGGCAAGACCGATCGCGCGGCCCCAATAAGCGATGGCGGTAACCTGCGGCAGGCTTTCCTGATGAACTGAGAGCGCAGCCGCTCCGGCCCAGTCGCGGCGTTCGACCGCATAGCGAGCCGGGATGGCCGTCGCCGCATAACCGATCTTGAAGTCGCGGCGATCGAGCGCGGCAATCGCGTGCAATTCCCGTGACAGCTTCCGCGCGGAGCTGTAGTCCGCCGCTTGCAGGTAGGCGTATTCAAGATAGTCCATGGCGTGCAGCTCTTCGCCGACGTCGTCTTGCTCATGCGCCGCGCGGCGGGCCGCCTGATTCGATCGAATCGAATCTTCCCACAGACCGAGCAGAGTAAAGATGTGCGAAGGCATGTGCAGGGCATGCGGCGCCGCCGGAGCGATTTTTGCATAAGCCCGCGCGGCGGGGAGTCCGGTTCGGGCCATTTCCGGACTATCGCAGGCGTGGATCAGGTAATGCGCCACGCCGGGATGCTCGGGATACGCGCTGACGAGCGGCTGCAAAATGGCCGCCGCCGCTCTCTGGTTCCGCTGGCCGGGGTCGGTCGAAGAAGCGGTCGATAGCAGCGCCAAGGCGTAGAAGGCCTGCGCTTCCGCGTCCCCCTTCTCGCCCTCGGCCACTCGCTTCATCCCCTCCAGGTAGGCTTGTTCGCGCTCCGCCTGGGGCAGGCTCGCCGCATCGCGGTAGAAGCTTTCTAGCGCCCGGATGAACCCGGCTTCACGCTCGGACACGTTGCCGAGTCCCTGGGCCTTTCTGATCTCCAGGGCCCCGCGCGCTAGGTCGCTTGCGGCGATTCGCGGTTCCCACAGCTGCCGGTAGTAGGACATCGCCGTGCCCCAATGAGCCATTGCGCAGTCTGGATCGGCTTGGCTGACTTCGGCGAACTGCTGTTCCGCTGCGCTATAAGCAAACGAATGCAGCAGCGCCACTCCGCGCTCAAACCGCTCTTGCACCGACGGTTTACAGGAGGTGGCAAAGGAGACTTTCCCCAGTTTTTTCTGAAGGGCCTGCCGGTGGTAGCTTTGTCCGGCCACGCCAGCCGCAGTTGCCAAAATTGCCAGGACCAGACCTGTCGCTCGCCCCTCCATTGGCCCTCCTATAGAGCGCCGTGCCAAACCATTCCCGGCCGGCCAAAAACCGTTTCCGTAGGGAAGTACGGGAACTTTCACTATCTCTAGAATCGCCGCGCGGCCGAAAGGCAGGGCCCGGACCAAGCAAACGGCACCAGGCCTTGCCGCTAGTCGAACCGCTTCTTGATCTTCACGTCGATACCGAACGTTCCGTTGTAGTCCCTGAGCGCGATGATCGAAACGTTCCGGTTCACGTTGTACTCGACCTGGATCACCTGCTGCTGTGTCGAGCTGACGTTGCTCACATAGGTGATGGTCAGGTTGTGCGCGATCTGCTGCTCCACGGTGATCCGCGCCGCCGCGTTCTGCTCCGAGCCGGTCGAGCCGACTCCCGCAAGACCCGGGTCGACACGCAACCGCGTGATACCGAACAGCCTCTCCAAGCGGCCGCCGAGCTGGCTCGAAATCGCTTCGGACAACAGCTGCGACGCTCCCGTGCCCGCGCCAGCGGCTCCCGCCCCCGTTCCGCCGCTGCGCACTTCCGATTCCGTGCTGGTCTGCCCGAGCGCCAGCAGGGTGATGATGTCGTTGCTCGGCAGCGGCGGGTCGGAACGGTAGGAGAGCGACAACTTGTTCGCCGGTCCGCTGAAGTTCAGCGTGATTTCATACTGCTGAATGGTGGTCGTCGCTTCCACGTTGATGTCCGGATTCAGCTGGAAGGGATTTGCGAAGTTCAGATCCCCGCGCGCCACGCGGTAGCGGCTGCCGTGGAAATAGAGGTCGCCCGAAAGCACGTGAATGTGCCCGAGCAGAATCGGATGATCCCAGGTGCCGCGCACGCGCAGGTTGGCTTCCGCTTCCAGCTCCGCGCTCGGCCATTCCATGCGTGCATCGGGAGTGGAAACCGCCTCCACGTCGAACTGCAAATTGCGCAGGAAGGCGGAACTGCTCGCGGCCGGGGCTCCGGGCTGGCCGCCGATCAGATTGCCCGCCGTCTCTAGCCCCCCGCTCATGTTCACCCGCGCGATCTCAACGCGCCCGGAAACCAGGCCGCCCTCGGGCGTGCCGGTGAGCCGCAGCGTCCCCGCCGCCTGCCAGCTCATGCCTTCGGGGTAGCGGATGCGCACGGCCTCGGTGCGGGAGGTGATGTCGAAGCGGATCGGACGGTCCGCGTAGTAAACGCTTCCGCTGGCGTTCAGCGTGCCGCCGCCGACCTGCGCGGTGAGATTCTCGAAATGGAGCCTGGAAGCGTCGAAGATCAGGTCGCCTTTGATGCCGCTCAATCCGGTCGGGAAATCGATGGCCCGCGCTTGCGCGTTTTCGATGTGCACCTTGCCGGTGATGCGCGGACGATCGAGCGTCCCTTCAAAAGAGGCGTTCACCTGCGCCGGGCCGCGCGCGTCGAGACCGGGCACGAAACCGCTCAGCAAGCGCAGGTCGAGAGCGCCGTTCAGGTTCAGGCTGACGTTTCTCCGTCCGGTGAACTTCACGTTGCCGGCAATCTGAAAGTTGGTATCGGCTCCTTTGAGCGTCGCCGGATCGATGGTGATTTCGTCGGCCGAGGAGCGGAAGTGAATCGGCCCGGTATTTTCCAGCTGCACGTTGGCGTAGTTCATCAGCAAGCGCGAGAAGCGCGCATCCACCACGATGCTTTCCGGCCGCTGGAGATTTCCTTCCATGGAAACTTCGCCGTCGGCGGTTCCGTGTCCGCTGATCTCGCGCATGTGCAGCGCGGTCAGCAGGAACGGATCAAGGTTGATGTTCTCGAGCCGGACTTTGCCGTTGATCGGATAGGGATCGGCAAGCCCCAGAGAATAGCCGCCGGAAATGCCGCCACCGCTCATGGCCGAGTGCAAATCGAGCTTGGCCACTCGCCCGTCGGAGTGAAGCTCGCCGTCGAAACTGCCGACCACCTCCTGGCCGACGCGAAAATCCACTACGCGCATGGTGCCTTCGCCCTGCGGCGCCAAATACGGCCCGGAAGCTTTCAGGTGAAAGGAAATCTGCCCGGAAATCGGAAGGCGTTCGCTTTGCAGCTTCTCGAAGTTGCGCAGCGGCAGGCCCGCGCCCACCAGATCGGCGGAGACGCTCTTGGTAGAAAGCTGGTAAGCCGCGCTTCCGGTGATGATGCCGGCCCCGCCCAGTTCCTTGCCCGGCGCGAACACGCGCAGCTCAGCGTTGCTGATGCGCGCTTCATCGGGCTCGAGGTTCAGCTGGCCGCGCAGGCGGTTGAATTCAAGCCCGTAGACCTTGCCTTCCGCCAGATCGAAGAGCCCGGTGAGCGCGGGATTCTGGCGCGTTCCGCGGCCGTGAAACTGCCCGGTGAGGGTTCCTTCGACCGGATATTTTTCCCCGGCCAGCGCGAGCAGGCTGGCAATCGGGATTTTCTCTACATTGGCTTCGGCGCTCCATTCGCTCTCCGGCTGGAAGCTCCACTGGTCGAGGTCCAGATGACCGGAAAAATCGGCGCGCATCGCGCCGTATTCAAGGTGGCCGCGCGCGACGGAGAGTTCCGCAGCAGAGTAGGTGACATCGCCTTCGACCGCGTCGGCATGGAATTTTCCGTACGCGATCCGCTCACCGCGCGCGTGTCCGCTGAAGGTCGGAGCCCCGAGCGGCCCGCTCATGCGCCCATCCCAGCTGGCCGAGCCGCGGGCGCGCGGAGCGGTCTCCTCGGGCGTTCCCGAAGCGACGCCCGCGATGGACTGGATTAGGTCGTTGAAAGCTTCGAGTTCGTCGGCGCGCAGGTGAAGTTCCAGGATCGAATCGCTGTGGCCCAGCGTTCCGCTGGCCTGAATGCGGCTTTGCGGCGTTTCAAACAGGGCGGACTCGAGAGTGAGAATCTGGGGATCCTGTTTGTAGGCGAACTTCCAGTCGGCGGTGACGGGAATGTGGCCGGGAGCCACTTCGTCGGGAGCGGTCCACTCGGTTTGCCCCGAGATTTCGAAATGCTCAAACGCTCCCTTCCAGGTCTCGACGGTGTCGGCGGCGAGGACCGAATCCCAGTGCAGATGATCGATGGGGAAGCCGTGGTGTTCGATGGCGGGAAGAATCTGCGCGATGCGCATTCCCTCGACGCGGGTCTGGGCTCGGAATTCCACGCCGGGGAGCCGCATGGTCACGCGGCCTTTGACCGAACCGCCGAAGGCATAAGCGGCGAAGTCGGGAATGTCGAGGCCTTTTTTGTCGAGCTTGTAGCCGCCCGTGCTGCGCAGGCCACCCTGATGAAGAATGTCGTAATTCAAAACGATCTCCGAGCCGGAATAGCTGCCGGTACCTGTAAGTTCGCCGGCCGCGTATCGGCCTTCGCCGCGCAGGTCCACTTTTCCCGTGGGCGTAAGCGGCGCGCGCAAGGTTTTCCGGAAGTCGGAGAGGTTGACCCAGGCACGATAGCGGTACTTCCAGTGCGGGGAGGAAAAGTCCGACATTTCCGCCTCGAGGTCGATGCGCGAGGCGCCAACGCCAAACTGTCCCTGCTCGATGGTAAAGCCGCCGCGCGAGAATGTGAACTTCGCGGAGGCGGCAAGCGGAACCGGAAGGAAGCGCTTGCTGGTGAAAAGCATGTTGTGCCAGTCGAGGGTTCCGGCATAGAGCGGATTTTCCGCGCTGCCGCCCGCGGCCAGGTTCAATTGAAGATCGCGGCCTTCCAGCGCCAGCGGCGTTTTGACGTCGTTGTAAAGAACGTAGCCGTCGGTGAGGGCAAAGCGGCGGATGCGCAAGTCGAGAATCGTTTCGCGCCAAGGCTTGCCGGAAGCGGCCGGAGCGCGGCGGACGACCGGAACGTTGCTGCTGCCGTCCCGTTCCGCGCGGATGTGCAGGTGCGGCTCTACCACCACGATTTCCGCAAGAGAGATCTTGCGGCCCCAGACGGAATCGACGCGCAGGCCGGCGCGAATCTCTTCGGCGGAGAAAAGCGGGGGAGTGCCGGCCGGCTCCCGGCCGTGAATAACCAGTCCTTTCACCGTGGCCTGCATGGCCAACCACTCTACCGAGAGACTGCGGATTTCCGTCTGGCCGCCGGTGATGGAATTGATGCGCTTGATGGCCAGCCGGCGGAGCAGCGGGTTGCCGGCGCCGCTGCCGAAAAAGACCACCACGGCAGTGAGAATCAGAACGACTTTGACGCCCAGCACCCACGCCGTGCGGCGCAGCCAGATCCACTTCCGTCGCCTGGTTTGCTCTGTCGTCAACGCCGGGTCTCCTCGAGCATCTTCGTGACGCGAAGACGGCCGTGGCTTTCCTTGAGCCAGCGGTCGGCCTGTTCGTTGATGCCGCGCTGGATGAGAGCTTCCTGAATGAAGTCATGGGCGGCATCGAAGGTTGGCGGAGTCGTGCCGCGGGCCTGCGCGCGCGGTAAGAGCGCGTTCTGATAGAAGTCCCGGATGGCCTGTTCGTCCACCTGGACCGAGGGGCGGAAGCGCGAGTCCAGATAGCTGTTGAGGAACAGCTGATCGGCGGTGACGCGGCGAATGTCGGCCGGGCTGAGGCCGGCAAGCTTGCGGCGGACCTCGAAATCCTCTCGCGAGGAAAATCCCTCGACCAGGCGGTCGACCGCGCGATCGATGTCGGCATCGGCAGGTTGCGGCGTGCGGGCCAGGTTGGCTTCGTTGCGGACGATCCATTGGTCAATCAGGCGATCGAGGATTTCCGCATCGCTCTCCGCTTTGCCTTCCACCAGCAGCTGATAGTGCGAAAGGAGACGAATGTCGCTTGCAAGAATGACGTCATTCTCAATGCGCGCCACGATCCGGTCGATCACTTCCTGGCAGAGCGCAAGCGGCGCGAGCCAGAGACACCACGCCATCGTGAACACCGACCGCCAGGTTAGAGCCGCAGCAGGCATCAGAAACTCGACCCTAAACTGAAGAATACCTGGAAGCCGGGCAGGCGCGTGGACTGGAATCCGAGCGAGCCGGTAGGACAGGTTGTGGGCGTAGTCCCTTTGGGGCACGGAATCGGGATCACGAAGCTCGGACGATTGAGGGCGTAGCCTAAGTCCACCCGGATGGGCCCGACCGGAGTGGCGTAACGGGCGCCGATGCCTATGGTGTGCGAGAAGTAGTTGAGCTCGTTGCTGCAGTTCGCCTGGCACTGCTTGGGGTCGGCCGGGTTAAAGACGGGTTTAGGGGTACTCCAGTGCAGGTTGACCTTGCTGATCTCGCTGAAGACATTGCCGCCGTCATAAAACAACGTGCCGCCCACCTTCGTTCCGACCCACGGCAAATGCATGGGAAAGCGAAATTCCTGATTGAAGATGAGCAAGGCCTGTCCGCCGACCGGAAAGCCGGTGACCGAGTCGCGCGGGCCGGCCTGGTTGAGAGCGAATCCGCGCAGCGAAGTGCCGCCGCCTGCGAAGAAACGTTCCGGGAGGGGGATCACGCGGGGAAGAGGCTCGACGGTGGGCGCGGGAAAAGTGAGCGAAACGGTATCGCGGTAAGGCGCGAGCACGCCGAAGCGGACGGAGCGGGCAAAACTGAAGCGGCGCTTGATCGAGTGATAGGACGAGTTCTGGTACAGGAAGCGAAGGAAGCTGGCGCCCGAGCCGATGTAGGTATCGGCGACTCCGAAGTCGGCGCTGTTGAGCCAGCCTTTGCTGGCGTCGGCGGGGTTGTCGCGGGTATCGCGCACCCAGGTAGCGCTGAACTGCGAGACCAGAGTCGGTTGTTCGAACAGCGGAATCTCCTCGGGCGCGATGTTCAGATTGGAGACCAGAATTTTGCGGAAGCTGTAGCGACCTAGAAGCGCGGTGGCGTGCGACCGCTGATCGGTAAGCTGGACCGAACCTTCGAAGCGCGTTTCGGTAAAGGTGTTGATGTCGCGCGTGTGTTCGGCGAATGCCGCGGCCTGAATGCTGAGTTTTGGATCGCCGAATGTGCTAGGCGCGCTGTAGCCCAGAAGGGCGCGGCCCTGCAAGGTGCTGCCGCGCACCTTCAGGGAGAGAGAGTCGGCGCGGCCGGTCAGATTGAGCTTGCTGATTTCAAAGATGCCGCGCGGAGCGGCCTGCACTTCTCCGCCGGTGGGGTTGGTGGTGCTGGCAAGGCGCTGCACTTCGAAACCGCCGCCGTATGCAATGGTATAGCGCTTGGCTTCTTCGACCAGCACGACCATGTCTTTGTCGGGGTCGGTGCCGGTGGGATTTTGCGGCGTTATGGTCACGCGATTGAAGACGCCCAGGTTATAGAGGCGCCGCTGCGAATCGACAACCTGGCCTTCGCGCAGCGGTTCGGCCGGCTGGACCTGAACTTCGCGCTGGATCACGTTGGGGCGCGTGTGATCATAGCCGGTCAAAAGGACGCGGCGCACGTGGGTTTGCGGGCCTTCGTGGATGGTGTAGATGAGGCGGACGGAGTCCTGCTCGGGCGGAGCCACCTTCTTCTCGGCGCGGGTTTCGCTCGATTTGTCCACCAGCGTGCCAGCGGAGTTTTCCGGCGCGGCCGGAGTCACCGGTTCGGCGGTGGATTCGAAAGTGGCTTGCGGGAAGCCTTCATTGAAATAGAGCGCCAGGATGTTGGCGCGGTCGCTGCCGACGTTGGCTTCAGAATAGGGTTGGCCGGGGCTGGAAGCGATGACGGCGGTAAGCTCTCCTTCGCCAAAAGCCTGATTGCCCCTGATGCTGAGTTCGGCGACCCGGGTCTGGACGCCTTCGTTGATGACAAAGCGGATGAACAGGTTGCCTTCCTTCTGTTGGTAGTTGTCGTTGACCTGCGCGACTACGGTGGCGGCGGCGAAACCGTTCGAGCGGTAGAGGTTCTCCATGGACTGGCGGTCATTTTCAAGGATGCGGCGGCTGAACCTGCCGCGGGAACCAAAAGCGGCTTTGTAGATTTGCAGACGCTCGGAAAGCAAATCCGTGCCGAAGTAGTGATTGCCGCTGATCTCGATGCCGATCAGCTTGTGACGGTCTCCGCGCTCGATCTGGTAGGTGATGACCTGCTCTTCTCCGTTCCACAGCTTGGTTTGCACTTCGCGCGTCGCGGTGCTGTATTCCACGCTGGCGTCGAAATAGCCCTCGCGCTCCAGGCGCTCACGAATGTTGCGCTTGCCTTCTTCGAGCAGGTCGGCGTCGACCGCGCCTTCCTGATAGATCGGAACCAGCCGTTTCAGCTCGCCGCCCGAGATCTTCGCGCCGCTGACCTCGACCTTGACGCGGGCGCCTTCGGAAACGTCCAGCGTGAAATCGACCGTGTTTTTGGCGGCGTCGTAAGCGCCGCGGCGAACCGCCGCGCGACCGCTCAGGTGTCCCTTCTTGATGAGGTATTTGCGAATGCGCTCGGTGCCGTTCTGGATGCGCGCGCTGGTGATAAAAGCGCCGGGCTTCATCTTGAGCTTGGAGACGATTTCCGCGTCGGGGTATTCGGTGTTGTTGGTGAGATGAACGGCGCCGACGCGGGCGCGCATCCCGGGATCGATGTGGACGACGATGTCCATCTGGTGATCGGCGGGAATGGGGCGCAGCTCCGGGTTGAGCTTGGCGTGGTAGAAGCCCTCTTCCTGCATGCGCGTCCGCAGGTGCTCCAGGCCGTCGTCGAGCGTTTCCTGGCGGAAGACGTCGCCGAGCGTGATCTGCATGGCGGCGGCCGCCGAGGCTTCGCTCGGAGGCGGCTTCAGACCCTGGAGTATCACCTGATTGAAGAAGAGATTCTCCCTCACCAGAAAGTCCACGCGCACGCCGCCGGCTACCCTTTCTCTGACCGCGCGGATGTCGGAGTATTTTCCGGAACGATAGAGCGCTTTGAGGCTGGCCGCAACCTGGGCCGGGTCAAGCGGCTTGCCGATCTCGAGCGAGATGGGATTCCCGGCGACGCGGAGAACTTCGCCGCCAACTGTCACCACGCGGTAGTCGACGAGCGGAACCGCGCTCTCGGAAGCAGGACCTGGCGACGTTTCTGGTTGCTGCCCGCAATGGGCCGCCGGCACTCCCCGAGAGAGGAGCGCCGCGAGCATCGCGCCGCACAGCCATCTCACACAATTCGCCCTCATGCACCCAATTTGCTCAGACGAAGGGTAGCACAGGGGCGTTGCCCGCTTCCGCATTCCCCGGCGGTCTTCGCGCGGCCTGAAAGCGGCTGCGATCGGCGCTATCATCGGGAAGTGAGCAAACGAGCGGCAGAAGCGGGTAATCACCTGAAAGCTAACCCGGATTGGGAGCGATATTCTCGGCAGATCCTCTTTGCCGGCATGGGCCGAGAGGGGCAACGGCGCTTGCTTCAGTCAAGCGCCGTGGTGGTGGGCTGCGGCGCGATCGGCGCGCAGACCGCGCAACTATTGGCGCGCGCCGGGGTGGGACGGTTGCGGGTGATTGACCGCGATTTTGTGGAACCGTCGAATCTGCAGCGGCAGGCGCTGTTTGATGAAGAGGATGCCAGGAAGGCATGGCCTAAGGCGGTGGCGGCCGAAACCAAGCTGCGCCAGCTCAACTCCGAGATCGAGATTGCCGGCGTGGTAGCGGACCTGACGGCGCGCAACGTCAGAGAGCTGCTCGCCGGCGCCGATTTGATTCTGGACGGCACGGACAATTTCGAGACCCGGTTTCTGCTGAATGACTACGCGGTCGAAGCCGGAAGGCCCTGGATCTACGCGGCGGCGGTAGGCAGTTACGGAGTTATGCATGCGATCCGGCCGGGCGAAACGGCTTGCCTGGCGTGCCTGGTCGAAGCGGCCGGCTTCGCGGCGGTGCTCGAAGAGACCTGTGACACGGCAGGCGTGCTCGGCCCGGCGGTCGGTCTGGTGTCGTCGCTCGAAGCGGCCGAAGCGCTGAAGTTCTTGTCGGGCCAGTTGCGGGCGCTGCACGGACGGCTGATTTCCTGCGACGTGTGGAGCGGGCGCATGCAATCTCTGCGCGCCGAACGGAACCCGGACTGTCGGGCCTGCGCGCGGCGTCAGCTGATTTATCTCGAAGGCCAAGCGCAGCCGCATGTCACCCTGTGCGGACGCGATTCGGTGCAGATTCACGAGCGGCGGAGGAGGCTCGATCTGGATTCGCTTGCCGCCCACCTGACGGCAGCGGGGTTGGCGGTGCGAGCGAACGATTTTCTGCTGAAGTTCAGCGCGCCGCCCTATGAAATGACCGTGTTCGGAGACGGGCGGGCGATTCTGAAAGGTTCGACCGATCCGGCCGTGGCGCGATCGCTGTATGCGCGGTATATCGGGGCCTAAAGGCCCGGAGGGGCCAGCTGCGGGGGACAACCTCGCGCCGGCTCAGCGCAGGGCGCCGCTGCGGCCGGGCGGGGTGCGCATGGAGGCGCGGTCCAGGTTCTCGCGCAGATTCATGAGCGTTAGAAAGGTGCTGAGGATTCTGGCTTTCAGGTCGTCGGTGAGGGCCATGCCGCTGGTGGCGACGCGCGCCAGTTTTTCGCCGCTTTCCGTGATGAAGCGCATGATTTCGCGTTGACGATCGTGCGGCGCGTTGCCGAGAGCGGTTTCGCGGCGCATTTCCGAACAACTGCCTTCCAAAGACAAGGTGTAGTGCAGCACGCAGAGCTTCTGCTCTTCGAGAGCATGGGGCGCGGTGCTCTTGCAGCCTGCAATGTGGCAGGAAGTCGGCATTGGATGGCTATGAACCAAGGTAGCCATAGGAAGAGAGAAAAAGCCAGAGCGGTTCGCAGCCGATGTGCGCTGGGCGTAAGCAGGGTGGGCCCAAGCCGGCGGCCTCTCGCCGCAAAGAAAATGCATTGACAGATTTATTCATGCGGATGTATTTTTATACAGGAGGCCATCAAGCGCTTGCATATGGCGAGTGCCAAGACATTTCGACACGGCCAGATCCTGAGACTGGTGACCGCGGAACGCATCGCGAACCAGGAGGAGCTGCGGCGGCGGCTGTCCATACGGAAACTGCGCGTGACGCAGGCCACGCTTTCGCGCGACTTGCACGAGCTGAAGCTGGTGAAAACGCCCCAAGGCTACCGCCCGACCACCGCGCTCACTGAAGAAGCCGCTGCGATGCCGCCGCTGACGCGGGCCTTGTCGGAATTCCTGCTGGACATTCGCCCCGCGGAAAATCTGCTGGTTTTGAAAACACCGCCGAGCGGAGCGCAGCCTTTGGCGGCGGCCGTGGACGGTGCGAAGTTTCCGGAAATCGCGGGAACCATCGCGGGCGACGATACCGTGCTGATCATCACGCCCAACAAGAGACAGCGCGCGGCGCTGCAGCAAAAGATCGAATCGTTCCTGAACCGCCCGCTGCGCAGCCGCGCTTCATAGCATGAAAAATCCCAGAAACATCGCGGTGGTAGGTGTCTCCGGCTATACGGGTTTAGAGCTGGCAAAGATCCTTTTGCGCCATCCGGCGGCCGAGAAGCTGACGTTCTATATGCGCGACACCCAGGGCGCGCGCTGCCTGACGGAGTTGTTTCCGCAGCTGCGCGGGCAGGCAACGGCGCCGCTGCGGCAGCTGTCGCTTGAAGCACTGGCCCAAAGCGGAGCGGGAACGGCGTTTTTGGCGACACCGCACGAGGCTTCGGCGGAGATCGCGCCGGCTTTGCTCGGAGCGGAAATGCAGGTGGTGGACTTGAGCGGGGCGTTCCGCTTTCGCGAAGCGGAGACCTTCGCGCGCTGGTACCAGCTGCCGACGCCGCATGCGGCTTGGCTCGCCCAGGCGGTGTACGGCCTGCCGGAACTCTATGCCGGCGAAATTGCGCGGGCCCGGCTGGTTGCGAATCCGGGGTGCTATGCGACCAGCGCGATTCTGGCGCTGCGGCCGCTTTGCGATTCGGGCTGGCTTGCGGCCGAGGCGGGCGTGGTGTGCGACTCGAAATCCGGTGCCACCGGAGCGGGTAAGGAGCTGCGGCGCGATCTGCAATTTTCCGAACTGGACGAAAACTTCAAGGCCTACAACCTGTTCGCGCACCGCCACACGCCCGAGATCACCGAGCAAACCGGGCTCGCGGAGTCGCAACTGGTCTTTGCCACGCACCTGCTGCCGCTTGCGCGCGGAATTCTTTCGACAATTTATGTGACGCTGGCGCAAGAACGGTCACCGGAGGAAGTGGAGGCGCTCTATCGCCGGACCTATGCCGGGCGGCCGATGGTGAGGATCTGGCAAGCCGGAGCTTTGCCGGAGCTGCAGCACGTGGCGCACACGAATTTTTGCGACATCGGATTCGCGCTCGATCGAAGCGGGCGGCGGCTGGTCGTGGTTTCGTGTCTCGACAATCTGGGGAAAGGCGCGGCCGGGCAGGCCGTGCAGAATTTCAATCACTTGCTGGGAATCGAGGAGCAAACGGGGCTCAAATGAAAATTGTCATCAAATTTGCGGGCGCTTTGCTGGAACAGCCGGAGACGGTGAAGAGGCTGGCGGCGCAAGTGGCGGCGCTGGCCAAGCAGGGGCACCGGATTCTGGTGGTGCACGGCGGCGGGCGCGTTTTTACCGCTACGCTCGGGCGCATGGGAATTGCAAGCCGATTCGTCGCGGGCTTGCGCGTCACCGACCGCGAGACGCGCGATGTGGCGGTGATGGTGTTTGCCGGGTTGCTGAACAAGCAGCTGGCGGCGGCCATTTCGGCGGCCGGGCAGCCGGCCCTTGGCGTTTCCGCGGGGGATGCGGAATGCTTCCGCGCCGAGCCGCTGGTGCACAACGATACGCAAGGCGGACTTGGCTACGTCGGTTACTTGACCGGCGTCAACGGCGCGCTGCTGGCGTCCCTGTGGAATGCGGGATTGCTTCCGGTGGCCGCTTGCCTTGGGTTGGGCCCGGATCAAGAGCTGTACAACATCAACGCCGATCACATGGCGGCAGCTTCGGCCGAATACCTCGAAGCGGACCAGCTGATCTATTTGACCGACGTAGACGGGGTACAGGAAGGCCAGCGGACGCTCGCGGCCGTCGCTTGCGACGAAATCGAGCGGCTGGTCAAGAGCAAGGTGGTTTCCGGCGGCATGGTGCTGAAGCTCGAGGCGGCGCGGCGGGCGCTCGAAGGCGGAGTCCAGAGCGTGCACATTGTGGGCGGAACCCTTCCCGGCGCCTTGCTGGCTGCGGTGGAAGCTGCGGGCGCCGCTTCCTTCGGCGAAGCGCCGGGCACGCGGGTATTGCGCGAAGCTTTGCCGGCAAGCGTCCCGGAGGCGTTGTCGGCGGCGTGACCATGGGCGGATTCAGGAAAAATCGGCCGGGACGGGCGGTATCGCGCGGTTCGCGGCGGAAAAGAGACGGCGAGGCCGCCAGCGCCGTGGCCTTGGCCGATGAATACTTGCTGCCGACCTACAAGCGGCCGGCGATGGTGTTCACGCACGGGCGCGGCGCCTATGTTTTCGATTCGGCGGGCAGGAAGTATCTGGATTTCCTGGGCGGAATCGCGGTGAACGCGCTCGGCCACGCGCATCCGCGAATTGTTCGAATCATCCGGCGCGAGGCCGGCCGCGCCATCCACCTTTCCAATTTGTTTCACAACCAGTTTCAGGGGCCGCTGGCGAAGAAGCTCGCGGAATGGTCGGGGTTGAGCCGGGTATTTTTCGCCAACAGCGGCACGGAAGCGATCGATGGCGCCCTGAAGTTGGCGCGTTTGTGCGGACAGCCGGCCGAGGGTTCCGCCGCCGGGGCGAAAACGCGCATTCTGGCCATGACCAATTCGTTTCATGGTCGGACATTCGGCGCGCTGAGCGTGACGGCAACGGAGAAGTACCGCCTGCCCTTTCTGCCGCTGGTGCCGGGCGTCGAGTTCGTGGCGTTTAACGACGTGGCCGACCTGGAAGCGAAGTTCGACCACAGGGTTGCCGCCGTGGTCCTCGAACCGATTCTGGGCGAGGGCGGGATCTATCCGGTCAGGGAGGAGTTTTGGAACCGCGCGCGGTCGCTTGCGGCCGAACACGGCGCGCTGCTGATCGCCGATGAGATTCAATGCGGACTCGGCCGCACCGGACGTTATTTCGCCTATCAGAAGTTCTCCGCGAAGCCGGACATCGCCGTGATCGCCAAGCCGCTGGCGGCGGGGCTTCCGCTTGGCGCGATTTTGACCAACGATCGAGTGGCCGCGCGCGTCTCTCCCGGTCTGCACGGGACGACCTTTGGCGGCGGTCCCATGATTTGCGCGGTGGCGCTCGAGACGCTGGCCACCATCGAAGACGAAAAGCTGCTCGACAACGTCCGCGCACGCGGAGAACAGCTGCGCGCGGGGCTCGAAAAGCTGAAGTCCAAGCATGAGCTCATCAAGGAGATTCGCGGCGAAGGCTGCATGCTGGGCGTGGAGCTTTCGCTGGATGGTGGAGCGTTGGTCAGCGAAGCCCTGCAGCGGGGCTTGCTCGTCAATTGCACGCAGCAATACACGATCCGGCTGCTGCCGCCGTTTTTGATCAGCCCAACGCAGGTGCGCGAGTTCCTGCACTTATTTGAAAAGGTTTTGTCCGAGGCCGCGCGAGCGGTCCCGGCGGCGGAGACTTTTCCAAGCGAGACTTCGTCGCCGGCGGCCAAGTCCGCGGCGTCTGTTTCGAGGTGAAAATGGCAACGACGACACTGGCAATCCCGGCACAGGAAAGCAACGACTTACTCACTGGAGCGGAATGGAGCCCGGCGCATGCGCGCGAGCTGCTGGCGATCACCGCCGACATCAAGGCCAATCCGGCCCGATACGCCAGCACGCTGCGCGGCAAGTTTCTGGCGCTGATCTTCGAGAAGCCGTCGCTGCGCACGCGCGTGACCTTCGAGGTCGGCATCCAGAGCATGGGCGGCCACGTGGTGTTCCTCGACCACACCCAGGCGCGGCTCGGCGAGCGCGAGTCGATCGCCGACGTGGCGCGCAACCTCGAGCGCTGGGTGCAGGGCATCGTGGCGCGCGTGTACGAGCAGCGCGTGCTGGACGAAATGGCTGCGACCACCGAGATTCCGGTGGTCAACGCGCTTTCCGACAAGTTTCATCCGTGCCAGGCGCTCGCGGACTACTTCACATTGCAAGAGAAGTTCGGCGCGCTCAAAGGATTGAAGCTGGCCTATGTCGGCGACGGCAACAACGTTTGCCATTCCTTGCTCTATCTGGGCGCGCGGCTCGGCGTAAATCTGCGCATCGCGACGCCTTCCAACTATGCCCCGGACGACGATGTGATCGCCGATTCGCGCCGCGTCGCGAAGGAAACGAAGGCCAAGATCGAGCTCTTCACCGACCCGCGCGAGGCGGTCGAGGACGTGCAGGCGGTCTATACGGACGCCTGGACCAGCATGGGCTTTGAAGCGGAAGAGAAGGTCCGCAGCGAAGTCTTCAAGCCCTACCAGGTGAATCGCAAGCTGATGGCACTGGCCGAACGCGGCGCGGCGTTCATGCACTGCCTGCCCGCGCATCGCGGCCATGAGGTTACTTCGGAGGTGCTGGACGGAGCGCAGTCGGTGGTGCTTGACCAGTCGGAAAACCGCATGTACGTGCAGAAGGCGATCCTGCACACGTTGTTTCGCTAGGCCCATCGAGCGAACGGTTTCGGTTTCAGCGCGCGCACGCGCGCGGACCCCAACAGGAAAGAGGAATTGTGAAAACAGCGGCACCTAAACCCAAGAAGGTAGTTTTGGCATATTCGGGCGGGCTCGATACTTCGATCATCATTCCATGGCTCAAGGAGAACTACGGCTGCGAAGTCATCGCCATGATCGGCGACGTCGGCCAGCGGGAAGACCTGGAAGCCGCCCGCAAGAAGGCCTTGGCCACGGGGGCTTCGTCGGCTTATGTCGAAGATCTGCGGGAAGAGTTCATCCGCGACTACATCTGGCCGACGCTGCGCGCCGGGGCGGTGTATGAGCACACCTACCTGCTCGGCACGTCCATGGCGCGACCGGTTCTCGGAAAGCGCCAGGCGGAGCTGGCGCTCGAGCTTGGCGCGGACGGTCTGGCGCACGGGTGCACCGGAAAAGGCAATGATCAGGTGCGCTTCGAGTTGGCGTACAAGGCCATCGCACCGAACCTGCAGATCATCGCTCCGTGGCGCGAGTGGGACATCGACTCGCGCGAAGATGCCATCGCCTACGCCGAAAAGCACCAGGTGCCGATCGAGCAGAGCAAGAAGAACATCTACAGCCGCGATCGCAACATCTGGCATTTGAGCCACGAAGGCGGCGAACTGGAAGATCCCGCCAATGCGCCCTCGGAAGCCATGTGGCAGTGGACGGTTTCGCCCGAACGCGCTCCGGACAAAGCGGAGGAAGTGGAGATCGGATTTCTGGCGGGCACGCCGGCGAGCGTGAACGGCGCCAAGCTCCCCCCGATTGATCTGCTCGATTCGCTCAACGACATTGCCGCGCGGCACGGAGTCGGGCGCACCGACCTGGTGGAAAACCGGCTGGTCGGCATGAAGTCGCGCGGCGCCTATGAAACACCCGGCGGCACGTTGCTGGTCACGGCGCATCGCGAACTGGAACGGCTGACGATTGACAGGGCGACGGCACACTTGCAGCAGTCGCTCGCGGTTCGCTACGCCGAACTGGTTTACAACGGCGTATGGTTCTCGACCGAACGGCAGGCGCTCGACGGCTTCTTCCAAGTATCGCAGCAGCGCGTCACTGGTTCGGTCGGCTTGAAGTTGTGGAAGGGCACGCTGAATGTCACCAGCCGCAAGTCGCCGTTTTCGCTCTATCGCGCCGACCTGGCCAGCTTCACCATGGGCCGTTACAACCCGAAGGACGCGGAAGGGTTCATCAATCTTTTTGCCCTTCCGGTCACGGTGCGGCCCCAGGCCAAAGCGGAAGGCGGCAACGGCTGATTCGACTGCGATGAGCGAACGCAAGGACAGCAAGCTGTGGGGAGGCCGCTTCGCACACGAACCGGACAAACGGTTTGACGCGTTCCAGCGTTCGTTTGTCTTCGACAAGCGGCTTTTGCCCTACGAGATCAGCGTGGACCGGGCGTGGGCCAAGGCCCTTGAACCGGCCGGCATTTTCACGGCGGAAGAGGTGCGGGAGACGCTCGCTGCGCTCGACAGGCTTTCCGCGCGCGCCAGTTCCGATCCGGCGTGGGTCGATTCGTTCGGCGCAATGGCGGAAGACGTCCATCATTTCGTAGAAAAGGCACTGGTTGAAGAGTTGGGACCGCTCGGCTGGAAGCTGCACACCGGCCGCAGCCGCAACGAGCTGGTGGCCACGGACTTCCGGCTGTTCGTCATGGATGCCGCGGACGCGACCCAGCGCGCCTTGCTCTCGGTTTTGGGCGCTCTGCTGGCTCAAGCCAAAGCCAAGCTGGGCGTGCCGATGGCCGGCATGACGCACATGCAGCACGCGCAGCCGATTCTGTTATCGCACTTTTTGCTCGCCCATGGCGAAGCATTCGTGCGAGACGTCGAGCGGGTCAAGCGCGCGGCCTCGGTCGCCGACGCTTGCCCGATGGGGTCGGGCGCGCTCGCCGGAAATTCCTTCCGCATCGACCGCGCCACAATCGCGCGTGAATTGGGCTTTTCGAAGCTCACGGCCAACAGCTTGGACGCCGTCGGCGACCGCGACTTCGCGCTCGACTACCTTTTCGCCCTCTCCGCCATCGCGACCCATTTGTCGCGCATCGCCGAAGACTTTATTCTCTTCGCCTCCGAGGAGTTTTCCTATGTGGTCCTGCCCGACGAATATTCCACCGGCAGCAGCCTGATGCCGCAAAAGAAAAATCCGGACGCCTGGGAGCTGATTCGCGGCAAATGCGGCCGCGTCACCGCCGCGCTCTTTGCGCTGCTCACGACACTGAAGGGTCTTCCGACGGGTTATCAACGCGACTTGCAGGAAGACAAAGAGGCGCTGTTTCTGGCGCAGGACCAAGTTGCGGAAATGCTGGCGGTGGCGGCCGGCGCCATCCGCGCGACCGGTTTTTCTGACGATCAGCTGCGCCGCAAAGCCGCGAACCCGGCTTTGCTGGCGACCGAAGCAGCGGACTATCTGGTCAGGAAAGGCCTTCCCTTCCGCCAGGCGCACGACCTGGTCGGCAAGGTTTTGCAAGAAGCCGAACGCCAGAGGAGACCCTGGACGGAGCTCACTTCAGAGGAGCTTGCCAGGATTTCTCCGGCTTTTGCGAGCGACATCGGGCCAAGCCTGACGCTCGAGTCGGCGCTTTCCTCAAAGAGCGTTCCCGGCGGAACGGCACCCGAATCGGTGCGCGCCGCGATTGCTGAACTCGAAAGCCGGCTAAAAGCCGCCGGCCACGAAATTCAATCCCGGGCGCAGGCGACATGACCCCGCCCGAGTCCGCGCTGCCCAAAGGTTTTCGCTTTGCCGCTACCGCGTGCGGCCTCAAGAAAACCGGGGCGCTCGACCTTGCGCTCATCTCGAGCGACGCCCCCGCCTCGGCCGCGGCGGTTTTTACGCAAAACCTGGTCGTGGCGGCGCCCGTCGTTCTTTCCAAGCGAAATCTGGCGGCGTCCAAGGGCCGCATGCGCGCGGTGGTGGTGAACGCCGGTAACGCCAACTGCTCGACCGGCGGGCCAGGGGAAGCCGCTTCCCATCGCACCAACCAAGAAGCTGCGCGAAGAATGGGTTTCGAGCCGCAGGAACTCTTCGTTTGCTCTACCGGAGTCATCGGGGTTCAACTTCCGGTTGAGAAAGTGCTGCGCGCGCTTCCGACGCTTGCGCGCAACCGCCGCGCGTCGGCTCGCTCCTTTACCGAGCTTTCTCTCGCCATCTGCACGACCGACACACGGCCCAAGACCGCGGCGGCGTCGTTCAAAATGTCCGGCAAGCGCATTCACCTGCTCGGTTGCGCCAAGGGCGCCGGCATGATTCACCCGAACATGGCCACCACGCTCGCTTTCGTGGTTACAGACGCGGCGGTTTCGCCGTCGCTTCTGCAGAGAACGCTGCGCGATGTGACCGGACGCACGTTCAACGCCATCAGCGTGGATGGCGACACTTCGACCAACGATACCCTGCTGATTCTTGCCAATGGCGCGGCGGGCGCGCCGCAAATCGCCGCCCAAAGCAAGGCCAGCCGGCAGTTCAGCGCGGCGCTCGAGGAGGTTTGCGGTTCGCTCGCGCAGCAGATTGTGGCCGACGGCGAAGGCGCGCAGCGCGTCATCGAGATCGAAGTTCGCGGAGCACGCACGGAGTCGGCCGCGCGCAGAATTGCCGAAACCATTGCGACTTCACCTTTGGTCAAGACGGCGTTCGCGGGCGCGGATCCCAATTGGGGACGCATCTTTGCCGCAGCCGGACGGTCCGGCGTGAAGTTCGATCCGGCGCTGGTCGAAATCTCGATGGCCGGCATCAAGGTCCTGCGCAAAGGCCAGCCGCTCGACTTCAACGAGCGCGCCGCATCCAACAAGCTGCTTGCCGACCGCGTTCCGATCGTTGTGGATTTGCACGCAGGCAAAGCGCGCGCGCGTTACTGGACTTGCGACTTCACGGCGGAGTACGTGCGCATCAACGCGTCGTACCGGACGTAGCTGCTGGACGCCCTTACTAGGAGAGTGCACCGCTGTGGAAGGCCTTCCCACAGCGGTGCAAAGTGGCCAGGGTTTGAGGTTTCTGGCCACAGCTGGTCTTCGCGGCGGCGCGACAAAAGGAATTTCTGAGCCTGAGACCACGAGAACCGGCGGCGACGGCCTCTTAGACAGAGGATCATCGCCCCGTCGACTCTTCCTCCTTTGAATACCGTGAGTTCAGAAATTGTGCGGTAAAGATTCGTCAAGCAGGGGTTAGCGAGTGTCTCGGCGTCTTGCTCCTCGCCAAGGTTCTTACGCGGGATGCCGGCCCTTTCGAGCCCGCGCTTACCCGACCGGGAAAGCGCAGAGCACCGCGCCGTCCCGTCACGGCAAACGAATTTTCCTTCGCTCTTGGCCTGCAGCCAGCGTTGGTGGGTCAGAACTCTCGCCTGTACGAACGGGCCGGAATGCCGGTTCAGGTTCTGGCCTGTCCGTAATCTGGTCGTCCCACCAGTAGCCTCATCAAGACTCACTGCGTACGCTCCCGATTAACACTCTGAATTCGAGTGCGGCCCAACGACCCACCCGTCTCGGCCTAACGCTCCTACACAAAGAAAAAGTGGGGCAATGCTATGCGGCCGACGTCCCGGACATGCTGGTTCGTTAGCTATGCTCCAACCACAACGGGGAATTCGACCGGCACCTTCTCGGTGGTGGCACGCTTCCGGAAAGGCCGCCGGCGTAACCACCGGCGCTAGCGCAACGCAGACCGTGACGCTTACCAATACCGGGAACTCCAGCGTTTCACTCTCCTCCTACAGCGTGAGCGGCACCGGTTTCAGCGTGACGGGCCTCGCACTTCCCCTCGTTCTTTCATCGGGCCAGGCGACATCTTTTGCGGTGGCATTTGCGCCTGCGGCAACGGGAAGCGCCTCGGGCAGCGTTGTTGTTAACAGCAATGCAACGAACTCTCCCGCGACCGTCCAGTTCTCCGGTTCGGGCACTGCTCCGGTCGCCCATGGAGTTGCCATGAGCTGGACACCGAGTTCGGCGACCTACACCGGATTCAATGTTTACCGCGGGTCGGCTTCGGGGGGGCCCTATACAAGGATCAACTCTTCCCTGCTCCCGACGGCTTCCTTTACGGACACCGGAATCGTGTCGGGTCAGACCTACTATTACGTCGCGACCGAACTGGACGCCTCCGCCGTAGAGAGCGCCTACTCCAACGAAGCTTCTGCCGTCATCCCATAGGATTCTTTGCCGGCTCACGCTGCTCTAGGGGATGCCGTAGCCATCCGAAAACACTCTCGGCTGCTTGCCGATCGTTCCGCGTGGATAGCCCGGCCAACCACGCCCTCCCGCACCGCTCGCGGTTTTCCGTCTAGCTGCAACGACCGTAGCCGCCACGTTATGCCCCTTTTGGCTCGTACGCGTGCTGCCTGACCGCGAAATGTTAAGACCGCGGGACGGGTCTTAACGCAACTTTACATTTCCCCCGCATGATTCGCCTAGGCTGCCTTTATGCAGGAACCTGCATCTGAACCAGCTTGCGAAGAGTACGGAGACCAAAACCAGGCGCAGGAAACCGGTGTGGGGCGCGTCCTAGTCATAGACGACGATCGTGAGCTGTGCGAGTTGGTGCGGGAGTATCTCGTGCAGGAATGCCTTCACGTGGACCTGATCCATGAGGGCAAACACGGGCTCGAACAAGCCCTTTCCGGAAAGTACGACGTCGTCATTTTGGACGTGATGCTGCCCGGGATGAACGGGCTGCAGGTGCTGCAGGCCATCCGCCGCACCTCTCGCGTGGGCGTGCTGATGTTGACGGCGCGTGGCGAGGACGTCGACCGGATTCTTGGCCTCGAGCACGGCGCCGACGATTACCTGGCCAAGCCGTTCAATCCCCGTGAACTCGTGGCGCGCCTGCATGCGGTGTTGCGCCGCTTGCGTCCGGCCGAGGCAACCGACGCAGTTTGGATTCCGGAGCGGCTGGAGTTGGGCGACCTCTATCTGGATCAGGGTTCGCGCACTTGTCGCCTGGACGGTTCGCCCATCGACCTCACCAGCACCGAGTTTGATCTGCTGGTCACGCTCGTCAAGTCCAGCGGCCG
>Ga0306923_10000294_pt1 | contig 37971 bp, 32 predicted proteins | sample sta12Can44000108_FD_203841 | JGI IMG/M metagenome (GOLD analysis project Ga0306923, IMG submission 203841) | Lab enrichment of tropical soil microbial communities from Luquillo Experimental Forest, Puerto Rico - statanox.12C.anox.44.000.108 (v2)... | ecosystem: Environmental > Terrestrial >... | reverse complement strand
CGCATCTGGGTGTTGAAATAGGCCTGATGGCCACCGCCGACGACGATGTCCCAATCCTTTGGAACGACCGCGTCGATGGCCCGGATCGCCTCGCGTGGATCCAGCACCCCGGGCGCGATGTCGAATGGCATCGAGTCCGCCGGCTCGGTCGCGATGCGATGCGCGAGCTCTTTCGAGCGTATAGCCGCCGCCGACGGTTTGCCAACGCCCAGCTTCTTGTCGAGGCCGGCGAGGATTGCCTCGACGCCGACGAGCGCATCTGATCTGACATAGATGTCGGCGGCTTTCTGCCCATCGCGCAAGCCGCGCGGGGCATCGTCCAACTGGATCTTGCAAGCCTTTGCGAAGTAGTGCCCGCCACCGACGTAGTAGGACAGGCTCGTGCCGACCGCGAGCACGACGTCCGCGGACTCGTACATCTCCCTGCCCAACGACGTGAAGTAGCTGCCGGTGGTACCGAGCCCGAACGGATGGTCGTGGAAAAGGCCACGCGCCGGCAGCGTGTTGGAGAGGAGCGCGCCGCAGCGATCGGCGAGCTTGATCACCGCATCCCGCGCGCCGGACCACAGCACGCCACGGCCGCCGAGGATGATCGGCCGCTTTGCCGCGGCTAGCCGCGCGACGGCCTCGGCCACAACCTCGGGGTCGGGGTGCATGCGCCCGACGTCGGGCTGGTACATCGCCGAGGTCTCGTAGGGCGCGTTGGCCATGTGCTCGACCTTCTGCAGGTCGTAGGGAATGCCCAGCACCGCCGGGCGCCGCTCGTACTTGGCGATGTGGAAGGCCTCGCGCACGGCGTCCATCATGCGCGGCACGCTATGCGCGGCGATGTAATGCGCCCCGGTCGCCGTCACCAGCGGCGCCTGGTCGATATACTGGTTGTAGAACTTTGCGTTGATCGGCGACTCGCCGGCGAACACCACCATCGGCAGGCGGGCGCGCACCGCCGCCGGCAGCGCCGTCATCACCTGGGTCACGCCAGGACCGCACGTGACGGAGGCAACGGCGACCTTGCCGGTGGCTACGTTGTAGGCTGTCGCCGCCGCGACGGTGCAGTGCTCGTGCCTGACGTGGACGGTATGCACGCCCGGCAGTTTGGCAAAGGCGGTGGACCAGTGCATATTGCCGTCGCCCATCAGGACGAACTGCGTGTCGACCCCCTCCGCAAGGAACGCTTCCGCGAGGGCTTCGTAGAGTTTGGGCATGGGGGGTACCGCTTGGACTATGGGGTGATCTGGTATGCAACAAGCATGCTCGGCGATGCCCGGTCAATTCAATTGAAGCGACCACACAAAAACCCGCATTCAGCCAACGAGGGGAGAAGCCAGTGCGGCTTGCGGAACCTTGGCGTCGGCCCACTGCCAACAGCGGACATCACGCAACCTTCCGCGCGGTTGCTTCGCGAGCGCCACGCACCAAATCGATAAGCGCGACGGGATCCGCCGGTTCGTCGTCGCCGCGCCATGCCACGTGTTTGTCCGGACGCACCAGCACGAGGTTGTGCGCATAGAGTAACTGCGCATCGGGCTCGTCGACCTCGACAATTTTTAAAGGAACCCTGCGCAGCGCCGCCGCGTCGATGATGCCGGAAATGCGCGCGCGCGGATCAAGGCGGAGCAACGCAAAGTCGTTTCCGCACGTATCGTAGAGTGAACAATGCCCGCGGAGCCACAAGTGCGGCGCCCGGCAGCCAGGAACTGAGGAAGATTCGAACCGGCCCATCGAATAGACTGGATGTGGCGATCCGTCATAGGCGATGATCGGCGAGACGGCGTAAAAGTAGCCGAAATTCAATCCGCCACAGCATTGCTGCTGGACATAGAGGTCGTAGGCTTCCCGGCCCAGGGCGGCTCGGGTCACCTCACCGATTTCATCCTGGCGTTCGATGTCCGCGGAAACCCCGCGGCGCTGGCGCGAGACATCTTTTGCAGTGTCGAATGCGAACTGCGACACCTGATCGGTGATCGGCTGGCGCTCTGCCTGATAGGCTTCAAGGATGTTCGGTGCAGCCCAACCATTGAGCACGGCGGCTAGCAGCCATGACAGGCTCGCGGCATCGGCTATACCGGCATTCATGCCGTAACCAGCATGCGGGATCCAAAGATGCGCGGCGTCGCCGGCGATAAACACACGGTCATTTCGGAAGCGATCGGCGACCAACCTTCGGCCGATCCAGTCCTCCTTGGAAATAACCTCATATTCGAATTCAGGGCCCACGCCCAGGATTTGCCGGATGGCCCAGTCTCGATCGATAGAGTCATAATCCGGCTCGTCGTTGTAGAGAAAATTGTGAATGAGCCAAGTCTGTTTACCATCTATCGCCATCACGGTGCCGCAGCGGCGTGGGTTGAAGGCGAGATACATCCAGGCCGGCTCGCCGGGAAGCAGACTGATCAGCTTCGGTGCACGGAAGTGCGTTGACTGCACGCGCTGATACTCGGCGATCCCAATCATCTTGGCGCCGATGGCGCGCCGCACGGTCGAGCGGCCGCCGTCGCAGCCCACGAGATAGCGGCAGCGAATCGAAACGCGCTCGCCGGTATCGATTTCGAGCGCTACGGCGGTGACGCCCTCCCCGTCCTGGGACAGTTCCTCGAACCGCGTGCGATTGAGAATACGGATCAGAGGCTGCGCCGCGGCATGTGCAAACAAGACCGGTTCGAGAAACAACTGATTGATCCGATGTGTCGGCTCGGGTGTCGGCCACCCACTGTCATCACCCTCTTCGCCGCGCGCTCGACCCGCCCGTGAAGGCAATTTTATCCGTGAAAGCTCCATGCCTGTCGCAGTCACACAGCATGATACGTCGTTGCGATATTCCGCCGGCAGGCCGGTGTCGCGAATTTTTTTCGCCAAGCCGAGCCTGCGAAAAACTTCCATTGAGCGCGCTGATATCTGGTTACATTTGACGTTCGGCGGGTCGCTGGCAGCCCGGATTTCCGTCACGGCCACGTCGACGCCGCACGAAGCGAGATCCATCGCAAGTGTGAGGCCAACCGGCCCCGCACCGACAATTAAGACAGAGGCTTCAATCGATCGATCCATGGTGCTGTCCGATCAATCTCGTTGACGACATCCCGGCTCGTCGGCCTAGTGCCATAACCCGAAGTGCTCCTGCACGTCCTTATGCCGGCTTCCGCCGGCTGCGGACATGCCGTTGCAAACGATTAGGACTGGGTAGTGGCACGGCGGCCATTACCCGCTGTCACACTCAATCATCTCGTCGGCCGGCTTCTGCAAGCTTATGGATTGCCCGCGATTTGCTCCAACACGGGCTTCCACGATCGCTGCTCGGACTGGATGAAGGCCAGGAGCCCGGACGGCCTTAGCGGATTGGGGTAGTTGCCGGTCGTTTCCAGCCTGGTCCTGGTAGCCGGATCGAGTACGGCCGCGCGCAGATCATCGCTCAGCTTCTGCACGATCAACTCGGGCGTGCCAACCGGCGCGACCAGTGCAAGCCAACCAGCCGGAGTAAAGCCGGGAAGCGTCTCTGCGGTCGTGGGTAGTTCCGGAAATTCGGGCAGTCGGTTGGGCGAGCCGATGGCGAGCGCTCGAATAGTGTTGGCCTGCAGCGCCCCCGCAAGCGGTGGGTAAGCATCGATGACCATCGGAACGCGGCCGGCGATGACGTCGTTGAGCGCCTGCGCAGTACCCCCAAGGTAGGGGACCATGAGCAGCTTGATGCCCGCCCGCAGCTCAAGGGCCTCGCCGGTCAGGTGAGAGAGCGTGCCGCGTCCGGTCGCAGCATAGGAGAGCTCGCCCGGTTTCTGTTTTGCGAGCGCGATGAGTTCGGGCAGCGTCTTTACTCCCAGCGAAGACACCACAGCCACCAAGAACGGCTGTGCAGCGACGAAGCCGACCGGAACGAAGTCGCGCGGCACTTCGAGCGGCAGTCCGGCCTGCAACCCTGGCAGCGTCACGAAAGCTGAGGAGGCGGGCATGTAGAGCGTGTAGCCGTCGGGTGCAGCTTGCGCCGCGGTGCGGGCTGCGACGGCGCCGCCCGCACCCGGATGATTGAGCACGATGACCTGCTGCCCCCACATCTGCGATAGCCGGTCGCCCACAATGCGTAACAGCGCATCCGGCGAGCCGCCGGGTGCCGAATGGGTAATGATGCGCACCGGCTTGTCGGGATAGGGTAGCGCTTGCGCGTGGATACGGGGCGAGACCGTTGGCAATACAACGGCACCGGCTGTAAGGCGAAAGAATTGGCGCCGTGAAACCTTCATGGCATTCGCCCGCATTTAGTTTACGAACTCTCTTCGGGAGGTCATTTGCCTATGCAGTGGGCACATTACCATGCTTTGATTGCATGGTCTGCGAGTTATTATTGGAAACCGATGCCGTTGATAGAAGACCATCGCCGCTGTCCGACAAGGCCACCAAGTGTTAGATTCGGCCCGCTGGTCAACATTTGAACATTGGGAACACGATATGAGTGGCATCATCGAAGAAGCGGCTGAGTGGACTGGTGGCTGTCAGTGCGGAGCTGTGCGCTATCAACTGCTGACGCCGCCGGAGCACGCGTGCGTTTGCCATTGCCGGATGTGCCAGAGGGCGTCCGGTCAGCCGTTCATGGCATTCGCGAGTGTCAGGAAGGGAGACCTGCGCTGGACACGCGGACGCCCGTCGACCTTCGTGAGCTCGAACATCGCAGAGCGCCACTTTTGCAGTGCGTGCGGCACCCCCTTGACGTACCACCGCGTGGAGAGCGGCAGCATCGCCGTGACAATCGGCAGCCTGGACAACCCGGAAGCTGCGCGTCCGGTAGAGCAGTTTGGCATCGAGAGCGAGCTATCCTGGACCAGTGGGTTCAGAGCGCTGCCCGGCAAGCGTACCGAAAACTGGATGCGTGAGTACGGCATCGCGCACATCGACAGTCATCAGAGCCACGTCAGCTCGTCCGCGTAAAAACGGAATGTTACGAGAACTTTGTAGAAATTGCCCAGCTCCGAATTTCCAATGTCCGAGGAAGGTGCAACCGAGGCCGACCAAGGTATTGCAGACCGCGATATCAAGCGGTGTTCCAGAGATAATGCATTTCCGTCAATTTCCGAAACAAGGGTAACAATCAGTGCCCAATAGCAGCCATGCGACTTGGCGGAGTAGCATTGTCTGATCAGCGATGCGTCGTCGGCTGGGTCAACGACAACAAATTGCCATCAGGGTCCTTGAACCAAGCGACTTTCGCACCGGATGGCGCTGTCCAAATGCCTAGCGCACTTTGCTGCATAAAGGGATAGCTCTCGAACACCACACCTTTGGCACGAAGCGCCCGCACGACCTCTTCAAGCGAAATCACAGACCAGCCCAGCTGTGTGTGCGGCTGTGGTGCCAAGGTTTGCACCTTCTGAATGCGTAGTTCCACGCCGTTCGCGTCGAGGACAATGGAAAACTCATCTTCCGACGTGGGCGCTAAGCCCAACACCCATTCATAAAATGCGCGAGACTTCGCGGCGTCTGTCGTTGCGACAAATACGATGATTTTGGCGTTATTGAGCATCGCCTCGACACTACGCAAGGATTGCTCGCGAGGGAAGCTAAGGGTCGGTTGTAACGTTGAACACGATAGATGCCCGTCGAGGCCAAAGGCTACCAAAGGCATTGTTGTGCGTCACAGCAAAATTTACTCACCCATGACGGCTTTAAGTCAAGAGTCCGCGTAAGCCCCCGACGCGGCTGGCGACCTCACAGCCGAATTGGTCCGAAAGCGGACGCAAATTCAACCCTCGGACGCATCGGCGGCAATAGTTGGGTAGTGCCATGAACGGGCATTGCGCGAAGGAAAGGCTCTCGCGGCGTGTGCAACGCACTGGTAACCTGTCATCGCGCAATCGCTCTGGGAGGCACTGTGACGGTTGCCCGCCGAAATTTTCTGCACCTGGCTGCGGGTGCCGCCCTGGCGCCGGCGTTGTCGCAGCCCGCTTGGGCGCAAGACTATCCGACGCGGCCGGTACGCCTTGATCGTGGGATTTGCGCCCGGCCAAGCGATCGACATCACCACACGCATGATCGGTCAATGGCTGTCCGAGCGGCTCGGCCAGCAATTCATCGTCGAGAATCGGCCGGGCGCCGGCGGAAATATCGGTACGGAGGCTGTCGTGCGCGCGCCCCCGGATGGCTACATGCTGCTTGCGGTCGGCTCAAATAACATGATCAATGCGACGCTCTTCGAAAAGCTCAATTTCAATTTTATCCGGGATATCGCCCCGGTCGCAAGTGTTGCCCGCGTGCCGCAAGTGATGGAGGTGACACCTTCATTTCCGGCCAAGACCGTTCCCGAATTCATCGTCTATGCCAAGGCCAATCCGGGCAAGGTCAGTTTCGCTTCGGCGGGCAACGGGTCGGTGGCCCATGTGACCGGCGAGCTGTTCAAAATGATGACGGGCGTCAACATGCTGCATGTCCCTTATCGGGGAGCGGCCCCAGCGCTGACAGACCTCATCGGCGGACAGGTGGATGTCATGTTCGACAACATGCCTTCCTCGATCGAGCACATCAGGGCCGGCAGGCTGCGCCCGTTAGCCGTGTCGACGACGTCGCGCTTGGATAGTCTTCCCGACATCCCGACTGTGGGCGATTTTGTGCCGGGCTTCGAGACGAGTGCATGGGGCGGCATCGGCGCGCCGAGGGATACGCCAGCCGAGATCATCAACAAGCTCAACAGAGAGATCAATGCTGGCCTCGTCGATCCCAAAATGAACGCACGCCTTGCCGACCTCGGTGGCTTGGTCCTTCCCCTCTCGCCCGCCGAATACGGAAGGCGCATTGCGGAAGAAACCGAGAAGTGGGGGAAGGCGATCAAGTTCTCGGGCGCGAAGGCGGACTGATCCGACGATCGTATCGGCCCGGCGTTTCAGGATTATCGGCACGCCGATTGCATATCATGCGGTCTCGCGCCGACTGCAGCCGTTGCTTGCCGGTCTTCCGCATGAATGACGAGAACCGGTCCGACGCTGGTAAACCTAATCGCGGCTACCGCGGCCGCCGATCCAGATCGGGCTGGTGTCTATCCTTTCGTGCTCTGTGGCCGTTATCAGTCGGGCCAAGGGCGGCGGTCCAGCGCAATGTCTGATCATTTTGGGCATGGATACGATTCGCCCGGGGTCCTCTAAAGGCCGGCAAGATAATGCGCGATGGCGTCGCGCTGGCTTTCGGTCAGCGCCTTCATGAACCCGGGCATGTCGAGATTATTGGTGCGCTCGCCGTTGGCGAAGCTGTTCATGGCCGCAAGCAGATACTCGTAGCTTTGCCCCGCAAGCCGCGGAGCCGGCGCGCCGCCTTCGTAATTCTCGCCGTGACAGGCGCGGCAGTTGGTCATGCCATCGGGCGCGGCCGCGGCACCGGGACTGGCCTTGGCCGGCCAGGTCTTGGCGGCAAAGTAGTTCGCTACCTGGCGTAGCTGGGCGAGGGTAAAGCCTTTGGCGAGCGGCGACATGACCGGATTGTCCAGCGCACCGCTGTGGTAGTCGTGCAGGTCCTTGTAGAGATAATACGACTGTTGTCCCCAGATGATCGGAGTGACGGCGCTGGTGGGCACGCCATTCTCGCCGTGGCAGGCGGCGCAGGCCTGCGCTTTGCTCTCGATATCATCAGCGGCCTTCGCCGGTCGCGCCGCGAGCGCAACCATCACTGCTACAACGCCCACGATGAAACAGACATGCTTGGGCATATTTCCTACCCTCTTATTTTCTCGGGCGTCCGCAACACAGCGGACGCAGGATTGCGAATGCCACAGCAGCATCGCTGCGCTTTGGTGTGCGCAGACGCGGCCTGTTAGACCACTCACGCGTTCCTCATACATTTCCGCATGAAACTGTTCTTTGCAGCGCCTGAGAGCCTCTTGCCCTCTGCGCTCACCGCCTTTGGCAAGCATGCCTGCCGCTTGCATTTTTTAACAAAGCTATTCAAGGCGGCGCCGGCGAGCGGTTTGCCATTTTTGCCGACCGCCTTGCTTGTGCAAGCTTCTTGCGTCATTGCCGGACCAACAGCTAAAGCCGTAATTATAAGAGCGAAGAGAAGCCGTTTCATACCTTGCTCTCCTACAGCCTAAGGATAATGTCTATCGTCTATAGCAAAGGCCGGTCTTTGAAAAAAGTCGCAATGTGAGGCGTGACCTCGCTACAGGCATTGACATTCGAGAAATTTGGTCCGCGTTAAGTCCGGTGCTCCGCAATCAGCAGATATTGGGGGGAGAGATTATGGGCAGCGAGGAAAATGTAAAGCCGGAACCTCAAGCTGGGTGCCTGGCCAGAAATGCGCGGCGCGCTTCACGCCAGTACCCGGGATCATCGTAAGCGGTGGGGTCTTCGATCTCAGCCAAATAGAACGCTTCGCGCCGCTCCACGCAGGTGCCGCAGCGGCCACAATGGCGTACACCCCCTTTGTAGCAAGACCAAGTCTCGGCGAAGGGCACCCCAAGCCGGCCACCCTCGCGCACGATGTCGGCCTTGCTCCAGAGCAGGAATGGGGTCGTCAACGCAATTTGCCCGAGACCGTCGAGCGCACGCTGCTGCATGGCCGCAAAGGCTTCAACGAACGGCGGCCGGCAGTCGGGATAAATGAAATGATCCCCGCCATGCATGGCTGCGGCTACCGTCCGCGCTCGTTTCGCCGTTGCAAGCCCGAAGGCGATGGTCAACATGATGGCGTTGCGATTGGGCACGACCGTAATGCGCATGGTATCTTCGGCATAGTGCCCGTCCGGGACTGCCTCCTCGCCCGTCAATGCCGATCCTGCCAGCCGTCGGCCAATGTCGGTGATATCAACAATATCGTGTGCTACCCCAAGCCGCTGTGCGCAGAGCCGTGCGTATTCGAGCTCTTTCCTGTGTCGCTGACCGTAATCAAATGAGACAAGATGGATCGGCGCTTGCTCGGCGGCGGTCTTGTGCGCGAGAGTGACGGAATCGAGACCGCCGGAACAGACGACGAGCGTTTGCACTGGATGCTCCTTGTTTTGACCGGGTAGGCTGCGACCGGGTCGGCTCGCGGCCGACAATTGTCCCGCGTAACCCGGCGACAAATTGGCCAAGTCCCGAAGGTGAGGGTGAGAATACAGGCTTCCATGCCGATCAGTCAGCCGTGCGGCATGCCCTGTACAGCATCACCGTCGTCCGCTTACCCTTCAATACTCTCCGTGAAGGCGGAATTCCCGCACTCACACTGTGTTTGCCAGGGCACTCACTCGCTACGCGATCGTGGCGGGGTTGCTCGTCCCGAGATTAAGCCAAGCGAGAGATCGTCGGTAGCGGGGGAAGCGCCCTGTCTTGAGGATCGAGGGTTTTTTGGTATCGTCTGGTTTATTGAGTGCTTGAGAGTTCGGGTCCAAACCTGGGTCCAGGGATATGAACGAGCGGGAAGCATTTGGCTGGGCCGTGCGCAGCCTTCGACTCTACGATTGGAATCCGGCCGTTCCCGACAAGCCTCGCTTTCAGGTGAATGGTGATTCTCTGACCTTTCGGGAACTTTGCGAGAGGGCAAAAAAGCTTGATGAGCCGCTGCCCGAAGTAATCAAATATGACCTCTATCCCCTTCTTGGCCGGGCACCGGACTTGCAGGCCAAACTCAGATTGAACGAAACCTACGCGGTAGCTGCAACCTGCCTGCTTGAGTTCCTGACAGGGCGCGAGCGCAAATAGTCCGTGTCCACGCCATTGAGCGCGATCGATCCGTCGCTGATCGCAAGCTCCGGCGCAAAGCCGAGCCAAGCCGAATTCTTTTAGACCAAGACAGAACGCATCTAAGAACCGGGGGTACCCCCCTTCTGCTCGGGTGTTGACGCCAGCGCCCGCTTGTAGAGCGGCTCGGCATCGGCGTGGCGACCCTGGGCGCTGTACAGGTCGGCCAGATTGTTCAGCGATTGCATGACGTCGGGGTGATCGCGCCCGAGCGCTTTCTCCCGGATCGCCAGCGCCCGCTTGCAGAGTGGCTCGGCATCGGCGTGGCGACCCTGGGCGCTGTACAGGTCGGCCAGATTGTTCAGCGATTGCGCGACGTCGAGGTGATCGGGCCCGAGCGCATTCTCCCGGATCGCCAGGGCCCGCTTGTAGAGCGGCTCGGTATCGGCGTAGCGAGCCTCTTGTTTGTAGAGTGAGGCCAGATTGTTCAGCGCCGACGCGACAGAGGGGTAATCGGGGCCGAGCGCTTTCTCGAAGATCGCTAGCCCCCGCTTGTAGAGTGCCTCGGCATCGGCGTAGCGACCCTGGGCGAGGTACAGGCCGGCCAGATTGTTCAGCGATTGCGCGACATCGGGGTGATTGGGCCCGAGGGCTTTTTTCCAGGTCGCCAGCGCCCGCTTGTAAAGTGGCTCGGCATCGGCGTAGCGACCCTCTTCTTTGTAGAGCTCGGCCAGGTCGTTGAGCGCCAGCGCGACAGAGGGGTGATCGGGACCGAGCGCTTTCTCATTGATCGCCAGCAACCGCTTGTAGAGCGGCTCGGCATCGGCGTAGCGACCCTGTTCTTTGTAGAGTTCGGCCTGATTGTTCAGCGTCGCCGCAAGGATGACATCGGACAGAGCCATGAGCGGTGGACTCCTGACGCACGGGGGAGCTTAGCAAAAAAGTGGACGCAGGAAATGCCCCTAATTCGGTCCTAGATTCTTCGATTCTTGACCTAGCCTTTATCCTGGTGGGACTTTGACTCGACCGCAATGCGTCAAAAGCGGGCTTCGTCTATGAAGTGGTCGGCCCTGGCTTATCGACTGAGCCACCGCCTTCGGCCCAATCCTTGAATGCGCCGAGATTGTAGACCTGACCGTAGCCCATCTCTTTGAGCACCTTGCCGGCCAAGGCCGAGCGGCCGCCAGAAGCGCAGTAGAGGATGATCGTTTTGTCCTTCGTGAAGTTCTTGTCGTGATATGGCGACTCGGGATCGGCACGGAATTCCAACATGCCGCGCGAGACGTTTAGGGCTCCGGCGACCTTACCGCTCTTGTCCACTTCCGGAGCGTCGCGTACGTCGACCACCAGCGCATTGCCCTTCGCAATCATTTCTCGCGCCTGCGCCGGCGTGATCCGCGGCACTGCTGCATTCGCAGCTTCCATCATCTGCTTGATGCTTATGGGCATGACAGTTGCTCCCTGGCTAAAAAAACTACTTCCGGTCCTGCATCCGAGTGCTGACGTAACCGGTCGTTCAATCTGCCATTTGCAGACACACGCAGTGCAGCAAAAAAGCGTCCTTGCTCGATTGCCTCATTGGCGGCCAAGGAGCGCAGGCAGCTCGCAGTCACGCACGGAAGGCCGCGAGCCGGTTGCCGAGCGACAGCACTTATTGAGCATCTGCCGGGCGCCTCTTGCGTACCTCATCGTCGCTCGGCTGGAACGCGGCGCCATCGAGATACTCATACCCGGTCATGACGCCATGGCCATTCTGTAAGGCGGTTTTGCCGACATAAAGCCCGAGCGTCGATTGGTGGTCGATTGCACGGAATGCGACTTTGCCGGAGGGCGACATGAATTCGAGACCCGCAAACGCCTTGCTCAGCGCCTCGGAATCCGTTGAGCCGGCGCGCGCGATGCCCGCCGCAAGCGCCTTGATCGTCGTATAGCCCACGATCGAGGAGATGCGAGGATGATCGTTAAAGCGTTTCTGGTAAGCGTGGAGGAACGCCAGGTGCTCCGGCGTCTTGATGAGATACCAGGGATAGCCCGTAACGTACCAGCCCTCGGGCGCCTCGTCCTTCAGCAGCTCGAGATATTCCGGATCGCCAGTGAGCACGCTGACCACCTCGACCCCGCCGAATAATCCGCGCGTGGTACCCTCGCGTACGAACTTGGCGAGATCGGCGCCGAACAGGACGTTGAAGATGGCGTCGGGCCTGGCATCGGCGAGCGCCTGCACGACGGCGCCGGCATCGACCTTTCCGAGCGGAGGCGCAAACTCGGCGACGAATTCGACGTCGGGCTGTTCCCTCTTGAGCAGCTCCCTGAAGCTTGCGACCGCCGATTGTCCATACTCGTAGTTGGGATACACAAAAGCCCAGCGCTTGCGCCTGAGCTTGGCGGCATACGGCACGAGCACGGCGGCGTGGGTATAAGTCGATGGCCGCAGGCGAAAAGTGTATCGATTGCCCGACTCCCATATGATCCGGTCGGTCAAGGCCGCGGAAGCAAGAAAGAAGATCTTGCGCTGCCTGGCATAGTCGGTGATCGCGACGCCGATATGCGAAAGGATGGTGCCGCTGAGCAACGCAACTCGCTCGTTGAGTACAAGATCATCCGCCACGCGCACCGCGTCTCCCGGATTGGCGCCATCGTCGCGCGAGACGATCTCGAGCTTCCTTCCCAGCACGCCGCCGGCGGCATTGATCTCATCAGCTGCGAGACCAACTCCCTTGCGGTAGGGCCCCATGTTGGCCGCCATGGCCTTGTAGCTGTTGATGTCGCCGATCCTGATGGCATCCTGCGCATGGACCGCGGTGCAGCCGAAGAGTGCTGCGATAGTGGCGAGGATTGCGGCGACGACTTGCATGATCATTCCTCTCCGGTTCTTGTCAATTTTGGCGACGGGGAGCGGCATTACCGAGCGGCAACCGCCCACGCTCAGGCGGCATTCGCGTCGCTTGCAGGTTCAGCCCGAGGCTCCGCTTCTATCATGCTCTCCACCATGCGCCGCATGCGCAGGGGCGCTGCGTCGATCGCGAGCTTGATCGGACGCCGTTCACGCAATTCTTTTTCCTTGCGGTGGATTGCCTCGAGGATGACCTTGTCCTCGTTGAATGCGATGCGGAACTGCTCGACCATCGACTTCGCGGTTACCTCGTCGGTCGCGAAATTCTTGACGAACAGCCAATGATCGATGCAGCTGTCGGCGTCGACGGGCGTGATGAAATGGCATGCATAGATTTGGATGCAGTCGTTGCGTGCGCCCTCCGGCGCGCCGGTGCCGGTGGCAGCGCTGCCGAAGTCAATCACCGCGATGCTCGGGGCGGTGTAGTGGTAATAGTGCCACCGATCGACGTTGCGCGTAAATTTGCCGAACTTCTGCAACAGCGGGATCGCCGGCGCGTCGATGATCCATCGCCACGTGAGCAGCGTGTTCTGGCCCGTCTGCTCGCTGTGCACCGGCACATCCTCGCCCTCCGTGTTGCCGAGCGTCGAGAGATGGACGAAGCTGACATGCGCCGGATCGCACAGATTATCGGCAAGGCTGAGATAATGACAGTCGATTCGCAGCGCATCGCCTTCGACAGCACTCCACTTCGGATCATGGAACTGCGGCAGGTCGTAAACCTGTGAGGTATCGGCGATCGCCGGATCGCCCATCCAGATCCACGCCAGGCCCAGGTTCTCGACCACGGGGTAGGAGCGCACCTTCGCGTTGCGCGGGATAATCGACTGGCCGGGAATGCGCACGCACGCGCCGCTGCAGTCGAACGTCATGCCGTGATAGCCGCATTCGATGGCGTCGTCCTTGAGCCGACCCATTGACAGCGGAGTGAGCCGGTGCGGGCACACGTCCTCGAGCGCAGCCACAGAGCCGGTGCTGGTGCGATAGAGCACAACCTCCTGCTCGAGTACCCGGCGTGAAATGAGCGTGCGCGCGATGTCGCGCGACCAGGCGGCGGGGTACCAGGCATTGCGAGCATAGTCAGCCATCGTTGTCTCTCCGATACGAAAGAGCAGCCCGTCGGATGATAGTCTCGTTCGACTATAGCAGGCTTCCATCGATTTGACCCGCTTCCGAGTCTTTCGTAGTGCCTTGAAATGCCGCCACACCTCTACCCCGCATCCAACACGGTGGCCCTGACTGGGGCCTTCGAGATGGCTGCAGGCGGCAGGACAGCGCGGCCACGAATGATGTCGGACGCTTTCTCGGCTATCATAATGACGGGCGCATTGATGTTGCCGCCAACAAGGTCCGGCATCACCGAGGCATCGACCACCCGCAAGGCTTCGGTGCCGAGCACATTGAGCTTGGTGTCGACCACCGCCGTCGGGTCGCTCGCGACGCCCATCTTGCACGTCCCGAGCGGATGATGAACGGTGATACCGGTCTCGACGACGTGCTTGTTCAGATCGGCATCGCTGACGCTGCGCGGCGCCAGACGCTTTCCGGCGAACGGCCGCAGCGGCGACTGTGCGCCGACCTCCTGTGCCATCCTCAGGCCGGCGCGCAGAACCTCCCAATCGTGCCGGGTGGAGAGGAAGTTCTGCACGATCGCCGGCGGATCGCGCGGATCGGCGGATTTCAGCCGCACGAAGCCACGGCTCTGCGGCCGTAACAACGCGACGCGGATCGCAAATCCGTCCTGATAGCCTTGCTTGAACGGCGCAAGATATGGTCCCGCCGTCATCGGCGCGCTGATGAAGAGGAACTGCACGTCGGGCAGGCTCTCCGCGTAGGGACTGCGCAGAAAGGCCATCGCGCCGGCCGGCAGATCCGTAGCAATGCCCTTGCCCAGGAAGTACGCGGTCGCGAGCTCGCGCGCGATTCGATCAAGGCGCATGGCACGATGCAGCGGACCTGGCTCGTTGCGCGCGTAGGCAATGGGCGCCGAGATGTGGTCCTGCAGATTCCTGCCGACGCCCGACAACGCGACACGCGCGTCGATGCCGGCCGCTTTCAGTTCCTCGGGATCCCCGATGCCGGACAGCATCAGCAGCTGAGGCGTATTGATCACGCCCCCCGCGAGAATGATCTCGCGCGTGGCGTGAGCGCTGTGCGTCGTGCCGCGTTGCACATACTCTATGCCGGTCGCGCGCGTGCCCTGAAACACAATGCGTGTGGCCAGTGCCTTGACCTGCAAGGTGAGGTTCGGTCGCCCGAGCGCGGGCCGCAGGTAGGCAACCGCGGTGCTGCAGCGGTGGCCGCGGCGGACGGTCGATTGCAGCCGGCCGAAGCCTTCCTGCTGCTCTGCGTTGTAGTCCTCGGTGAACGGATGCCCGGCCCTCGCGCCGGCTTCCAGAAACGCCTCGCCAAGCGGATCTTCATAACGGTTGAAACGCGTCGTCAGCGGTCCGTCGCCGCCGCGGTATGCATTCGCGCCGCCTTCCCACGATTCCTGCCGCCGGAAATACGGGAGCACGTCCGCGTAGGACCAGCCGGCCAGACCCGACGCCGCCCAGCGGTCATAGTCGCCGCGATGGCCGCGCACGTAAGCCATGGCGTTGATCGAGGACGATCCGCCGACGACTTTGCCGCGTGCGCACTCGATCGGGCGCGAGCCAAGCTCAGGCTCGGGCTCCGAGAAATACATCCAGTCGTTCATGCGGTGCAGGAACAACCGCGGCCAGCCCAGCGGGATGCGGACCCAGGGGTTGCGATCCCAGCCGCCGGCCTCCAGCAGCAGCACCTTGACCGAATGGTCCTCTGTAAGCCGATCGGCCAGCACGCAGCCCGCCGACCCCGCGCCTACGATGACGAAGTCGTAATGATCGGAGGTCACGGATCTCCCAAGATAGCGTCAGTCCCCTACCGCTTTGCGGACGATTAAGGAGCTTACTGCGCGACTAGCTCCTCGACTATCTTCTGCAGGATGCGCTTCCAGCGCAACGGCCCGACGTCGTCGCCGATACCCCTGGAAGATTTCGTCCTCGAATCCGGTCAGCCCCGCCCCAAGTCACGGTTTGGCGCACCTACTCGATCACCTCGTCGGCAATGGCGACCAGCCCTGGCGGGAAGGTGAGCCCGAGCGACTTGGCGACCTTGAGGTTGATCAGCAGCTCGAACTTGGCTGATTGCACCACCGGCAGCTCGGTCGGTTGCGCGCCGTGCAAGATTTTACCGCTGTAGACGCCGGCCTGGCGATAGGCATCCGTCAGATCGGTTGCATAGCTCATCAGACCGCCGGCAGTCCAGTAATCGCGTTGGCCGTAGATCGTCGGCAGTGCATCGCGTGCCGCAAGTTCAACAATCTGGTTGCGCCGGACGGTAAAAAACGTGCTGGGACCGACCATCATGGCATTGGCGCGAAGCTCCTTTGCCTTATCGAAAGCGGCGTCGATCTCGTGCTCGGTGTCTGCGCGCAGGACATGGATTTGCTGTCCGACGGCACGCGCTGCCTCTTGCACGTCGTTCAATTGGGTATCGAAGGTTGGCCAGGTCGGATTGAGCAACACGGCGATTAGCGCGGCGTCCGGAACGATCTCGCGCAGGAGCCCGAGCCGCTTCCCGCTGAGCACGTCGATCAGCAGGGCGACGCCTGTGAGATTACCACCGGGCCGACTATAGCTCATCACCAGACCCAATTTGACTGGGTCGTCGCCGCTGGTGAAAACGATTGGAATGGTCGTCGTGGCTGCCTTGGCCGCCAGCGCGGCCGGCGGGCTGCCGGCACAAATCACCGCGACCTGAGCGCGCACAAGCTCGCTTGCAAGCGCCGGCAAGCGATCCACTTGACCCTCTGCCCAGCGGTAGTCGATGCCGACATTGCGGTGCTCGACGTACCCGGCCTCAGCCAGGCCGCGGCGAAATCCGGAAACGACATGTGCGAATGTCACAGGCGATGCGCTGTTAAGGAATCCGATTACCGGCATTGTCGGCTGCTGCGCCCGTGTCGCAAGCGGCCACCCGAGTGCTGCACCGCCGAGGGCGGCTATCAATTCCCGCCTTCGAATGTGGGTTGTCATGTGACCCTCCAGTGGGGGCCATGCCCATGCAATGGAAGGGACGATATCACGCTTTCGCGAAGGAAGAACATTGCTTTCGCATTGCGAAAGTCTGCAGCTGCCCATGTCTCAATTGGGTCGAACAACGGTCGTTGCCGCATCGCAACATTGGCAGCCGGTTCTCATCACTCAGCAGACATTAGTGGGATAGGCGGCCTTTCCCGTTCATTGGATGAAAATTGCCGCGGCGACTATTGGCCCAACTGCATGAACCCCCAAGTCGAAAGCAGGGTTGCAATCACAAGGCCGGCCCATGACACAGACATGGGCACGGCAAGCGGCCCGATTTTCAGCGCCCATCGCTTTGATATTCTGAGCAGGTGACCCACCGCCACCAAAGCAAAGAGAAGCGCCGAAACTGCGACGTAATAATTTGACACCTCATGGTCTCCGGTTGGTTCCAGCCGGATTTGTGATACGCACGGCCTGGTCGGGCGGCGCCGGTGAAATTCGCTGCCGAGCACCCCGACGAGCGCCGGACCTTCCCCAGTTCTCCTGCGCTCAACAAGCAGGCCTGGATCGCAGCACAGGGTCAACGTACGGCATTCACGACCGCGCTCCGGCGCGGATCATGAAATTGTCATAGCTGAATTCCGCGATTTGCCACCACATGTACTCCTCATTGCGAAACACCTGGAGGGAATCCCAGACCCTTCTGTAATCGGCATTGGTAGCCGACGTCTCCGCATTGACCTCGTTGGAGGCCTTCAGGCACGCTTCCATGATCGGTTGCGAGTATGACCGTAACTGGGTACCCGCGGCGACGAGACGCTTCAGTGCCGCAGAATTGCGGGCATCGTATCTCCCCGTTTGCTCGACGTTCGCGAAGCCGGCCGCCGCCGTGACAATGGCCTGATAGGTCCTGGGCAGCGTGTTCCATTTCTCCAGATTGATCATGAAGTGATTCGCGGTGCCGCCCTCCCACCAGCCCGGATAGTAGTAGTACTGTGCAATCTTGTAGAAGCCGAGCTTCTCGTCATCGTAGGGTCCCACCCATTCGGCAGCGTCGATGGTGCCCTTCTCAAGCGCCGGGTAGATGTCTCCGGGCGCGATCTGCTGCGGCACAACACCGAGCTTCTGCAGGGTCTTGCCGGCCCAGCCGCCGATACGAAACTTGAGGCCCCTCAGATCATCCACGGTCTTGATCTCCTTGCGAAACCAGCCGCCCATCTGCGCGCCGGTATTGCCGGCAACAAGCGAGTACACGTTGAACTTCCTGCCGAACTCGTTCAGCAGCTTGAGGCCGTCGCCGTCGTAGTACCAGGCATTCTGCTGGCGGGCGTTGAGGCTGAACGGCGCAGCGCAGAACAGCGCCCACGTCGGGTCCTTTCCGATATAATAATACGTCGCCGTATGGCAGGCCTCGACGGTGCCGTTTTGGACGGCATCGAGCGCCTGCAGGCTGGGCACGATCTCCCCCGCGGCGAAAGATTGAATCTGAAACTTGCCGTCAGTTGCTTCGGCAACGTACCTGGCAAGGGTTTCGCAGGACCCGTATGCCGTATCCAGTGACTTGGGCCAGCTCGCGGTCAGGCGCCACCGAATTTCGGGCATTGATTGGGCAATCGCGGGCGCGGCTACGGCCGATGCGGCCATTCCGGCACCGGCAGCTTTCAGCAAATCGCGGCGTTTCATGGTACCCTCCTCTACTTCCTGTGTTTCATCTGATCGGTGCTGACGGTTGAGCGAAACAACTGATCGAGCAGCATCTTTGCGCACGCAAGGTCTGGTGTCTCGAGGCCTTCGTTGAACTGGTCATAGCTCGCCTGCAGAAGGCTCACAGCCTCTTCACATCGATCCTGTCTCTGCCAGAGGCGGGCAAGATCGCACGCCGTGCGCAGCTCCCATGAGCGTGCCTTCTGCTCCCGTGCGATCTCCAGACTGTCGGCAAGCAAAGCCTCAATCTCATTGGGCCTCGCGCGGCCGGTTGCCAGGATTGATGGCGCTGCAGCCTGGACAGCCCATTCGAATTCCAGCGAGCACCGTAGTCGCCAACCGCAATATACGGCATTGTAGGCACAATTGCCCTTATGATCGAGGCACACCAAGGGGCAGGGGCCAATGGAACGTTTCGACTGTGGCTGACCTCCAGTTCTCGATGACCGTAATGAATGTGCCCATTGGGTCCGCTTCCTTGCGATGCGACGGACAGCCCAATTGAATATCGGATCATCAAATGAAAGTAACCGAGAGGATCCATGAACATCAAAGCAAGGCTCTGCCTCCAGGTTGCGCTGGCACTGCTGGCAGCCAATCAGACATCGGCCCAGGAAAAGCTGACCATGTTCTATCCCGGGCCCCTGGAGTCCAACTGGGAAAAGCTGTTCAGTGAATGGGCCCGCAAAGTTGAAGCCGACAGCAAGAACACGTTGGTGATCGAGGTCAAGGCCAACAGCCCGTTGGCAAATTTCACCAACATCATCGATCGGGTGGAGAACGACGTGGTCCAGATCGGCATCGCTCTCGCATCGATATTCCCGCGCCGGTTCGAGCTGACGCAAATCGTTGCGGTGCCGTTCACGATCGATCTCGACGACGACGATCAGGCCTCAACCACCGTGTGGCGGCTCTACAAGGCCGGCCTGCTGGACTCGGAATACGACACGATGATCCCGCTTTTCGTGGGCGTGAGCAAGCAGTCAGGTTTCCACTTCGCGCGGCCGCCAAAGTCGCTGGATCAGCTGCAGGGGCTCAAGATGCGAATCTTTGCGAGCTCGCAGCTCGACATGGTCAAATCGCTCGGCATGTCCCCCGTTTCGCTGCCCCCGACCGACATCTACCTCGCCCTGCAGCGGGGAACATTGGACGGGACCATAACATCGTGGACCTCGTTCCCGAGCCTCAGGCTGCAGGAAGTGACGAAATATCACGTCGAGCTCCCGCTCGGCGGATCGGTGTTCATCGCCTTCATGTCGCGCAAGAAGTACAATGCCCTGCCGGAAGCCGCGCGCCGCGCCATCGACGCCAATGCCAATGAGTCCTACTCCCGCGCCTTTGGCAGGGTGCTCGGCGAGGATGCCGAGAAGGGTAAAAAACTCTCCGCCGGTCACACGATCGTGCGGCTCACCCCGGAAAAGACCGCCGAGTGGCGGCAGAAGTTCGGCGACGCCATGGCCGAGAACTGGAGAAAAGCCAATGCTCCGCAGTCGGAGAAGGTGCTTGAGGCATTCGCCAGGATCTATGCGGATGTAAAGGCCGGACGGTGATTCGGGAGCCGAGGTCGCATCAAGGCTGAAGCGTCGCTCTATCAGCGAGATAGGTGATCGATGGTGGAAGAGACGATCCCGCCTTCGGTCCCTGTGCAGTCGCGGCTCGCGCTGCTGGAGCGGCAATGCTCTTCGCTTACGCAACCCGTCGCCTTCATCGGCGTGCTCGGGATGCTGATCGTGTCGATCGTCACCATGCTGGACGTGCTGTTGCGCTGGTCGGCCGGAAACGGGCTCATCGGCCGCAACGAGATCGTGGAGATGATTTTCGCCGTCGCGGTTGCGGCATGCATCCCTTACGGCGTGGCGACGCGCATCAATGTGCGCGTCGATCTGCTCAAGAGCTGGATCGTCGGCCGGCTCGCTGAATGGGTTGACGCGCTCGGCAACGTTCTCACTCTTGTCTTTCTCGTCGTTCTGACTTGGCGACTTGGCGTTCATGCGGCAGACACGGCGAGAGAGAGGACCGTGACGCTCATTCTGGCGTGGCCGGTCGCTCCTTTTCTTTATGCGGTCGCTGCCGTCATGGGAGTCGCCGTCCTGGCGCAAACTGTCATCGCCGCCAACTCCATCTCGCGGGCGATCGCGCCCGTGACGGATGCTCCTGCGCAGCGGTCGTCCTGGGGGGCGTGGGCCTTTGTGCTTTGCGTCTATGGAACGACGGCCATTGTCCTAGTGTATGCCGTTTTCGACTTCGCCGGTTTAGCGAGATTGGCCACGACGCATTCCGGCACCACGCTGACAATTGCCTGCCTGCTGCTGTGGCTGTTGCTGATGGCCTTGGCACCCTTGTTTGCCGCGATGGGTATGGTGGGACTGATCTGCGCGGCTTTCTTTATCGGTATTTTTCCCTCGCTCAGCGCGTTCGGATCGGAAGTCGCGGGGTTCCTCACCAACAGCCAGGTTGCAGTGCTTCCCCTTTTTCTGATGATGGGGAGTTTCGCGGCGGTGTCCGGGATAGCGGAGGATATCTACGCGCTGGCACACGCAAGTTGCAGCCGTATCCCCGGCGGACTTGCGATTTCGACGATCGGCGGCTGTGCGGGCTTCGGCGCGATCACCGGCTCGACCCTCGCGACCACAGCCATGGTCGGCCGCATCGCGCTGCCGGAGATGCAGGCTCGCGGCTATTCGCCCACCTTGGCGACGGGAGCCATCGCGGCCGGCGGCACGCTCGGCAATCTGGTGCCTCCCGGGTCGGGGCCACTGGTGATTTTCGCCCTGCTCACGGAGGCCTCGATCGGCCAGCTGTTCGTCGCCTCCGCCATTCCATCGCTGCTTGCGGTAGCGGCCTATGTCGGGACAGTGCTGCTCTATGTCTACCTGGTGCCGGGGTCGGCGCCGCCTGCCGCTCCTGCGGCTCCCGGCGAGTTCATGAAGGCATTGCGGCGTTGCGGGCCGCTCGCCGCTTTGTTCGGCGCCGTCATGGGGGGGCTTTATTTCGGCATCGTCACTGACACGGAAGCTGCGTCGGTCGGAGCCTTCGGGGCGTTCCTGATCGCACTGTTTCGCGGAAAGCTGCGGCGTTCGACGTTCTTCCAGGCCATGGGTGAAACCACGGAAACGACAGCGCTGATCTACCCGCTGATTTTCGCCGCCCTGATCTTTGCCCTGTTTTGCGACGTCACCGGCACAACCAACATGATGATGTCATTCGTCAGGGGGCTCGATTGGCCGCCACTGGCGGTGATCGGCCTGCTGCTGGCGATATTCGTCCTCCTCGGAACGTTCATGGATTCCTACACGGTGATGATCGTGACGGTGCCGATCGTGAGCGGTCTGGTGACAGGCATGGGATACAGCATCGTGTGGTGGGGCGTTCTCAATCTATTCGTCGTCGAGATCGGCGGACTGTCGCCGCCGTTCGGGCTCACGCTCTATCTCCTGAAGGAGATGGCCCGGGTGCCGATCGGCGTAGTGTTCCTCGGGGTTACGCCATTTTGCATCGCGGGTGTTGTGGTGCTCGCGATCCTGGCGATCTTTCCTGCGATAACTCTTTGGTTGCCGTCAACGATGAAGTAAGCCGGATGCAGAAGAAGTGATCAGAACGTATGATCTTCGGGTCAATGGCAGCGACTTCACGGTCAAAGCCGATGAAGGAACGCCGTTGCTGTACGTTCTTCGCAATGACGTTGGCTTGAACAGTCCCAAGTCGGGCTGCGATCTCGCCCAGTGCGGCGCGTGCGCGGTGCTGGTGAACGGCCGGAAGGTGCCCTCATGCAGCACGCCGGTTTCGGCGGTGGCGAGCGACGAGATCACGACCTGCGAAGGACTGGGGACCAGCACGGTCGGACGCGCATTGCGGGCGGCGTTCTTCCAGGAGCAGGCATCGCAGTGCGGCTATTGCATTTCCGGGATGATGATCGGCGCCACGGCGCTGCTGACCGGCAACCCCTCTCCATCGAATGACGAGATCAGAGCCTCGTTGAATCAGCATATTTGCCGATGTGGGACGCATGTCCGAATCCTTGCTGCGGTGGAGCGTGCGGCGGCCGCGTTGACAGACGGCGCTGCGAGTCAATCCAGCTCGATTCGGCCGGAAAGTGCAGCAGCGATGGTACCGAAGGGAGATCGCATAGCTCCCGCTTCCGTGAGCACGCGAGCTCACTCCGGGTCACTTGACTCGAGACAGGTCGATTCCTGGATCACCATCGGGCGCGACGGCGCCGTGACGGCATATTGCGGCAAGATTGACATGGGGACGGGCATTCGAACCGCGCTCGCTCAGATCGTTGCCGACGAGCTCGACGTTTCGATCGAAAAGGTTGTCGTCGTGCTCGGGGATACCGGGCTGACCCCCGATCAGGGCAAATCCACCGCAAGCGCCGGCGTCATGACCGGCGGGCAGCCGCTGCGCATTGCGGCCTGCGAGGCGCGCGCCGCACTGATGACAAGAGCCGCCGAACGGCTGGGCACGGAGGTCACCGGGCTCGAAGTCAGGGATGGGGTAGTGTGCGTCAAGGGGGAACCCGGCCGGGGCATGTCCTACGGCGACTTGATCGGCAATCTGCAGCTGTCGATCGAACTCGACGTCACGGAAGAGACCGCGTGGGGCCCGGTACTCCGTGGATCATCGCCGCTCAAGCCGTCGCGGGACTATCGTTACGCGGGCAAATCCGTTGTGCGCGCTGCCGTCGCCGATCAGGTCTCTGGATTGGCCGAATATGTCCACGACGTCCGCATTCCCGGCATGCTGCACGGCCGCATGGTCCGGCCAGCCTCGCAGGGGGCAAGGCTCATGTCGGTCGACGAGGGATCGATCAAGCATATCCCCGATGTGCAGATAGTCAGGCGCGGCGATTTCGTCGGCGTTGTCGCCGATCGCGAGGAGTGCGCCGTTGCGGCAGCCCGGCAGTTGAAGGTGCAGTGGACGCCTTCGGGCATTCTGGGCGACGAGCGCACACAATTTATCGACCTGCGCCAGGCGAAAGTAATCCACGAACAAGTGAATTTCGAGTGCGGTGATGTTCAGGCTGCGATCGGGCGAAGCCACCGGGTTCTGAAATCGGACTATCACTTCGCGCCTCAACTGCATGCCATGCTGGGGCCGTCCTGCGCAGTTGCAGACGTTACCCGCAATGCGGCAACGATCTGGTCGGGCAGCCAGTGGCCGCAAGGTCTGCGCGCGGACCTCGCGCAAATGCTCGGCCTGCCGGCCGAGCGCGTGCGAGTGATCTGGCGGGAGGCTTCGGGCAGCTACGGCCGGCTGGGCTGCGACGATGCCGCCGCGGACGCCGCACTGATGTCGCAGATCATCGGACAACCGGTGCGGGTCCTATGGACCCGCGAGGACGAGAACGCCTGGGAGCCGGTCAGCGCGGCGACAACGATCTCGCTCGAAGGAGCCCTCGGCGAGCACGGACGGCTCGCTGCGATCGATTACGTGCAGTGGTCGAGCACCCACGACAACTCCGAGCGCGGCAACACCATTGCCTGGCGGCTGATCGGCACGGCGCCGGGCTACGATCGCCTCACCGGCAATATCTACGGCCTCGAGTACGACATCAAGAACAAGCGCGGCCGCTCGATCTTTGTGCCGCCGACCTTCCGGACCATCTACCTGCGCGGCCCCGGCAGCGTTCAATCGCATTTCGCGACGGAATCCTTCATGGACGAGCTGGCCGGCTTGGCCGGAGTTGACCCGATCGAATTCCGTTTGCGCCATCTTGGCGAGCGGGATCGGGAGGTGTTGCAGACAGCGGCGAGACTCGCGGGGTGGAAACCGCGCGCAGCAGAGGCTAAATCGGCGACCGTCGGCCGAGTCCTCAGGGGCAAGGGCGTCGCGTTTTGCCGTTACGGCTTGCGCGACACGATCGTCGCCGTCGTGGCCGAGGTCGAGGTGGACCGCGCGACCGCAGAGGCGCGGGCTCGGCGCGTATGGGTCGCGCAGGACTGCGGCTTCATGGTCAACCCTGACGGCGTGCTCAATCAGGTGCAAGGCAACATCGTCCACGCCGTCAGCCGGGCGCTGAAAGAGGAACTCCACTACACTCAAGCGAGAGTCACGAGCCTCAACTGGGATCAATACGAGACCCTTCGCTTCTGCGAAATCCCGGAGATCAGGGTCGAGCTCATCCAGCGCACCGATCTGCCTCCCTCGGTCGTCGGCGAAATCGCAAGCGTGCCCACCGTGGCCGCAATTGCCAATGCAATCTTCGATGCGACCGGTAAACGAATACGCGAAGCTCCTTTCACCCCCGCGCGCATGCGCGTCATGTTGGAGGGCGGCCATGCTGAGCGCTGACCCTCGCCTAGTCGTGCCCAGGAGAGAACCATGACGACCGAATTTACCCGAGAGAGAACCGTCACAACCGAGATCGGGAACGTGCCGGAGCCAAGCGGCCGGGATGTCGCGACCGACAACGAATTTGGATTGCAGGGAGTCGACCACGTCGCCTTGCCAACCCGAAACATCCGGCTGCTGGAACGGTTCATGCGGGAGGTTCTCGGCGGCAGACCGTTCTACTATGCCGGGTTCGACGAGACCGATCGGCAGATGGGACGCCGGCCGCATGTTTTTGCCCGGGTCGGAAGGACGCTGTTCCAGTTCACCGAGGAGCCTAACGCGGTTCTCAACGGCAAGGACGACTCGCATATTTCTCCACACACCGCTTTTCGCGTCACCGCTGCCGACCTCGATCGCAACACCGCCTGGCTAAAACGGCAGGGCATTCCCGTCGCCGGTCCTTATGGCCATCGGGACTCCAGCGCCGTGTCGGTCTATTTTCAGAGTCCCGAAGGCCACAAACTTGAGTTGGTGACGTGGGAACCATACCCCGCCGAAAAGGTGACAATGATCGGCGTCAAGGGCGCGCGCGTCGACTGGCCTAGCCTAGCGAACAACTGGCCGAATTCTGGAGCGCTATGAGCTGCAGACCCAGGCAGACCCCTTGGTAAAGCTCAGGAGCCTCATTGGTCATTCGATGACCGCCATCAGTCTTTCCTCAATCGGATACTTGCCGTTGAGGTGGCGTGGCGCGCCGTGGGTGCTGATGAGACAATATCCGCCGTTCATGCGCCAGGCCGGACGCGGCGTGGAACGGCCGCCGTATGGACCGATCTCGCTCATGAACGCCTGGTTCGGTTGAATTTCGCGTGGTCTTGCAAAAGGATCGGGTCCCCCGAGTCCTGCATAGGAGCAATGGGGCAGGAGTGCACCGGCGTAATCGCCGAGGCGCGCCCTCGCCTTGTCGATGATGTCGTCTGCACAATGCTCGATCTGCTCGATCGTGTTTCCCGGGCGGATGCGATCGGTGCAGCGGTGCCAAACCTCGGCGCCATATTTGACCAGCTCCTTCATCTCGACGGTGGGTGCGCCCAGCACCACGCATTGCAGGCTCTGCGCCTGATAGCCGGCAAACTTGGGGCTCGCTTCGCTCACGATGTAGTCGCCGCGATCGAGCAGCCGGCTGGACGGGATCGGATCCTGGGTAAGCCAAGCCTTGAACAGCGGGCCGGATTCGAGCAGCAGGAACGTCGGCGGCTCAGCACCCGCCGCATCCATTGCGTGGACGACGGCCGCATAGTATTCGCGCTCCGTGATGCCCGGCCGATAGGCTTTAAGGTGAGCCTCGAACCCGACGTCGGCGATTTCCGCCGATCGCTCGAGGCAGCGAATTTCCTCATCGCTCTTGACGCTGCGCAGCTCGAAAAAGAGGTCGGTGACGTCTACGATCTTCAGGTTCGGCAGACGTTTTCGGATCTCCTCGAGCAGGTTCCAGGGGAGGCCTATGTTCTCGCGCGCGCGGAAAACGATGCCGACGAGTCCGAGCGTCCCGCCGATCAGCGCCAGATCGCTTAACCGCTCCTCCACGATCCGGGCAAGATCGACGGTTTGTCCGACCCGCAGGTCTTCGAACCAGGACAAGGTGAACAGGCTGCGCTTGCCGGTCATCTGGGTCACCAGCGTGCCGGCGCCAGCCAGGGGAAACAACGCGTAGCACGTTCCCGACAACGGATCTGCGTAACCGCAGACGTAGCGAATGTTTGCATTCATCTCGTTCCAGCGGCCCGAGTTGCCATTGAGGAGCAGGCAATCCACGCCGCGTTTTGCCATCTCATCGCGGATGCGCGTCCAGCGCCGGTTGCGCTCCGCTGCAGACACCTGATTGAACTCGTTGCGACTGACGACGCGTCCGGCAATGGCTCCGTAATCTTCGAAAAGCGTCATCGCAGGTCCTGCTTGCAGGGGCTGGAAGAATTTCTGGAGGACAGTCACAAGACAATGCCGCAGGTCTTCCGGCCCGACAAGCCGGAATTGCCGCCGGACGCGGTGGTGACCCGCGGCACACCTAGCGCGCCAATTTGGAAGCGGCCAGGCGCCCTTTCGACGACGCAAGCGTCGACGCCACGATGGAGTCTATCAGGGGGACCGAACATTGCTGAAACTGAACGTAGTCATGAAGGCAATGCTCGGAATGATTCGCGAGCACCGCGCTGCCTATACCGATGAGGCGATGATATTCAAGCTCGGCGCAAACCCGCTTCGACACCCTCAATGATTGGTGAATTTTGGGGCGTATGTTTAGATCATTTCGGCTGGAGTACAGATTGATAAGATACGAGAAAACTGCGCTTTCGTTCGTACCATGCTATTCCGGGCGCCTTGCTTTTGGGGATACCTCGATGCTGGTTCTCTACCATGCCTCCCATTCAACCTGCAGCCAAAAGGTTCGAATGGTCCTGCACGAGAAGAGCGTTGCATTCGAAGAGGTGCGAATCGATCTTGGAAAAAAAGAGCAGCTCAACCCCGATTATATGGCGCTCAATTCGAACGGGGTCGTACCGACCCTCGTCGACGACGGGATACCAATCATCGAGTCGAGCGTGATCTGTGAGTACCTGGACGAGAAGTACCCGCAAAACCCGCTCGTTCCGGGCGACCGTGTAGAGCGGGCGCGCATGCGCGCCTGGATGCACTACATCGAGGAGGTCGCGGTCCCAGCTATTCGAGTGCCATCGTTCAACCGGGCATTTCTTTACCGCTTCAAAGGCCAGGACCAGGGGCAGTTCGAAAGACAGGAGATCGGACCGCGTCCGGTGCGCAAGGAGCTGTTTCAGCGCATGGGCTCGCCGAAGGGTTTTTCTAGGAAGGATGTGGACAAATCTCTCGGGGAGCTTGCGGAAACTTGCCGCCGGATGGATGAGGTCATGGCCCGCAAGGGCCCGTGGCTGATGGGCGAGCAGTTCACGCTCGCCGACATCCTGGTGATGCCGAGCATCGATCGGATGGCGGACCTTGGACTGTCGAGCGTTTGGCACGGAAAATATCCCGCCGTATCGCGATGGTACGAGCGCCTGCAGGCACGGCCTGCCTTCAAGGAGACATACTATGCGGGGTCGCGGGTATCGGATTTCCTGGAATTGCAGCCGCTCTATGGACCTGTCTGATCATCGGCAAAACCGGGGCCGTTCCGCGCATTTCCAGGCGAACTCGGCTTCAGCGCAAACACAATGGTAATCTGGCCCTCGACGCACCGATGCACATCTCGTGGGTCGTGTTGTAGCATTCACCCATGTCCGACGCAGCTCTCGATTTCTGGTTCGATTTCGCCTCAACTTATTCCTATCCGGCAGCACTGCGAATTCGGTCGCTCGCGCGGCGGGCTGGCGTGATGATCCGCTTTCGGCCCTTCCTGCTTGGGCCGATATTCAAGGCGCAGGGCTGGCAGAGTTCGCCATTCAACCTTTACGAAGCCAAGGGCCGCAATATGTGGCGCGATCTCGAACGCATCTGCTCGGATCTATCGTTGCCATTCCAGCGGCCCGAGCCATTCCCGCAGAACAGCCTGCTGGGAGCGCGGGTCGCGCTGATTGGTCTGGCCGAAGCCTGGGGCGAGGATTTCTGCGAGGGGCTCTATCGCGCGCAGTTCGGGGAGAGCGGTCGCCGCATTGATGACCCGGCAACCGTCACCGAAATACTTTCTGGTCTGAACATCGATAGCGAGCGGGTGCTCGCGACGGCACAATCGGATAAAATCAAATCTCAACTGCGAGCACAGACCGAGGAGGCGGGGCGGCTAGGCGTTTTTGGCGCGCCAAGCTTCATTACCACTGACGGTGAACTCTTTTGGGGCAACGATCGACTCGAACGTGCGCTCCTCTGGGCGAAGCAGGGCCATTGAAAATCAGGCGCCGGCAGCCGGTCCGCTGACGCTCCAATACACGGCGTGAGAGCGGACATGCCGCTACGGCGGCCTGTGCCCAAACCAGACGTAAATCAACCCTGTGCCGCACCCGGCGAACAGGCGGGCTGAGCTCTTCCGCGCATGGCAGCTTGGCTATTGCACCTGGAGACGAGAGCAACATATTTCAGCTCTCACAGTATCTTATCATTTGGGCTTGCACATCTTCGTAGAGCTCAATCCACGCTTGTCTCATCTCCGGGGTAAATGCGGGGCCAAACTGTTGCTCCAATCCCCATATCAATGCGTCACCGAATGCAGCAAGCTGAGATGCAGTGACTCCAAAGCGTGCATGCTGGCGGGCCGTGTGGCTTATGACTGACTGGAACAGTGAGCGATCCTTGAGCCCGCCAACGATAGCTGCGATTGTATCCATCAACTTGAGATATTGCTTCTCCATGTCGGCAGGAAACAGGCGCTGCGCGTCAGGAGCATTTTCAAAAAATCGGGTATAGAATGTAGCGGCCAGATTCCTCCGAAGTGGCCACAGCTCGTCGAATGACCTAGTGATCAAGTCAACCCGTTCAGGACTCATGACCGCCAACCAACGCACCGCTAGACAATGGAGAGCATACCATGCTCCTTTCGCGGTGGTTACGGACATCCCCGCACCGGCCGCCCGCTACCTCCTGACGCAAACCTGCGGTCACCGCATCGTAACATTAGCGTCAGCTTCACCCCCGCTGAATTCATCCGAAGCCTCAGCCAGACCGTCAGCTGGTGAGGCTCCCACCGTTCAAGCGCCTCCCGGCTAAAATTCACATCTAATCATCGATGGCGACACCCCAGGGAATGCGGCCGACCGGAACCGAGATGATCGCCTTGCGGCTCTTCGCATCGATGACGGTGACGTCGTCGCCGAAGCCGTTGGTGACGAACAGCTTGCTTTCATCACGCGAGAGCGTGACCCCCCACGAGCGCTTGCCGACCAGGATGTAGGCCGCAATCTTCCGCGTCGCCACTTCGACGACCGCAACGTGGGCGGCATGACCGAGCGTGACATAGGCGGTCCTGCCGTCCTTCGTCATGGCAAGGCCGACCGGCGTGACATCGGTCTTGCGCATGCCGGGCGGCAGGAATGCGATCTTGCCGGACACGGCGAAGCTCGCGCGGTCAATGATGTAGACCTCACCCGACAATTCGGCGGTGACCCACAGCTCCTTGCCGTCGGGCGTCGCCGCGAACCGGCGCGGCCGGGTGCCGACGACCACGTCAGCGGTGACGAAGCCGCCATCGGGATCGATCATATGGACAAGGTCGCTCACCTCCGATGTCACATAAAGTGTCCTGCCGTCCTCGCTGATGAGCACGCCTTCGGGCTCCGCGCCGGTCGGCACCTCGTGCACAATGATGTTCTGATCGATGTCGATGACCGAGACCGATGAGCCCTCCTCGTTGGCGACGTAGATGCGCCGGCGCCTGTCGTCGAGCGCAAACGTCTCCGGGCTCGGTCCGGTCGCAAGCTTCCCGACCACTTCGAGCTTTGCGACATCGACGATGTCGATCACGTCGTCGTCGCCGCAGGCCACATACAGCCTGCTGTGATCCGGGCTGAAATGCATGTCGCGCGGCCGGCGCGAGACCTTCAGATCCTTCATCACCTGATAGGTCTTCGGGTCGAGGATGATGAGATTGTTGCTCTTCTCGTTGCTGACGAAGATGAGGCCGGTGTCCTTGCAATGGGACGGCGCCGGCGGGAGAGCCACGGCGCTGAGAGCAAGCAGAAAAAGCACCTCCCGCATGGCTTTTCTCACGGAGCCTTTTGTCACGGAGCCTTTTGTCACGGAGCCTTGGGGGGCAGAAGCGGAGCGGGCATGGAGCCGAATTCCACCCGCTGCGCCTGCTGCAGCAGCCGGAACTGGTCGAGATCGAGCGTGGTCGACCCGGGTTGCGCGCGCGCACCCGATCTCAGCCGCTCGGCATCGGCTTCCTTCTGATTTTCATTTTCGCCGGAAACCGCCGCTTTGCCCTGCTGCGGCTTGCCGCTCATGATCTCGTCGCGCGCCTTGACGATGCGATCGGCGAGCGGGCGCGAGTAGCCGAGCCGGTACGACAGCGGCACCCCGTCCGGGACGTTGTTCGCATCGATTGCCTCGATCCAGAGATAGATGGCCCCGGGGTCGCCGGCTTTCACGTCGGGCTCGACCACCCTCACCCACAGCAGCTGGAAGCGCGGCGGCAACCCACCGGCGCGCGGAAAGCCCAGCAGGCTCCTGGTTGCAAAGAACGCCTCGACAAAGAAAGCCGATGTCACGACGATGGCCGCCGCCTTCACCCACCAAGCAACGCGCGACGCGAGCCCCAGCGTGAGCAGCAGCACGCCGAGCGCGACATAGGCGGCTGCTATTGCCAGCACGGTTGAGGTCATCAACTCCCTCCGACGGCCGTCACTTCGCCGAACGGCGGACGCTGCGGGTCAGCTGGATGAGCGATTTTTCGCGGTGACCGATATCGACAACGCCGCCGCTGTCGGCGACGCGAAAGCGCACCGCGGTTCTCTCCTGACCGGCGTGATCGAGCCAGACGGTGTCGTAATGCACGACCTCGACCGCCGGGTTGACCTTCTCCACCTTCACCGAGACCGGCACCGGCTCGCCGGTCGTGGCCAGATAATGATTGACGTTGACGGTGTATTCCCCCGCCAGGATGCCGCGGATGCTGACCGTCTCCTGTCGGATCGGGCTCGATATCTTCTTGCCGTTCACGACAATGGAGTTGTTGAGCCCGCCGCGGTCGTCACGGTCGAGCACCATGAAGCCCGCTTCGCGCACGTGATACCAGACGATGTTGCCGACCGGATCCTCCGCATAGAGGTCGATGTCGTCGGGGTGATTGTCCGGCCAGCTCATGGTGACGATGAACTCGGCCTTGCTGTCGATCTTGCCCGATCTTGCTTCCGGGTTCATGGCGAGCAGGGCGATGAAGAACAGGAAGGCGACGACCTGCAGGCCCTTGAACAGCATCACGCTGAAGGGATCGAACCGCTCGCGCGGATAGTTGCCGAAGCTATCCATGCGGCTTGCGCTCCAGCACGGAAACGACGAAGACTTCCGTCAGATCGGTGGCCAGCCCGAACAGCTTCGCGGTCGCCCCGTCGAGCATGTAGTATTGGGTCTGCAGCAGAATCGATCCGATCAGGCCGGTAAGCGTCGTATACATGGCGACCGCCATGCCGTCGCTCATCAATCCCATGGAGCTCTTGACCGAGGCGCGGTCGGCGGCATCGAGCCCGGCAATCGGTGCAAGCATCAGGATGAAGCCGATAACGGTGCCGAGCAGCCCGAGCTTGAGCAGCGCATCGCTGGCAAATGCGCCGAGCTGATTGGGGCCGCGCAGCGCATCGGCGAGGCCGCGCAGCAGCAGAGTCTGATCGAGGCGGTGATGCTCCTGCAGCCCCGCCTTGAGTATGAGATTGCGGATATGCGCCGTGATCTGTCCGGCCGGCAGGCGGGTGCCGTCGGCGGTCACCACCTCGGGCCCGACCACCCGCAGATCCGGCGTGCCGCGGCTCACCAGCGAGAACACGCGTTGCGCGGCGTCGGTCTCGCGCGAGATCGCGGCGGTGCGCACGAAGCAATGGGCAGTCGCCGCGACGTAGAGCGCGACGATGATCGCCGAGATATAGGTCTTGTCGCTCGCCAGCATCAGATGGAACAGGCCGTGCTGCCAGGCCAGCACCACACCGAACGCGCAAACCCCGGTGAATATCAGCCAGCGCAGCAGCGGCAGGTGATCGGAGGGAAGTTCGCGTTCCAGGAGTCGCACTCGCATCGCCGACAAATGCCTGTTCGAGATGACGGAGCCGAAATTCGATAGTGACGCGGGCGCGGAGCCTGTCAAGCTGGCCGCGGTCCGATGCGTGGCCGGCGCGGATGTGATACGCACGGGGGGTTTTGAGTGCGTGTTCCGGAAAGATGCGATCAGCGGTGGCTATAAACTCGGTGTGCTCCCTCTCCCTGTTTTAACGTCGTTTTAACGGGGACAGGAAGTCCGACCGAGTCTGCAGCACCGTTCTGCGTCAAATCATCGAGCGCGCTGCAACGGTGCCGCGGCATGCAAAGACTGGTCCTGATCGTTCTCACCCTGGCCGCAACGCTTCCTCCGGCGCACGGCCAAAGCCGGCCGACGCGCTTCTGGAATCTGACCCTCTATGCGATCTCCGAGCTTTATCTCGCGCCCGCCGGCACCGCGAGCTTCGGACCCAATCAGACAAAGAATGACAAGGACGGCACCGTCGATCCCGACGAGCGGTTGCGCATTACCGGGGTCGAATCCGGCACCTACGATGTCAGGCTCACCGATGTGAGCGGACGCTCCTGCCTGGTGCGCAACATCAAGGTGGAAGCGGGCGCAATCTTCTCGATCGAGGAGAAGGACCTGACCGCCTGCACGCCCTGACCGCAGCTATGCGGTGGCGATATTGACCGCCGATCGCGGGCAGGACTACGCTTGCGCCGCCAATGGCGACCTGCTTTCGCGCCGATGCAGGTTGCAGGCAATAACCAACAATCGAGCGGGGTGCATCGCGGTGTCGAGGCTAGGGAGGACTGCAATGAAAAAACTGGTTTTCGCCGGTGGGCTGATGATCTCGCTGCTCGCCGTATCTGCGTTCACGCCCATGCGGGCGGCGGACATGACGTTCGAGCGCGCGCTCAACGCCAGCAAGGAGCCGCAGAACTGGCTGCTGCATCACGGCAGTTTCGAAGGCTACCGGTTCTCCCGGCTCAAGGACATCAACACCGATACGGTCAAGAATCTCAAGCCTGTTTTCAGTGTCGCGCTCGGCGGGTTCGAAAGCGGCGGCCGTTACAAGTTCGGCAACCTCGAGGGCACGCCCATCGTCGAAGACGGCATCATGTATGTCACCGATGGATGGGGCTCGGTCTATGCCATCGACGTGTCGAGCGGCAAGAAAGGCGTGATCAAGTGGAAATTCGACCCCGGCGTCGACCGGCCGTGGGCCGGCGATGTCGCCTGCTGCGGCGTCAACAACCGCGGCGTCGCGCTGTGGAAGGACAAGGTCATCTCGATCGCGCTCGACGGCCGCCTGTTCTCGCTCAACAAGGCAACCGGCGAGACGGTGTGGGAGCGCAAGGTCGCGGATCCCGCGATCGCGGAAACGCTGACGCTCGCGCCGCTGGTCATTCGCGACATCGGCATCGTCGGCGTCGCCGGCGGGGAGTTCGGCGTGCGCGGCTGGATCGACGCAACCGATCTCAATACCGGCAAGCAGTTGTGGCGCACCTACACAATCCCGGGCGCCGGCGATCCGGGTAACGAGACCTGGAAGGACGGCAAGGAGCGCTGGAAGCACGGCGGCGGCTCGGTGTGGGAGACCGCCACCTACGACGCCGAAAGCGACACCTTCTACCAGGGCATCGGCAATGCCGGACCGGACTGGGACCCTGAATACCGCCCGGGCGACAACAAGTGGGCGGCGAGCGTGCTTGCGATCAGTCCCAACGACGGCAAGATCAGGTGGGGCTATCAGTACACGCCGAACGATCCCTTCGACTTCGATGAAATCTCCGAGCACCCCCTCATCAATGCCAAGGTCAACGGCGAGGACCGCAAGCTCGTGGTGCACGCGGCGCGCAACGGCTTCTACTACGCCCTCGACCGCGCCAACGGCTCGTTCGTGCTGGGCAAGCAGTATGTCGACCAGCTGAACTGGACACCCGGACTTGATCCCAAGACCGGCCGGCCGCTCAATTACAATCCCGCAACCGACGTGCAGGAATATGCGCCCGGCAGCCACAGCAGCCGCGCCAAGCCGAAGAACGAGCGTTTGTGTCCCTCGCATTTCGGCGGCAAGAACTGGCAGCCCACCGCGTACAATCCGGAGCTCAATCTGCTGTTCATCCCGTCTGTCGAGGGCTGCAATTTCCTCGAGACGGTCGAGCAGAAGGATTTCGTCGACCAGGGCGGCACCATCCAGCCGCGCGAGCGCTTCGCGGGCGGCGCGCAAAAGACCACCGAGCGGCTCTACGGCAGCCTGAAAGCTGTCGATCCCGCAACCGGCGAGATCAAGTCGCGGCTCAAGCTCGATTATCCCAATTTCGCCGGCGCGCTGGCGACGGCCGGAAACCTGGTGTTTCTCGGCCAGGCCGACGGCTCGTTCACGGCGTATGATGCGAAATCGTTGCAGGAGCTGTGGAGCTTCAATGTGGGCTCCGGCATCAACGCGCCGGCCGTGAGCTACTCCGTCAACGGCAAGCAATATATCGCCGTGCTGGTGGGCTCGCGGCAATCGCCCTTCGTGACGGGGATGGCCCCGGAGCTGAAGAACACATCGACCGCTTCGATGCTGTATGTGTTCGGGCTCTGAGACCCGGCGAAGCTCGCATGCGGCACGGCCACCGTTTGCGATGGCCGTGCTCGTTGCCGCCGTCGCATTTCTACTGTCCGGGGCCGATGCGACGCGCGCGCAGGCGGAATTCTCCGCCCAGGATGCGCGGGCGATCGAGTTCGGCAAGGAAATCTTCAAGGTCAAGGCGAACTGCCAGTTCTGTCACAAGTGGGATGCCTCCGGCGACACCGGATACGGCGGCCATGCGCTGTCGCTGCGCAAGACCGCGCTGCCGCCCGAGCAGTTCGCCGAAGTGGTGAGATGCGGGCGGCTGTCCACCGGCATGCCCTTTCACGACCGGCTCGCTTACACGGACAAGCGCTGCTTCGGCGTGACTCGCGAGGAGGTCGGCAAGGACTTGCCGCCGATGGGGGAATTTCTTTCCGCCCGCGAGATCGACGCCGTGGTGCGGTATCTGTTCGCCAAGGCGGTCGGGCGCGGCGCTTCCACGTACGAAGAGTGCGTCGATTTCTGGGGCAAGGAGACGCGCCAATGCGAGCCGATGAAGAAGTGACGCGATGCGCCTGACGAGCTGGCTGCCCGTCGGCAGGGGCGTCTTTCAAACGCGCCGGTACATTCCGCTGCGTGTGTTGACGAGCGTGCTGGCGGCGGGTCTGGTCCTGCAGGTTTCAGGCACGCGCGCGCAGCCGCGAGCAATGCCGGATCCCGGAGAAATTCGCGGCCTCAAGCTTGGACTTGATGCGCAGTCCATGACTCTCGACGGGTTCGGAGAGCTTGACTGCGGCAGCAATGGCGGTGCCCCGCGGCAAGGTCTCGATCACTGGTCACAGTTCGGCAAATGCCGGCCCGAGCAGAACGGGCTATATGAAGTCTACGCGCGGTTCGACGACGAGAATGAATATATCGGCAAGGCCATCGACGAGCCGCGTTACGCGCGCGGCAGGACGGGCACGCAGGTTGCGGGCCATCCCGTCATCCTCTCCGCGCTGTTCGATCGCGACGGCGTATTGCGGGCGCTTCGCTTCGTCACCGATCCGCGCGCAGCCCCCACCGAGCGGCGCATGGCGCACATGTTCCGTCTCGCGGTCATGAATCGCTATGGGCCGGATGGATGGACGTGCACGGATCTTCCGCCTGCTACGGGCGAAACGCCCGTGGGCGGCGTGTTCCTCAAGCGCCGCTGCGAGAAGCGCACCCCCGAGCGGGCGCTGACGGTAGAAGCCCACCTTTTGCGCAAGCCCGGCCAGAACGATATCGATCCGATCACCGAACAACCGCGACCGGGCGCGTATGAGAGCTGGACGCGCTTCGAGATTTTCGACCCGAGCTACAAGCAGCAGTGAAGCCGCGTTCGCGTCGCATTTGCAACAGACCCGGTCATACCTCCCCTAAGGGGAGGTCGATCGCCGAACGAAGTGAGGCGGTCGGGTGGGGTGAAGGGGGGAAGCCCGAGATTGTCTCTTTTCAGAATCCCCCACCCGGCCTCGCTTCGCTCGGCCACCCTCCCCTTCGGGGAGGGATTCCGCTTCAGTCCCGCTTTTTGCCATCCGGCATGATGGCGGCATCGAATCTTGCGCCCTCGGTATGCGCATCCGTCAGGATGGCGTTCGTCAGATTCGCCCCCTCGAAATTGCTGCCGCGCAGATCGGCGCCATTGAGCCTGGCTCCAAACAGGTCCACGCCCGCGAGATTCGCGTCGCGCAGATCGGCACCGGTGAGGTCGGCCTCGACCATGTCGCCCATGCGGAAATCGATGCCGGAGAGGTCCATCCCCCGCAAATTCTGATTGTCGAGCCTGGCGGCGCGCAGATCGGCCCCCTTGAGCCGCGCGCCGGAGAGCCGCGCTCCCCGCAAATCGGCGCGCGCGAGCCTCGCGCCCTCCAGGTTCGATTGGTAGAGGCGCGCATGTCCCAGCCGTGCGCCCAGCAACTCGGCGTTCACAAGCTTGGCGCCGGAGAGATCGGCTTCGTAGAGCAGCGCTTCGGTCAGGTCGGTGCCCGAGAAATCCGCCCATTTGGCATCGACAAGATTGAGATTGGCCTCCCTCAGCTTGGCCCCAGAGAAGTCGGCATGCACCAGCGTCGCACGAAACAGTGTCGCGCCGGAAAGCTCTGCGCTTCTGAAATTGGCGCGATCAAGCCGGGCGCGCTTGAAGTCGTGCTGTCTGAGATCGCGCGCGGACAGGTCGCATGCGATGCAGTTTCTGATCGCGCCGGAGAGGAACGAGGCGGGGTCGTCGGCGTTCGAGGCGGCGCTCGGGAGCCCCGCCGCAACAGCAATTGTTGAGAGCATGATCGGCCAGCGCATCGGCTTGATCCCGCCAGGCTTTCTCCAGCATAACCGGCCGCCTATCGATTGGCAGCAGCCCGCAGCCGGCGAAACGAGCCCGTCATCCCGATGCCGATGCCGCTGATGATGAGCGCCATCGCCATAATGAGCGTGGCGCCGACCGGCTCGCCCAGAGCGACCGACGAGCAGACAACGCCGACCACCGGCACTGCGAGCAAAGCAAGCGCCGTCGTAATCGCAGGCAGGTTCCGATTGACGGTCTGCACTGCCCAATAAGGGAGCGCGATGCCGACGGAGCCGCCATAGCCCAGCAGCAGGACCAGCCGCGCGCTCCATGGAGGATGCGGAATGCCCTCAAACAGGAGGGCAAGGGGAGCCAGCACGCAGGTGGCGAGCAATGCCTGCCAGGGTACCAGCTCGAACGGGGTGGAGACCCATTTATGAGCGCGCACATGCAGAATGCTGGCCGCCCAGCAGAGCGAGCCCAGAAGCACCAGCAGATTTCCAGTGGCGGCGGCGCGATCATCCCACGCGAACGATAATGGATTAAACAAGACCAGCAGGCCCAACATGCCCACCGCGACGCCGATGATGCGTGCAGCCGTCAGGGCTTCGCCGAGAAACAGCCGTGCTCCCACAGTCACCCACAACGGGGTCGTGTAGCCGAGCACAACTGAGCGGCCGGCCGGAACGAACTGCAGCCCAAGGCTCACCAGCGCGGCAAAGGCGACCATATGCAGGAGCGCGACATTAAGCACGACCGCGGTATCGCCGCGTTTTGGAAAGATCAGCGATTGCCGGCTCGCCGAGATTACGAACAGCACGCTGGCCCCGATTGCGGAGCGGAACACCAATGTCCACAGCGGAGG
>Ga0306923_10000288_pt1 | contig 38246 bp, 46 predicted proteins | sample sta12Can44000108_FD_203841 | JGI IMG/M metagenome (GOLD analysis project Ga0306923, IMG submission 203841) | Lab enrichment of tropical soil microbial communities from Luquillo Experimental Forest, Puerto Rico - statanox.12C.anox.44.000.108 (v2)... | ecosystem: Environmental > Terrestrial >... | reverse complement strand
GACCGGTTTCAACGCCTGGCCCTCGCCGCCGTCCATCGGCTGCTCGGAGAGGCCGCGCCATGACACCCCTACCGATGGTCTCGAGCGCCGACGTCGACGCGGACCTGCAGTTTTTTGCGGATTACCCGTCTCGCCATTACCGCATCGGCCGAAATTGGGTCATCCGCCGGCGCGGGCGCGGTGTCTTTTTGCGCGCGCCGCTGCCGCCTGATCATCGCCACGTCGACACCGAGGCCGGCGCAGAACGCCTTTGGTGGCTCACGGCATGGCCGGATCTGGATCCCCTGGTCCGTGCCGCCATGGCCAAGGCTGCTCGCCGCAAGGGGCGGTGATGGCCCTGGGGGAAAATACCTGTGTCGTTGCCACAGAGGTATATCGGCTGCGCCGCGCCTGCTGGGAAAACGGCTATCGCCCGCTCGCCGTGTACTCGCCCGGCGCGCAGGTCCGCGGCACTCTGATCCGCGGCGCGGGGAAAAGACCCGTCGGCAACGATTGGCTCGAACGCGCCTTGGAAGACCCGCCGACCATCGTCGCCGGCCCGCACCGGGTGTCGACGCTGGCCCTGAACACTGGCTTGTTGACCGGTCAGCTCAGCGGTCTGGATGTCGACGTCCTACTCCCGGAAGTGGTCGATCAAATCGTCAGCAGGATTGAGAAGGCCCTCGGACCAACACCGCTCTCTCGTGTCGGCCGCGCACCAAAAATCCTGCTTTGCTATCACGCCGTTGAGCCGTTCGCAAAGCTCTCAACCCGTGATTATCAAATGCCCGATGGCTCGAAAGGCCATTTCGAGATCCTCGGGCACGGCCAACAAGCGGTCGCGTTTGGCATTCATCCCGATACGCTCGCCCCCTACCGATGGCTAGACCGCTCGCCGACGGATATGCCGCTGACGGCATTGCCGGCAATCACCTTCGACCAGGCCTGCCAATTGATCGACGAGATTGAGGCCACCCTGCAGGCTGCCGGCGGTATTCCGTTCGTGCCGCCCAGGATACTCGGCACCCCGCCCGCCGCCAGCCTGTCGGCCGGTAATGGCTTCTTCCGGGCCGTCAACAACGCGGCGCTCGATCGGATCGAGGCCTGGGCACCCTCGCTTCACCGCGATTTTCACGATCGTGGCAACAGCGGCTGGCGCCTCAGATCAAGAGACCTCGGGCGCGATCTCCAGGAGGATATAGCAGTCCACCCGACCGGTATTCGCGATTTCGGCGAGCAGACGACCCTCACCTCAATCGATCTTGTCGTGAAGCTCGGCGCCGCCCCAAACGCCAAGGACGCAGCCTTCTGGCTATGCGAAAAACTCGATAAAGACCCGGCCACACTCGGCTGGAATATCAAAACACCAACCACGAACGGGAGCGAACCCCTCGGAAAGCCAGACAGCGACGTGCAGCGCTCGCTGCAGAACGATATCGGTCAATTGTCGCAGGAAAGCTCCGAGGAGGAGCTCTTCGCCCTCCTCGACCGTCTCGCGGATTGTTTCCCCGAAAACGAGATCGGTCGCGAAAAACTGCTCAGGACCGTCAAGGATCAAACCGGACTTCGTATCGGCGGTCTCCGCAAGCGCGTCACTGAACGTATCGATGCGATAAAGACTGATCCCAAAAAGAAGGATGCAAAAACCCAAGGCGAGCTCGCCAGCCTGATCGAGGAACTCAACAAGTATTACTCCGTTGCCAATGAGGCCGGCAAAGCATGGGTGTTCCGGTGGGCCTTTGATCCGGCGATGAAGCGCCAGGTGCTTGAACGCTCGCGCTTTAGCGACTTCCAGCATTTTTATGAGAACCATCTCGTCACGCTTCGCAAAGCGGACGGAGAATTGATTACCAAAACCGCCGCACAATGGTGGCTGCAGTCACCCCACCGCGCGCAATACCTCGGCGGCGTCACCTTCGATCCGGTCGGGCAACCGCCGCCTCAATACATGAATCTATGGCGCGGTTTTGGGGTTCAGCCAAAAGCCGGCAACTGGAGCCTGATGCGTGAACATATCGAAAAAGTGCTGTGTTCCGGGGTCCCCGAATGGTCAGACTATATACTGAACTGGTCCGCTCGCGCCATTAAACAGCCAAATACAGCGGGCGAGGTTGCCATCGTCTTCTGCGGCGTCGAAGGCTGCGGAAAAGGCACTTACGGACGCTGGTTCGCCAGGATCTTTGGCCAGCACGGCATGCAGATCTTCTCCCCAACCCAACTCGTCGGACGCTTCAACGAGCATTTGCGCGATTGCATCTTCCTGTTCGCCGATGAAGCCTTCTACGCCGACGACAGAAAAACAGAACGCATCCTTAACGGCGTCATCACAGAACCGTTCCTGGTTATCGAAGGAAAAGGAATCAAGATCGTCTCGTGGGTCAATATGTTGCATACAATGCTGGCCTCAAACAATAAATGGGTCGTGCCGGCGTCAGCGAAAGCTCGCCGCTATGCGGTGTTCGATGTCCCCGATACTCACGTCGGTAACCGCAACTACTTCAACGAGCTGAATGAACAAATGGAAAATGGCGGCCTCGCTGCCATGCTATATGATCTTCAGCAGCGCGATATTTCCAGGTTCGATGTCCGCAACTTCCCCGAGACCTCAGCTCTCGCCGCTCAGAAGAATACAGCCTCGACACAATTGCGCGCTGGTGGCTTGCCGTGCTCGAACGCGGGTTCGTCTGGCGCTCACGCCACGGCCTCGAAGAATTCAGCGATTGGATGGAGTTCTGCTCCACACAATTACTGCATCAGTCCTATTTGCAGTGGTGCCGCGAAAATCGCGTGAGCCAGCCCGAGACAAGAGAAATGCTCGGTGCGTGGTTCACCGAGCTATATATAGCCGCTCGGCCCAAAAAGGACCACGTCGTCGGGGAACTCGAAACCTGGCCACCGGGTATGCGAAAAGAAAAATTAATCGAAAAACGATTCCAGCCGCCCGGATACAAGCTCCACGATCTCGAACAGGCCCGCGCCCGCTTTGTTGAACTCCGGAAGGTCGAGGGCGACTGGAATGTTCCAGAAGACTCTCCGCTGCTTGGCACCCGTCTCAACGAATTTAGCCCAACCATAGCGTGAGCCGCAACCGTGCGTAGCTTTGCACACACCCAACGCGGCATGCACCGTCAACTAGTGCTGTATATCGCGCCACCCCTTATACGTGACCAGGCCTGCTACCTACCCTGAGCGCTCAGGGCTACTCGACGTTTTTGCTCAGGGTAGCGTCAGAAAAGACACTAATAAAAACAATAGCCCTCAGGGTACTCAGGGTTTCTCAGGGCCGAAATTCCTTTATAGCGCGCCAAAAGGATAGATATGTATGGTCACCCAACCACAGGTTATAACAAGCAATTGTGCCCAATGCGGTCTTCCGCGCGCGCACGGCACATATATATATCTTGAGTACCCTGAGTACCCTGAGGGGATATTGATATATAAGGCAAAATCTGCTCAGGGCAGTAAGCTATACCCTGAGCTACCCTGAGCGTGGTGACTATCAGCGACTGGCTTGAGGCCACAAAACGGCGCCCTGGCCTGTTTTAATGGGCCGGTTTTTCGCCCTCGCCCGCGAGGAACCATGGAACCACTCACCACCACCCCAAACTTCGCGCGCGTGCGTGAAAGAGCGGTGAGAGTCAGGAAGGAAATGAGTATCAGCGTTTGCTATTCTGCTCGCGAACCCGTATGTTTTTTGCGGCGCTGAAAACGCCGTTGAGGCCGGCACCACCCCGGCGAGGTGGTTTTCTTATGCCCGGTTCTCCTGTGCCGGGAGTGCGGTGGATACAACACCCGCGAGGGAAAGAAGCCCGCCGCTACCTCAACGCGGTTTTCAGCTCCCGGCGCCCAGGCTGATCCTGGCGGTCGAAAACATTCGGACTTTCTCCGAAAATGCCGAATGTTCGGGGAATTGAGATGGCGGTCACCGCGGAAATCGTGGAGTTAGCCAGGCACCGCAAGGGTCAGGTTTGCGGAGAAAAGCCGAATGTTGCGCCGCGGCGGAAATATCTCTCGCCGGACGAAGTGCGCCGGGTGATCGAAGCTGCAGGTCGTATCGGTCGGAATCGCCATCGTGACCAGCTGTTGCTGACCATGATGTTCCGACATGGCTTGCGTGTCGGCGAGGCGATTGATCTCCGTTGGACGGACTTCGACCTCGAGGCGCCGAGGGACCGGCCGTTCTGGGTTCGGCGGCTCAAAGGAAGCAAAGACACGACACACACGCTGGAGCCTGACACGGTGCGGTTGCTGGTGCGGGCAAAGAACCGGGCCGAGGGGATTTATGTGTTCTGTTCGGAGCGCGGCGGGCCGATGTCAACCGACATCGTTCGAGTGATCTGCGAGCGGGCCGGTCATGCTGTTGGCTTCGCCTTTCGGGTTCGGCCGCACATGTTTCGACACGCTGCCGGGTTTACGCTCGCCGAGGCTGGTACCGATACCCGCCTGATTCAGGACTTCCTCGGTCACAGGGACATCAAGAGTACGGTGATCTACACAGAGACATCGCAAAGGCGGCTTGCTGGAGTGAGGGTCCGGTGACCGGCGCCGGAGGTAACGATGAGGGTAACAGAGTGGGTCGATTGGCTCAAATCGGGGTCGGCGGGTGAAAGCTAAGCTGAGGACTCCGCAGCCTGCGTGTACGCCGATGTTGCCGGGACTGTTGGAGTATCGTATCGGCGATTGCGGCGTCGTCTTGGCGGATATTCCTCCTAACTCAGTTCCGCTGATCTTGACCGATCCGCCTTATGGTGATGCCGCAAAACCGCTTTACGAGTGGCTCGCTCAATGGGCGAGCCGCGTGCTTATCCCAGGCGGCTCGCTGATCTGCTTTACAGGGCAATCGCGGCTAAACCGCGATATGCGCATATTCGGCGAGCATCTGAAATATTGGTGGCTTCTCACGATGAAGCATGGCCGGTCGCAACGACTGCCCGGGAAGTTTGTTATCGCGGGCCATAAACCAGTGCTCTGGTATGTCAAAGACTTTCGTCGCGGCGAGGAATTTGTGTCGGATCTTTTAATTTCGCCGCACCGTAACAAGCAGGAGCATCCATGGGGCCAAGGAACCGGAGGCGTTGATCAACTGATTGAAGTCCTGACATCACGCGGTGAGCTGATCGTCGACCCGTTCGCTGGCACCGGATACTGGGGCATAATCGCCACCAGCATGGGGAGGGAGTGGATTGGCGCCGATTTAGCGCCCGGCGGCGGTGTGCTCATGCAGCAGCCTCGCCGGGACATTAAGCACGCCGGCTCGGTGGTGGGTTCGCAGCGGCAGGGTGAGGGGGCGAAAACCGCCCCCGAGGAAAAAGCTCTCCGGTGACCGCTGAACGCGATCCTTCCTTCGGTGTGTGATTGCCCGGCGCGATCGGCAGGAACCGCCTGAGAATGCAAATCCCAAAGAGGATTTTCAGGAAACCTCACCACACGATGCTGGCATATGGCGGAGCGTCCGAGAATCTGATCGTCGGCGAGTTCTTGATCGAGGGCGTGGGACAATCCATGCTGCTGATGTCAAAGTCCGGTGAGAGGTCGCTGCTAAAGTTGCCGGCGTGAAGTTTGCATGAATTCGGCGATCGGGATGTTGGCCAGGCAAAGACCATAACGAAGATCAATCCCAGGAACACCAGCAGAGCCAAGCGCTTCGAGCGCTCGTCGAGGGGCAAGGCTGTTACGTCAATCGAAGCCACAGCACACAACTCCAATATTCCATCAGCATATTTGGCCAATGTCATTGATGGTCGCAAGCCGCGACAACACGCAAATGTACAATCCGCCTGTCACCAATCATCGCATTGACGAGCTCTTAGGAGCAAAACCCCGTTCGGGCCGGAGAGGTGCATCGTACGGGCTTCTCCGCGGCCTGAAATCGATCCTGGGGCGAAATGGTAGGGCCGCGGTACGCTCGGTCGGGTGTTGCCACGGTTGCGGCATGGTGGTAATGCCAAGGCGGCATGGAAAAAGAGTCGAAAACTGTTGACAGATTCCCGACCGTTAAGGCGCAGCTGCGCCGGGTCATGCCGCGCACCTTCAACGAACAATCGTGGCATTACTTTGAGAGGGACCGCCGCCGGTCGTTGATTGCGCGGTGCGGCGGCTGGGCGGGAGAGGGCGAGGCGTACCTGATCGACCAGATAATCAACGCCGAGTATCAGGCGTTGAAGCTCGAAGCGGCTGCCGAGGCTGCCGAGCGGGAGAAAGATCGGTACGGGCGGCTGCGGTTGGCGACGGAGTATCGTCGGCAACTGTTGTTGCACGAGCGGGATCTGATTGCGGCAACCAAGCGCAAGATGGCGGCGCTGCCCTCGGCGAAGGTGACGACATTGAACGAGCACTTGGCTCGCCGTCGAGCGCCCCCGTGAACGGTCAAATGACGCTGCTCGAGGCGCTGGACGATCCTGAATTGTTCGAGCCGCTGTTCGAGCCCGCGTCATCGTGGACACGGTGGCGATCGTTTCTGAGCGCACTATTCGGGCTGCCGCTTGATGGCGAGGGGTTCGAGCACTATCGACAGCACACTGGCCGGACGGATCTGCTTTCGAGGCCCTACCGCGAGGCGGCGCTGGTATGCGGTCGTCGGTCGGGGAAGTCTCGGTGTTTGGCGTTGGTTGCGGTGTACTTGGCGACGTTCTTCGACTATTCGCAATATCTGGCGCCGGGTGAGCAGCCGGTTGTTGCGATCATCGCGGCGGACAGGCGGCAAGGTAGAATTATCCTAAGGTACATAATCGGGCTGTTACAGTCGGTTAAGCTGTTGTTTCCAATGATAGAGGGTGATCCGGGGCAAGAGCATGTGACGCTCACCAACGAGGTGAGGATCGAAATTAATACAAACGGTATCGCGAGCCCGCGCGGGAGGACATTTATAGCAATTTTAGCAGACGAAATAGCTTTTTGGAGAACAAGCGACTCTGCAGCCAATCCGGATAAGGAAGTGATTTCAGCGGTTCGGCCAGGATTGTTGACCATTCCGACGTCGATGTTGCTGTTGGCATCGTCTCCATACAGCAAGTCTGGTGTGTTGTGGGAAACATATAGGAAGTATTGGGGGCAGCTCGGGGCTCGCGTCCTAGTATGGCAAGCTAGTACCGAGGAAATGCATCCGTCGATTGATCGGGAGATTATTGCTGAGGAGCTTGCGAACGACCCGGCGAGTGCTGAGGCAGAGTATTTTGCGAAGTTTAGGGCGGATGTTGCGGCTTTTGTCGACAAAGAGGTGGTTGAGGGTCTGGTGATGCGGGGTCGTCGGGAGCTGCCGCCGGTGTCGACGGTTACTTATCAGGGGTTTGTTGATTCCAGTGGTGGATCGTCAGACGAAATGGTCGCGGCGGTGGCCCATCGTGGCCCGCGGGGAGAGGGTATCCTCGACTGCGTGCGGGGGCGTTTGCCGCCGTTTAGTCCGGACAGTGTCGTGAAGGAATTCTCGGATCTGTTTAAGTCTTACCGAGTATTGACCGTAAAAGGCGATAAATACGCAGGCGAGTGGCCAATAGAGCGTTTCCAGCACCATGGTATAACCTACGAGGTCGCTGAGAAATCAAAGAGCCAATATTATGTCGAATTCCTGCCGTTATTGATGAGCGGGCGTGTTGAGCTGTTGGACGATCAGCGGATGGTGAACCAGCTGGCGAGTTTGGAGAGGAAGACGGGCCGTGGGACGGGGCGCGACATTGTGGACCATCCCTCTGGGAGGGCGTACCACGACGACCGGGCGAACGTGTGCGCTGGCGTGCTCGTGGAGGTTGCTGGCGCGCTTGATGGTGGCGAGGAGACGCGGCGATATATGGAAAAATTCGGGGATTGGATCAGGCAGCTGGGGATGGCTGCATAACGGGGGAATCTAAATGGCAGAGCGAAGCTTGACGTTTTCGCCGCAGGCTGCGGCGATATTAGGTCCTGAGGGGATGCGCCGGTACCAGGCCAAGTTCCGCGACGATGCGGCACCTCGGCGGCCGGCCGGACAGCAACCGAGCCGCCGTCTGCGTCCGCCGCCGCCGTCGCACACACACATCCACTTGCACGACGACGAGCCACCGCGTCCGCCGGCGAGCTTGACCGACGCGCAAAGGAAGGATCTCCGCGATCTTCAGCGCCGTGCGCGGTCTCGCCGTCGCCGGGCCCGCGACCAGTTGAGCGAGGAGGCTTGGTCTACCGGGGCGAAGCGAGAGGATGCGCAGCGCCGGGCCAAAGATTGGGAACCGGCTGGCGGCTGGCCCGCACCGCGTCCGCCGGGCTATGCCGGCACGGGCATCAGCATCCCGCAATATCAGGCAATCAACGATCGGCATTACGGTCAGACCATGCGCAACGGTCAGGAAGAGGCAGTACAAGGTTCAGTGAAGAAAGGCGGTGATCCTCGCGATCCGGCGGCGGCTGGTCCACCTTACACAGTTCCGCCGCAGCGGCAGGCCGCCTCGTTACGCGAGCCACGCGAGGGGAGGATCGAGCACACCTTCGATCGTGTGACCCCGACACCGGCGACGATCAATGCGGCGAACAAGCGCTTTGCGGCGGCTGGCGGATGGGGTCCGCGATGAGCGGCCCGCGCAGGGTAAGGACGGCTGCTGACGCGCTGATCGAGCGGCACGCGGCCTACATCGAGAATACGCGGGTGCAACCGTATTTGGCCGACCGGCAAAGTCGCAACAAAAGCATGGACGAGGCGCAGGCCGCGGCGCGAATAACCGAGGCCAAGGCAGCGCTTGCGTTGGCGGAGCGGAAGTGGGACGAGGCGACGGCCGAGGTGGCCAAGTATAACGGCCTCGACGAGCGGATCGCGAACGCGCGTATGGGCTTCGAGAGGACCTCGCCGGGGAACGTCTTCGTTGTGCCGCCGGCACTGGCTGAGGAGCGTCGCAAGCGTGCCGCGGCGGTGCAGAAGGAAAAGGACGCGAGGGCGACGGTAGAGGGTTTAAGGGCTGAGCTTGGTTGTTAGAATTGCGGCCGGCGGCTCCCAACTCACACCCCGCTGGCCGTGATCCTCGGGTTTGGACCCCCTTTCCCGAGGCAACCGACCCTGGCTCCTGCCCGGCAGTCAGTGGCGGGTAGTCGAGCCGGGGTCGATGATTTCGCTGCTGTATTCCGAGGGTCGTGAGTGGCACCTTCGGGCGCTCGGCGGTGATCGTCAAGCCTGACGCGCGCACCGCGGCCATGATCGAGAGCATGATGAACCGGAAAGTCAAACGCAGAAAAGACGCAGATCCTTCCTACCTGCGCGGGCCGCCACCAAAGAAGAGCCGTGCCGCCGCGACAACGTCGCAGCCGAGAAACCGGCGCCTGGTGCACACTGCGGCTTCAAGAACGTTGTAGCCACCGGCCGCCGGGTCTAGGACCACGTCGCCGGGATTGGTCGTCGCCTCGATCAGTTTCTTTAAGAGACCGATCGGCTTGGCGTGAGGGTGTGACTTCTCCTTGCTCTCCGGCCACACATCGGGGATGTTGTGCAGGGACCACACCCAGTGATGATTATGGTCTTCATCGACACCCTTAATGAGTTCGCGTGAATGTGCCCGGATATAGCGAATTAATTAGTTCTGCAATTGCAGCGCCCATTAGCTCTAGAGGGTGAGAGGCGCAGTAACCGTCCATCCAAACCCAAATCGCCGACGCATCTCTCCCCTTTAGGAGATCGAGGTCAAGAGCAACCGACACACCAGAAGCGAAACCAATCGCCCATTGCTCATAAGCGAAAGAGGTGCGATTTCGTCTTGCTTCTATCCAAGTGCCGCAGCTTGCTGTTCCTACTCCAATTACCGTTGTAGCGAATGCTGGGTCGGTCAGAAAAAGTGAAATCGCAACGAGGGCTATGTAGCTCAGTCGATTTAATCTCATTTTTGGCTCGACGAACGATTTGTTCACGCTAACGCGAAAAGCTCGCGGAAACCGGCAACTGAGCTTGGGCTGCATCATCGCCAACCTGCCCGGCGTTCGAGCGGTGGAAGAAGGCGAATATCCAGTGAATGTCGGGACGTATTTTCGTCAAACCTTTGCCGACATAGAATGGCTCGCGCCTCCTCCGGGGTCGCGGATCGCGGTAAATGTAGACGCAGAATCTCTTGTCCCGGCCGAAGTCGAGCGCGAGCGGATCAGTCGCCATCACCATTCCCTCCCGGCCCTCGAGCGAGTCTGACACCCGCGCCAGCACCGGCTGGGCTGCCGGCGCCATCATCGATCAGGATGATACCAGCGTCGACGAGCGCCCGCTCGAGGGCGTTCACGGTCGAAACGCGTGGATCGGAACCGGCTTCAAATCGCTTGATTGCGATCACGTTTACGCCGGCCGCAGCGGCGAGCGTAGCCTGCGTCATTCGTAGCAGCGCTCGCGCGGCACGGCATTGGGCGGCGTTCAACACAACCCGATAATAGGACGGCGGCGCGACGATCGATAACATCATGAACCCCTTGCGTGAAGTTTTTGTTGACTTCGTCGCCAGTCTGTGACTTGAAGTCTCATTCTCGCGATTTTATGTAGCGCGAGGGCCACCAAGTCTCAAGGGGCAAGCGATGTCGCGTGCGGTTCGGGTGCTTTCGGTAGCTGCTGCGTTACCCCTCTTTTCGGGCAGCCTCGCAGCCCAAGACGCTCGCCTTTGCGTGAATGGCCATCCAGCCAAGCGTGCGCCTGACTGCACCGCGGCACAGGTTCCTGGGTGCATCAGCTATGGCGGCCTGGCGCCGCGGCGGGGATTCCAGCGCGATCACGGTCCTTATCCGCTTTGTCTTGGTCAACAAGATGCCGCCGCGCATGTGCACTACCAGCCGATCGCGCAAGCTCGCGCCAAAGATCGCCTCGAGGCTTACGCCTGCGACAGCTACTGCGCGGGTCGTCTAGACCTGTCTCAGGCCCTCCAGCTGTTTGACGACTGGCGAGCTTCGTATCGGCAAATTTTTGGGGAATCGCCGAAATGATGCAGATGCGGGTGTTTTCGGCAGGTAGCAGTTAATGCCGGCAACCGCATCGGTTCTCTCCGTAAGGGCTGAGATCGAGCGCAGGTTGATCGCGGCGATGCGGCAGCAGCTCGGGCGAGGGGTGTGTGACCGGCTCGACGATCCGGCTGTTATAGAGATCCTCCTCAATCCTGACGGAATCCTCTGGGAGGACCGGCTAGGCGAGGGGATGCGCGAGATCGGGACGATGTCGGCGGTTGCCGCCGAGTCGTTCATATCGGTCGTCGCGTCTTCGCTACACACCGAGATCACCCGCGCCAACCCGATCCTCGAGGCTGAGCTGCCGATTCGCGGCGCCAGGTTTGAGGCGCTGATCCGACCGGCGGTTCAGGCGCCGGTTTTTAATATCCGCCTGAAAGCGGTGAAGATATTCACCCTCGCCGACTATGTCGCCGACGGGATCATGACAGCCCGGCAACGGGCGGTGATCGAAGACGAGAACGCCGCTCGCCACAACATTTTGGTGGTTGGCGGGACCGGCAGCGGCAAGACCACGCTGGCGAATGCGATCCTGGCGCACACCGCCGAAGTCGCTCCAGACGACCGCATCGTACTCCTCGAGGATACGATCGAGCTCCAGTGCAACGCCCGCAATCACGTGGCGCTGCGAACCACCGATACGGTCGATATGCGGCGGCTGGTGCGCGCCTCAATGCGGCTGCGACCTGACTGCATCGTCGTCGGCGAGGTTCGTGGCGGCGAGGCGCTGGACATGCTGAAGGCCTGGAACACCGGGCATAAGGGTGGCCTCTGCACGCTGCATGCAAATTCAGCCCGCTCGGCGCTGACTCGACTCGAGCAACTCGTCGCCGAGGTCACAACCGGCGACATGCGGGCGGTCATCGCTGAAGCAATCGATGTCATCATCGCGATCGTCAAAACCAAGACATCACGCGTGGTCGAGCAGATCGTCCGTGTAGATCATTTCGAAGCGGGACAATACGTCTTGAGCAATTTGGAGGATTAAATGCGTAAAGGCCACCGCGTTTGGTTTGTTCTCGCAATCATAATCTTGCTTTTGCCTGACGTGGCTCTCGCGGCGGGGGCTGGCGGCGGGGGATTACCATGGGACACACCACTTACCACGCTCCGCACTGACTTGACCGGCCCTGTCGCTTTCTCACTCGCATTAATAGCGATGTTTGTCGCCGGCGCGGTTTTGGTCTGGGGCGGCGAAATGCACGGGTTCGCCCGCAGCATGGTGATGGCCGTCCTCGTCGGCGCGGCGCTGACCAGCATCGTCAATCTCGCCTCAGCGCTGGGAATCGCGGGTGCGGTCATCCTGTGACTCTCGCCGCCAAACCAATCCCTCGAGTGTTGTCACGCCCGCAGCTGCTGCTGGGCGCAGAGCGCGAACCCGTCCTGATTGCCGCCCTTCTGTTCGGGGGTGTGGCGGTCGCATCCATGACGATCATAGCGTGGGTCGTTTGCGGCGGCCTCTGGGCGCTGGCTCTGATGATCTTCCAATGGGTCGCCAAATTCGACCCACAATTCAGCAAGGTCTACGTCCGCAATCTCAGGTATCGCAGCCACTACCCGGCGTTCTCTAGGCCATACCGGAAGACCTGACGTGCTGGCGCTCAAATCTTTCAGAGATGCCCGGCCCGGTCTGCCCGATCTCCTCAATTGGGGTTTCCTGGTCGCCGACGGTGTGGTGCTTTGCAAAGATGGCTCGCTGTTGGCGGGGTGGCTTTACGAGGGGCCCGATCTCGATGCTTCCCCCGACAGCCAGCTAAATTGGGTATCGGAGCAGATGAATGCCGCGCTGGCGAGGCTCAGCGGCGGCTGGAGCATCTGGGTAGATGCCAATCGCCTGCCGTCGCCTACCTATTTTGACCCAAGCCACAGCAGTTTTCCGGATCCGGTCTCGCAGCTGATCGAAGACGAACGCCGAGGCCACTTTCTGTCACTCGGTCGGCATTACGAAACCGAGTATGCGCTGCTAGTTCACTATATGCCGCCGCTGCGAAGCAAGGGACGGCTGCTCAACCTGATTTATAGCCCCGGGCAAGAAGGCGGCTCGGCGGCGGACGCAATCCTGTCGGGCTTTGAGCGCACCATCACAGATCTTGAGGACTCGCTGTCGAATGTCGTCCGCACACGCCGGATGCGCGACTTTGTCGAGCTCGACGTGACAGGCCGCGAGCAAACCCGGTCGCACCTCGTGAACTATCTCAATTTCATTCTTACCGGGAACGAGTTGTCTCTGAACCTACCGCACTGCGGGTTCTATCTCGACAGCATCCTGGGGAGCGTAGACTTCGAGCCGGGCGACACGCCGCGAGTAGGAGACAGCTATGTTGCGGTGGTCTCGATCCGCGGATTTCCAGAGCAATCTGTGCCCGGAATCCTGGCCGTGCTCGACGTGATGTCGATCCCGCTGCGCTATTCGTCGCGGTTCATCTTCATCGACCAACCCGAAGCTCACAGGCAGATCACCTCGATCGAGCGAAAGTGGAAACAGCGGCTGCGCGGGTTTTGGGCAGACGTCCTGAAGCTGCCGGCGCCGCGGGTCGACGAAGACGCGCTCCAGATGACCGAGCAGGCGAGCAGCGCACTGGGCCGTACGAATTCGGGGCTAGTCGGGACTGGATATTTCACACCGGTCGTCACGCTCATGGCGGCGACACCCGAGGAGGCCATCGAGAACGCCCGCGCGGTTCGCCGTGAGATCAGAAAACTCGGGTTCAACGCCGAGATCGATACGATCAACGCCACGGAGGCGTGGCTCGGATCGCTGCCGGGACACACGGTGCCGAATGTCCGACGCCCGCCGATGCATACGGACAATCTGGCCGACCTGCTACCGCTAACCTCAGTGTGGACAGGACGGCCGACAAATCCCTGTCCTTACTACCCGCCGAATTCGCCGGCTCTCCTGCAGGCCGCGACGAGCGGCGCGGCACCTTTCTGGCTGAACCTTCACTCAGGGGATATCGCGCACACCCTCATTTTCGGGCCAACGGGGGCAGGAAAGTCAACGCTGCAGGCGATGATCATGGCGCAGGCACTGCGCTATCCCGGAATGACGATCTGGGCCTTCGACAAGGGCAAGTCGTCGATGCCGATCGCCAAGGCTTGCGGCGGGCGGTACTACGATGTCACCACCGGTGGTGAACTCCAATTCTGCCCATTGTCGGTGCTCGATGGGGACGGTGATGTGGCTTGGGCGGAGGAATATATCGCCGTCTGCTACGAGCTGCAGCACGGCGCACCGCCAACCCCTCTCGAGCGGAACGCAATCCACCAGGCGATCACGCGGATGCGTGAAATCGAAGCCGGACGATCGCTCACCAATTTTTGTGCACAGGTCCAATCCCAGCGTGTTCGCGAGGCTCTCCAGCACTACACCTTGGCTGGCCCCCTCGGCCGCCTGCTCGACGCCGAGGAGGACAACCTCACCGACTTTCGGTTGCTCGTCTTTGAGATCGAGGAGCTGATGGAGCTCGGGGATAAGCAACTGATCCCTGTGCTGCTCTACTTGTTCCGGCGATTTGAAAAGTCATTGCGCGGCCAGCCGGCCATGCTTCAGATCGCTGAGGCTTGGGTGGCCTTCGGCCATCGTGTATTGCGCGAGAAGGTGCGCGAGTGGCTGAAGACGCTGCGCAAGGCCAACTGCGCCGTCGTCATGGATACACAGTCTCTATCCGATGCGGCGCGGTCGGGGATCCTCGACGTGCTGATCGAGTCGTGTCCGACCAAGATATTCTTGCCAAACGAAAGTGCCGCCAACACCGGAACCGAAGAATTCCCCGGCCCCGCCGCCTATTATCAAATGTTCGGTCTTAACGAGCCGCAAATAGAAATCATCAGGACAGCGGTTCCTAAGCGCCATTACTACGTCGTGACACCGGCCGGTAGCCGTCTGATCGATCTGCAGCTGCGCCCGATCGCGTTGGCTTTTGCCGGGGCCGGCGGCAAGGACGATATCGCCGAAGTCAATGCGCTCGAGGCGCAGCACGGGCGCAGATGGCCATTCGAGTTGCTGAAGCGCAAGGGAATCACGTTCGACGATCTCACCGACATCATCAGCTTGGAGGCAGCAGCATGAAGAAGCGTCGCCTGTTCCTAGGTTCGAGCGCGGTGGTGATTGTGATGAGTCTGTCACGGCCGGCGCCAGCCATCTTCTGTGAAAACTGCGCCGATCAACTCGACCAACTTTGGTCCAATGCGAAACAAGCTGAGCAGTATCTCAATGAAGTGCAGCAATTACAAAACCAACTAAACATGTATGCCAATATGGTCCGCAACACGGTCATGTTGCCGCAGCAGATTTTCTACCAAGTACAGTTGGTGGTCAGCCGATTACAAAATATCTCTAATGCCGCGTCATTATTGTCCGGGAATTCCGGGAATATAATCACGCGCTTGAATTCACTTACAGGCACCATCTCCGGGACCGGCTATTCGATCACCTCCATCCCCAACCAGATGACGACGTGGGCGAACACGGTCGGCAATGCCGGCAAGCAATTGGGCACAGCCGTCGATTTCCAACTAGGTGATCTCACGAACAACGCCCGGCTTGTCGAGATGAACCAGGCGAACTCGAACTCTGCGGATGGGCAGTTGAAGGCCATCCAGGCCGGCAACGAGCTCGCCGCCAACAATGCAACATTGCTCAACCACATCGCGCAGACGGATATCGCGATGGCGCAGACCCTCAGCACCAAGCTCATCATCGATACGGATCGGCAGGCTTCGGAAGACTCGGCGCTCACTCACTTCGCCACACCCCAGCCAGTCGCCACGACCGGCAATGGTGGGTATTAAGATGAAGACCGATCTTCCAGTTCTTGGGCTTGTCCCGGCCATAGGCATCATCAGCGGCATTGTCCTTGGCTTTGTGTTCTTGGGTCCGGGGACAAGGCCCCAACACTCCGCAGCCGCAACGCCGCCATCCGGAGCGCCTGCGCCATCGGCCCAAAAAGCCGCAGCAATTCCGGGTTACGCACCCGGCACCTGGGAGGCGGATGCCGACGCTTACCTCTGTCATTACGGGCTCCGCCCTGGGTGCGCGAGGCGCCGATGATCAAGATTATCACCAGCGTCATCGTCTCTGCCGTCCTGGCCGGCGCCGCGGGGTGGTTCGGCAGGGATTACCTGGCGCCCCAGGTTGTCACCGTTGCCACAACCGAAGCGCAATGCCCGCTCCCGACCGCGTGCCCGGCTGTGGTCGTGCAGTGCTCGACACCGGCGACCGACACCATAACGCCGGCGATGCGCCATTTCGCCAGGCCGCAGCACTTATCGACGGGCGGATCGAAGGGATGGTGAGGTTTCGCCGCATAGGCCTGCCTGCGGCGCTGGTCGTCATCCCGAGTGCTGCGATGGCGCAGAACGTCATCGACCAGATCGTCGGCGGTTTTCAAAGCGCCTCGGCTGGTTGGGAAGCCCCGCTGCAGACAATGGCGCAGGGCACCTTCGGCATCCTCGCGATGATCCAGTTCTGCTGGGGGATGGCAAAGCTGACGGTGCGGCGCGCTGATTTTTCCGAGTTCACGGCGGAGCTCGTCAACCAGATCATGTTTCTGGGTCTCTTCTTCTGGTTGCTCACCACAACGACGACGTGGGGCCCGCTCATCATCAAAAGTTTCCGCCAGGCCGGTGCAACAGCCAGCGGAACAGCGGTGCTGAGCCCAGGAGACGTCTTCAACGCGGGCGTATCGATCGCGCAGACCGTGCTGTCACAAATGTCGATCTGGTCACCTGCCGCCTCCGCAGGGCTGATGTTGGCCGCAATCGTCATCATCGTCGTTTTCGCTCTTATGTGCGCCGAGATGGTGATTGCCCTTGTGCGGTCATTCTTCATCACGACCGCCGGCGTTCTCTTCATGGCGTTCGGCGGCACGATGTGGTCATCGGAAATCGCCATCGCCGTCGTGCGCAAGGTGCTCAGCGTCGGCGCAGGACTGTTTACCCTGCAGTTGATCTTGTCGATCGGAACGAACTTCATCCAGCAATGGGTGGCGCAGTTTCAGGACGTTACCGCGATCAGCGTTCTCACCGAGATCGGCTCTGCGGTCGTCCTTTTGGCCGTCTCATGGGTTATTCCCAATGACATAGCTAGTCTAATCGGCGCCGGCGCATTCGCTCATGGCGGCGCTTTATGGGGGGCTGCCGCCGCAACCGCCGGTGGCGCGGTGGCCGTCGGATCGGGCGCGCTACGGGTCGCCACAGGCATCGCTGGCGCTGGTACAGCCGCCGGTTCGGCCGCCCGCCTCGCCGGGGCGCAGATGAGCCGGAGGGCCGCGCTGAGTACGGCGCCGAGCTCAACGGCCGGGCGCCTTGCCTTTTTGACCGGCAGAACGGTCAGCAACCTCGCCGGCGCTGCCAAGGACGACATCGGCCGCCGGTTGAGCGGTCAGTCGCCACGGCGAGGGGTCGCCGGGTTCCGCCTTGCCGCGAATATGCGGCAGCAGCGCGAAGAACTGTAGAACGAGGATTCATAAGTGCCCGACAACGTGCAGCTCTCCGACAGCCCTGCTTTCTCCGCGGTTTATTGGTCGGCGCGCCGCGAATGGAACGAGCGCTATGGCGACTATATCGCGCGCGCCCGGCAATGGCGGCTTGTCGCTTATGTGCTCGCCGGCACGACTGCCATCAGCACATGCGCGGCCGTCTGGAGCGCCCAGCAAGCCCACGTCGCCCCCTACGTCGTGCAGGTCGACAAGCTCGGCGAATCCTTGGCCGTCGCGCGGGTTCCGGTGGCACCACGGGTCGATAAGGCGCGGATCGAGTACCAGTTGGCACACTGGATCGTAGACATCCGCACCGTCGGGGCCGATCCGTCTACGATCCTTAGAAATGCGACCGAAGCCTATAGCTGGATCGACAAGTCGAGCGCAGCGCAGGATCAACTCGATGTGTGGTTTCGTTCCAACCCGCCAAATGAACGCACCAAGAAAGAGACGGTCGGCGTGAACTTCCCGGTCGACAACGTCACTCCTATAGGGGCCGATACCTGGCAAGTCGATTGGAGCGAAGAGCACCGTCCAAAAGATACTGGCACGGTTTACACAAATTATTGGCGAGCCACGATCACGATCATCGTCAAGCCGCCGACCGACGACGCCACGATCCAGGTCAATCCTGCCGGGCTCTATGTCAGCTGGTTCAACGTAAATCTTAGAAATACCGCGCGGGGGTCTTCCTGATGCGCAAATATCTCCTCGCGTCCGCGGCTCTACTCCCTTCCGTCGCTCTTGCGCAGCAGCCTCCGGCAATCCAAGCCAACGCTGCGGCAACGGCTGGCATAACCGCCGCGCCCCCAATTGGATCAAACACGTCATCCAGCCTGGTCGAGGTCCCGCCGGGGATGCCGCCGACGAGCCGACCGCTCTCGCCCTCGGCGCCGCTGAACCAGAAAGAGCGTGAAGCCGTCAGGCACGCGACGCGATGGCGTGACCGTAACAGCGCACCGAGTGCCGGCGAGGACGGTGTGGTGCGGTGGCCTTATGGGGCCAGCCAACCCTCCGTCGTCTGCGCGCCTCTGCAGGTCTGTGACATTGCCTTCGAGCCGGGGGAAACGATCACAGCGATCCATGCCGGCGACAAATCCGAATGGTCGATCATGCCGGCGGTCACCGGCTTTGGCGCCGAGCGCACGACGCACATGATCGTCAAGCCTACCGATTCCGGCCTCATCTCTAGCGTGCTCGTCTTCACCGACAAGCGAACCTACTCGATCAAGCTGGTATCCACGCAGAAACAGTGGACCCCTCTCACCGGCTTCACCTACCAAACGGCGTCACAGGACGCATGGAGCCGGTATGGCGCTTCGGCGCAACTTGCGGGCAACGGCACGCAAGGCGGCGGTTTGAGCCAGTTTAATTATACGGTTTCGGGCTCCGCTCCGTGGCGGCCGGAGCATATCTACTCGCAGACCGGCAAAACCTACATCGTCTTTCCCGGAGCGATGAGTTTCGGCACCGCACCGGCTCTGATCGGTCTTGCCAATGATGGCGGCTGGTTCTCCAGCCCTTCGGAGCAGATGGTTCGCTACCGGATCGCCGGCAACCAATACGTGGTCGACGGGATCATAGATCACGCGATGCTCGTGCAAGGCGGCGGCGGCGATCAGCAACGTGTCGACATCGAGAGGCACCAATAAAATGCGCGCACTCCTTCTCGCGGCTCCGTTGCTGCTCGCTGGCTGTGTGGCATCGTGGCCGACCGGGTCGTATGAAGCCGACATTAGCGACCCCGATGCCGCCGTCTTGGCGCCCGCCATCGCTCATTATGTGGCGGCGACAGTGCATCGCGGGGAGGCGGTGCATGTTGTTCCGGCACAGCCAAAGGACACGCTAGCGCAGCCGCTCACCGCTGCTCTCAACCGAGCCGCCATCCGCCAAGCCCCAGATGGCCGTAAATTGCAGTACGTCGCCGATGCGTGGCCGGGCGGCGGTGTGCTCCTGCGGGTATCGATCGACGATCGCGAGGGTGCTAGCCAATATTTCACGCGGGTGAACAATGGTCTAACGCCGAGCGGCCCGATGATGGTGGCGGTGCCGTGATATCGCGCAGCCTGCTTCCCGCGCGACCAACGCGGGGGACCCGGCAACTGACCTGGTGGCCGGTCTACCTTACCGGCGTCGTGCTGGGACTGGTCATTATCGTCATCGTCTATACCTACCAACAGAAGCTGAACCAGCAGCAAGCCATCTCGGCGCCGGATGCGCGCGAGGCCCAGGGTGCGGGATCACACGCCAAGGACATCATCACAGTCCCCAGCGAAAAGCCGCCAGCGCCCAGCAAGCCCGCCACCCCTCCCGAAACCACCGCAGAGGCTCACCCAGCGCCACCGGCACCGGTCGTCATCAATGCGGCAGAGCAGGCCAGGGTCAAGGCCTGGCAGGCTTACTACGAGCACACCATGCCGCAGGAGATGCAGGCGAAGGCTGAGCAAGCCACCAAAGCGTACAGCGTCGATACCAGCATCGATCTCGGCGGCGGGGCTTCTCAGGGCGGTGCACAGAACACCGGCGTTACTAATATCCCCCCCGGGCTCGCGGGATCCGGATTCGGACCATACGGCCTTAATGGCAGCCATGAGTCCGAAACAGCTTCAACTATCGCGACCGGACAAGCGGAGAAGCGCGACTTTCTTGCTAAGGCGGGTGATCCGCTCGGGATGAACGAAGACCTCGTCGCTGTCGCCCACAAGGCAAAACCCGACACGATCATGGCCGGCACCCCAATCCAGGGAGTGATGATCGGCGGCATGACTAGTGACTCTCCGGGGATGGTGATCGGGCAAGTTGCACAGGACGTGTGCGACACCGCGACCGGCGCGCATCTCTTAATCCCGTGGGGGACGCGCGCGATCGGCATCTACGACAACAGTGTATCGAACGGACAGACACGCATCGGTGTGATCTGGAACCGCCTGGTGTTTCCTGACACGCAATCGCTCCAGCTCGGCAGCATGGAAGGGGCCGACCAGGGCGGTTATGCCGGGTTCCATGATCAAGTGGACACGCACTTTTGGGACAAGTTCGGGAGTGCGATCCTGCTATCGGTGGCCGGTGCCGCGGTACAACTCTCTCAACCAAAGGGAGCCGTCGGCGGAACTTACAATTCCGAACAAGTCGCGGCTGCGGCACTCGGGCAACAGATGGCGGTGCTGGGCGGGGAATATGCGCGGGCTGGCCTCGCGATCCCGAACACACTCGAAATTCGCCCGGGGTACATTTTTGAAATAATGGTTCACAAAGACATTCACCTGCAGCCCTACATGGATCAGCGGGGCATTACCCGCGCGACACAATGCTCGGCTGACGATGGACTGACCTTGGTTCATCAAGGGCCGATCCTGCAATGAGGTGGTTGCTGAGCGGTATCGCATCGGCCCTGGTCCTCTCCGGTGCGGCCTACATCGCCGGGATCAGGATCAACCACAGTCCTTCGATGCCCGAAGGCCTGTGGCACGTAACCAACTCACCGAGGCCGCGCGGCTCGGGGATATGGTGCTCATCTGTCCTGAAGAGCCGATCGCTCACCGGTACCTTGGCGCGGGAACATGCAAATCCGGCAGCGAGCCGATGCTCAAGCCGGTTGCCGCTACCGCTGGGGACATGGTCTCCGTTTCTGCGGCTGGCATTGCGGTCAATGGGGAACTTCTACCGCACACCTCCGCCAAGACGCGAGACGGCGCTGGACGGCCACTCCAACCCTTCGCAGTCGGTGAATACAAAGTCGGCGCGGGCGAGTTGTGGGCCGTGGCACCGCACGACTGGTCGTATGATTCTCGATACCTAGGCCCGATCCCTGCGCTGTGGCTCATCGCCAAGGCCAGTCCGGTGCTCCTTTGGGGATATCACGATAAGGAGGGGGACACATGGCAGACCTCACTACAGCTGCGTTTCTAGCGCTCGCTGCATCGTGCGCGCCGCAGGTCGCGCCACAGACTCTGCTTGCGATCGCCACGGTCGAATCGGATCTGTCGCCGTGGGTCGTACACGACAACACCGCAAAGCATGAATACTCCCCGGTCAGCGCCGAGGAGGGGATCGGCTTGGCCAAACAGCTGCGCGCGGCTGGCCACAATATCGATAGTGGGATCATGCAGGTCAATTCCGGCCCTGGCGGCGAACATTGGGTTTCGCTCAACGTGTCGCTCGAGGACACGTTCAATCCATGCATAAATATCCGCGCCGGAGCCCAAGAGTACTGCTCATACGAGCCTAGCCAGTGCCAACCAGCGCCGCAGGCGCTTAGCAGATACAATACCGGGTCCCCGATCCGCGGCGTTGAGAACGGATATGTCCGCCGTGTCGTCAACGCCTTTGCGAAAGCGAATCCCTCGAACACATCTCTCGGCGAGCTCGTGGCAGTCCCGTCTAACCCTGGCGCAGAGCTCCGTCTGGACCCCGCGAAAGGAGGGGTTACACATCATGTCGCGAGAAGTCCTGCCCCCGGCGTCCGGGCCCCCCGCTCGGCGAGCACCGACGTTTACGCCGGGGCGGATCTCAATATTCCTATTCGTTAGCGCGGCGACGGCGGTCGGCCTGATCCTCGGCCCCGTGATCGTCGCGCTCAGAATTGCATGGTGGTTCGCCCGTGCCGCCCTGGGCTGGCTTGTGATCCTGGCGGTCATCACGGCGGTGCGATGGGCGCTGCGATGACGAAGAAGGCGGCCATCTGGGGAGTGTGCCTTGCCGCACCTCTGGGCTGGGTCGTGTCTGCGTCTTGGCTCTATCTCTCGTTCGTCGGTCGCCGCGATCTATTTGTGTTTCCCTTCACCCAATGGATTGATGCGGCGCCTTATTTCGCCGCCACCGCATGGATGAAGGTCTATGTGATCGGCAGCGCCGTGATCCCTACGGGCATCCTGGCGATGGCCCTGATCGGATCCTTTCAAAGAGGTGGGGTGCGGCGACATCTAACCACAAGCCGCGGCAACCCGGCACGGGCGGCAGCGATCCGACCAGTCGAGCGCGGCGGTACCGACAACCATGGCCACACCGACTGGCGATCGCTTGAAGACACGAAACAGCGGTTCCCCGGGCCCCATCCCCTTTGGGGCGGACTCGTGGTCGGCGAAGCCTATCGGGTCGATCTTGACCGCAGTGTTCGCGGGATACCCTTTGACCCCGCCGATAAAGCGACTTGGGGCCTAGGCGGCCGCGCTCCTCTCCTGATCGATCCGTGCACCCGCGGCGGGCATTCAGCCGTTTTCGCCGGCACCGGTGGTTACAAGACCAGCGAAGCTGTGACGAAAATCCTGCACTGGACCGGATCCAGCGTCATTTTTGACCCGTCGATGGAGCTCGGACCAATGCTCGACGAGCCCCTCCGGCGGCAACGCAAGCAAGTCTTCCACGTCGGCATCCCCGACCCGAGCCTCAAGATACCGATGGGAGGCTGGAACGTGCTCTCCTGGTTGGATCCGACACACCCCGAGGCTGACGCGCATTTACGAAGCCAAGTCTCCCGGATTTTCGATGAAGACCGAGCAGCCTCAGCGCGTCCCGAGGATCCGTTCTTCTCGACCATGGGCCGGTCGCTCGTGACATGCATCTTGGCTGATCTCGTCTGGTCGGACCCCGACAAGATCGAAATCAGTCTCGCGACCTTCGCCGCCGGTATGGCGACGCCGGAGGACGACATGGTTCACCTGCTCACCCAAATTCATGCGTCCAGCCGCAGTGCAATGGCCCGCCGAATAGCGGGTTCCCTGATGCGCGCCAGGGCCGCCGAGACGTTTTCGTCTATTTACTTATCGGCAGTGCGGGGCATCGAATGGCTCTATTCGGCGGCATACGCGGATCTCGTTTCCGTCGGGCCGTTTTTTGATCCGCGGGCGCTGCTGCTGGGCAACTGCACCGTCTTTCTGCACATCAATCTGCGGACCCTCGAAAGCACGCCGGCGATCGCGCGCTGCCTTATCGGTTCGCTCCTCAATTCAGTCTTTATGGCCAACGGCTACACCCGCGGGTGGATCCTCTTCCTCATCGACGAAGCCTACAAGGCTGGCCGCGATCCCGCCCTCGAGACTGCCCGCGATATGGGAAGGCACTACAAGGTGGTGCTCCATACCCTATGGCAGTCAGTCGGGCAAATGCACGAGGTATGGGGAGAGGACGGTATGCGCGCGTGGCTCGATGCGTTCAGCTGGGTGGCCTACGGCGCCATCAGAGCCGCAGGTGCGGGCGGCAACCTCAGCCGCGATCTCGGCGGCTACGGTGCACTCGCGTATAGCGAGGGGGATAACACTGGCCGCCAAAAGCCGGCGGGCCTCTCCTTTGGTACCTTTTCTCGCGGACAGAATCTGAACGTCCATGAGATCTCCCATCCGCTCATCACCGCCGCACAGATGCAGCAGGATCTGCGTGAGGATGAGCAGATTGTCGTGCCCGCGAGTGGCATGCCCATCCGCGCGGGTCGCGCGCTGTATTTTCGACGCGGCGAAATTGTCGCGCAAATTCCAAACGACACTCTTGCCATGATGGCAACGTCAGCAGCGGAGTAAAAGAATGGCAGATCCTGTCTCGCAAGCCCAAAGACATCTCCAGCGCGCTCGCAACGAGCGTGAGGAACGAGCCGCGGCGTTCTGGCAGCAAAAAGTCAACGACGGCCGCGCGCTGGTCCAGGCCCGCACCGAGATGCAGGCCGGGCGCTCGCCGGAGAGAGACAACACCGAGCGGAGATCACGCGGACCATACCGGGCGCGCACACGATGATCGCTCAAAAAAGGCCACGGCAGCCTTCGTTTCTTTCGCAGAAAGATACCTTGCTCTGTGAGACCCTAAATGCCCCCCGAAATGCAGGGTCGAAACTCGCGCAATAGTATGCGCGGAAGCGGATGCAGTTCGCGTGTCCGCGTGCACCGATCGCGCAGACTGCGCAGCCTGCGCACAACGCAAGGCTCAGAGCGAGTATAAGATGCCTCTCGTCGATACTAATGCCCTATCCCTATCCCTACAGTCTGTGGGTGGAGGGGCAGCAGCCAGCGCCTAAAGACGTTAGCTGTGTATATTTCCTGATAGCGAGCAATTGCCGCATTTTATACATTGGAGAAACCAGCAATCTCGCCGGCAGATTTTCAGGCCACCACCGCTACCACGAGGCGATGAAGATCGACCCGTCAACTCGAGTCTACGTTCACGAGTGGCCGCTACCGGCTGAGGGGCCGGAGAGAGTTGCCTGCATCCTTGCGCGCAAGGATTCCGAAGCTGACTGTATCATCCGTTTTGACCCAGTCCTTCAATGCTACGGTAGGAGTTGGGCGGGAAAACCGGCATCACGGGACTGGAATACGCGCAGAGTACACTGAACGGGAATCTGCCGATTCCGCCACGGCTGCGAACAGCACTTCACCGGCAGACGTGTAGTCGACGCTACAAACAGACTTGCTATGCTCGTTACGCGAGAAGAAATAAGCGGCTCTCAGAGATACTGCCGCCACCGCCACCACACCCCTGTCGTGATCCCGCACTACTCGCCGAATTACCTGACGATGCAGCGGGGCTGACAGCTGAGGCCAAAAAAGTGCTTAAGGCCGTCTACGACGCGCTGAAGACGGAGGATGCGGAGTGTTGGCTCCATCGGCTCGGGGCGATCGCGTTCAAATATACCTCTATCGATCCCGACGGAGTGGACGCCGCCTGGGAAGCCATCAAGGCGGACGTGCCGCCTCCTCCTGCATCCAATGACGATCACGGAAAGACGTTCCCATGATGACGTACAGGGTCGGCGTGGCGCGTGGCGCTGCCGTCGCGAAGGCAATCAGTGAGTATTACCTTTCCGATACGTTGCGCAGTGAGAATATGCGAGCCGCCGAGTATTATTCCGGGCGGCAAGAGCAGTCCGTCAGCTTCTGGGACAACAAGATCCTGACCGGGCACTTAGAGATGGAGCAACATCACGCTGACTTGCGTCCCGATCTGTCGAGCGCGCTCGCTGCCACACTTGGCGTACACGGGCAAGCTCTAACGCCCGAGCGTGTAGCCAACCTGCTCAGTCTCAAACAAGCTGATGGAGGCGCCATAGCGGGCAGGCAAATCCACCGCCCCAAAGCGGATGGGAAGCGGAAACCGATCGGGTTTATCGATCTCACCTTGAGTGCCCCCAAAAGTCTGTCCGTCGCGTGGGGGCTGGCACCGACCAAGGAAGAACGTGATGCGCTGCTCGGGATACATCGGACGGCCGTTGCCAAAACGATGGCATATGTCGCCGAAGAGATCGCCTACACGCAGCGTGGCGGGAAACAGAATCGGCGGTCCGAATTCGGGGACATCGCGTGGATCGGGTTCCAGCATTATACGTCACGACCGGTTGGGCAACAGGCGGCAGATCCGCAGCTCCACACCCATAATATCGTCCTACCCCACGTCCTCACGCCTGACGGGCACGTGGGGGCGCTCGATCTCGACCACCTCAACGGCCGGATCAAGGAGTTCGGTTACGTCTACCAGGCGTTCGTTGCGCAGGAAGCGCGAAAGCTCGGCATTCGGGTCGAGGCGGATAAGAAGAACGGCGCTGCGCGTTTAAGCGCTATCCCCGATCACATCATCGAATTGTTCAGCAAGCGCCAGAAAGAGGCGATCGCCAAGGCCGAGCAACACGCGTCTCGCATGGGCCTTGATTGGGCAGAGCTCAGCGAGGAACGGAAGATCGGACTCACCAAGACTGGCGCCTATACGAGCCGCGAGGAAAAGGACGAGATCAACGATCTGGCGTCGTGGTCGCGGCAAGCAGACGAAAGCGGCTATCTCTACGAGAGTGTGCGGGATCAAGTAGAGCCAGCCATTGCCGCGGATGTGCGGCCCGCGTACGACGCCGCGCTACCGCTGCTTGCCGATGAGTTTCAGCGCCGGCCGGTGCTCGACGAGAAGGAATTGCGGGTTGCGGCGGCTAGGGCGTTGGTAGCGACGAACATCACCGATGGCAGTAGCGACATCGATAGTGTCGTTAAGAGCTTTCGCGAGCACGGGGTCGAGCACGAAGGACGGCCTACCCGGCTTGTGGAGGCCGAGGTCGCAACCGTCCGCGGCAAGGACCAACGCAAGGTGACGACCTCACTGGCACTCGCGCAGGAATGCGAACTCATAGCACTTGCAAAGTCTGCGGCGGCCGACGCCTCGAGCGCGCTGGGGGTAGGGCAGATCGACACCACCGGCCTCTCTGACGAGCAGGATCGCATGGTGCAACGCCTGGGGACGGGTGGGCGGCTGACGGTGGCTATGGGTGTTGCTGGGGCCGGGAAGACGCTGAGTATGGCCAAGTTGACAGAGGCCTGGAAGGAAAACGGCCGCACGGTGTTCGGCACCGCGATCGCGTGGCGCGCCGCATCCGGATTGAAGGCCGCCGGCATCGAAGAGACGGCGAGTATTGCAGCCTTCCTGCGCCGGGTCGAGACGCAGAAGTATCAGCTCGACCGGCACAGTGTCATTGTCATCGATGAGGCCAGTCTGGTCGGGACGCGCCAGATGCGCGACCTCTTGAAGGTGCAGGAGAAGACCAGGGCGCAGCTGGTGATGATCGGCGATCCGCGTCAAGGACAGCCGGTCGAGGGCGCTTCCGGGCTTGAACTACTGAGAGAGGCGCTTGGTGAGGAAGCCATCCCGCGCCTGACCCGCACCGTCCGACAAGACACTCAGCGCGAACGCGAGATCGCTACGCTCTTCCGCCGTGGACGCGTCGCCGAAGCGCTCGACATGAAACGCGAGGACAAAACCGCCGAGTTGGTGCCCGGCGGCCGCGAGGAAACCATCGCCCGTGGTGCCGGGCTGTGGCGCGAGCGCACCGAGGCGAATCGCGAGAACCCCCGCTTTCAGATTACCATTTCGACCGCGACAAATGCCGACGCAAGAGAGATCGGCACCGCAATCCGGGAAGAGATGCGGACCATGGGGCGCCTGGGGCCAGATCTCGTAACCGTTAAAGGAACCGATAGAACCGGCGCGATCTATGATTTACCGATCGCGACCGGTGAGCGGCTGCGGCTGTTTGCGCGCCATCGCGGTATCGGTAATAACGGCGACATTGTCGAAGTGAAGGACGTTCGCACCGACGGCCTGGTCGTGCGCAACAAGCTTGGCGCCGAGGCTCTACTGCCCTGGACGGCGCTGCGGCAGCACCCTACCGCGCCGGTACGGCTGGCACCTGGCTACGCCGTCACCCACGATGTAGCACAAGGCATGACCAGTACCGAGCACGTCAATCTCGTGTTCGGCTCGCGCTCGATCGGGCTTGATAAGGCATACGTGGCAGCATCACGGCATCGCAGCGCGCATTGGCTGCTCATCGACGAAGCCACGGAACGGGCGGACATCGCCGAGCGCACACCATTGGGCCAGCAACGGGAGATCCGGGAACACGACGTGTGGGAAAGCGTGAGTGAAAATTTGTCGCGACAGCCGCTCAAAGCGAGTGCGCTGGCGATGCTTCGGGAGCAGCGGCAACAACGGCAAGGTCCGCGGCTGTCGCTATAGATTATCGCTCTGGCGGTTTCATTTTGCCGGCCAATGCAAAGAATATTTTCGTGCTGCCATCTGCCGCGGCTTCGGTTTCCTCGAAGAGGTTCTGAATCGCTATCTCCGCCTCGGCATGCGCAGGTTTGAGGGTGCCACGGCAAAATGAGGCAAAGACTTCATTACCACTCCGCTGCCGTCGATGTAGGGCGCGATCGGCTCCTCAAGATGGCCGATGAGCCAGTGTTTTTCGAAACACGCGGCTACCCCGCGGATCAGCTTGGCCAGGGGCACGGTGACGGGTGTTCTCTCGCCGGTCAGGATGAGCTGAATGACACCCCGGAGATTGACGAAGTAGTCATCGCCGTCGTCGAGTTTCTTGTACCAGTCGAACCCATGGGAGTGCCGCTGTTTGCGGCGCTCGTGTCGGTTCATTCCCGGCTCCATCTGCGTGTGTCGTGCAATCGTTAGCCGCTTCGCCGCGCGTGTACACCCGGTATACAGCCAAGCTGTGCGGTCGTCGATGAGCAGCACGTTGTCGAATCCGCTTCCCTGCGCCATGAAGGCAACCCGTTCTTTGTTCGGAGCGGAAAGGCCGTTCTTCGTCCCGTCGCCGCGATTTCGCAGCCCGCCGCGCGCGCAAGGGGTCAAGGGACCGAAATGCTAGCGCAGCTTAGCGGCTGCCGCCTAGCGCCGCTTGTGTTTCGCAGCGCCTTGACGCCTGAGCACGCGGAGGGAGGATGAACAGTGTGGCGGGTCTTACGGTTGTTTAATAGCGGATAATCCGATGACGATTGCGACGACGAGTACGGCTTTTGCGAGGGGTTCCACCCGTCAAACTGCCGATCACGGCGCTGTCGGAGGCGTGATCGGAAAGGTATTGTACAGTGCGGGCAATCTGTTTGCGACGCGTGTGCGCAGCGCTTGATCCCTAGACCAGTCGCCAAAAAAAAGTTCTGTCGCCGTGCAAAGGTCGTGGATAAGCAAAGCAACGCTGATTATCACCAGACCGGTTGGCTCCTTAGGATCATAAGCATGCGGCCCATTGTCGGTATAACTGTACCGATGAATTGAAGGGTCTTTTCTGTGTGCCTCGGCCTCTGCACTGAACGCATGTAGCAGACTGCACCGGGCGGCGTAAACATCAAGGCCACGATACTGGTAAGGCTGCGCAGGGTTTGCCTTAAGGTAGTTGTCAACCCAACTGATGAAATCCTTTCTCGTTTGGGTCGTTTGACCAGTGGGCATCGACAAAAAAGCCATCGTGTCAACGAACACATAGATCATCGCAATAGCGGCGACCGTAGCATCAGCTTTTTGGCAGCGGATAATTTCATTCAAAAGATCAAACACACCGTTTAATATTTCGGGTCTCTGTGGAGCTTCCACGGCCTAAAGCCTCTCTTGTTTCGATGTTAAACCTATAGATCCTGATCCCTCTCCCAATTTCCCAGAAGGCTATTTTATTAATTCACGCGGTTGAGGGCGACAGCCCACTGATTCACCCGGGGGATATGCGTTACCGCTTCTAGGGGCCGGCCACCGGTGAAGGGAGCCGGCCACCGGAGCCAGGTCGCCACGAAGGTGGCGCACCGGCGCCGCATCCTGGCGGTCAGGGAATTGTTATCGCTTTTTTCGGCTCGGCCGGGACGCTGGACGAGGCTCGGCGTCAGCCGAGCCTCGGGCAGTCTCTTCGGCCCGGCCGGGCTGAAAAAAGTGATCAGAATTACTTGAGGGTCGGGATGTGTTGTGTCCGGTACACTTTCGCGGCGGCCCGGATCCGCTGGGCGATGCCTTTACTGATGGCCGGCCCGCACCGCAGGACTTTCTTCCCCCGCAGCACAAAGTCTCGAGGACGCCAGTCCGACTGTCGGGCTGGCCGCTGTGGCTAGGCCGACAACCCGTCTCATCCGAGCCCACGAGATTCTGTCTTCAAATATTGCTGTCAGTTTTGACTTTACGGCGGTGGGCGACCGTTCAAGCCTATGGGCAATGTCTTTTATAGCGCCTGGTGCGCGCTTTGGTCATTCCGACATAGAACGGGAGTCCGGTGCGCGGGTCGATCAGAACGTAGGCGGAAGCCGTCCGCGACCGTGCTGTGCAAAAGGCGACCGAGGAGTGGGAGCACATCGTGCACTCGATCTCCCGCGGGAGAATGCAACCGAGCAAGGGCCTCATGACAGCTTGGAGGCTCGTCGCGATCGAAAGTTGAAGGCGGCGCAGGACGATTGCGACACGGCTTGTCGGCGTGCCGAGAAAGAGCTGATGAAGGCGCTCGACGACCTGGCGTAGAGAACCCTCGTGGGGCTCTTGCCACAACCCTAAGTATGGACCTGCCATCGTACCAAAGCTCAACCCAATCGTGACGGCGGAGCCGGGCGAGGTTGACGGTCGTATGATCACGAAAGCCACGGCGCATGATGCTCTCGGCCTTTCGATCGTCGTCGTGTGATACAGCGTAGTCATAGCCATTTCCGTCTCGTTTAATTCGGCGATCTCAGCTCTAGGATCCGTGCGAGCAACACCTCGAGGCGGTGCTGTCGCTTGCACATTTCGTCGCGGGTGTCGTCGGTGGCGAACGCGACAAGGCGGCGCGCGGGCGGCAGCACCTCGTCCTCAATGTCGCGTTGAATGACAGCCAATATGTCCGGAAAGCCGCATTCGATCGCCAACGCAGCGAGGTGTTCGAGCTCGGCGACGCATTCGTCGAGCGCGCGAAAATCCAAGGTGGTCCCGGGCAGGATCGGTAGATTTGGGGGGTTCACGGATAAGGTCCTCCTTTCTGGTGCTGCTGATCCTGCCCGGAATTCGTGCGCGACGGCGCTAGGCGCTCAGTCGCGATTCGGTGAATCTCGTGACTTATCTCGATCCCGATCGTCGCCAGCGGCTCCCGGTACTCGCGGCGCCAGGCGATCACGCAACGCGGTTCGTCAAGATCACGGCGATTCGCCTTTAGCTTCGCTGACATCTGATCGTCCCTTTCCTTCGGAAGCTCGGGACCCGGCCTTGCTCCCCCTATTCCCCCTGGCTGGCCGGGTCCCGTCGGCTCCCCCTATGAGGCTTGCATTCTATACGCTAGCGATATATATGCATGATGTGCGAGATACATCAAGAGAATTTTTGTGCATCATGCACAAAGTTGTTGTGGCACAATCGCCGAATGGAGAGCGAGAAGGTGGATCAACGGGTTCCGTTCGTTACGCGAAAATCGCAGCTAGAAGCAGTCGATCAGTGGCGTACCGAACAACGTCCGATACCATCGCGAAACGAAGCGATTCGGCGGCTGATTGATCTCGGGCTGGAAGTGGCGCGGCCAAAGCGGGATGAGAGGAATGGATCTGGCGGTTGATCCGCTATCCCTCGACTTCGGCCGCAACAAGCCGTGGTGTGTCTATATTTACCGCGACCCACGGCGTGGTCAGCGGCGCGCGCCCATCTATGTAGGTAAGGGGCAAACCCGCAATCGCCCCGAAGCACACTGGAATCATGGGAGTCACAACAAGCAGCTCGAGCGCACGCTAGGAGAAATAAGGGAAGCGGGCCTTCAGCCGATCATAGAATTGGTTGGTTTCTTTGATAGCGAAAGCGATGCGCTAGCACTCGAAAAGGAACTGATCGCAAGATACAGCCGCAGCGCCGATGCCGCGCTGTGTAATATTCAGCCGGGCAGTCGTCAGATTACGCAGCGCCCGCCAAAGTCGCCATATACGCGCTTTATTTCCCGGGCTCAACTGCGCGGCGCGCGTGCTGCCTTAGGGTGGTCCATAAAGGAACTCGCCACTCGAGCAAAACTCAGCGGGGCTAGTATACAGCGGGCCGAAGCTGGAGAGGTCAGGGAAGGTAGCCTGCTCGTGATAGAGCGCGCCTTCCGGGAACTCGGCGTGGTGTTCCTGGACGAAAACGAGGCCAGTCCTGGGGGCGGTCGAGGCTTTAGATTGAAGCTCCAGTCGTCCGAGGATGAGGCGTGAAGTTCCGGCAATGAGGTGCCCGCAGCGGAAGTCGCCACCTGGGAAGGACCTGGTGCCGTGAAGCCGCAGAACCACCGTCGGCCGCACCGGCTGACGCACCGGAAAATCGCGGCACTACCCAATGCCCAACAGGCGCCGACGGCGGCACCACAGGCTCGTCGTCTGCACACGGCGGAAGGCCGCGAACGGGCCAAAAAGCGCGGCGTGAGGCTTGCCCGCCGCCCGAAGCTCACCGCGCACCAGCAGCAGGAAGCGCGGCGGCGCAAGAAAGACGGCGAGCCAATCCGCGACATCGCCCCCAGCTACAATGTCCACAACAGCACGATTTCACGACTCACGGCCTAAGAAGGCCCATCTGCCCTAAAAATGGTCTTCGGTACTGCCAAGAAACGAAGCAACTGATGAGGTATTCGGGCATACCAGAGATTTTCCAATAAATAGGAGACACCCGTGCCTTGGTACGAAATTCTGTTCGCTACGATCATAATCCTGTTGCTTGGGTACAGCGCTATCGCCCTTTATTCGATCTACATACAAGTAGAGTTTGCCTCCAAGCGCCTATCGCAAACAGTTGAGCATCTTGACGCTATCAAGGATCACCTGCAGGAGGTCACGCGCAAGGGAGGACGGACGTAGAATGAATCTTGACCGGCTCAAGAAGAATGTGGGGTGGAGAATGGAAATCGTGCCCCCGGCCTGTCATTTGGACGATCAAGGCAATCCGCTGCCAGAAAAAAATGAAGATTGGCTGGTTGAAGAGGTTACTAACGATCTGGTGCAGCTTTCTGAGCAGAGCGGACGCCAACTGAAACTCGGAGCCGATCATGTTTATAGTTTTGCAACAAATCCTCAGCGTGCGTCGATAGAGGGCAACTTCGGATTTTTATCTCTGCACGTTCAAGTCTTCGTGCAGGGGGGCCACGTCTTTGTGAAGCCTAATGCTCGTCCAAGCGAACGAGTTCCTCCCAGTCCAGCGGTCATCGGAGAAAAGATCGTCACTTTGGACTACCCAGTAGAAAGTGGAATACATCAACGCCTTGAATCTGCTGGTTATCGGCTTGAATGGTCTCTCGAATCCGAATTGGATAGTCGCGTCGATCTGCATGGTTGGGAAATCGTCATTGAGCCGGATGCTAGCGGAAAGCTATTCAGGTTTCGAATCAAAGACTCGCACGACGATCTAATCCTGATCAAAAAACGAGTCTAGGCCCTATCTCCATTTTTCATAATCCATCTTCTGCGATATTCGACTGTAGGCGCCCGATCAAAATGTCACCCCTCTGCCAATTACAGATGACACTCCCCGGGGGTTATCCGGGGGATGTCAGGGGTGACGGTTCGGCTGATGAGCGACGGGGAGCTGACGCGGCTGGAAGTGCTGCGGGATCTGGATCAGAAGCGATTGACGACCGAGGCGGCGGGGCAATTGCTGGCGCTCGGGCGCCGTCAGGTATTCCGGCTGTTGAAGGCATATCGGACCGCGGGTCCGGCGGGCCTGATCTCGAAGCGACGCGGTCGCCGCAGCAACCGGCGCAAGCCCGAGGCCGTTCGCAGCGAGGCGCTGTCGATCATTCGCGAGCATTACTGGGATTTCGGACCGACTTTGGTGGCCGAGAAGCTGCGCGAGGTTCATGGGATAACGCTCGGCCGCGAGACGCTGCGATTATGGATGATCGACGCTGGGATTTGGGCTGACCGCAAGCAACGGCGAAAGCAGGTTCATCAACCTCGCCACCGGCGCGACTGTGTCGGCGAGCTGGTGCAGATCGATGGCTGCGAGCATTGGTGGTTCGAAGATCGCGGGCCACAATGCACCTTGCTGGTGTTCGTCGATGACGCGACCAGCCGACTGATGCACCTCCAGTTTGTCGAGAGCGAGTCGACCTTTGCTTATTTCAACGCGGCGCGCGGCTATCTGGAGGCCTGGGGCAAACCGATCGCGTTCTACAGCGACAAGCATGGCGTCTTCCGCGTCAACCATCCGGGCGCGCTCGGTGGCGACGGGATGACCCAGTTTGGCCGGGCATTACACGCGTTGAACATCGACATTATCTGCGCCAATTCGAGCCCGGCCAAAGGGCGGGTCGAGCGCGCGCACAAGACCCTACAGGACCGCCTGGTCAAGGAATTGCGGCTGGCCGAGGTGCGCACCCTGGCCGGAGGCAACGCCCTGCTGCCGGCTTTCATCGCTGACTACAACGCGCGCTTTGCCAAGCTGCCGGCGAATAAAAAGGATCTGCACCGGCCGTTGCGCGCCGGCGATGATCTGGAGGATACCTTTGCCTGGAAGGAGGAGCGCACGCTCTCTCAGGCGCTGACGCTGCAATACGACAAAGTGATCTTCATTCTGGAGCCGAACGAGCAAGCCAAGGCAGCGATCGGAAAGCGGGTAACTGTCGTCGATTATCCCGATGGCCGGCTTTCGATCCGCTACAACGGCGTCGAACTCGCTTACCGCACCTTCGATAAGATCCGCCAGGTCGATCAGGGTGCCATCGCCGACAACAAGCGGCTGGGGCCAGTATTGGCGATGATCCGTGACGAACAACTGCGTCGCGGGCCCGAACGTCGCAGTGGGCCGCGACGGCGCGATCAGCGCGACGCCCGTCTCTTCAAGGTCGGCTGAGCTGCTCTAGTGGTCCGACTCAAACACTTGTTTCCGTCGGCCATTGGCCGATTTCAGATCAACGATAGCGTGGGTCCTTGCAGTTATTTGACCCGGAGAACCACGCGGGTTCCCGCTCCATCCCCCATATTTTTCCTCCCGCGCGCTTCGGCGTGGACCTGAACTTCTCATTTCTTTCTCGGACGTACCTCTCAATAGCGGCGCGAGCCTCCTCTACCGACCCATAGTTGCTGTTAGCGATGATCGCGCGCGCCATCCCACTGAACACGCTCTCGATCACGTTGAGGAACTGCGCGCCAGCGGGTAGCGGTGCCAATTCTACGAGCGGCCCGCCAATGTCTCCTTCAGTGACGGCATTGTTATGCTCAGCAACATGAGCGTAGAGCATCTTGGACATATGCCACGATGCCGCATCCCAAGAGAGATAGATTCGGTTCTTCTGCTGGTACTCCTGGATTATCCTGGAAAGCATGCGAAGCATTTCTCCAGTGTCCTTGCGAGGGCTATAAAAGTAAGTAATTTGGTTTTGAGAGAGTTCGAGCGCGGAGGTCATGATGAGGCTACCTTTCGATTTCTGACGCTGTGGCACAGTGGGCATTTCACCGGGTCCGACCAGTGCTCTGCCACCCTGAGCGCGAATAGAGAAAGGGCCAAACTCATCGATCGAGAAGAACGCCTCATTTTCCTGAAGCTTGGCGAGGATGCTCTGGATGTGGTGCACTTTCTCCCGGTATTCGGGGTCGGTCGACGTCAATACCTTTCGCGCTTTGCGCCAGCGGTAACCGGCTGCCTTGGTGATCTTGCGGATGACCTCGGGACAGGCGGGTTGGCCCGTGTCCCGAAGGACCCGCGACAGGTCCGGCATGATCCACGTCGTGCGATTGATGCCATAGTTGGAGGGTGGCTCGTGCAGGATTCCAAAGACTGCCTGCTTGACTGCCTCGTTGTCGAACTTGCGGGTGGACTTGGTCTGACGTGCGAACAGCGCGGCGTGCCCGCCATTCTTGAACGTCCGGAGGTACTTGCGGTGGGTCTGCTTATCGATCCCAAGAAAGTGGCACACCGAGCCGCTGCTCAGGCCACGGCAGCTCGCGAGAACGACCATGGATCGGTTCCGATCGGACAAGCGGCCGTCGTAGAGGCAGTCAAGCAAGGCTGTGATGTCGGGGACATCGCCGATCTCCCGGCGAAGCGCGTTGAGGCTGATCTCCTTTTGGAGGACAGCGCGCATCCACTCGAACGCAGCCTGCCGGGCCTGCTCGCGCCTGTCGGGCCTCGGAGCGATACTGATCACCCGACGGGCATCGCGGAAGAACTGCTCTGTGCGGCTTCTCGAAATGACCGGAGGATCGGCACGGGATAGCAGGAATAGGAAGTCGATCGCGCGCTTCTTTTCCAGCGATGTCAGCAGGTCGTAGGCATATTCCCAGATGCAAGCCTTGTCGGGCGCAATCGTGCGTGCATAGTCCGTCACCGAGCCGTAGCTGCCGCGAAAACCCTCCGTATCTCGGATACGCTCGTAGATGGCCTTGATGGAGAGGCGGGCCGAGGGCGGCAATGTAGCGTTTGCCCGGAGTATCCGCTGGACTGAGCCTGTATGAGGGCCGAGCTTCGGATATCTGCGGCTTCGCGGCGGATAAGGCTGCGGCAACCGATAGTCGAGCATCTTGCGGACGGTCGTGTAGCTGATGCCTGTCTCACGAACGACTTGCCGAATTGAAACACCCTTCCGGAGGACCTGATCCCGGATGCTCGACCACTGCGCCAGGTCGCGGTACATGCTTGGTCATCCTTCTGCCAGAGCACCTGACGTGGCGAAGACCGCCGTGAGGTGCGCCAAATCCACTAGGAGCCGAGCGAACGCTGGCTCGCTCGGTAAAACAACCGATGCGGTTTCAAGCTCCGGTCAATGGGTCGCCGGTCGGGCGCTGCGCTGCGCCGAGGATCCGCGCCCGCCCGCCGCCCGACCCCAGTGACATTTCTAAATGGCAGAAACGGTGACATCTGTAATTGGTGGACACATCGACATTGTAACAGCAATATAGAGATGACAGGCCCTGCGCCAATTAGAGCGTCACTGGCCTCTTCGCCGATCTCGTCGGGGTCGCGTCGACCTCAAGCGAAGTCATCGCGATGGTCAACGCCCAGCTCGCGATCGTCGGCCGCCGAGGTCGTCCCGAAGCGGCGGCACTGATCGCGCAAGGCAACGGCGTCATGGCGGCGACGGCGTGACGGTGCCGCCGCCCGGGCCGGTGGAGCCGCCGGTTTTGTAGTTGCCTGGACTATAGTTGCCTGGACCATACTTGCCTGGACCGTAGTTGCCTGGGCCTGTGCCGCCGGCAGCGTTGTTTGTAGGTGTGCCGAAAGTGTTTGTAGGTGCGCCGAAACTCGGGGCGCTGGGTGTACTAACCCCACCTGTGGCCTGTGCAAACGCGCAGGGATTGGCAATTGCGCTTGTCAGCAGTGCGAATGTGAAGAGCTGAAGCGTTTTCACCGACATTTCCCCCGATCTGGGTGGATCCTGGGCCAGGATCGCGGCTTCGGGCGACTTGGGCAATGGCAAATCGGTTACCGCGTGCACGGCACGAGTCCAACTCAGGACGTCGGCTAACGGATCTCCATGCCAAGCTGCGGGATCTTGAGGCCACATGAAACCGACACCGAGTGAGAAGATCAGCGTCCGTGTCGGTTTCGAGACACGCCCGAGTCAGATTGAGGCCATCGATCGCTGGCGTGCTCACCAACACCCGATTCCTTCGCGTAATGAAGCGATCCGCAAGCTGATCGACAGCGGACTCGCCGTGATGAAGGCGAGAGGAAGCAACGCACCCGAAAAGTACTTAGTGCTTAGGATCGATAGGCTGCCGCTTTCGGCGCGGGCGTGGAACTGCCTGAAGAACGATAATATGGTTTATCTCGGCGATTTGGTTCGCAGGTCTGAGGCCTATCTGCTGAGGACACCGAATTTTGGTCGCAAGTCGCTGATCGAGATCCATGAGTTACTGAGTGTGTTAGGCCTCAGCCTGGGAATGGATCTTCCCGACTGGCCTCCGGCGAACATCGAGGAGCTTTCCGCAGATGTGGAACCTCCCTCATCATTGGCTGGATTGTGGGAGAGGCTTGTCGGGGGGCGCAATCGCGCAATTTACAATGAAGTTGCGGCTGCGATCGGGGCAGGCAGCGCTCAATTGAATGCGATCCGCGCGCTCGCTCCTCGATATGGAATAACCGCCGAGGGAGTGCGTCAGATCTATAAGCGCGTCTCGGAGCAGCGGCGGTGGATGACCGAGGGCCGCGGCGTCGCTTTCTGGGGCTCTTGGTGACGTGCTGGTATCAGTTCCTTGTTCGACACCCCGTAGGGTGGCGATCTTCCGGGGCGTTCCTCGTCCCGACGCCTTCAGCGGGTGCACAGGGGAGCGGTTGCTGTCAAACCCTGGCAACCCCTGCTCTGCAGGGGCGCGGAGCCACGCGCAGCCCATCGGGCGAGCATGGCGAGCGGGGTTGACGGCAGCCGCGTCTGTGCGATTGCTGGCCCGCGCCCGTCGCCACCCGATAGCGAGGTCGGGGTTGCCGGTGCCGTTGGGCCTCCCGAGCGAGTTGCTCGCGTACGGGCTTTACGGAGGCTACCAGGCGCCCGCCGTTGCGGGTCGCTCTCGCATCCTGTGATGCCACCTGGCACTGTAGCCTGCCGGGTCCTTCCGGTAGTCGCTAACCCGCTCAGCCAGGCAGAGGCGAGCGATGTTTGATGCAATGATGTCCCCGAACGTTTCGGCCGGCGCTAGGAACCGATCGAAGTCGCTAAACAAGGCCGGA
>Ga0306923_10000282_pt1 | contig 38508 bp, 34 predicted proteins | sample sta12Can44000108_FD_203841 | JGI IMG/M metagenome (GOLD analysis project Ga0306923, IMG submission 203841) | Lab enrichment of tropical soil microbial communities from Luquillo Experimental Forest, Puerto Rico - statanox.12C.anox.44.000.108 (v2)... | ecosystem: Environmental > Terrestrial >... | reverse complement strand
GTCGTGCTCAAGCCCGGCCGCACGCGCGAAGGCGCCACGGCGTCCGCCTCCCATACCGGCTCGCTGGCCGCGGACGACGAAATTCTCGACGCCGCGCTGCGCCGGCACGGCCTTGCGCGTGCCGAGGACGAGGACGATTTTCTGAATGCGCTGCGCGCGCTGGTGATGCTGCCGCGGCCGCGCGGCCGGCGCGTCGCCATCGCGACCACCAGCGGGGCGCTCGGTGTCATTGCGACCGACCTTGTGGTCGCAAGCGGGCTCGAGCTTGCGCGCTTCGCGCCCGCGACGCTTGCCGCCATGCGTACCATCCTTCCCGACTGGCAGGAGCCTGCCAATCCTTTCGATTTCTGGATCGGGATCGATGTCAAGGGCGCGCGCGAGGCGCACGAGACCGGGCTGACTGCGGTTTTTGCCGATCCGAACGTCGAGCTTGTCCTGTGCACGCTGCTTGCGCCGGGCAATGCCGATTTCGCCCAATTCGGCGATCTCATGCGGCGCCTGCGGGCGACCTATGACAAGCCGGTCGCCTTGGTGATCTATGGCGGCGAGGCGCAGCGGCGGTGGACCGCGGCGCTCGAGGGCGCGAATATTCCCGTATTCAGGACGACACGGGCTGCCGCGCGCGCGCTCTCGCTGATGGTGCAGGCGACGCTTTAGCTTCCCGCAGTCCCAGCACCCCCGAAGCGCCATGGCCAACGGGACCCTGGCCAACGGGACCCTTGCGGGAGCGACTTTGCGCGATATATCCGCCGGGCAAGCTTTGACTCTTTGTGAGGAGCGGCATGAGCACGGACGCCCAGACAGTCGCCGAAACCCATCCCTTTCAGGCGGAGGTGAGCCAGCTGCTGCATCTGATGGTGCACGCGGTCTACTCCGAAACCGACATCTTCCTGCGCGAGCTGATCTCCAATGCTTCCGACGCCTGCGACAAGCTGCGCTACGAGGCAATCGCGCAACCGGATCTGCTGGCCGCCGGGGGAGAGCTTTCAATCCGCATCAAGCCCGATAGCGAGGCCGGCACGCTTGCTATTTCCGACACCGGCATCGGCATGGACCGTCAGGAGCTGATCGACAATCTCGGGACCGTCGCCCGCTCCGGCACGCGCGCCTTCGTCGAGCGCCTCGCCCAGGCCAAGGACGGCGCCGGCTTGATCGGCAAGTTCGGCGTCGGCTTCTATTCGGCCTTCATGGTGGCCGACCGCATCGAGGTCATCAGCCGCCGCGCGGGGTCGCGCGAGGCATGGGTGTGGCAATCCGCGGGCGAAGCGGGGTTCGAGATCGCTGCGGCGACGGCGGAACAGGCCGAGCGCGTGGCGCGCGGCACCGAGGTCATCCTGCATCTCAAAACGGATGCGAAGCGCTATCTCGAAAGCTACGACATCGAGCGCATCGTCAAGACCTACTCCGACCACATCCTGTTTCCGATCGAGCTGGTCCGCAAGCAGGGTGAGCCGCGTCAGATCAATGCGGCGAGCGCGATCTGGCAGCGCCCGAAATCAGAGCTCAAGGGGGAGGACTATACAGCCGCCTATCGCGCCATCGTCGGAGCATTCGACGAGCCGGCGTTGACGCTGCACTACAAGGCCGAGGGGCGCCAGTCCTATGCCGTGCTGCTGTTTGCCCCATCGAGCAAGCCATTCGACTTGTTCGATTCGGAGCGCAAGGACCGCGTCAAGCTCTATGTACGCCGGGTATTCATTACCGAAGATGCCGGATTGCTGCCATCTTATCTGAGATTCGTGCGCGGCATCATCGACAGCGAGGACATGCCGCTCAACATTTCCCGCGAGATGCTCCAGAACAATCCGCATGTGGAGCACATCAGGAAGGCGGTCACCGGGCGCGTCGTCAGCGAGCTGCAGAACCTCGCGGACAAGGAACCAGAGCAGTTCGCCAAGGTGTGGGAGGCTTTCGGCAGGGTGCTCAAGGAAGGCATCTACGAGGATCACGAGCGGCGCGCGGCCTTGCTCGCGCTCACCCGGTTTGAGACGACCAAAGGCGCCGGACCGCGCACCCTCAAGCAATACGTCGCGGATCTGCGGCCCAATCAGACCGAGATCTATTATCTCGTCGGCGAGAGCGCCGAGCAGGTGAAGGCGAATCCCAAGCTCGAAGCCGCGCGTGCGCGCGGGATTGAGGTGCTCATCCTGACCGAGCCGGTCGATGCGCTCTGGACTTCCATGCCGCAGGATTATGAGGGCAAGCCGCTTAAATCCCTGAGCCAGGGCCAGGTCGACTTCAGTCTCGTTCCGGCCCTCGATGAGGCCGCAAAGCCGCAATCCGAAGAGAAAACGGAGGGCATGGACGAGGCGGCGCTGATCGCCGCGGTGAAAGCGGCGCTCGGCGAGCGCGTCTCGGACGTGCGGGCCTCGCAGCGCCTCACCGACAGTCCTGCCTGCCTGGTCGCCGGTGCCGGGTTCGATCGTGAGCTCTCCCGGCTGCTTGCGCGCCAGACCCGCGGCGCCGGCCCAAAGCCCGTCCTCGAGCTCAACATGCGTCATCCCATCGTCAAGGCGGTGGCGCGCGCCAAGAGCGATGCGCACGACGAGGAGGTCGCCGACCTTTCCGCGCTGCTGTTCGAGCAGGCGAAAATCCTGGATGGCGAAGTGCCCGATGATCCGGCCGCATTCGCGACCCGCGTGAACCGCCTGGTCATGCGCGGGCTGGCCATGTCGGCAGCCGGCGGCTGAAGATCGCTGCTCGCGGACGATCCGACCGAGAGTGACCGCGCGAGACCGCCGCTGCTATTCCAGGACCTCGTCGGCGCTGGCGAGGAGCGTGGGAGGCAGATCAACGCCGAGCGCCTTGGCGGTGTTGAGATTGATCGCCAGATGAAAGCGTGATGATTGGGTGATCGGCAGCTCCGCGGGCTTGCGGCCTTTTGCAACCTGGTCGACGATCACGGCGACATCCTCAAACACCCCGACCAGATCGACGCCATAGCTCATCAGTGCTCCGGCTTGCGCGAGCTCGCGGAATGCGGCGACCGAAGGAATGCGCCGCTCCAGCAGGAGCTGCTCGATGATGTCGCGATCGCGCAGGAACATCGGGCCCGCCGGGATCACGATCGGCTCGCCTGGCGCATCGGCCATCTGGGCGAGGGCTGCGGCATAGTCCGGCGGTCGGCCGGTCACCTCGATGGGGCGCGGCTCGAAGCCCAGCGTGGCGGCAGCCGCCGCCGCGGCCTCGGCTTGATCGCGCGAGGCCGCGTCCCAGATCAGGCCCAGCCTGCGCGCCTGCGGGAGCGCCGCGCGCACCAATTCAATGCGCTTTGCCGCCAGCTCCAGAGGATGGACGAAGATGCCGGTGATGTTGCCGCCGGGCCGGGCCATGCTCGCCACATAACCTCTTTCGACGGGATCGAAGTCGATGGCCAGAAAGATGATCGGCAGGCCACCGGCTGCCGCGCTCGCGGCACGCAATGCAGGCTCGTTGCCGGCGGCCATGATGATGTCCGGCTTGCGTGCCGCCAGCTCGCGAAAGCTTTCATCGTAGGCCTCAAGGCTCGGCGTGCGGACATACTCGAAGCTGAAGTTCCTCCCTTCCTCATGACCAAGCTGCGCCATCCGCTTGATGAAGGCGACGTAAATCGGCGCATCGCGCGACTGGGCGCCGACGAAGCCGACGCGCAGCATCTGCCGCGGCTGCGATTGCGCGCGCGCGACAAAGGGCCACGCGGTGGCACTCCCGAGGAGAGCAATGAGCTCGCGTCGTCTCATGCGACGACCTGTCGGCCGAGGTCGATGGGCCGGACTATAGCACGCCGTGGCGCGCCGGCATGCGGCATAGTTCGCCGCTGCGAGCCTTCGTCTGCGCCCGCCTGCCTAAGGCATGCCCCAGGTCATGCGGCGCAGGACGTCGTTGCGCTTGACGACATGGTGGCGCAGCGCGCCAACAACATGGACGAGAACAACCGCGGCAAGCAGGTAGGCAAGCCACTTGTGCGATCCCTCGATCCATTCCCGTACCGGACGAGCGACCGCCGTAACGAGTGGCGGCACCTCAATCCCGAATATGTCCCTGGTGATGGGGACACGGAACGTCGTTGCGACCAGCCAGCCGGTCAGCGAGACGACGAGCATCAGCACATAGAGCGCGACGTGTCCGGCATGCGCGGCCATGCGCTCCCACGGCTTGAGATCGGCGGGCAGCTTCGGCACCGGGTTGAACCAGCGCCACAGCAGCCGCAGCACCAGGAGGGCCAAAAAGTCATAGCCCAATGCGGAGTGCCCAGCATAGTTGGCGAGCCGCTCGGGCCGCGGCGTCATGTGCGTCATCCACCAGCCGTGCCCGAGCAGCAGCAGGATGATCGCGGCGCCGACCCAGTGCAGCGCCTTGGCGGGCCAGCCCCATTGCGTCGTCGAATTGAACGTCATCCAGCGATCAGATCGCGACGGTGTTTATGGTCCGGGCCTCGATTTCCTGCCGGACACGGGCATAGAGGCGGGGGTTGCGGGCTGAGAGGATCTGCAATGCGGCCAGCACCGCATTGGACGGCTCCAGCACCGTCATCACCGGCACCTTGCTCGGCGCTCGCAGCGACGACCACACGTCGTCGGGAAACTCCTTGACGCTCGCGGGGACCGTGATGACCGGAACGGTCGACATTGCAGAGAGCGTCGGACCGGCGCCGTTCGATCGGCCGATATAGGCGATGACCACCGAATCCGGGGTCTCCTGCGCCATGCGTTGGAGAATGCCGGCGGCGGTCGATGGCTCCTTGTGCACGGAGCAGGTCACCACCGTCATCAAGTCGGCGAGATCGCCGAGTGCGCGCGAGAACGCATCCGCGTTGTCGGTTTCGGATCCCCGCCAGAGGATGATCCGCTGGCGCGGTAGCCGGAAATGGCCGGTCACCTCCGCGACCCGCCGGTATTTCGCGGCGACATCGTCGAGCGCCCCCCCGTCGCGATAGACCTGCTTGTCGATGTAGGAGCCGTCCTGCAGAACCCGCCAGGAATCGTTGTCGATGACGTCTGCAAGCAGCAGCCGGCCTTGGCTGTCGAAGCCGAATTCAACCTTCAGATCGACCAACGTGCCGCCTTCCAGCTGCCAGGCCTTCTCGAGCAGCAGAAAGGCGTGGCCGGCAATGCGCCCCATCTCCGGCAGGAATTTCCATTCCTCGTCATGGGAAAAGACCTCTGACTCCGGGAGGATCAGAAACGGCTCCTGCCCCAGCATGGGTTTTGCAGGGTTGAAAAGCCTGATCTGGGAATCTGAGTAATGCAGCAGTGGGTCGTCGCAGACGAGCGGCTTTCCTTTCCAGTCCCTGTCCTTGGTCTTGAGGAAGAGCTCGACGATCAGCCGGGGAAAAAGCTGGCCCTTGGCAAGGTGCGGGTTCCGCTTGAGATAGGAACCATGCGCCTCCCGACGCACCACCACCTCGTAAGGGAGCATCTCGCATCCTGGCGCGACGAACGAATCCGCGCTGTCCTGCTCCTCGAATGCGACCGGCAGGCCGCATGCCTTGAGCAGCCGGAACACGTTGCAGGTGGTCTGGTTGGCAAGCCTCCCCTTGCAGGGGATGACGTCATGCTTGGCGCCGTCGCCGGCCGTGATGTCGTCCTTTGACAGGATGGTCACCAGATCCGGGCTGGCCGGAACCTGGTGAATCCTCTTGGTCTTGCCTTCGGCAACGAGCGTACCGAGGGCATATTTGGTGGCAACGCGTTCTGCCGTCTGGACGTCCACGGGCTGTTCCTGTTGCTGCTGCAAGCTTGCGCTCCTCTCCCAGGTAGATCGCAAGGATTGTCTCATCCCGCAAGGTTCCCGGCAGGGCCGCAATCGCATTCATGTGGATAGACATGCCGCCGGCGCGCCGCGCCGCGAACCTGGGCACTATTCACGACGCGCCGTTGGCAGCCATGAATACATGACCTGCCGCCTGGCTTCGAAGCCTTCGATTGTGTCACGCAACTGCAGCGTCACTTCGATATCATCCATGCCCCGGATGAGCCGCTCCTTGCGCAAGGGACTGATGTCGAAGGGGTAGGCGGCACGGTCCGGGGCGATCAGCGTTTGTCTCGGAAGGTCGATGGTTACCTCGGAACCGGGTCGCTGGCGCAATTGCCGCTGGAGGTCCTGGATGATCGGCTCGGCAAGGACGATCGCCGGAATTCCGTTCTGGATGCAGTTCACTTGGAATATTTCGCCGAAGCTCGGGCCGATGAGCGCCCGGAGGCCAAAGTCCATGACCGCAAAGGCGGCACCCTCGCGCGAGGAACCGCATCCAAAATCCACATCGGTGACAAGGATCTTGGCATCGCGATAGGCCGGCATGTTGAGCACGAAATCGCGGCGCGGCCGCTCCTGCTCGTCGAACCGCAGATCGTGCAGGAAGGCATCGGAGTAGTCGTGGCCGGGCCGCCGATGGCGCCGCATGTAACGGCCCGGAAGGATCATCCCGGTGTCGATTTTCGCAATTTCGAGGGGAGCGGCGACGGCGGTCAGGACCGTGAACGGAAGCATCGGTTCTCATCTCATAGGGGCGCGCGCGGGAAAGTGGGCCGCCGCGCCGTCAATCCCGCAACAGCGCCCGCACGTCGGTGATCCGTCCGAATACCGCCGCGGCGGCAACCATGGCGGGACTCATGATGTGGGTGCGTGCCCCGCGGCCTTGGCGGCCCTCGAAGTTCCGGTTGGTCGTAGAAGCGCAGCGCTCGCCGGGGGCGACAAGCTCGCCGTTCGAGCCGTTGCACATGGAGCATCCGGAATCGCGCCATTCGAGGCCAGCGTCCCGGAAAATCCGGTCGAGCCCTTCGGCTTCCGCCTGCCGCTTTACCGCGCTGGAGCCGGGGGACACGATCCCGGGAACGGCGGTGCGGCGGCCTTCGAGCACCTTTGCGGCGGCACGTAAATCCTCGATGCGGCTGTTCGTGCAGGAGCCGATGAAGACGCGGTCTATCGATATCTGCTGCAGGGGAGTGCAGGGCGTAAGCGTCATGTAGTCGAGCGCCCGCTCAATGTGCCTACGGCGGTCACTGTCGCTGATGCGGGAGGGATCGGGAATGCAGCCGTCGACCGGCGCACAATCCTCCGGGCTCGTCCCCCAGCTCACCATGGGCGCCAGCGTCCGGACGTCAAAGCGAAGCTCGCGATCGAACACCGCAGCAGCATCGGTCGGCAAAGTTGCCCAGTAGGCCAGCGCCCGCGGCCAATCCGCTCCCTTTGGGGCATTCTGCCGGCCGGCCAGATACTGGTAGGTCGTGTCATCGGGGCCGATCATGCCGATGCGGGCGCCGGCCTCGATCGACATGTTGCAGATGGTCAGGCGCGCTTCCATCGACATGGCGCTGATGCCGCTCCCCCCATATTCGATGGCATAGCCCGTCGCCCCGCCCACGCCGATCTCCCTGATGATCGAGAGAATGACATCCTTCGCGGTGACCGCCTTGGGCAATACGCCATCGATCGAAATCCGCAGCCGCTTCGGCTTCTTCAGCCAGACGGTCTGCGTGGCAAGCACGTGGCGCAGCTGATTGCCGCCGCCGATCGGGACGGCGAGCGCGCCGCAGGCGCCGTTGGTGGCGGTATGGGAATCGTTGCAGGTGATCAGCATGCCGGGCTGCGCCAGGCCGAGCTCCGGCGCGATGACATGCGCGATCCCCTGGTCGCGGTGATGCCAGCCGATGTGCGGCAGCGCGAACTGCGTCGCGTTCTCGTCGAGCATCTCGACGACGCGCCGGATCTCGGGATTGGGCATGGCCGCGGGGCCGAGCGACCTGTTGACGGTCGGCAGATAATGGTCGGTCACGGCGAGATGCTGTTGCGGGCGGCGCGGCCGACGCCCCTCCATCCGAAGCTGGTCGAATGCCAGAAAGGACTAGCCTTCGTTGATCAGATTGAAGTCGACGTAAAGCAGGTCCTCTCCCTGCGGCGACCCCACGATCACATGCTCCGACCACAGCTTGTCGAGCAGCGTGCGTTGGTCCTGGCTCATTGGATCATTCCGAGCTCCGTCAGAATCGCCCTGTTCTCATCGTAGTCATCCTGCAGCCATGTTACGGTCTCCGGGTAGCGGATCGGCGCGAGCACCCAGAAATTGCGCTCAAGGTCGAGCCTGAAATCGGAGTCCTCAAGAACTCTGTCGATCGCGCCGATCCAGAATTTCAGCTGCTCCGGCGCAAGCCCGTTCGGCACCAGAACCGTGTAGGGATTGGCGGTCGTGACGTCGAAGCCCTGCTCGCGCAGCGTGGGGTAGCTTGCCAAGGCGCCGCCGATGCGCGCGGGCGAGGTGATTCCAAGCATGCGCAACCTTGCAGCCGCAATCAGCGGCATCGCGCTGCCGATGCTGGTGATGCCGATGTCGACGTGTCCGCCGGCAACCTGTGCGGCGACATCGGAGCCGGAGTTGTAGATAACCGTGACGATGTCGTTCGGCCCAGCGCCTGCGGCCTTGGCAACTTTCACGGCGGAGATATGCAGCGGCGAGCCGCGCCCGATGGGGAATGCGAAAGTCAATGACCGCGGATCGGAATGCAGGCGCTCGCTCAGATCTGCCATGGTCTTGATCGGAGATTCGATTCGCGTGAAGTAGCACTGATACGCGTCGAACAGCTTCATCAGCGGCGTTATGTTCTTGTGCAGCGTCGATCCGCTGCGGGCGATTGCGTTGATGAAGCTGCCTGAGGCAAGCCCGATCGTGTGCGTGTCGCCTTTCTTGCTCGCCAGATAGTTGATCGCGATGGTCTGCGTGGCGCCTGGCCGGTTGAGCACGGTCATCGATTCCACCAGGTGCTCCCTGGACAGGGCATGCTCGATGGCCCTCGCGATCCGGTCGTTCTCGCCGCCGGCGCCGGCGCCGACCACGAATTCGACGTTCCCGTCCGGTTTCCAGGGGATGCCGGCCGGCTGCGCCCACTTCGCCGCCGGTTACGCCGGCAAGCTCATCCGGCAGTGACGCGTACATCTCATTCATGGCGTCGAGGCGCTGGAGCACGGCGGCAAGCTGCATGATCGCGGTTTGGCCGCGCAGCGCCCGTGACGCGTGGCCGCCGCTAGCCCGCGCCTCGAGATCAAGCCAAAGCAGGCCTTTCTCCGCAACGGCAAGGCCCATGAAGCCCGGTCCCTCGCCGCTGATGAGAAAATCGCCCGCGACATCGGGCCGCTCCCGCAGCAGGAAGACGCTGCCGCGCTCGCCGAACATGACCTCGTCGGAGACCGCCGTCATAGTCAACCGCCCACCCCAGGCGCTGCGGTGGCGGTGGAGCATGGCGCTGGCAAGGCACATGGCGGCCAGCGCGCCCTTCATGTTGCCCATTCCAAGACCGTAGAGCCGCCCGTCGCGGCGCGTGAGGCGCATGACCGGGACGCTCCAGGCGTTCTCGTCGCCCGCTTCCATCGTGTCCATGTGGGCGTTGAAGACGACGTGGCGTCCACTGCCGGCACCGGTCATGCGTGCGATGACGTTCGGCGCCTCGTCGTCCGCCTGCACGGTCTCGGTCGCAATGTCTTTCCCCGCGAAATAGTCGCGCACGACCTGCGCCGCTTCTGCCGTGCGGCCGGGGGGATTGACGCTCGCTGCCGCAACCAGCCGTGCGCACAGCGCAAGGAGCTCGTCGCGCGCCGCGTCGATCTCGCGGCACACGCCGGCGGCCAGATCGAGTATCGCGGCGGATGTCTTGCTCATCGGGCACGCCGCACGCCAAGGACTTCATCGGGAGTGCGGCCCACGATGGAGCGGTAGGTGTCCATGTCGGTTGCGCCCTCGGTGCCGAACACCAGAACGCGGCTGTCCGCGCGCAGCCTGAGGACCTCTCGGGCATCTCTGTCGACGCAAGCCATGAGCAGGCCGGCAAGTCCGGCGACCGCGGATTCCCCGGCCACCACGGGCTCGTCTCCGAAGCGGCCTTCGGCGAGCAGCCGCATGCAGTCGATTGCGGCATCGTCGTCGATGGTGACGAACGCGTCGGCGCCGCGCTCGAGAATCCGCCAGGCCAGCGGCGAAGCCTCGCCGAAGGCAAGGCCGCCCATGATGGTGTCGAGCGGACCCTGCGCGGGCGTCGGGCGGCCCGCCATGGCACTGCGCAAAAGGCAATCGGCTTTCTCAGGCTCGACCACGACGAGGCACGGGCGCGCGTCGGCATATCTCTCCAAAAAGTAGGCGCACGCAGCTGCCGCGAGCCCTCCGACCCCGCCCTGCACGAAGACGTGCGAGGGAATGGCGCCGCATTGCGCGCACGCCTCGTCGATCATGAGGCTGTAGCCCTGCATGACGTCGCGCGGCGCATCGGACGTGCAGCCCGCGCAGACGGTGTCGGGCACGACCTGCCAGGAGTGTGCCGCCGCGTCGGCGGCGGCCTGGCGCACGGCATCGTCGAAGGTTCCGGCGACACGCCGCACTTGTGCGCCGAAGGCTGCGATCGCGCGGCAGCGGCCCTCGCTGACGATCTCCGGCAGGTAGATCACGCAGCCTGCCCCGAAGGTGCGGGCGCCCCACGCAACCGAGCGCCCGTGATTGCCGTCGGTCGCGCAGGTCACCGTCACCTGCGAGGTGAGCCCCCGGCAGCGGCCCGAAGCAAGCTCATGCGAGGAAACGGCTCCGTGCCCCCGTTCCCGGATATGCCGCTGCAGCACCCGCAGCACGGCGTAGGCGCCGCCAAGCGCCTTGAAGCTGCCGATGCCGAAGCGCTCTCCCTCGTCCTTGTAGAGAATTTCATCGATGCCTGTTGCCGCCGCGAGCTTCGTGAGCCGCCGCAGCAGCGTCACTTGGTAGCCGGGCCACGACGTGATCTCGCGCTTGGCCTCGGAGAACGCGGCGAGGCAGAGAATCTCGTCGCGCCCTTCATCGCGATAAGGCAGCGCGCGCGCAACGCGCGGGTTTGCAAACAAGCGCAAGCTGCGGGAACTGAGCATCGCCGATCTCATCGACCGGGGAACACGCCGTCGCGGCGGTACTCGGCGTCGCCGCGCGCGGTGGAGCTACAGAACGGCAAGCGCGGCGTTCCGCAAATCCGTGATCAGCATCGAGGACGGCGCATGGGTAATGCACAACGGCGGCTTGGCGTTGCGCACCGCCAATTGCGGGGTAAGCCCGCAGGCCCAGAAGACCGGCAACTCGTCGTCGGCGACTTCAGGATCTCCCACGTCCTGGTAGCGCCGGCTCAGGTCGACACCGATGCGTCCGGGGTCGCCGATATGCACCGGTGCCCCGTGCACGTTGGGGAAGCGCGAGGTGATCTGAATTGCGCGGATGGCGTCGGCCGGCTTGAATGCCCGCATGGTCACCACCAGCGGTCCTTTGAACGGTCCCGCTGCAATGGTGTCGATGCTGGACACGTAGACGGCGGCGACGTTGTTGCGAGCGAGAAATTTCAACCGGAGCCCCGCCTGCAACAGCGCTTCCTCGAACGAGAAGGAGCAGCCGAGCGCGAAGGTCACAAGATCGTCGCGCCACAGCGGCGTGATGTCGGTCACCTCCTCCATGAATTCGCCGTCGCGGAAGACATGATAGCGCGGGATGTCGGAGCGGATGTCGAGATCGTCGGCGAGCGTCGGGAGGCGGGGGTCGCCTACATCCGATCGTGCCAGCAAGGGGCAGGGTTTCGGATTGCGCTGGCAGTAGAGCAGAAAGTCCTCGGCGAAGCCGCGCGGGAGAATGCAGACATTGGCCTGCACGCAGCCGGGCGCGATGCCCGCCGTATATCCCGTAAACGCGCCGGAGCGAATGACGCTGCGCGCCGCGCGCGGATCCGCGCGATCCCAGCTGCCGGGATCGGCCGCTTGGCGATTGTCGCGTTGCAGCTCCAGGGTAGACATGATGACGAACCGCCGTTGACCCTGCGACGCTATAGCGTGCGCCGCTTCATCCGGTTCTCTATACCAAGCTGCAACCGGATTTGTATACTCGCAGGGCACATCCCTGCTTGAAGGTCTCATCATGCGCAGGTTTCAATGGCATGCGGCGCTGTATGCATTGCTGATGCTTCCCGGCATGCTCTTCATCAGTGATGGCGCGCACGCCCTCGACAATGTGACGCTGATCACCGATTTCGGATTTAACGGCCGCCATGCCTATTTTTTCGTGGCCATCGAGAAAGGCTATTACAAGGATGCCGATCTCGAAGTGAAGGTCGTGCGCGGCCAGGGCTCGGTCGATGCCATCCGGCAGGTCGGCGCCAACAACGCAATCGTGGGTTTCGCCGATGCGGGCTCGCTCGTGCTCGCGCGCGGCAACGACCAGATTCCGGTCAAGCTCGTCTCGATCGTGTACGCGCGGCCGCCGCAGGCCATATTCTGCCGAGAGGATTCGGGTCTCAAGCAACCGAAGGACCTGGAAGGCGCCTCCATCGCCAATCCAGCAGGCGGGGCGACCGTCGACATGTTTCCGATCTATGCCAGGGCCGCCGGGTTCGATGCCGGCAAGGTGAAATGGATCGTCGCCGGCAGCGATGCGCTGCCCGGGCTGCTTGCCGGCAACAGGGTTCCCTGCGTCGGCCAGTTCACCGTGGGCGAGCCGCTGTTGCGCAGGCAGGCCGCGCCCGCAAAGCTCGTGCGCTTCGCATTCGCCGACGCCGGCGTGAGCTTCTATGGCAACGGCATTATCGCGACCGACACCACCATTGCGACCAGGCCCGATATCGTCAGGCGCTTTGTCGCCGCCACCATCCGCGGCATGCAGGACGCCTTCGCCGATCCGGAAGAGGCCGGGCGGATCATGAACAAATATCATCCGACGGTCGACGCCGTGGTGGCCAAGGGCGAAACCGAGGCCGTGGCGGAGCTCGCGCAGGTGAAGGGCGAGGCGCTCGGCATGATCGATCCGGCCCGCATCGAGGAAACCATCGGCGCCGTCACCAGCGTGTTCAAGCTCAAGACGCCCGTCAAAGCGACCGATGTTTACGCACCGGGTTTTGTGCCCCGGTGACCTGCACGTTCGCAGCATGACCGCAAAGCCGCAGAAACGACCACCGGCGCGCGATATTTGGGTGACCCGCGGCTCGTCGGGACGCTGCTCTTCATCACGCCGTTCGCAGCAAGGGAATAGCCTCGCGACCGAACAGCTCGTGCGCCTGGGCAACCTCTTCGAACGGTGCGCTCCAATTGAGCACGGTCAGGAAATGTCCGGCGCCCACGGTTCGGCACTGCTCGATGATGCTTTGCGCAACATCGTTCGGCGTGCCGGTGATGAACTCGTCCGGGCTGAGCGTGAACCCGCCGGACGGCGCCGACGCGTCGGGCACGTTGGCACTCAGGCGCTCGTCCTCGGCCACAAAGCTCTGCAAGCGCTCGGCCACGGCTTGCGCATAGACGCGCGCCTGGTCGTTCGTCGGCGCCACCGTCACGCGCCGCCGCAGCGCAAAGCAATCGGCGCTTGCATGAAATCCGGCAGCGCCCGCTTCCTCGCGATAGGCATCAAAGATGCGCTTGATCAACTGCGTTGAATTGAAGCCGGTACTGATCCTTATCCGGTTTCGAGCTGCCCGCCGCGCCGACTCTGCGCTCACAACCGTCGTCCATCGCGGGGGAGACGGCTGCTGCAACGGGCGCGGCAGAAGGCGCAGACCGGAAAACGAGAAATACTTCCCGCGGTGGGAAACAACGCGGTTGGCCAGCGCCGCATCGAGAACCGTGACGATCTCGTCGCTGCGTTCGCGAGCCTCAGCCATACTCATGTTCAGACGGCTGAGCTCCTGTGGTACCCCGATCGCAGTGCCGATTTCCAGCCGGCCGCCAGTCAAGTGGTCCAGCATGCCGATCTCCTCCACCACCCGGGCCGGATGGTAGTAGGGCAGCACTACCCCCATCACGCCGAGCCGAAGCCGCTTCGTTCGCGAGGCGATTGCTGCGATCAGGAGATTCGGCGAGGCGGAGTATGACCGGCCGAAATGATGCTCGCTGAAAAATATGCCTTCGAAGCCAAGCGCCTCGTCAAGGACCCAAAGATCGAGGTAGCGCGCAAACAGTGCGGCCACGTCGTGAGGATCCGGCTCCACGCTCGGGCCGCCTAGCTCGGGCAAGAATTCAAACACCCAGGGGTTGATCATGGGAAGGTGATCCGTTTTCCCCACCGTTTTCCATCTGCGGCTCGCGGGAACGGCCACGTTGAGCGCGCCGATGATCGGTTCGGATCAAGGGCGGTGAGTTGCAACAATCCGCTCAACTACGAGAGGGCACGCTTCCCCCAAAGCTGCCGACTGGCAATATTCGCCCCCTGGCGCATGGCTTTGAACTTCTCCCAAATGACCGTCGGATGCACCTCGGTGGTGTACATCGCCTGCGAGGAGAAGCCGCAATCGGCGCCGGCGATGACGTTCTCGCGCCCGACCAGCCGGGCGAAGCGGATGATGCGCTCGGCGATCAGCTCGGGATGCTCGACAATGTTGCTGGCGTGAGTGACCACGCCGGGAACCAGTACCTTGTCTTCCGGCACTTTGACCCGTTCGAACAGATGATATTCGTGCTCGTGGCGGGGATTGGCCGCCTCGAAGCTGTACGAGCCAGCCTTGATTTTCAGCATATACTCAATGATGTCTGCCAAGGCCGCTTCGTAGATGCGTGGACCCTCGTTAATGCCGTAACAGGTGTGAAAGCGCACACGTTCGGGCGGAATGCCCTTGAGTCCCGTGTTGATGGCCTCGACGTAGATTTCCGCGCGGCGTTTCTTTTCCGCGTCATCGCGACCGACTTCAAAAAAGATGTCCGGCAGGAACGGATCGTCGATCTGCACAAGAATGCCGGCATCGACAATCGCGTGGTATTCCTTCCCCATCTCTGCCGCGAGCGCGTTGAAGTACTCTTCGTCCGACTTGTAATACTCATTGATGCCGACACCTGATGGTGCGGTCGCCGGCAGAAAAACATGCTCGTTGGCAACGCCTGCCGCCGCAGCCGCGGCCTTCACATTGTCGATGTCGATCTGCACAAGCTTTTCGCCACGATATTTGACCGGTCCGACGCACACGACCGGAGCAAGCGAGACGATCGCTCCGCCCATCATCGCCTGCTTGAAATATTGCTCGTAGTATTCCGGAAAGGCCGCGATCTCCTGCTCAAACAATCTTATCTTGACGTTCGGGCGTGATTCGAAGCCTTCGAGCCGTTCGCGGATGTAGGTGAAGAAGCCCGGTTTTGCGAATTCGCCGTCGGTGACGATATCGATGCCGCAGTCGACCTGCTTACGGACCACGTCGGCCACCGCGCTGCGCAACGCCTGCTGGAACGCGCCTGCATCGTACGCCTGCCCGGAATATTTCGCCTTCATCGCGTCGAGCAACCGATGCGGCCGTGGCAGGCTGCCGATATGCGTGGTTAGGATGCGATCAGTATTCTGCTGTAATGTCATGGCCTGCTCCTTGAGTCGCGTATTTTGCTCTCGATCAATGGTTCGATCCGGCAAAAATAGACGATCCGCGAAGGATCGCGACTGCAGTGATCGCCACTATGCCGCATCTTGCCCCCGGCTGGCGACACACGCCGGCGCGACCTCGGCCATGAAGCGCGCCATCTCATCCTTCACCTGAGCGTGCGGCTTCAGGCCGACATTGAAATAGAGGATCACCTCTTCGAAGCCGGCCGCCTCGACCTTTTTCAGGATGTCGATGATGCGTGCGGATGAGCCGAGCAATACCGAATTTTCCGTGAGATCCTCCGGCTTCACCTTGTGCAGCCGCTCGACCATGTCGACGAAATAGCGGTAGCTCGGGGGCGCCGTCTTCGGATCACCCGGCAGCGCCGGGATCACGCATTCCTTGTAATAGCGGACTTGCCGGGCGCGTTGTGCGTCTTCCTGGGGCTTGGTGTCGGCAAAATGCGTGAAGTAGCTGCACATCAGCCGGCCAGGCTTCTTGCCGTGCCTGGCGCAGGTCTCGTGATAAAGGTCGGCGACTTGCTGCAGCCCGCCATAGCTCATCGCGGCGGCAAACGGCGCCACCAGGAGCCCGCAGCCGAGCCGCGCGGCAAGCTCGATCGAGGGTTTCGAGAATGACCCGACATAGGTCGGGATCGGGCGCTGTACCGGCTTGGGCGTGATGCGCACGTCGTCGAACTGATAGTGCTTGCCGTGGTGCGAGATGCGGCCATCCGCCGCCCACAGCCGGCGCACCAGTTCGAGGCCCTCTTCGAAAATGCCCTGGTTGTCCTCAAACGACGCGTGGAACGGCTGATATTCGCGGCGGTCGTAGCCGCGCCCGGCGGCGAACACGACGCGGCCGCCGGACAGAAGATCAAGCGTCGCCCATTGCTCGGCGACCCGGATCGGATTGTGCAGCGGCAGCACGGTGACTGCCGGCGCCAGACGGATGCGTGTGGTATTGGCGGCGACATAGGCGAGCACGATATCCGGGCAGGACAGCACACCGAGCGAGTTGAAATGATGCTCGCCGATCCACGCCGAGCTCATGCCGAGCTTGTCGGCATAAAGCGCTTCGGCGGTGATCTCGGCGACGAACTGGTTCGACGAGCGCGCATTGTTCTCGTAGTGATTGTCGCTCAGCGTGAAATAGCCGAATTCCATGTCCTGCTCCTCTTGCTTCAGGCGCATCCGCATGTTGCGGCATGGCAAAGGCGCACACTATACATGCATTAGCAATAATTGCAATTGCAGTTGCAGGGTTCTTTTTCGTCAAAGCATCGATACATGTTGACTTTTCTGAGCGCTGCCACTCACTTGAAATGACCTACACCTCGAAGAGGGGCTCGATGGCTCATCCGAGAAAAGATTCTGCTACCCGCAAGGCAGGGCGCTCCCGCAATGCAATTTTGATCGATCTCGACCAGTACCTCCCGTATCTGATCAACCGGGTGGGAAATACGCTCGTTCAGCTCTTTTCCAGGGACTTGGCGCAGTTCGACATCAGCGTGCCCATGTGGCGGGTTATTGCAGTATTGGGCGAGAGGGGCGACCTGCGCTTGGTCGATCTGTCAAGCATGACGTCGATCGATGCTTCGACCCTGTCGCGCTTGACTGAAACAATGCAACGTCGAAAGCTTCTCGGGCGCAGCAGGTCCCCGCAGAACAAACGGGAAATTGTCATCTCGACGACACCGAAGGGCCAGGAGCTTTTAAGAATCCTTACGCCAATTGCGGCCGCGTATGAGCGTGAAATGACCGTTGGCCTGTCAGCGCTGGATCTTGCAACTACGCGTGAGGCACTCAGGCAGATGTTTGCTCGTTTGGCGGAACTCAGGGCGAAGGCAACTCAAGAGATGAGCCGAGCAAGAAGGCAAATGCCTGTTCTGGCGAAGCACGTCGTCGGCCCGTTCAGAGGAATCTAGCAAATCGAGGTTCTGCGACTACGCCAGGGGGCAAGGTCCGGCAGACATTGCGTTTGGGAGGAACCCGCGTAGAATACTGCCACTATCGCTGCGGGAGAGATCGGCTGTAGCCGGCGCCGAAGGAGCAACCGCCCCGGAAACTCTCAGGCACACGAACCAGGCGATAGACCAGGAGACTCTGGAAAGTGGCGCTTGCTGCGCCCGCCGACGGGATAACGTTCTCAGGCAAACAGACAGAGGGGGCACCTCACGAAGATCGGCCGAGCGGCCGTATCGCAAGGTGCTCCGATGTCCTCGCCCCTCCAGCCTGCCGCGAGCCCGCAACTCAAGCGCACGCCGCTTCACGATTTGCATGCCGAGCTCGGCGCCCGCTTCGTCCCGTTCGCGGGCTACGAGATGCCGGTCAATTTTCCGAGCGGCATCCTCAAGGAGCACCTTCACACCCGCGCTGCGGCAGGCCTGTTCGATGTATCGCATATGGGCCAGCTCGCGGTTTATCCCCGCGCGCCCGACATGGCGGAGGCGGCGCGCGCGCTCGAAGGCCTGCTCCCCGTCGACGTGCTTGGTCTGCGCCAGGGGCGACAGCGATATGCGCTGTTCACCAGCCCGGCAGGCGGAATCCTGGACGATCTGATGATCGCAAAATACGCCGATCGCTTCGTGCTTGTGGTCAATGCCAGCCGCAAGGAGCTCGACGAAGCACACCTGCGCGCGTCGGTTTCGGATCGCTGCATCGTTGAACGTCTGGATGATCGGGCGCTGCTTGCGCTGCAGGGGCCGCTCGCGCAGCCGGTGCTTGCGCGGCTGGTGCCGGATATCGCATCGCTGCGCTTCATGGACGTGGGCAGGCTCTCCATCCTGGGCGCTGACTGCCTGGTCTCGCGGTCGGGCTACACGGGAGAGGACGGCTACGAGATCAGCGTTCCGATAACGCATGCGCAATCCCTTGCGCGCGCGCTGCTTGAAGATCGCAACGTCGCGCCGATCGGGCTTGGAGCGCGTGACACGCTGCGTCTGGAAGCGGGGCTGTGCCTCTACGGTTGCGATCTCGATGAGGATACGACCCCGGTCGAAGCGGGCCTCGACTGGGTGATCGCGAAGCCGCGCCGCCGGGGCGGAGTGCGCGAGGGCGGCTTCCCGGGCGCCGATTTGATTCTGTCGCAGCTTGCCGAAGGCAGCTCACGCCGGCGCGTCGGCCTGCGTTCGAAGGAACGAACGCCGGTGCGCGGCGGAAGCATTCTCCATGCCGAGGCGAGCGGGCAGACGGCGGTCGGACGGGTGACCTCGGGCGGCTTCGGCCCGACCGTGAATGCGCCGGTCGCTATGGGTTACGTCGCGCAGGCCGCGTCGAGGCCCGGCACGCTCCTGTTCGCGGAGGTTCGCGGCAGGCGCGTGCCGGTCGAGGTCACCGCGCTGCCCTTCGTCAAGTTGAATTATCGGCCCGAGCAATGAACCCCGGATGGCGGAGCCCATACCATGCTGAAATATACCAGGGATCACGAGTGGCTGCGCATCGAGGGCGACATCGCCACCGTGGGCATAACCCCTTACGCGCAGGAGCAGCTCGGCGATCTCGTTTTCGTCGAGCTGCCGCAATCAGGCAGCAAGCTCGAAAGAGGCACGGAGGCTGCCATTGTCGAATCGGTCAAGGCTGCCTCCGACGTCTATTCCCCGATCGGCGGTGTGGTGACCGAGGTGAATGGCGGAGTCGTCACCGAACCCGGCCTGGTGAACTCCGATCCCATGGGGAAAGGATGGCTGTTCAAGCTCAGGATCGCCGATGTTTCCGAGATCGAGACGCTCATGGATGAGGCCGCTTATCGATCTTTGATCGGTTCATGACCACCCGCAGCACATCACCTCGCGACGTGAAAAAGGTTCATGCGATGACGCCAGGTTCCACGCTTCTGGATGCGCTCGCTCACAACGAGTTTGCCGGCCGCCACATCGGTCCCTCGGCGGCCGACGTGACGGAGATGCTCGCTGTCATCGGCGCTGCCAGCATCGACGAGCTGATCGAGCAAACGGTGCCGGGCGCAATCCGGCGGCGCGTCCCGCTCGATCTCGGTCCGGCGCTGTCCGAGGCGCAGGCGCTGGCGAAGGTTCGCTCGGTTGCATCCAGAAACAAGGTCATGACCTCGCTCATCGGCCAGGGCTATTACGGCACCCTCCTGCCTGCGGTGATCAGACGCAACGTCTTCGAGAATCCTGCCTGGTACACCGCCTATACGCCGTACCAGTCGGAGATCAGCCAGGGCCGGCTCGAAGCCCTGCTGAATTTCCAGACCATGATCGTCGATCTCACAGGCCTCGAGATCGCCAACGCATCGCTCCTCGACGAGGCGACCGCCGCCGCCGAAGCCATGGCGATGGCGCGCCGGGTCTCTCGTGTCGCCGCCTCTGCTTTCTTCGTCGACCGCGACTGTCACCCGCAGACCATTGCCGTGCTGCGCACGCGGGCGGAGCCACTCGGCTGGGAGATCGTTGTCGGCGATCCGCTGGCCGATCTTGCTCCGGGCGCGGTGTTCGGCGCGCTCTTTCAGTACCCCGGCAGCTGCGGCGAAATCCGGGATTTTCGGGCGCCCGTTGCCGGCCTGCACGCAGCCGGAGCGCTCGCGGTCATGGCGGCCGATCCGCTGGCGCTCACGCTTCTTGTTCCGCCGGGCGAGCTCGGGGCCGACATCGCCGTCGGCTCGACCCAGCGCTTCGGGGTGCCGATGGGCTACGGCGGGCCGCACGCCGCCTATATCGCGGCCAAGGCGGCGCACCAGCGCGCGCTGCCGGGGCGCATCGTCGGGGTATCGATCGATGCCCGCGGGCGCATTGCCTATCGCCTGGCGCTGCAGACCCGCGAGCAGCACATCCGGCGCGAGAAGGCGACATCCAACATCTGCACCGCGCAGGTGCTGCTGGCGGTGATCGCCTCCATGTATGCGGTATATCACGGCCCGGAGGGTCTCACACGGATTGCGCGCAACGTCCATCGCAGTGCCACGGCGCTTGCGAAAGGGCTCGAGGCGCTGGGGTGGAGCATCGCCTCCAAGCATTTCTTCGACACCATCACCGTCGATGTCGGCGACCGGGCACGGGAAATCCAGCGCCGGGCGGTTGAAAACGGGATCAACCTGCGTCTGGTCGCGGGAGCGGACGGGACGCACCGGATCGGAGTGAGCTGCGACGAGACAACGACGCCGGCGATCATAGAAACAGTGTGGCGGTCATTTGGAGCCCGTGCGGAAGACTCCGCGGCGCGCGAGATTTCATTTGCTGCAGTCTCGAAGCGAGCGGGCGATGCACTGCCCGCCTCGCTTGCGCGGACGGGCAGCTTCCTCACGCACCCCGTATTTCATCGCCATCGCTGCGAAACCGAGATGCTGCGCTATATGCGGCGCCTGGCGGACCGTGATCTCGCGCTCGACCGCAGCATGATCCCGCTCGGCTCGTGCACCATGAAGCTCAATGCCACGACCGAGATGCTTCCTCTGAGCTGGCCGGAATTCTCTGAAGTCCACCCGTTCGCGCCGGCAGATCAGGCCGAAGGTTATGCGCAGATGATCGCCGATCTCTCGGCCAGGCTTTGCGCAATCACGGGGTTCGACGCGGTGTCGCTGCAGCCCAATTCCGGAGCGCAGGGCGAATACGCGGGGCTGCTCGCCATTCGCGCCTGGCACCGCAGCCGCGGAGAGGCGCATCGCAATGTCTGTCTCATCCCTTCCTCCGCCCACGGCACCAATCCGGCCTCCGCCCACATGGCCGCGATGACGGTAGTGGTGGTCGAGTGCGACGCGGAGGGCAACGTCGATCTCGCCGATCTCACGGCCAAGGCGCAAGAGCATGCCGACCGCCTCGCGGCGCTCATGATCACCTATCCTTCAACCCATGGGGTCTTCGAGCCGCTGATCCGCTCGATCTGCGACATCGTGCACGGCTGCGGCGGGCAGGTCTATCTCGACGGCGCCAATCTCAACGCGCAGGTCAGCCTAGCGCGGCCAGCAGACTATGGCGCCGATGTCAGCCATCTCAATCTGCACAAGACATTCTGCATTCCGCACGGCGGGGGTGGGCCGGGAGTGGGGCCGATCTGCGTGAAGGCGCATCTCGCGCCGTTCCTGCCTAGGCGCGAGCAGGGCCCGGTCGCAGCGGCACCCTACGGGTCGGCGTCAATCCTTACGATCTCCTGGATCTACATCATGCTAATGGCAGGGGAGGGCCTTACCGCCGCGACCGAGGCGGCCATCCTCAACGCCAACTACATCGCCGCGCGGCTCAAGGAGCACTATCCGCTCCTCTTCAAAGGGCGCGGCGGCCGCATCGCACACGAGTGCATCCTCGACACCCGCCCGTTCAGGGAGGCTGCGGGCGTTACCGTCGATGACCTCGCCAAGCGGCTCATCGATTATGGCTTCCACGCTCCGACCATCAGCTTTCCGGTGCCCGGCACCTTGATGGTCGAGCCCACGGAATCGGAATCGAAAACCGAGCTCGATCGCTTCTGCGATGCCATGATTTCCATACGCGGCGAAATCGAGGCTGTCGAGGATGGGCGCATGCCGCGCGACAGCAATCCGCTCAAGAATGCGCCGCATACGGCATCCGACCTCATCGACGAGAAATGGGAACGTCCGTATACGCGGGCGCAAGCCTGCTTTCCCCTCAAAACCCTGCAAACCGACAAATACTGGTGCCCGGTCAACAGGGTCGACAACGTCTACGGCGATCGCAACCTTCTCTGTTCCTGTCCCTCGATCAGCGATCTGCGGGAAGCAGCAGAGTGAATGGGCTGACGGCTTCGTCCGGCTGACCGGGTCAATTCACCAGCTTCTTGCCGGTGATGCGTTCCAGGTTCTGGAAGAAGACCTTGTCGTGGTCCGCCTTCGGCAGGTTGAGCGACTCCATGATCTCGAGCGTCACCCGCGGAAACATCGTGCCGCCTTCGGGATCGAACGGGCAGTCCGAGGCGAAGATGATCTTGTCGATCGGATAGAACTCCATGCCGCACTTGGTCGCCGGCACGCCGCCGAAAGCCGCCGTATCGGCGTAGAAATCCTGCTTGAAATAGTCGAGCGGCCGCTTCTTGAGGCTCTTGCGCAGCGAGACATAGTCCTCGTCGCTGGTGCGCGAGCCGATCACGTCCCAGCCCGGGCCGATCCGCCCTTCCAGCATCGGCACGATGCCGCCGAAATGATGCACGATGATTTTCAGGTTCGGATTGTTGTCGAGCGTCTTGGAGAACACCAGGCGCCCCATGGCTGCCGCGGTTTCATAGGACCAGCCGAACGTCCACCAGATCTCGTAAAGCGATTTCTTCTCGTCGCGGTAATCCGGCATCTCGGCGCCGCGCGCCGGATGCAACCAGACCGGCTTGCCGAGCTCGTTCATCTTCTTCCAGAACGGCTCGTATTCCGGACGGTCGAGCGGCTTGCCTCCGACATTGGTGTAGATCTGCACGCCGAGCGCGCCGAGCTCCTTGATCGCGCGTTCCGCCTCACGCACGCCGGCATCGGGGGCTCCGAGCGCAATCTGCGCCACCCAGCCCGGAAAATGATCCCGCTCCTTGGCGCACAGCTCGGCGAATCCGTCATTGATCATGCGCGCGAACTCGTCGATCTCTGCCGGCGTCTTGGCGAACGTCTCGATCGGCGGCTGCGGATAGGACAGGATCTGCGCGTAGTCCTTGTGCCGGTCGACGATCTTCTTGCGGTGATCGAGATCGAACAGCGCCGGGAGCGCGCGCACCCGCTTGCCCATGTCCTTGTAGTTGCCGGCGACTTCCACAAGCTTGTCGAAGAACCGCTTGGGAAAAAAGTGGGTATAGGCGTCGATCCGCATCTGCGGGTCCTCCAGACATTGCCTTGCTTGTTCGTGGCTTTCCGAGCGCGGCGGGTGCGCGGGAGGCCGGCCGGCGAGCAGTGATGTTGCGTTGTTAACCGCTGGGCTGGCCGGTGTCCATGGCGCCGGCGCCCGCAACGAGCGACGGGCCCTAGAACATTCCGTTGTCGTTTGCGGCCTTCTCCGGGACCGGCTGAATGACGTCCCAGTGCTCGACCACCTTGCCGTCCTCGAGCTTGTAGATATTCACGATGGCGAGGCCGCGCGTACCCGGCTCGCGTACGGCATGATCGTGGACGATCACATAATCGCCGTCGGCGAAGATGTGCTTGATCTCGCTGTGGCTGGCCGGGAACTTCTCCTTCAGGAACGCAAGGTAGGCCTTGAGGCCGTCCGGCCCGTCGCCGGCGTTCGGGTTGTGCTGCGTGTAGCGCGGTCCGAGGTATTTCGCGGCGGCCTCGAAATCCTTCCGATTGAGCGCAGCGTCCTCGAAGGCGGTCACCGTCTTTTTGTTCGCCTCCAGCTGCTCGACGCCGGCAGCGCGGGCGTGTGGCAATGCGGCCGGAAGCGTAAACATGGTTGCGGCGAGCAGCAGGCGAAGCATGGCGACCTCCATTTTCCTTGACCCAGGCATCTTTACATCCGCGAGGGCAGCCACAGCGCGATGATCGGAAAAGCGATCAGGATCACCAGCCGAATGAGGTCGGTGACGATGAAGGGCAGCACGCCCGCGAAGATGGTGGAGAAATTGAGCTCCTGGATCACGCTCTTGATCACGAACACGATCATGCCAACCGGCGGATGAATCAGCCCGAGCTCGACCGTCATGACGATGATGACGCCGAACCAGATCGGATCGAACCCGAGCTCCTTGATGACGGGAAAGATGATCGGCACCGTGAGGATGACCATGGCGAGCGCGTCCATCAGGCAGCCCAGCACGAGATACATCAGCATGATCAGCGCCAGCACCCCATAGCGCCCCAGGCCAAGAGCGGTGAGGAAGGCGGTCACCTTCTGCGGCGTCTGGGTGATGGCGAGGAAATAGCCGAACAGCAGCGCGCCGATCAGCACGGTGAACACCGCGGCGGCCGTGCGCGTCGCCTGCAGCAACGAACGGCGCAGGTCGGCACGCGCCAGCCGGCCGCGCACGACGCCGATCAGAAAGGCGCCGGCGGCTCCCATCCCGCCTGCTTCGGTAGGAGTAAACAGGCCGCCATAGAGGCCGCCGATCACGCAGCAGAACAACAGCATCATCGCCCAGATATCGCGCAGCCCTTTGATCCGCTCCCGCCAGTCGACGCGCGGACCCGCCGGCAAGTACTTGGGTCGTGCCCACACGATGACGGCGACCGTCATCATGTACATGGACGCAGCAAGCAGACCGGGGAGGATGCCGGCGATGAACAGCTTGCCGATGTCCTGCTCGGTAATGATGCCGTAGACCGCGAGCACGGTCGAAGGCGGCAGCATGGCGCCGAGCGTGCCACCGGCCGCGATGACGCCGGCCGCGAACGACTGCGGATAGCCGTAGTACCGCATCTCGGGATAGGCGACGGTCGAGAACGTGGCCGCGGTCGCGACCGAGGAGCCGGAGATCGCCGCAAACCCGGCGCACGAGGCGATGGTGGCGACGCCGAGCCCGCCCCGGCGATGCCCGAGAAAGCCGTTCGCCGCCCGGAAGAGCTCGCGGCTCATGCCGGAATTGGTGACGAAGGCGCCCATGAGGATGAACATCGGAATGACGCCGAAGTTGTAATCGGTCACCGTGCGCATGGAGGTGTGACCGACGATCTTCAAGGCCGCATCGCCGTTGACCAGATAGGCAAAGCCGCTCACCCCGACCAATCCGAGCGCCATCCCCACCGGCACGCGCAGGAGCATGAGCGCGAACAGAACGAGGAAACCGATGATGGCGACCGCGTCCGTGCTCATCGCGGCATCCTCACTCGACCGGCTTGATCTGGTACTGGCCGCCCACGAGCTCCGGGTGGAAGATCAGCCGATACGTGCGCACCGCAATCAGGAACACCGCCGACACATCACCCAGCCAGGCCAGCAAGGCGAACGGCCAGGTCGGAAGCCGCAGGTCGGGGGTCAGCACGTTGTCGGCGCGAATGCTTATGACCTTGTCGACCAGCGTCCAGGTCTGGACCGTGACGACGAAGAGAAGAACGAGCGTTGCGAAGACGTCGATGAAACGACGGAATTTCGGCCCGACATTGGCGTAGACCAGATCGACGGTGATATGCGTGCCGCGATACGAGGTGGCGGCAATGCCCCAGAAGATCAGGATGCCGAGCAGTTGCTGGCCGAAGGCGTAGCTGTCGGGAATTTGCACGCTGAACAGATCCCGCAACAGCACCGAGATGAAGATGTCGGCGGCGACGATTCCGACGAAGAATGCGGCGATCAGCTCGATGCCGTCGATGAAGCGATCCATGCGGCTGCGCCGCAGGCTTTCGATGCCGAGCGCGACGTCGAGCGGTTTGCTTTCGGTTTCAGACATGATCGATCAGTGCGTAGGTCGGGTTAGCGCCTGCGTAGGTTGGGTCGAGCTCTTGCGAGACCCAACAGAATACTGGGGCGCCTTCGGTTGTTGGGTCTCGTGAGGAACTCGACCCAACCTACGGTCAAATTCGCTCGCCCGCCTTCAATATCCCGCGTGATATTGGGCGAGCGATGCCTTGAGCTCCTTCATGATCGTATCGGGATCGCCGCCGGCCTTGCGCACGTTGTCGCTCCATTGCTTTTCCAGCGGCTCGGCTGATTTTTTCCATTCATTGAGCTGCGCATCGGTGATGGGATAGACCTCGTGTCCGGGCTCGGCCTTCACCTTGGCGAGGCCGGCATGCTCGAAATCCGCCCAGGGATCGGCGAATTTCCCCGCCCATTCGGTGGTGCAGTGGTCGTCGATCACTTTTTTCTGTGCCGGCGACATGGCTGCATAGGTCTTCGGGTTCATCAGCCACTGGAAGGTGACGGTGTGGATGGGTGCATCCATGTGGTACTTCGTCACCTTGTCGACGCCGAGCAGCGGTACCGAGCCCCACGGGAACGTAACGGCTTCGGCCACTCCCTTCTCCATCACGTCACGCACCTCGGTGGCGCTCGCCTGCACGTTGGTGCCGCCGAGCAGCGTCACCCACGCGGCGACGGTGGCCTGCGAGGGGCGCACCTTCATTCCCTTGATGTCGCCGGGGACCACTATCTTCTTCTTGCTTGAATGCCACGTCAAAGGATCGAGAATGAAGGAGAAGCAGTACTTCACGTCCTTCATCTCGGTTGGCGCATATTTGCGGTACCAGGCGTCGACCGCGCGATTGCCGCCCTTGGCATCGCCGACGAGGAACGGCAATTCGCCGGCGGCGATGATCGGGAAGCGGCCGGGCTGGTAGCCGGGATTGACGTAGGTGAAGTCGGCGATGCCGTCGCGCGCCATGTCGTAGTGATCGAAGGCCTTGCCGAGCTGCTGGGACGGATAGACCTTGAACTTGAGGGTGCCGTTGGAGGCCTTCTCGATGGATGCGCCCCATTCCTCCATCGCCTTCTGTAGCGGATGGGTCGGCGGCACCCAGTGCGAGAACCTGAGGTCGAAGGTCTTGTCCTGGGCGGCGGCGGACGTCGCCGCCGGCAGCGCCGCCGCAGCCGCAATGAGGATCGCAAACGGACGCTTGGCCGCAAACCACGCCATGATCTTTTCCTCCCGTTGGGTACCGCTTGACGCAACCCTAACCGCTATCGATCACCCGCGCGAGAGCCGCTCGACCAGGTGCCGCGGCAGCGGCACCGCCCTCATGTCTCCGCGCGCCGGATCGCCCGCTACCCACGCCCGCGTCTCGAAACCCTCCACCGCAAGCGTTTCATCCCTGGTCAGGAGATGGCGCACATCGAAGGTCGAGCGGCGGATGTCGGTCACCGTCGTCTCGATCTTGACGTCGTCGCCGAAGCGGGTGGGAGCGAGGAACCGGCAATGCGTCCTGACGAGGGGATGCCCAGTAAAGTCGTAGGCCTTTAGATAATCGCGCTTCTTCATGCCGAGCGCGCGCTCGATGAGGGCCGAAGTGCTGGCGTCGAAGAACGCCAGATAGCGCGGATAGTAGATGATGCCGGCGGGATCGCAATCTCCCCATTCGATGCGCACGGAGCGCGTGTTGACGAGCATGCGCCGGTTCTCGCGGTTGCAGCGGCTGCCAGAGAGGTGGATACCGTTTTTTTTCGGAAATGATCAGCGCGGCGCCATGCGCAGCGCACCGTCGAGCCGGATCACCTCCCCGTTGAGGTAGCTGTTCTCGATGATGTGGCGCGCAAGGAAAGCGAATTGATCGGGGCGGCCGAGCGCTTTCGGAAAGGGAACCGCTGCGGCGAGGCTTTGCCGCGCCTCCTCGGGGATCGCCATCAGCATGGGGGTTTCAAAAATACCCGGGGCGATGCACATGACGCGGATTCCGAACTGCGCAAATTCGCGCGCGGCCGGCATGGTCAATGCGGCAACGCCGCCTTTGGACGCGGAATAGGCGGCTTGGCCGATCTGCCCCTCGAAGGCGGCGACCGAGGCCGTCGTGATGATGACGCCGCGTTCGCCGTCGGCAAGCGGGGCAAGCCCCTGCATCTCGGCCGCGGCGAGCCGCATCATGTTGAAGGTGCCGATCAGATTGATCCTGATCACGCGCTCGAAGTCGGCAAGCGGCATCGGACCGTCGCGACCGACAATACGCTTCGCCGGGCCCACGCCGGCGCAGTTGATGAGGATGCGGCAAGCGCCGTGCTTACCGCGCGCTTCCGCAAGCGCGGCCGTGGCCTGCCCGGCCTCGGTGACGTCGCATGCCGCCGCGTGCCCCCCGATCTTGTGCGCCACCGCGCGCGCGCGGTCGAGATCGACATCCAGGCAGGCGACCTTGGCCCCGGCGCGGGCAAGCGCGAACGCGGTTGCGGCGCCAAGGCCGGAGCCGCCGCCGGTCACGACGGCGGCATGTCCATTGATTTCCATGATCAGCTCTTTCGAATGGAGCTTACGCTCTCGGCTTTCGGGTTTTCGATCAGCAGGGCTATGCCCTGGCCGCCGCCGATGCAGGCCGAGGCAATGCCGTAGCGCGCCTGCGCGCGGTCGAGCTCGCGCGCGAGCGTGAGCGCAAGCCGCACGCCGGTTGCACCGAGCGGATGCCCGATGGCGATCGCTCCGCCATTGACGTTGAGCCTTGCTTCGTCGAGCCCGAGCTCGCGCGCGCAGGCCATGACCTGCGCCCCGAACGCCTCGTTGATCTCGAAGCGATCGATATCCGAAAGCTCAAGCTCCGCGCGTTCGAGCACGGCCCGGATTGCCGGCACCGGGCCGATTCCCATGATCTGCGGCTCGACCCCGACCGTTGCGCCGGCGAGAATGCGCGCCAGCGGCGATTTGCCGGACTTCTTCACATAGCCGGAAGAGGCGGCCAGCACGGCGGCCGCACCGTCGACGATGGCCGAGGAATTGCCGCCGGTCTGCACGCCTCCGAATGCGGGCCGGATGGCGGCGAGCGCCTCGATCGGGGAGGGGCGCACATGGGTATCGACAGAAAGCTCCTTGGCGCCCTTGAGCCTGATCTCGCGCGCGGCGAGACCTGCACGTTCGAGCGGCTCGCTTTTGAGCGGCGCGATCTCGCCGGACAGGAACCCGGATTTTTGCGCCGCGATCGCGCGCTCGAAGCTGCGTGCGGCAAACGCATCGACCTGCGGGCGCGTGATCTGATACGTGCGCGCCAGGTTCTCCGCCGTGTCCCCCATGCTCACCTTGCCGGCAGGGTCGTACAGAGCCTCCAGCAGAAAATCCTTGAATTCCACGCCGCCCATGCGAAAGCCGCGCATGCCGTAGGAGGCGACCGGATTGCGGCTCATGGATTCGGTACCGACGCAGAGCGTGAGGTTGATCTGCCGGTGCGCGATGAAGTCGGCCGCCTGCATCAGCACCTCGATGCCGGTGCCGCACACCCGCTGCACCATGTGTGCCGGCACCTCGATCGGCACGTTGGAGTAAAGCCCGATATGGCGCGGCAGGCAGTAGGTGTCGAAGCTCGCCTGCGCCATGGAGCCGGTGATCACTGCGCCCACATCCTGCGGCGGCACGCCCGAACGCGCAAACACTTCGCGCGCGGCGGCGATACCGAGATCGGTGGGGGACACAGCGCCGAGCACGCCGTTATAGTCGGCGAATGGCGTTCGCACCCCCGCCAGCAGCCACACATCGCTCCAGCTTGCGGTGAGGCCGAGGCTCTTTCGCTCCATGTTCAGCGCTCCTCTGCGAAAAGGACATGCTCAAACCAAAAACTCTATCACGAGCACGCGCGAGGATGGCGCGCGCGCATAGAGCTCGGCAACCGCGTCGGCGCGCCGCGCGAGCACCGCGCGCTGGTTGATGGACCCCTTGTCGGTCATCTCGCCGGCATCCATGGAGGGAGGCTCCGCCAGCAGAATGGCCCGCGTGATGCGGTTCGAGCTGCCGGTGCTGGTACTTGCGAGCGCCGTGAGCCGCGCGCGCAGCTCGGCAAGCACGCGCGGGTCGCGCGTGACGTCCGTCGCGCATTCTCCGGCAAGCGCGCGGCAGGCATCGCTGCTCGGAAAGATCAGCGCTCCGATCTCGCTGCGATCGGCGCCGGCAATCACCACGTCGCGGGCGTAGGGCTCGAGCTGCGCCAGTAGGCGGGCGCGCAAAACTCCGACATTCACCCAGGTCCCGGTCGCGAGCTTGAAGTCCTCCGTCACCCGGCCGTCGAACAGAAGGCCGCGGGCGGGATCGGCGGCATCCTCGAATCTGAGCGCATCGCCGAGCCGGTAGAAGCCTTCCGCATCGAAAGCCGCGGCGGTGAGCGCGGGCTGGCGCCAGTAACCAGGCGTGATGTTCGGCCCGCGCAGCCGCGCCTCCAGCTTGCCGTCGCAACGCGCGAGCTTGAGCTCGACGCCGGGCACCGGCACGCCCATGTTGGTTGAATCAGTGCTCTGCCAGGTGCGTGCAATGGCCATGGGCGCGGTCTCGGTCGCGCCCAGCCCGGTCAGAAACATGATGCGCTCACCGCAGGCTGCGTGCGCAAGCGCCTGCATCTCGTCGAACACCGATTGCGAGAGTGCCGCGCCCGCGAACCAGAGCACCTTGAGATCGCGGAAGAAGGTGGTTCGCAGCTGCGCGTCATCACGAAAATAGGGAAGCAGCGCCTCGTAGCCCTTCGGCACCGTGAAGTACCAGTTGGTTGCGACTTCGCGCAGGTTTCTGACCGTGGTTTCGATATGGCCGGATACCGGCCGCCCCTCATCGATGTAGAGCGTGCCGCCATTGTAGAGCACGAAGCCGAAATTGTGGTTGCCGCCGGCGGTGTGGTGCCAGGGCGCCCAGTCCATAATCACTGGCGGCTCGTCGGCGAAGAAGGCAAGCTGGGAAAGGATCATCGCCTGGTTCGAGCACCACATGCGCTGCGTGTTGATCACGGCCTTCGGGGTCCCGGTCGAGCCCGAGGTGAACAGGAATTTGACGATCGTGTCAGGATTGACCCCGGCATGCGCGGCCGCGCCCGCCGGCGTGGGGCTCGCCGCGAGCAGGCTCTCGAACAGGGTCGCTGGGCGGCCCGGGATCGGATTGCGCACGACCGCGATCTCCGTCTCGGGCGGCAGCGCCGTTTCGATGGCGCGGCGAAACGGATTGCCGTCGGCGGCAAATACCAGGCCGGGCGTGAGCAGGTCGATGATGTAACGCAGCTTGTTGAAGTCGCTCGACAGCAGCGAATAGGCCGGCGAGACCGGCGCATGGGGAATGCCGACATAGCTCGCCGCAAGGCCGAGCAGCGCATGCTCGATGTCGTTGCCGGAGAGGATCACCACCGGCCGTTTGGCGGAAAGCTCGCGCGCGAGCAGCGCTTCCCCGATGCGGCGCACATGCGCGAGCGTCTCGCCGTAGCTCAGACGCCGCCAATCGCCGTTCTCGCCGCGTTGCGCCAGAAACGTACGCTCCGGCGCGCGCGCCGCCCAGAATTCGAGCCGCTCGGTCATCTTCGCCGGATAGGGCGCCAGCGCATGCGGCGACCTCAGATGGATGGTGCTGTCCGGCCGCCGCTCGATGTCAACATCGCGCGGGCCGAGGCGCACCGGGCGGGTCGGGACCGGTGCGGCCTCAGCTCCCGCCTCCTTTGTTCGCAGGGGCAGCGGGTGGGAGTTTGAAGATAAAGGCGCCATAACGCAGGCTAAGCTAATGGGCCCGGTCACGCGATGAGGCGGGCCGCGCGGGAGCGCCGCTTTACGCGTGATGGGATTTGCAGCTTGGACCGATCGACGTCGCTGAGCAGAAGATCCTGGAGCGTTGGCTTGGCGGCTTGAGCGAGGCGCCGCCATTGTCGCACGGGAACGAGAACGGCAGCCTGTTGTCCCCGTCGCGTTACAAGCTGTGGACCCTCCTTCAGACAGGTGTCCAGCAATTCGGAAAAGCGCGCCTTGGCATGCTGGACCGGCCAGACCTTCATCGCGGGTTGCCTCCGTTCCTCCCAAGCTAGTCATACAACCAGCCGGAAGCAAAGTCCGGCCTTGCGTCAATGAAGGGGATCGCCGGTTTTGGACCCGAACCGGACGGCGATGCTGCTCTAAGTTGGCTGGCCGTGGCGACGGCTAGGCAAAAGGAGCGTCTAGGCTGGAGCACATCGACAGGGCTTCCTACCTCAATAGGGAGCGGAGGGGAAACGAGGCGTGATTTGGCTTAACACTGAAAGGACTCGCAATGGCGAAGAACACGATTTGCCTCTGGTACGATAAGGACGCCGAGGCTGCTGCCCGGTTTTACGTCGAGACCTTTCCCGACAGCGTGGTAGGCGCCGTCCATCGCGCACCCAGTGACTACCCATCCGGCAAGGCGGGTGATGTGCTGACGGTCGAATTCACGGTTGCCGGCGTCCCCTGTATCGGCCTCAACGGCGGTCCAGCATTCAAACATAACGAAGCCTTCTCGTTCCAGATCGCTACCGAGGATCAGGACGAGACCGACCGCTACTGGAACGCCATTGTCGGCAACGGCGGTCAGGAAAGCGCGTGCGGCTGGTGCAAGGACAAGTGGGGCGTTTCCTGGCAAATCACGCCGCGCGTGCTGATTGAGGCGCTAGCCGCCGGCGGCAATGAAGCAAAGCGCGCATTTGATGCGATGATGGGGATGAAGAAGATCGACGTTGCCGCGATCAAGGCGGCGCGGCGCGGCTGATGTTGCGCTTGGAGCCGCTGCGCATGGGGATCCGTTTCTGGCACTGACCGACGAACGTCCGTCCACGCACAATGCCGCCGCTATCAAGCGCGGACTGGACCGGCGCCGAGGCATCGACCGCGTGGCGCGCATCGGCGCAAAAAGCGGGCAAAGTTCGCACGCAGTGCGAGAGGAACCTGATGATAGGGCGGCGGCCCCGAACGTTGAGGCGGTCGCGGCGCAGGATAGCGGCCGCCGAGGGCGTCAGGGTTGTGGGCTTGCGTGTCTTCTCAAGCATCGGCAATCTGACCCTGCGGGCTCGGTTTTCCGACTGCGCGAAAGGGGGTTCGCTTGGCAAGCAACAAAAAGCGGGTTGTCATTCCCAATGTCATAGGCGAGGGCGGCCGCAAGCTGCTGCTTGCGCGCGACGACATCGAGGTCGTCCCTTTTCCCGCCACCATCGCAAGCGGCGATTTCCATGCGCTGCTCAAGTCCGGCGACGTCGACGCCGCGATCCTCGGCGTCATGCGCTTCGGCGAGGCCGAATGTGCGCTTGCGCGCGGATTGCAGGTGGTGGCGCGCATTGGCGTGGGTTACGACGCAATCGACGTCGGGGCGCTCACCCGCCGCCGCATTCCGCTGATGCTGGTCGGCACGGCGAACTCCTCCTCGGTCGCGGAGCACGCGTTGTTCCTGATGCTCGCGCTCGCCAGGCGCGCGGCCGAGCTCGACGCGCTCGTGCGCGGCGGCCGCTGGGCCGAGCGGCTGAAAACGCTGCCCGTCGACCTCCTCGGCAAGAGCGTGCTCATCGTCGGCTTCGGCCGCACCGGCGCGCGCGTCGCCAGGCGCTGTCTGGCGATGGAGATGAACGTGCTGGTCTACGATCCGTACCTGCCGGCCGAGCACATGCGTGCTGCCGGATGCGAGCCGGTTTCCGACCTCGATGCGGCGCTGCCGGGTGCCGATTTCGTCACCATCCACTGCCCGAAGACCCCCGAGACAATTGGAATGTTCGGCGCCGCGCGTCTGCCGCGCATGAAAAAGACCGCCTATCTCGTCAATACCGCGCGCGGCGGCATTGTGGACGAGTCGGCGCTGCATGCGGTGCTGACCGAACGCACCATCGCCGGCGCGGGCATCGACGTGCTCGAGCAGGAGCCGCCGGCGCCCGATCATCCGCTGCTGCGGCTGCCAAACGTGATTTTCTCGCCGCATATGGCCGGTGTCACCCGCGAATCCATCGACCGCATGGCGGCGCAGGCGGCAAAGAACGCGCTCAGCGTGCTCGACGGAAATCCGATCCGGGAAAACGTGGTCAATCCGGAAGTGTTCGATTAGAAAGGAGCAGGCATGCGCAGGAACGAGCTGAGAAAGATCATCGCCGGCGGCAATACCGTGCTCAATGCCTGGCTTGCGATCGCCAACCCGTTCTCGGCCGAGCTGATGGCGCATCAGGGCTTCGATGCCGTCACCATCGACCTCCAGCATGGCCCGGTCGATTTCCAGGCGGCGGTCGGCATGCTCGCCGCCATCTCGACCACGCCCGCGGTTCCCATGGTGCGGGTGCCGTGGAACGAGCCGATCCTCACCGCCAAGCTGCTCGACGCGGGCGCCTACGGCATCATCTGCCCCATGATCAACTCGAAGGCGGAAGCCGAGGCGCTCGTTAATGCCTGCCGCTATCCGCCGCGCGGGGCGCGCAGCTTTGGTCCCAATCGCGCACTGCTTTATGGCGGCGCCGATTACTGGCAGCACGCCAACGACGAGGTTCTCGTGCTCGCCATGGTGGAGACGCGCCAGGCGGTGAAGAACCTCGACGAGATCGTTGGCGTCGACGGCCTCGACGGCGTCTATGTCGGGCCGTCGGATCTCTCGCTCAGCATGGGCAAGACGCCCACCCTCGATCCGCAGGATGCGGAGGTGCTGGCGGCGATTGCGGCTATCTGCGCCGGCACGCGCAAGCGCGGCAAGATTGCCGGCGTGCATACCGACGGCGCCCGCACCGCGCTGCGCCGTTTCGGCGAGGGCTATCACCTCTGCACCATCCTGAGCGACGCGCGCCTGATGGCCAATGCGGCGGCGGCGGCGGTGCGCGAGGCGCGCGGCCAGATGGCGCAGGCCGGCGCCAAGACTTACTGATATGAGCGCTTACAGATAGTTGCTGAAATCAACTTCTTGAGGCTTTCCGATATGTTCCACCGGCGCGGTTCGATGCTGCGGTTGCTTGTGGCGCTGTGCCTGAGCTGCGGTGTTCCGGCATTGTCGGCGGAAGCCCAGGGCGTGCCCACCATCCGAGTCGGCTGGACCATCCCGGCCGAGGAGGGGAAGTACTGGATGATGCGGCGGCCGCAGGAATTTCCCGATCTGGGCAAGGCCTACAAGATCGAATGGTCGCAGTTCCAGGGAACCTCCGTGATGTCGCAGGCGCTGATCGCCGGCGCGCTCGATTGCGCAACGCAAGGCGTGCTGCCGATCGCGCAGGGCGCCGCCGCCGGCACGCTTGCGGTCTATATCGTCGCCGAGCACGTCGGCGAGAAGCCCGGCAGCTTCTCGGTCTACTGGGCGGTCAAGGAGGAGAGCCCGATCCGCACCGTGGCCGATCTCAAGGGCAAAACGGTCGGTATCAGCATCATCGGCGGCGGCACCCAGGGGCCGTTCGACCTGATGCTCAAGCGCAACGGCCTCGACCCGCAAAAGGACATCAAGCTGGTGGAAGTAAGCTTCTCACTGTCCGAGGACGCGATCCGTTCCGGACGGGTGGATTCATCCAACATGAACCAGCCGTTTGCGGCGCGCGCCGAGGCGAGGGGCGGCATCCGCAAGCTGTTTTCCCTCAACGAAGCGCTGCCGAACATCGTGCATATCGTCGAAGCCTGCCGGAAGGACTTCGTCGACAAAAACCCCGAGCTGGTGAAGGTCTACGTGCGCGATATCACGAGGGGGCTGAAGCTGGCGCTCGCCAACCGGGCCGAGACCATGAACGTCGTCTCCGAGATCACCAAGGTGCCGGTGTCGGTGCTCGACACCTATCTGCTCAAGCCGAACGACTTTGCGCGCGAGCCCGGAGCAGCGCCGAACTTCGCCGGCATCCAGGCGATGCTCGACGTCTATTACGACACTGGAATGATCCCGAAGAAGCTCGATGTGAGGGAGCTCAGGCACCCCAACATCGTGGCCCCGATCGAGTAAAGGACTTAATCCCTCCCCGAAGGGGAGAGTGGCCGACCCCCGACTTGATCGGGGGGAGGCCGGGTGGGGGATTCTGAAACGCGACAATCTCGCAGGCCTTCCCGCTTCACCCATCCTACTGCGTCTCGTCGAACTCCCACTGCAGATTTCCGCTGTGGGTGACCGCGCCGAGATGCGCGGAGCCGACTTCCCTCGCATATTTCTCCAGTACGCCGGCGAGCGGCGTCGGCCGCCGGCGCGGCTTCCATGCGGCGCGCCGGCGCTCGAATTCGGCGGCGTCGATCAAAAGGTCGATCCGGCGCGCGGTCGTGTCGATGCGCACCCGGTCCCCGTTCCGGATTAGCGCAATCGGTCCGCCTGCCATGGCCTCGGGCGATACGTAGCCGATGCAGAGACCGCGAGTCGCGCCGGAAAATCGCCCGTCGGTGACCAGCGCCACCTTCTCGCCCATGCCCTGCCCATGGATCAGCGCGGTCGGCCCCAGCATCTCGCGCATGCCGGGGCCCCCCTTGGGCCCTTCGTTGCGGATCACTATCACCTCGCCTTCCCGGTAGGCGCGGGTGCGGACCACCGCGGTACATTCTTCTTCGCTCTCGAACACGCGCGCCGGCCCTTCGTGCTGGAGGCACGCGAGGCCTGCAACCTTGATGAGGGCGCCGTCCGGCGCGAGGTTGCCCTTGAGCACGATGACGCCGCCGCTCGCCGCGATCGCCTGATCGGCTGCGCGGATGACGTTGCCGTCCGGGTCTGGCGCGCCGGCGCAGGCTTGCGCCAGCGTCGCTCCGGTAATGGTCGGCGTGTCGCCGTGCAGATGGCCATGGGCGATGAGCGTCTTCACGATGGTGCGCACGCCCCCGACCGCCTCGACATCCTGCGCGTAGTATTCGCCGCCCGGCTGCAGGTTGCCGATCAGCGGCGTGCGCTCGAATACCGTGGCCACGTCGTCGAGAGTGAAGCGGATGCCGGCTTCGTGCGCGAGCGCGGGGATGTGCAGCGCGGCGTTGGTCGAGCCGCCGGTGGCCGCGACAATGGCGCAGGCATTCTCCAGGCTCCCGCGCGTCACCAGGTCGCGCGGCAGCGGGCCGCCGCGCCGCAGGATCTCCATGATCAGCGCGCCGGCCTCCCTGGCGACGGCCGGGCGCGCGGCGTGGACCGCCGGCAGCATGGCCGAGCCCGGCGGCGCGAGACCGAGAACCTCGGACACCATCCCCATGGTGTTGGCGGTGAACTGCCCGGGGCAGGCCCCGATGGTCGGCATGCACGCGCGCTCGAGCGCATCGAGCTCGGCCCTCGACATCTGCCCGGCCATGACCGCACCGGCCGCCTCATAGGAGGTCAGCACCGAGACCGGCTTGCCGCGCCAGCTGCCGGTAAGGGCGCCGCCACCGAAGATGAAGACCGACGGCAGGTTGCAGCGGACCATGGCCATCATGATCCCCGGCAGGTTTTTGTCGCAGCCGCCGAAGCCGATTAGGCCGTCATAGGCATGCGCCCGCACGACCAGCTCGATGGAGTCGGCGATGACCTCGCGCGACACCAGCGAGCATTTCATGCCCGCATGGTTCATGCTGATGCCGTCGGAGACCGAGATGGTCGTAAACGCCCGCGGCGTCCCGCCGGCTGCACGCACGCCGGCGTGGGCGTGCGCCGCCTGCTCTGCGAGATTGCCGGTGCAGGGCGTGGTTTCGCCGGCGGTGCTTACGATCCCGATGAAGGGCCGTGCCATGGCCACGTCGTCGAGCCCCATGGCGCGCATGAACACGCGATGCGGGGCGCGATCGACGCCGTCCGTGGTGATCCGAGAGCGCAGCCTGGGTTTGTCCGTGCCGCTCAACTGACCGGTCCGCCAAGATCAGAACGCCCTTCGGTCAAGGGCGCCCGCCCGAAGGTTACGGTTTGCAGGCGCAAGGCCCTCCATGGATTACCTCGCAGGCAGCCGCGAGAAAAGTACGGCCTTTAACCTAGTCGCGGCACACGACCGCGCCGGAACAGGCGGAAGTGAGACGGCGTTCGCAGCGGAAACGTCCCACGCAAAGTTCCGTCATTTCGCTTCGGGCCGTAGCATCCAAACCCGGTCTGCCATTAGGCGTTTACCCTGCATGGCACGCGGTCAACAGGGAGGTGCTGCATGGCACAAACAAATCCTCCGAAGCTCGACGCCCGCGAGGAACATTTTCGAATTCCAAGCCCTCACGGAGAACTTTCGCTGTTCCTGCGCTATCTGCCGGCGTTACGCGACTCGGGATCGGCAAAAAAGTCGCGCTTTACGTCCATGGAGGAACTTTTCCGTTGGGACTGTCGATCGCCCACCGCTTCGACGGGATCTCCTGGCGCGATCAGCTGGCGGCATCCGGGTATCATTGCTGGGGGCTCGACTTCCACGGCTTCGGTCGCCTCTCGGATCCTTATCCCGAGATGTCCGAGCCGGCCGATATGCACCCTCCGCTCGGCCGCGCCCATGACGCAAGCCGTCAGCTCGAAACGGCCGTGCGTTTCATCTGCGCCCATCATCGCGTGCCGCGGATTTCGCTGATAGCGCATTCCTGGGGCAGCATCGTTTGCGGGCGGTTTGCTGGGGAGCGCCCCAGGCTGGTGGAGCGCATGGTGTTGTTCGGGCCGATCGCGTGGCGCGAGCGGCGCGCCGATCCGCAGCGTCTTGCGGCATGGCGACTCATTTCGCTCAAGGATCAGTGGGATCGTTTTGTTGCCGATGTTCCCCCGGGTGAGCCGCCGGTGCTGTCGAAGCCGCATTTCGATGAATGGGGCAAGGCCTATCTCGACGTCGATCCCGATAGCCGCACCCGTTCCCCGCCCGCGGTGAAGACGCCGAGCGGGGCCTTTCAGGACATATACGATGCCTGGGCAGGCGAACTTGCCTACGACCCGGCCTTGGTTCGCGCGCCGGTCTGGATCATCCGCGGCGAATCGGACGGCATGTGCACGCAGCATGATGCCCAATGGCTCTTCGATGCGCTGAAATCGTCGCCCGTCCGCCGCATCGTTACCATTGGCCGCGGCACCCACCTGATGCATCTGGAGGAAAGCCGCTACGCGCTCTATCGCGAAACCGAAGCCTTCCTCGCCGGTAATGA
>Ga0306923_10000278_pt1 | contig 38610 bp, 34 predicted proteins | sample sta12Can44000108_FD_203841 | JGI IMG/M metagenome (GOLD analysis project Ga0306923, IMG submission 203841) | Lab enrichment of tropical soil microbial communities from Luquillo Experimental Forest, Puerto Rico - statanox.12C.anox.44.000.108 (v2)... | ecosystem: Environmental > Terrestrial >... | reverse complement strand
CGTCGCGAGCGCCAGCGTCACGGCGATGCGGGACATCCTCCGCATCCGGCAAGCCTTACCTCGGACCGCTCGCGTCCGAGACAGCCCTCTTAGGTCGCTCGCTCACGCGCCGCCGCAGCGCGTTGCCGCCCGCTCGCTCCGCCCGTAAGAGAAGCCCGTTCGCACCCGGCGGGCCCGCGAGCCCGCCACGCGAGGCCCGCTCCGTGATCCAGATCCCCATCGCCGACGTCCTGCAGCCGCGCACCCCCCTCGCGGTCGCGCGCGACGTGGTGGCGCTCGCCAAGCCCCGCCTGGCTGCGCTCGTCCTGTGCACCACGGCGGGGGGCCTCTGGCTCGCGCCCGGGCACCGCGACGGGCTCTCCTCCTCCGTGCTGCTGGTCGGCACGTCGCTCGTCGTCGCGGCCGCCAACGCGCTCAACAACTTCCTCGAGCGCGACGTGGATGCGCTCATGCGGCGCACGCGCGATCGCCCGTTGCCGGCGGGGCGCCTCGACCCCTCGGTCGCGCTGGCCATGGGGCTCCTGCTCCCGTCCGTGGCGCTCCCGGCGCTGGCGCTCTTCACGAACGGCCTCACCGCCAGCCTCGCCTCGCTGGCGCTGTTCACGTACGTCGTCGTCTACACCCCGCTGAAACAGAAGAGCTCGCTGGCGCTCCTCGTCGGTGCGGTGCCGGGCGCCATCCCACCGCTCATGGGCTGGACCGCGGTGACGGGGCGCCTCGACGCGGGCGGGCTGGCGCTGTTCGCGCTGCTCTTCTGCTGGCAGCTGCCGCACTTCCTCGCCATCTCGATGTACCTCAAGGAGGACTACGCCCGCGGCGGGCTGCGGGTGTTCGCGCTCGTCCACGGCGATCGCGCCGCGCGCAGCTGGGCCGCGGCGACGAGCCTGGTCCTCATCCCGGTCTCGCTGACGCTCCTGCCGCTCGGGCTGGCGGGGCCGGTCTACGGCGTGGCAGCGGCGCTCCTCGGTGGCGCGCTCGCCGGCTACGGTCTCACCGGGCTGTGGCAGCGAGGCGCGGCCCATCGCTGGGCGCGCAACTTCTTCCTCCTCACGCTGGTGTACCTGACGCTCCTCTTCGCGTCGCTCCTCGTGAGCGGGCGGTGACCGCTCGGGTGACCGCCGCGCGACACATGCAGACCGCCCCCAGCGTCGCCGCGCCGCCGCGGCTGGCGGTGCGCGATCTCGCCTTCCGCTACGGCGAGCGCGAGGTGCTGCGGCGCGTCTCGTTCGAGGTCGCGCCCGGCGAGATCGTCGGCCTGCTCGGGCCGAACGGCGCCGGGAAGAGCACGCTCTTCTCCATCCTGACCGGGCTCCTCCGGCCCTCGGCGGGAGCGATGCTCCTCGATGGGATCGAAATACCGCCCGGCGCACGGGCGCTCCGGGCCCGCCTCGGGGTCGTGTTCCAGGCGCCGAGCCTCGACGCGAAGCTCACCGCGCTCGAGAACCTGACCCTCGGCGGGATGCTCTTCGGCCTCGGGCGGCGCGACGCGCGGGACCGCGCGGGGGAGCTCCTCGCCGCCGCCGGGCTCGCCGAGCGTGCCGGCGATCAGGCGGGGAGGCTCTCGGGTGGCATGCGGCGTCGCCTCGAGCTGGCGCGCGCCCTGGTACACCGCCCCGCCATCCTCCTCCTCGACGAGCCGACCAGCGGCCTCGATGCGGCCGCGTTCCGCCAGACCTGGCAGGCGGTCCACGCGCTCCGCGAGCGTGAGGGACTGACCGTGCTCCTCACCACCCACCGCCCGGACGAGGCCGAGGCGTGTGACCGGCTCGCGGTCCTGGCGCACGGCCGTGTCATCGCGACCGGCACGCCGGAGGCGCTGCGGGCGCGGGTCCCCGGCGACGTGGTGACCATCGAGGCCGACGGGCCCGTGGCGTTGGCGGCGGAGATCCGCGAGCGGCTCGGGCTCGACGCGCGGCCCGCAGCCCACGGCGTGCACGTCGAGCGCGAGCGCGGCCACGAGCTCGTGCCGCGCCTCGTGGAGGCGTTCCCCCCCGGACGGTTCCGCGCCGTCTCGCTGCGCCGCCCTACCCTCGCCGACGCCTTCCTCACCCTCACCGGAGAGGCGCTGGAGGAGGATGAGTCGTGACGTCACTCGGCTACGATCTCGCCACTGCGCGTGTCCTGTGGCGGCGCGACCTCGCCCGCTTCTTCCGGCAGCCGTCGCGGCTCGCGGGGGCGCTGGGTCAGCCGATCCTGTTCTGGCTCATCATCGGCTCGGGCATGGCGGGCACGTTCCGCATGCCCGGCGCGAGGGTCGGCTATCTCCAGTTCTTCTACCCGGGCGTCGTCCTCATGGTGGTCCTCTTCGCAGCCATCTTCACGACCGTCTCCGTCATCGAGGACCGGCACGCCGGCTTCCTGCAAGCGGTGCTGGCGGGCCCCGGCTCGCGGGCGGCGCTCGTCGCCGGGAAGGCGCTCGGCTCCGCCTCGGTGGCGCTGTCGCAGGCGGCGCTGTTCCTGCTGCTCGCCCCCGCCGCCGGGTTCGACGTGCTCTCGGTCAACTGGCCGCTCCTCGTCGCGGCCCTGGCGCTGTGCGCGGTGGCCCTCGCCGCGCTCGGGTTCGCGGTCGCGTGGGCGGTCGACAACGTCCAGGGCTACCACGCCATCCAGATGACGCTCCTCGTGCCGCTGTGGGTGGTGTCGGGGGCCATGTTCCCGATGAGCGGCGATCACCCCGGGTTCGCGGCGGTGATGCGAGCGAACCCGGTCGCCTACGCCGTCTCGGCGGCGCGGCGCGCCCTGGGCGGACCCGACGCACCCGGGGCGCTTCCCGGCTCCGCCGCGCGCGATCTCGCGGTCCTGCTCGTGTTCGCGGCGGCGACGCTCGCGCTGGCGATGATGGCCGCCCGGAGGCGCGCGTGACGAGCCTCGCCGCCGCGCTCCCGACGGTGAACGCCAGCTTGAACGCGGCGAGCGCGGCGCTGCTCCTCATGGGCTGGCGCGCCATCCGCGCCGGCCGGCGCGAGCTCCACCGCGCGCTCATGCTGGGCGCCTGCGCGAGCTCGGTCCTCTTCCTCGCCGGCTACTTCACCCGCATCGCCCTCACCGGGACCCACCGCTTCCCCGCCGGGGGTACGCTGCGCGTGACGTACCTGACCGTCCTCGCGAGCCACACCATCCTGGCGGCGTTGACGCTGCCGCTCGTGCTGCGTACGCTTCAGCTCTCGCTCGGCCAGCGCTTCCCGGAGCACCGGCGGGTGGCGCGGCTCACATTGCCGGTCTGGATGTACGTCTCGGTGACGGGAGTGGCGGTGTACATCATGCTCTACCACCTCGCCCCATGAGCTGGTTACCCCGAGCCACCGCGCCTGCGCTCGTGCTCGTGCTGCTCGGCTGCGGGCCGGCGCGGATCGACCTCGAGCCGGCGAGCGTGCAGCTCCACGCGCGCGGGCAGAGCGCGGTCGTGCACGCGACGCCGCGCGCGACGAGCGGCGAGCCCCGCCCGCGCGACACGTGCAAGTGGTCGTCGTCGGACGAGCGGGTGGCCTCGGTGACGGGCGCCCGCCACAACGAGGCAGAGGTGACCGCCAACGGCCACGGCCGGGCGGTGCTCCGCTGCGAGGTGAGCGGCGTCGTGGCCGAGGCGCCGGTGACGGTCACGCTCGTGGCCCGGCTCGCGGTGACCCCGACGCGCCTGGACCTGTCGCTGCGCGACGACGCCGCTCCCACGGCGCTCGCGGTGGAGGCCATCGACGCGGAGGGCCGGCCGGTCCGCGGACGCCCCGTGGTGACGCGTTGCCAGGACGAGGCGGTCTGTCGCGGCGACGCCCGCGGCCAGGTCTGGCCGGTCGGCGCGGGGACGACGCGGGTGACGATCGCCGTCGACGGCGTCGAGGCCGAGCTTCCGGTGCGCGTCTTGGAGGCGCGCAGCGCCGCGGCCCGGCCGCGCCGCCTCCGCGTGAGCCCGGTGGAACAGCTGACCGCGCCGGCCCGCTAGGTAGCCGCTAGGCGCGCACCGACGACCGGAGCCCGCTCGCCAGGTCGTTGAGCGAGCGCGCCTGCACCGCCACCGAGTGCGTGGAGGCGATGGCCGCCTCGGTCGCGGCGTAGATCTCGTTCATCGCCTTCAGCACCTCGTCGATGCCGTGGTCCTGCTGCTGCGCCACGGTCGCGATGGCCTTGGCGGCGCCCGACGACGCCTCGAGCGCACCCGCCAGCTTGCGGATCGCGGCGCCGGTCGTCGAGGCGACCTCCGCGCCGTGCTGGGCCCGGCGCGCGCCGACGTCGGCCGCCGCGACCGCGGTCACGACGGCCTTGTGCATCTCGACGAGGATGCTCTTCACCTGCCCCGCGGCGCGCTTCACGTCGTCGGCGTGGTAGCGCATCTGCTTCACGACGAGCCCCAGCGAGTCGCCCTCGGTCCCGAGCCGCTTCGCCTCGGCCTCCACCGCCTCCGCCATCTGCTGCGAGCGGTCGGCGATCCCGCCGACGACCGACGCGATCTCGAACACCTCGCGGGTGCGCTTGTCGAGCGCCTGGATGCGCTCCGACAGGCCGCGCACCTCCTCGGAGATCTTGGCCAGCTCCCCGGTGGCGCGCTCGACCGCCGAGAGGCCCTCGTCCGCGGCGTGCTTCGACTTGTGCGCCAGCCCCACCACCGTCTCCGCCGTGAGCGCCGCCTGGGTCGCCGTGTGTCCGAGCTGCCCCATGGTGGCGGTCGTCTGCCGGACGGAGGCGGCCGTCTGCACGGTCATGCTGCTGAAGGACGAGACCGCCGAGAGCAGCATCTGCGCCGACCCGAAGAGCTCGCCGGCGGTCGCCTCGAACCGCTCGCGCTTGGCGGCCTCGAGCGCGACGATGCGGTCGTGCTGCCGGCCGATGAGCGCCGCCATGGCGCACAGGATCACGGGCGCCAGGTCGATGACCCACACCAGCGGCATGCCCTGCGCCCGGACGAGCGCCGCGCCGAGCGGCTCGGAGCGGTAACGCGTCACCGCCTCGATGAGCGTGCCTCCCAGCGGGAAGAGCAGGCCGAGCATCGCTCCATACACGGCGTAGCGGCGGCGGAACATGGGCACCTCGACAGCGGCTCGAACCGAGACGGCCGCAGCGTGCCGCAGGCATGGGCGTGGCGCAAATCCCACGTCGCCGCTTCACCACCAGCGCGCAGTGGGACCGTGTGCGGGACGTTCCGACCCGCGTGCACCCTGCGTCAACTAGCCGCAGCTACAGGCCTGCGCCGATCCGCTGGGCCTCACCGGCGCGCGCGCCGCGCGGACACAGGCGCAGGTAGTCGGACAGCATCTGCTTCGCGAGCGAGGGATCGTACCGGCCGTGGCGGTCGGAGCGGCTCCGGCCGAGCCAGAAGAGCGCCGGGCAGCTCTGAGGGTCCACCTTGAGGGCGCTCGTGTAGGCCTTCTCCACCACGTCCGGCGGGTCGCCGCGCAGCTCCTCAGTCTCGCCGATCTCGAGCCACGCCGCGGCCGCGCCGCCCGCGGCGCCGTCGCTCGCGTCCTTCACCGCGCGATCGAGCTCCTCGAGCGCCTTCGCCCACTCCTTGCGGTCGCGCCACAGCCGCGCCAGCGCGATGCGTGCCTCCGGGTTCTTCGCCTCGATGGACAGGGATCGCTCGTACGCCGCGCGCGCCTTGTCGTTGTCGCCGGCGGCGCGCCAGGCGTCGCCGAGCATCTTCGCGAGGCGGGCGCCGCCGACGCGCGCGCTCGCCTGCTCCAGCGCCGCGACGGCCTCGGGCGCGCCGCCCGGCTTCTGCATCAAGGCGGCCGCGAGATCCGCGTGGAACCCGATCCGGGAAGGCTCGAGCTCGGCCGCCTTCCGGAACGACTGCGCCGCACCGGCGGCGTCGCCCGCCCGGAGCTTGCGCCGGCCGATGAGGTCGTGGATCTCGCCGTTCATCGGATCGAGCGCGATGGCCTGCTGCTCTTCCGCGTCGCCGTCGACCGTCTTGCCCTGCGCGTGCAGGGCCGAGCCCCGCAGCGCGTGCGCCACCGCGACCTGCCGCGGCGATGCCCCCGGGCCGAGCCCGAGCACCTTGTCGATGCGCTTCAGCGCCTCCTCGGGCTGTCCGGCGGCGAGCTGGAGCTGCGCCTTCCCGAGCAGCGACGGGACGTGATCCGGCGCGAGGCGCGACAGCGCCGTGTCGTAGAGCGCGCTCGCCTGGACCTCGTGGCCGGGACCGCGCCGCCGCCACTGCTCGGCGAGCAGCGCGGTGACACGCACGTCGCCCGGAGTGTTCTGGCGGGCCCAGGTCAGGTCGTCGCGGGCGGCGTCGAGATCGCCCGACTTCAGCTCCAGCGCGCCCAGCACCCCGTGGAGCAGCGCGCTGCCACCCTCCGGCCCCGCCATGGCGCGGCGCAGCTGCTCCAGCGCGCCGCGCAGGTCCCCCCCGTAACCGCGGAGGTAGGCCTCCGCGGCATAGGCGTGGGAGTGGGGCTGCCCGAGCCGGCCCACCGCGTCGAGGTGCTTGCGCGCCTCCTCGCGCAGGCCTTCGCTCTCGCCGTGCTCGCCCCAGCGCAGCGCGTCGACGTAGGCGAGATAGGCATGGCCGCCGATGGCGTCCGGGTCGCGCTCGAGGATGCGCTCGCACAGGCGCGCCGCCTCGCGGTACGAGGTGAACCCGTCCTTCTCGATGAGCTCCCGCGCCTGCCGGAGCAGCCGGTCGATCTCGACGGCGCGCGCGCGGCGCACCGCACCCAGGCCGAACCAGACCCCGAGCACGAGGAGCAGCACCACCCCGAGCCCGACCGTGGCCAGCAGGGGAGCTCGCGAGCGGCGCCGGCCAGCGCGCACCTCGCCGTGGCTCTCCAGCACCCAGTCCTGCGTGGCGTAACGCGCCGCCAGCTCATCTGCGTAAGCCGCGCCCCGGGCCGAGTCCGCCGGCGCCTCGCGCGCAGCCTCCACCGTCGCGGCTCCCTCGCTCGCGCCAGCCGTCCCGGAGGGAGGGTGCGGGACGCCCACTCCCTGAGTGACCGGCCGCAGGACCGGCGGTGGGGTCGTGACCGCGGCCTTCTTTACGGTCGCGGCCGTGCTCGCGGTCGCGGTCGCGCTCGCCGTCGCGACCGGCGGTGGCGCCGGCGGCGCGCTGAAGTCGAGCCCCCACTTCTTCATCGCGTCGAGCGTCTCGACGTCGTTCGGCGCGGCTTGCCACGCCTTGCGCAGCGCCGCCGTGCCCCGCTCCTTCTCACCGAGCTTGAGGTAGAGGAGACCTGCCGTCCGGTTGGCCTCGACGTCGGCGGGGCGGACGGCCAGGGCGCCCTCGATCTCCTCCAGCGCCTTCCGATCCTTCCCCTGCGCCGCGTAGATGCGCGCCAGGAGCAGCCGCGGCACGAGGTCGCTCGGGTGCGCCTTCACCCCCTTCTTGCAGACGACCATCGCCTCCATGAAGCGACCCATGGCGAGGTAGGCCTCGGTCAGGGGGCGATACGCCTCGGAAGACGGGTCGGCCGCGAAGGCGTGCTCGAGGGCGGCGAGCTCCGCCGGCGAGGGTGGCGTCGAGGGACCTGGCATGGAGAGGGTTTCGCATAGCAGGCCGCCGGGGGAGCGTCAAACGAGTTCCCCCTGTATTTCCAGGTGGTACAGGTAGCCGATGTCGCACCGATCGCGAAGGGCGCAGCACCCGGTCGCCCGGCGGCACCCCGCTCGACCTTCCGCGCTTGACACCACTTCCCCTGAGCCGTTATCTAGGCACCCCTCGCAGCGAGGGGTTGCCGTCTTCGGGGCTGTAGCTCAGCTGGGAGAGCGCTAGAATCGCACTCTAGAGGTCGTCGGTTCGATCCCGATCAGCTCCACCAATTCGAAGTACGTAGTTCCAGGGGGTTCCGAGAAATCGGAACCCCCTTTTCGTTTCATCCCGCAGACTTGGGGGCCGGGTGGGGGCCGGAGCGTGTGGCGCACGCTCCGCTGACGTCCAAGCGATCGAGCGCAAAGTAGAACAGCCCCGATAGCTCGGAGCCGTCGCTTTCCTCCCTACTCGTGGGGCGTATCAGCTGCGGGCGAGCCCGCGCAGGTGGACGGCCAGATAGAGGCCGCCCTGAATGAGCGAGGCCGCACGCTCCGGCATCGTGTCTTTGATGACTGTCCGTACGACGCGGTCCACCGATCGGCCCTGCGCACGGAGGAGATCGTCTGTCCGCGACTGACCTCGCACGTCTGGCTCGGTCCTCACCCTCACCACGCTCGCGCAGGCGTGCGCGTGGCCCTCGTCCTTCGACGGGTCCACGTAGCCCAGCTCCTGGCCGACCCACGGCGCTGCTCCGGATCGTCGCAGGCCTCTCGATGCTCGCCCTCTTGACCCTGGCCGCCGGCCCGGCGAAAGGGGCGGACACTCCCCTGGGCTCGCCCCGCACGAATCAGGGTTGTTCCTGCGGGCCCAGCGCCGCACCCGAGGAGAACGACGGCATCGTCTGGGTCGGGACAACGAACCCCGGCTTCCGCGAGATCGTCGGCATCCTCGCTCCCATCTTTTGGTACACCGCCGACGAGCCCGCCATCATCCTGGGGGACACCCCCATCCCGCATCCCTATCCGTGTGACCCCGAGAAGGCCAACGCGAAAGAAGGGATCGTCTACTACCAGGTCAACTGGCTCATCAGAAGAGAAGCGCGGGAAGCGCCGCTCTCGGAACCGGTCGAGGAGGATCCGCGATTCTTCGAAAAGGTCTCGGTCTTTGCGCTCCGCTATTACATCTATCACCGCTTCGATTACGGGCTGAACGGGCACGAGCACGACCTCGAGATGGCGGAGTTCCGGATCGCCCTCGAGCAAGACCCGAACGGCTGCAACCGGATCCGGCTCACCAACGTCATCGGGTATGCGCACGGGACGGATTGGTACAGCAACGAGCTCCTGCCTCCGTCCGACACCCGCTACCCGATCGCCCTCTTCGTCGAGGAGGGCAAGCACGCGCTCGGACCGGACCGAAACGCGGACGGGATCTACACCCCCGGCTACGACATCAGCGTCCGCATCAACGATGCGTGGGGGATCCGGGACATCCTGGGATCCGGATACCTCGTGGGCGGCGCGTACTCCGCCTCGATGTTCAAGCCACGCGTGGACGGGGGACGCGTCCTGCCGCCCGAGACCCATCCCGTGTGCACGCCGCGGCTCCTGCAGTCCATCGAGGAGTCGCCCGCCTTCCTGAACCGATACGAGCTGAGGCCGGGCTACAGGATGCCGATCTGTCGCGGGATCTCGAACGAGGGGCACCTCGAGAAGTGGACCCGCAAGAACGAGTTCGGTGTCACTCATCGACCGCAACAGTTCGACTCAGAGTACAGCGAGAGGCTGAGCAGAGAGCTCGTCGGCCCTCAGGGATTTCTCCCCAAGGTCGCCTTCCGCTACGACCGAGGACCGGGCTTCGCCCTCACCTTCGCCGGCTTCGATGCCACCGAGTTCTACGTGGTCCCCAAGTTCAACCTCAACCTGAGCAACTACAGCTTCGCGATCGACGCGCTCTTCACGCGCACGGCGACACAGTTCAGCAGTCCCTATTTCGCTCTGGGATACACGCACGAGAGGCCGAGCTCTTCGGACTCGTTCACCTCGGGCTTCGGCACCGAGGCCGGCTACAAGTTCAGGCTTCGCGTGGATTGGCCCTGGCGGATCCTGGGCGCCGGGTACGAATTCGCCGGGATCCGTCTGGGCGTGAGGAAGACCGGGTTCGACAATCTCGGCAACTTCAGGTTCATCGTCGAGGCGGGCGCCGGCCTGTGGTGACCGCCGGTCATGGCGCGCGCAACGTCTGAACGACGACGTGCTGTTCGTAAGCGCTGCGCTCGGCGGCCAGATCATCGGGCTTGAGCACGAGAACGGCATTCGCTGGCGAGCTCACTACTTCGGCGTGGATTTCTGGTAGTTCGACCCCACTTTTTAGAAGCCGTGGATCCCGTCTGAATCGCCGTGAGCCCATACGGGTACGCAATCGCACTCTAGAGGTCGTCGGTTCGATCCCGATCAGCTCCACCAATTCGAAGCACCAGTATCGAAGGGCGGTTCCGAGAAATCGGGACCGCCCTTCTGCTTGTGGTTCGGCTTCTCCGAGCCCATGCGTACGGGCCGCTAGGCAACGAGCTACAAGGGCCTGCGCGATCTGGTTGCACACCTTCCGCTCGCCCACCTGACGCTCGCAGCTCGCGGTGCCCGGCGTCCCCTCAGCGCGTGCGTCCGGGTGACTCCGATTTGGTTGCGACCGGGCCGTGGTCCCAGAGCATACACCGCGGGTCGCAGTACCCCTGCTCAGCTTCACCCGTGCTCGACCGAACGGCGTCCGGCATCCGCTACTGATTCGCAGGGGCGACTCTCGGAGGCTCGCATGATGCGTAAGACCTTGCAGTCGATGCTCGCCGTGGGTGCGTTTGCATCTCTCCTCGCGCCGTTCGGTGCCAGCGCAACGGATATGAGGTTTCGGGTCGTGGGCTACTACACCTCATTCGACGCAAAGCCCGCCGGTGACGTGGACGGGCACGTGAAGGCGACGTTCAAGCGGCACGGGCTCTGTTTCCTGCCGAAGGAGGTTGGCGTCTACGAGTCGTCGGGGGATTTCGAGGCGACGAACGGGAAAGGTTCGGGCAACGGGACGCTCACCTGCACGTTCGACGACGGAAGCTCGTTCACGGCGAAGAGCACATACAAGCTGGAGCCGTTGCCGAACAACCTCATCAGGCTCACCGGCGGGCACGGCGAATTCGTGGCCGGCACGGGGCGCTTCGAGGGCATCAAGGGTACCGCGTCCTTCACGGGAAGGACGTATGCGCAGACGAACGACGTGACAAAGGGTGACCTCCTCCTGGAAGGCGTCTCCCAGTACACCGTGAGCAAGAAGCCGTAGCTCGGAAGTCGGCATAGGGGCGGTGCCGACCGTCGGCCTTGTTCACGCCGACGGCGTGCGTTGCGGCGGCACGATGACGCCCAGCCGTCGGGTCCTGGGTCTACGCGTTAGCCGCCGATCAGCGTAGCGAGGTAGTACGCGACCAAGAACGAGGCGATCGCCAAGAGGAGGATGGTTTTCATGGACTCCTGGGCGAGCGACCTGTGCGCGAAGAGACGAGCCCGCTGACGCGGTTCAGCCGGCGAGCAAGATGGCGGCGTAGCATGCGATGCAGTACGCGACCGCGCACCCGACGACCACTACGAGTATGAGGCGCTTAGCCATGGTCCCCCCAGACCATGTTGGAAGTTCATCCCTTCAGCCGCCAAGCGCGTGGCCTCGGCAAGCCTGTCCATACGCACCGTGAAGATGAGGGTGGCAGTGAACCGTTGTGACACACCGTCACACCGGCATGACGACAATCAAGCGCGCACGTCGGCTCCGTACCATGGTCGCGGCACGTGGACCACGACGCTCCGGCACTGTCCGCGTAGACTTCCCGGCAGTGGCCAGCCTCACTTTCTCCTGCAGACGGCCGGCGTGCTCGGGCGCGGTCGCGGCGCCACCTTGTGCAGAGGAGATGCCCCGCGTGGCGGATCTGGGGCGGAAGATCCAGGAGGCGCTCGACGAGTCACGAGGCGGCGCGGGCGCGAGCGTGAAGGGCTCGCGCGATCGAAGCACCCGGATCGAAAGGCGCGAGATCGGACCGCCCTTCTGCCTGGTCGTGCACCAGCACGCGCTTCTCGTCAGCCCCGCGATGGGAGCTTGCCCCTCCTCCTCCTTCCCTTCAGGCCTTTCATGCGCCTTCGCCGCACCGCTCGTCGCACGGCACGCTCCGTCCCGGCGAGAGCACGGTCGGTCGCGGCTGCCAGAGACGCGTCCTGTTCGACGAACACGACGCTCGGCAGATCGCTCAGCACGACCTTGACCCGGCAGGCGTGATCGACGCCGCCACGGGGCCCAGTCACGTCCTCCACCCGGACGCTGACGCGCTCGATCGACTTGGCGAACTTCCCGAACTTCATGCCCAGCTTCCGCTTGATGTAAGTCCGATCGTCCCGGTCGAGCTCGACTCCGAACGCCCGGATGTGAGCGGGGAAGGACGGTGCTATCGCGCGGCCCTTGCGCGATCGTCCGCGACCGAGGGTCGCGGTGCTCGTGAGCTCTTCCGTTTGCATGGCACCCGCCGGGACTCGCTTATGAGTGCGGACGCCGCCGCGAGGGTGCAACATCACGCGGCCCGCCGCGCTGCCGAGCGCGGCACCGCCCGGACGGCTCGGAGTGACAGGCCGAGGCGCGCTCGGGTCCATCGTGCCATCATCTCGGCGGTCGAGGTCCTGATGCGCGTCGCGCACGCCGTCGTCCTGACACTCACCGCCGCCGCGGCCGCGCTCGCCCTGGCCGAGGCCTTGCCGCCGCCGACGTCCTGGCTCGAACGCGAGCACCCCGTCGTCTGGAACCGGCCGGGCGTCGCCGTCCCCGACGCACCGCCGCCACGCGGCGACGCGGCCAATTCCGAGCGGTGCCGGTCGGTGACGCGCGCGGCGACGCTGGCTGGCGACCGATCGGTCGTCGCGAAGGGCTGGACGCTCTTCGGCCCCGGCCAGGTGTTCGGCGAGACGGAGGTCCTGCTGGCGGCTTCCGGTGTGGACGGGATGTGCCGACCGCTCGGGTTCCAGGGCTTCGTCTGGGTGGACGGCAAGCTCGCGGGGACGATCTCGCCCGGCCTCATGGATTCGAGGACGGACGGCGCGGCCGGGCTCGTGCAGCTCCGCTCCACGGATCGGCTCGAGGTCGAGTTCGCGCGCTACACGCCGGCCGATCCGCTCTGCTGCCCGTCGCGGGTGACCTCCGTGAGCTATCGCGTGCAGCGCACGCCGAGCGGCCCCGTGCTCCTGGCGACCGAGGCCCGGACCTCGCCGGCAGCGCCGCGTCGTTGAAGTGCGCGCGGCCCGTCAGCCGGCGAGCCGCCCCGGCGCCACGTCCCGCGCCGACACTCCGGCGGCGGTGAGGTCGTCCGGCACGGCGTCGCCCAGCGCGATGGCCGCACCGAGGCGCGCCAGCGCGGGAGCGGTCTGGATGCCGAAGCCACCCTGGCCCGCGAACCAGAAGAAGCCCTCCGCGCCTGGATCGAAACCGGCCACGGGAGTGCGATCCGCGACGAACGACCTCAGCCCCGCCCACCTCCGTGGGATGTGGCGCACCTCCAGGTCGCAGGCGCGGGTCAACCGATCGACGGCGATCGCCACGTCGAGGTCATCGGCGTGCGCGTCGCACGGCGGCGATGGTGTCTCGTCGGCCGGCGAGGCGAGGATCTTCCCGCTCTCGGGCTTGAAGTAGAACTCCTCCTCCGCGTCGATCACGAGCGGCCAGCGTGCGAGCTCGACCCCGGCAGGAGGATCGAGCAGCACGATGGTCCGCCGCATGGGCACGAGGCCGATGCGCATGGCGCCCGCCAGCCGCCCCACCTCGTCGGCCCACGCGCCGGCCGCGTTCACGACGATCGGCGCCTCGAACGTTCCGCGCTCCGTGTCCACCCGCCACGCGCCGCCGGCGCGATCGAGCCCGCGCACGCGTGCGCTCGTGACGAGCTCGCCGCCCGCGGCCCGGAGGAGCCGCAGGAACCCGTGGTGGAGCGCGTGCACGTCGACGTCCATGGCGGTCTCGTCCCACAACGCTCCCACCACGTACTCGCGGCGCAGGATGGGAGCGCGCGCGATCGCCTCCGCCGGGGAGATGGCGCGCAAGGTCCCCGCGATCTCGCGCTCGAGCTGCGCGAGGTGCTCGAGCTGGTCGTCGCGACCGACGAACATCCAGCCTCGCGGGACGAGCAGCGGGTGCTCGGCGACCCCGCGCGGCGGGGCGGCCAGGAACGGTCGGCTGGCACGCGTCAGGGCGCGGACGACGGCGTTTCCGTACCCCTCGGCGAACACGGCAGCCGAGCGCCCGGTCGTGTGATAGCCGGCGTGCTCCTCCATCTCGAGCAGCACGACCTGCCGCCTGGACGCCAGCTCCGCCGCGAGCGACGCCCCCGCGATCCCGGCTCCGATGACGACGACGTCGGTTCGGCGTGGCGGAAACCGACTCTCTGCCATGGATGATGACGATACCGCTGCGCCGCGCGCTTTGCCCTCGCCTCGGGAGCCTGCTGCGCCTCAGGAAGGCCGCGTGACAGCGGCGGCAACGCTCGACGAGCAGCCAGCCGCCTGCTGGGCGTGATGCCCGTTTTGGTCCCTCGAGCCGGAATTTCGGGCCACGGTCGGCTCGTTCTGGCGACCGAATGGACAGCCGAGCAGGTAGACGTTCGACCTACACACGCGCACTCATGTGCGCCCTGTACGCAGGGACGTTGCCGGGCCTCGCGTGGGCGGTAGATTCGGTCGCGGAGGTCGAAGTGGGACGTAACCAGCCGGCCGAGCAGCCGTATCGGAGCTCGCCCCAGCAGCAGGCCTTCCTCGATCAGCTCCAGCGAGACACCTTCAAGTTCTTCTGGGAGACGACGCCAGCAGGGACCGGGCTCACGCCCGATCGCGCTCCGGGAGCGAATACCTCCAGTGTGGCGGCCGTCGGCTTCGCGCTGACGTCGTACCTCGTCGGTGTCGAGCGAGGGTACGTCACCCGGGCCGAGGCCGCAGCGCGCACCCTGAGGACCCTCGAGACGCTGTGGCGGGCGCCTCAGGGCCCCGCGGCAGAGGGCGTCGCCGGATACAACGGGCTCTTCTACCACTTCCTCGATGGCCACGACGGCGTTCGCTCCGACCAGTCGGAGCTGTCCACCGTCGACACCGCGCTGCTCATGGCCGGCGTCCTCTCCGCTCAAGCGTACTTCGACAAGGACGACGAGACGGAGCGGTCCATCCGACTCCTCGCCGACCAGCTCTATCGAAGGGTCGACTGGGCGTGGGCGTCCTCTCCCCGGCACAAGCCGTTGCTCAGCCTGGGATGGAGCCCGGAGCAAGGATTCATCGACTACGACTGGCGTGGCTACAACGAAGGGATGCTCCTGTACATCCTCGCCCTGGGCTCGCCAACGCACCCGATCGATCCCCAGGCCTGGGAGGAGTGGACGCGATCTTACCGCTGGGAGAGCGCCTACGGGCCACCTCACGTCACCTTCGGTCCGATGTTCGGGCACCAGTATTCGCACGTCTGGGTCGACTTTCGCGGGATCCAGGACGGCTACATGCGATCGAAGGGAAGCGACTACTTCACCAATTCAGTGCGGGCCACCCATGCCAATCGCGCCTACTGCATCGCCAATCCGGGAGGGTGGAAAGGCTACGGCGAGCTCGTGTGGGGCCTGACGGCGTCGGACGGTCCTCTCGGCGCCGACGATGCGCACGGGGCTGCGACGCCTTTCCACGCATACTGGGCGCGAGGGGCCGGCCCGAACGCTTCGGACGATGGGACCATCGCGCCCACGGCGGCGGGCGGCTCCGTGCCGTTCGCACCGGAGGTGGCCATCCCGACGCTGATGCACTTCCGCGACCGCTTCGGGGATCGGCTATACGGACAGTACGGGTTCAAGGATGCCTTCAACCTGTCCTATCCAGGCAAGTCCGGGGAGCCGACGGGCTGGTTCGCCGACCAGTACCTGGCCATCGACCAAGGGCCCATCCTGCTGATGATCGAGAACTACCGCACGGGGTTCGTGTGGGAGCTCCTCAAGAAGAGCGCCTACGTGAGCGCCGGGCTCAGGAAAGCGGGCTTCACCGGTGGTTGGCTGGCCCCGTCGGTGGCGAGGGATGCGCCCGCGCCCGTGCCCTCCGTCGAGCACGGCGGGCCGGCGGGTACGCGCGCCGCGCAGACTCTGCCTCCGTCGTAGCTGGATATGGAAGGGCGGTTCCGAGAAGCTCGGGACCGCCCTTCTGCCTGGTCGTCTCCTGAAAGAAGCCTGCCCGGAGCTCGCGCTGCTGTTGCGCGTGGCCCGAGGGGCGAGCCCTACGGTCTCGTCGTCACGTACTGCCCCTCGCAGAAGCTACAGCGCCCGGCCGCGGAGCCGCAGGCCTTGCCGGTCAGGACGGCCAGATCGGTGCACGAGTCGTAGAGCAGCTCGAGCGCGTACATCGTGTTGTGGACGCCGAAGCTCTTGTCCTCGACGTGGGTGAACTTGAAGTTCCACAGCCCCTTGAGGAAACGCACCGAGGCGTTGGTGTTGTCGTCCTTCGGCGCGGCGGCCTTGTTGATCCCCGTGGTCGAGCCGTTGTCGATGCAGCGCGGGTCGATGGTCAGGTCGTCGGGCAAGGTGGTCCAGGAGAACTTCCCTCCGGCCGCGACCGCAGCGTCGTTGAGGAGGCCGCTGCAGTCGGCCGACGGGTTGGCGAGCTTCGTCAGGAGCTCGTTCACCTTGAGGTGGTAGTTGGAGTCGGCATTGCCCGCGAACTTCTGGAAGTAGGCGTCGCCCGCCTGCAGGTAGCCGCTCGTCTGGGCGACGTTCGCGGCGACCACCTTGTTGCCCGTCGAGCCCGACACGCCCGAGACGGTGTGGCAACCGGAGGTACCCGTGGTGCCGGTGGTCGTCGCGCCGCAGCCCACCGCCAGCACCTTCTCCGAGCCGTGGACGATGCCCTTGTTCGTCATGGCGTGGCCGCCGACCGCCGCGCTCACCGACAGGCTGCCCGTCAGGTTGATGTCTTCGTAGTCAGACTGCATGTGGCACGTGATGCAGTTGGCGGTGTCGAGCGATGTGTGGGGCGAGTTGCCGTAGGTGCCGGCGAACGTGACCGAGCCCGCCGTACCGGTCGCCGTGCCGGTGTACTGGGCGCCTCCCATGCCGAGGTTCATGTCGGTCTGCGGGCCGTGGTGGGGGCCGTAGGGGGCGCTGACGCTGAACTTGCCGCTCCCCGTGACGTTGCCGAGGATCGAGGCGCTGGTGGTGGGGGAGGCGTTGAGGCGGATCTGGTGGCACTCCGCGCACAGGCTTGCCTTGCTCTTGCTCCAGACGGCGCCCGTCTGCGTGGTGATGGTGGTGCCCTCCGGGATGGTTTGGTCGAGGCTGACGTTGTCGGTGGTGCCGATGCCGTGCGGCGTGTGGCAGGTGAAGCAATGCACCGGCGAGGGGTTCAGGATCACGTCCGCCGTGAGCGGGGTGTTCGGCGTCGTGGAAGGGCTGCCGACCTGGGCGCTCGTGCTCCACGAGTACTGAATGGAATAGGACCCGTCGGGCGCGTCATACGCCTTCGACACGCGCTTCCGGAACCCCTCGTGCGTGTGGCACATCTGGCATCCGCCCGAGTTGGCGTAGAACGCGTTCGAGCCTTCCCTCTCGGTGCCCTGCAGCACGAAGGCCGGCCCCACCCACAGGCCGCCCGCCGACTGGCAGGCGTTCTGCGTGATGTAGGTGGCGCCGGGCGGCACGGTGGGGGTGCAGGTGGTCCCCGACAGCGCGCTCGCGCCGAAGACCTTCACGCAGGGGCTGTTGGGGCCCGAGGGGGCGGCGAATACGGGGCAGGCGCTCCCCGCGAGGGGATCGGTCACGGCGACGGCGATGGTTCCGCCGGCCGCGGTACACGCCGCCGGCGTCGTCTCCGCCGGCATCGTGCAGATGTTGCCCCCCGAGGCGCCGCTGTGCGTGCCGCCTGCGCCCGTGCAGGTGGCGGCCGTCGCCTGGACGAACGGCGGGCACCCGCCGGCGGCCGCCACCTGGACGTAGATCCGCGCGACCTGACCGCCCTGGTGGACCGAGAGGGCGTAGCCTGACTCCGCCCACAAGATCTTGAGGCCGAGCGGGCTGGTCTCCGAGTGACAGTTGAAGCAGAACGTGGTCCCGGTCTGGGCCGTACTCTGGGCCGAGCTGCACGCGGAGAGCACCAGCACCAGCACGACCAGACCACACGACAAGAACGACCGCGGCGATCTCATGAGCATCCTCTCCTATCGACTACTGGTCTGGCCCTCACTGAACGTGACAGATGCGGCACATGCCGTTGTTGGCGACATCCGTCGTCTTGTTGTGGCGCTTCGCCCAGCCGGGCGGGTGAGGATCGACGTTCCGGTGGCAGTTCACGCAGGTGGTTTGTGAGCCCTGGTCGTGGCAAGCGGCGCAGTTCCCGATGTTCTGCCGCGCGGCGGGGCCGTGCACGGCGCCGGCGTTCCAGCCAGCCGGGTGCGGGGTGCTCGTGGGCGTCAGCGGCGAAAGCGGCGAGATGCCCTGCTCGTTGTGACACGAGTTGCAGTACGCGCTGCCGTGGCAGCGGCGGCAGCTCGCCGGATCGGCGTTGAAGTCGACCCGGTGCCGCGACACGTAGTCCCCGCGGTGGATGAAGAGCGCCTCCACCTGCTCCGGCCACTGGATATCTGGCTTGAACGGGCGCGTGGTGGCGGCGTGGCACTCGGCGCAGGAGGTCTGCTCGTGGCAGGCCGCGCAGGTGGCCGCGTTCGTCCTGGCCATCGCGCCGTGGGTGCGCAGGAAGTCGCCCGCGTGCGTGAAGTCCGCGATCGGCTTCAGCGGGTAGCGCTTGAGGTCCACGTGGCACGGCTGGCACTTGGCCTGGGCGTACTCCTCTGAGTGGTTGTGGCAGGCCGTGCAGGTGCTCATCGGAGGGACCGGGGCCTTCGTCTGGCCGGGCTCCACGAGCGCCGTGTGGCACCTCGCGCAATCGCCCTTCACGTACGGCAGGTGATCGGCGTGCGAGAAGGTGATGGCCCGCTCGACCTCGCGCGGCGGCGGAGCGGCGGGGACCTTGTCATGGCACTGGAGGCAGTCCTTCGCCGCGTCCCCCGCCGGGAGCGTGAGGTGCACGGTCGGGCCCACCGCCTTGGCCTGGGCGATGCTGCCGTGGCAGGTGGCGCAGGAGATGCCCGCCTCCACGTGCGTCCCGTGCGGGAACGTGAACTTCGGTTGTTCCTTGGCGGCAGCCGGCCCGCCGAAAAGGGTCGCCAGCAGCGCGGCCCCGAGGAGGAGCGTGCGGGGAGTCATCAGCGCACCTCGCGCAGGTGGTAGGACTGGTTGTAGGCGAGCTTCACCATGAGGTCGAAGCGCGACTTGTAGTAGGGCGTGGCTTCGGCCGTGCCGCTCGCCTGGGCCGCCCAACCGCCGCCGATGAGGTAGCCGAGCGTTCCGATGGCGGCGAACGAGTTGTTGTGCCCGTTGACGTCCTGATTGAACTTGTACTCCTGCAGATCCAGCGTGCCGGTGAAGCGGTCCAGGCGCTGCGAGCCGAACCCGCGGACGTGGAAGTAGCTGTTGTCGTTGATGGCGGCCAGCCCCCCGGCCTCGACGCCCAGCGAGGTGTCGCGGGCAGGCTGCCAGGTCGCGCGACCGTTGAAGCGGTGGCCTTCTCCCGAGTCCACCTGCTTCTGGTAGTGATAGTCGAGCAGGAGCGTGAGTGTCCTGGTCAGGCCGTACTGGAAGCTTCCGCCCACCTCGTTGCGGCGCTCGAAAGAGAAGATCGCCATGATCGAGTCGCGCGGAAGGAAGAGGTCGGGCTCGACGTGGCGGTAGTCGGCGCTGACGAGGATCCTCGAGTTCACGATGTACTGGGCCCGCACCGTCGCCTCGGCCCACCGGCTCTCATAGAGGTCGTAGGCGGCGCTCCCCAGGAGGGTCAGCGCACGCCAGGGGGTGACCCGCGCATCGGCGCCGATCTGGCGCCGGCTCGGGTCGCCTCGGTCGAGGATCTCCACCCCCGAGAACCCGATCTCGCCCCACGCCGGCAGGGTCCAGTAGGCGCGGCCTCCGAACGCGAAGGTGCCGCGCTGCGGGTTGAAGGTCGCGTCCGTGCCCCGGGAATCGAAGCGCTGAGACACCGGTGAGCCGACATAGGCGGAGACCCCGAACCCGTACGGCAGCCGGACCAGCGCGTCCGCGCCGTCGAGCTGGAGAGAGCCCGTGACCCCTCCGGTCACGAGCTGGCGCCCGAGACGGAGCCTCAGGGTGCGCTGGAGGACCTCGCCCTGGATGTAGGCGAGGTCGAGGTCGCCGAAGACGTGGTGTTGGGGCGGCGTCAGGTCGTACCAGACCAGGTTGTCGCCGAGGCTGGCGCCCAACCACCCGGAGAAGACGAGCGTGAGGTGTTCGGCGACCGGGTTCTCCACCTCGCGCGCCGAGACCGAGAGGAGCTCGTAGAGCGGCGCGAGGGTGACCGAGCCCCCGGCGCGCGTCTGCTCTTTCACGATCAGCATGGTGGTCGAGCTCGCGTCCACCGTGTCGCCACGGCCCGGCCTCGGCGCGAGCATGGCCAGGGACGCCGCGAAGCCGATGACCAAGCGCCGTCTTCTGATGTTCGGGCTCATCGAGTCTCCACCTCATTGCAGCGAATGGGTGCCCTTGCAGAAAGACCGTCCGAGCGCGGGACGCTGCCCGCGCGCGACGGAGGAGACGGCGCTGGTCGCCGGCGAGACAGGACGCATTGCAGCCGATCCGAGCACGCACGATCCGTGTATTGACTGATAGTGTCCATGGCCCACTGCGCACGCGAGCGAAGATGGCCAGGGATGAGACTCGCGCTTCACGGAGCGAGGATGTTGCTACAAGCGCACTCGCCGCTTCCACGGCCTGCACGGGGCAAGAGACGAATGGGACGCCCGGGAGTGTGACCTCGATGAGGCGTCCAATCGAGCTGAGTCCAACTGATTAGCCCGGATGGTCAAACCTTTCGCCCGCCACACCCCGCTCGATGGTCGACCCTCGGCTGCCTGCCTGGTGATCCGGCTACGCCCAGCGCGTTCGCAGCGCGCGTCTGAGGCTCGATCCCGGTGAGATTCACCAATTCGAAGTACCAGCGAAGCACCAGCAAAAAAAGGGCGGCCCGAGGAGATTGGACCGCCCTCACACCTTCTCGGTCTCGCCGCATGAAGAGGCTGTTCGTCGGGCTCGCGCCCGAAGAACGGGCGCCGTCTTCGACCCTGGCGTCCGACTCTAGCGCGACAACTTCTGCGTGAGCTGCCCTCCGCTCTGACCGCTGGGCGCCGAGCTCGGCGCCGCCAGCTTGGGGTCGATCTCGCTCCGGGCCGACCCGGCCTCGCCAGCACCGGTGCGCGAGCGGTCGTCGCGTTCGGTCCTCGGGGGCAGCACCTCGAGCCTGTCGACGCTCACGTCACCTCCACTCCCCGAGTAACTGGCGCGCACCTGGTCACCCTCCTGCACGTCCTCGATCGACGCCTCGCTCCCGTTCTTCGTCACCTTGGTGTCTCCGTGGACGTGGAGCGCCTTCGTGGCGTTCTTGAGGTAGATCGTGTGCGTGGACGGCTCGACGAACCGCACCGGCCCGGTGATCTCGGTCGCCCTGTCGGTACCCTGGATCGTCCGCGAGCTCGGATCGCTCGGCGCCGTGTTGGTCGAGGTGATGGTGGGGTCACCTCCACCTTCCGCGCCGGCGGCCCTCGTCGGGGCGATCAGCCCGCCGAGGAGCGCGACGAAGATCCCTGCTTGCAGCGGGCTGCCGATGAGGTTGTTCATGGCCTGACCTCCCCTCGGGCCAGCGTAACGCTGCCTGCGTCGCGGGGGAGGCCGCCCGATCGAGGCTCCGAGGCTTCGGGCGGCCGAGCTGCATCGACGTGACCTTGCGTGTGGGCGTGGCATCGCCCCATCGCCCGCGCTGCCACCGGGCACGGCGCGCGGCCGTCCGGCAGCGCATTCACCGGCGCGAGGCTCTCTCGTTCAGCGGCAGGCGGCCTCGAGCGCCGCCTCAACGCCGGGGAGCTCGCGATCGGCGTCGTTCGGCCAGTGTGGCGCGAACCGGACGAGACCGTCCGGCGTCGAGACCGCCACCCCCGCGCACTGGAGCGCCTCGCGGATCTGCCGAGCCGTGCGCTCCGGCGGCGGCGCCGCGGAGAGGAACGCCGCGCGGCGTGCGCGATCGCGCGGCCGGCGGGTTGTGAAGCCGCGTGCCGCGAGCAGCGGCTCGAGCCGGTCGAGGTACCGGTTCACATGCGCGTGGATGGCACCGGGCCCGAGGTCGAGCAGGAGCCCGAGCGACGCGTCGAGCGCCGCCTGCGACAGCGCGCTCGCCGACCCGGCCTCGAAGAGGCTCGCCTCCCGCCGGATCGGGCGATCGTAGCGGAGCTGGCCCGGCTCGAGGAGGAACGCGATCGCCTCCTCGTGAGAGAGCCAGCCGGCCAGCGCGGGCCGCAGCGCCGCCACGCGGTCGGGGCGCACGTAGAGGAACCCTGCCCCCTCGGCGCCCATGAGCCACTTGTGAGCGCCGCAGGCCAGGTAGTCGACGCCGAGCGCGGCGGCGTCGAGCGGCACCGCCCCGAGCGCCTGGATGGCGTCCACGAACAGCTCGGCCCCGTGGCGCGCGCAGAGCGCCGCCATCTCGGCGAGCGGCATGGCGAGCCCGCTCGAGAACTGCACCGCGCTCACCGCCACCAGCCGCGCGCCGCCCCGGAGCTCGGCCTCGAGCGCCGCGAGACCCTCCGCGTCGCTCGACTCGAAGCGCGCCAGCGCGACGAAGCGTGGGACGAGGTCGAACAGCGCCGCGGCGCGCTGCCACGGGGTGACGTTGGCCGGGAACTCTCCGTCGAAGAGCACCAGCCGGTCGCCGCGCCGCCACGGGAATGAAAGCGCGACCGCCTGGATGCCGTGCGTCGCGCCACTGGTGAGCGCCACGTCGGCGGCTCCGACGCCGATGAGGCGCGCGATGCGCTCGCGCAGCCGCGACCGCATGTGGAGCGTCGCCACCACGCCTTCGCCGCCCCGGCTGGCGTAGAGCCGCAGCAGCTCGGTCACCGCCTGCTGCACCGGCCGCGACGGCGGCGAGATGCCGGCGTGGTTGAGGTACGCCCCCGGCGTCAGGTCGGGGAAGAGGGAGCGGTCTCCCAGCCGCGGCGCGGGCGCGGGCGCGACGTCGCTCATCGGTTCATCCTACAGCGGGTCGCGGATCCCGTTGACAGCGCACCGCGACCCGCGACAAGAGAAGATCCTTTGCCCGCCGCGAGCCCAGCTCTCACGCCCAAGGAGCGGATCCTCGTCGAGGAGGAGGAGGAGCTCCTCCGCCGCGTCCTGGCCGCCCTGCGCGCTCGGCGCCCCGCCCCGCGCCGCGGCGATCCCGACCTGCTGGGCCGGCTCTCGGAGCTGCGCGAGCAGGCCGTCGAGTCGACCGCCAAGGATCTCCCCACCGTCTTCCAGGAGATGGGGCTGGTCCGCGCCATGATCGAGCGGCCACGCCTCGACCCGCTGCCCGACCCGGGCGCACCCTACTTCGCCCACCTCCGCGTGCGCGAGCGCGACGCCGTCCGCGACTACTGCCTCGGGCGCGCCACCTTCGTCGACCTGGCAGCCGGCGTGCGCATCGTCGACTGGCGCTTCGCACCCGTGGCGCGGCTCTTCTACGCCTACCGCGAGGGCGACGCCTTCGAGGAGCGCTTCCCCGGCCGGCTCGCCGAGGGCGTCGTCGAGGCGCGCCGCGTGGTGGTCGTGCAAGGCGGACGGCTCACCCGCGTCTCCACCGCGGCGGTCACGCTCACTCGCGGCGAGGGCGGCCGGTGGAGCTCGTCCCGGGGCGACCGCGCCGCGTCGCTGGGGGGCGGCGCCGGGACCGCCGCGCGACCGGGCGTGCTCGGCGTGGGCGAGGGCGCCCGAGGCCGCGCCGCGCGCCCCGACGTGACGGCGCTCCTCGACCGCGAGCAGTTCGAGGCGCTCTCGGTCGAAGCCGACGACCCGCTGCTCGTCACCGGCAGCGCCGGGAGCGGCAAGACGACGGTGGCGCTGCACCGGCTCGCGCGCATCGCCTTCGAGGACCCGCGCCGCTACCCGGTGTCGAAGCTCCTCGTGGTGGTGCCGGAGCTAGGGCTGTCGCGGCTGTCGGCGCGGCTGCTCGAGCCGCTCGGCCTCTCGAAGGTGGCGGTGCGCACGCTCGACGGCTGGTCGCGGGGCGCCTTCCAGAGCGCGTTCGGCGTCCCGCCGCCCCGCCTCACCGAGGAGACCCCACCGCTCGTCTCCCGCCTCAAGCGTCACCCCGCCCTCTACGGGGCCCTGCGGCGGCGGCCGCGGGTCGCGGACCGGCGCGCGCCCGAGGGCTGGTCGAAGCTGCGCAGCGATCTCGCGGACCTCATGAGCGACCGCGCCTTCCTCGCGGGCGTGGTGGCCGCCTCGGGCGGCGATCTGCCCGTGACGGCCATCGAGGAGACGGCCCGCCACACGCGCCTCCAGCTCGCCTCGCCGCTCGCGGCCGCGCTGCGCGGCGTCGACGCCGAGCGGACGGTGGCGCTCGACGGCGAGCCCGTCGACGCACGCACTCCCGACGCGCTGGCGGGCACGCTCGACGCCGAGGACCTTCCGCTCCTGCTGTTCCTGCGCGCCTGGCGCTCGAGCGCCCGGGGCCGGGCGATGGCGCACCTCGTCGTGGACGAGGCGGAGGACGTCTCGCTCTTCGAGCTGTTCGTGCTGGGGCGGCAGCTCGGGGAGGCGCGGAGCCTCACCGTCGCCGGGGACGAGGGGCAGCAGACGGGGGCGGGCTTCGCGGGCTGGCCGGCCATGCTGTCCGCGCTCGGCGCCGAGCGCGCCGCCACGTGCCGCCTCGCGACGACCTACCGCTGCCCGGTCCCGGTCGCCGCCTTCGCGCGCGAGGTGCTCGGTCCGCTCGCGCCGGCCGAGGCGCTCCAGGCCGGCCGCCCCGGCGTGCCGGTGGGCCGCTTCGACTTCCCCAGCGACGCGCATGCGCACCTGTTCCTCGCCGAGGCGGTGCGCGATCTCATCGAGCGCGAGCCGCAGGCATCCGTCGCGGTGGTGGCGCGCGGGCCGGAGGTGGCCCGGAGCCTCCACCGGCTGCTGGCCGACATGCCGGAGGTGCGGCTCGTGCTGGACGGCGCGTTCTCGTTCCGTCCCGGCGTCGACCTCACGGACGTCGAGAGCGTGAAGGGGCTCGAGTTCGACTACGTCATCGTGCCGGACGCGTCGGCCGCCACCTACCCCGCGACCGACGAGGCGCGCCGGCGGCTCCATGTGGCGGTGACGCGCGCCTCCCACCAGCTCTGGGTGTCGGCGGTGGGCACCCCCTCCCCGCTCATCGCCTCGCTGCGGGCCGTCAGCAGCCGGTGAGGGGAGCCGCCGAGGGCGGTGTCGCGACGGTTCCCGGGCTATGCTTCAGCCGTGAGCGTCCGGACCATCGTCGTCGGCGACGTGCACGGTTGCCTGGCGGAGCTCGACGAGCTCCTCCGGCTCGTCGAGCTCCGCCCCGGGTTCGACCGGCTCGTGTTCGTCGGGGACCTGATCGACCGCGGTCCCGACTCGGTGGGCGTGGTGAGGCGAGCCCGCGAGCTCCGCGCGCGATCGGTGGCCGGCAACCACGAGGAGAAGCACCTGCGCTGGGCGCGCACGGGCGCGCCCAGCCAGGCCCGGCGCCCCCCGGGAGCGCGCCTCTCGCCGGCCGACCTGGCCTGGCTCGGTTCGCTCCCACCCTGGCTCCGGCTCGACGGCGGCTGGGCGGTGGTGCACGGCGGCCTCGCCCCCGCCCGCACCCTCGCCGCGCAGCGCAAGGACGAGGTCCTGCGGCTGCGGCTCGTCGACGACCGCGGGGACATGGTGGTGGCGACGCGCGCTCCGCCGCCGCCCGGCGCCGCACCGTGGGCCACCCGCTGGCGGGGCCCGGAGAGCGTCGTCTATGGCCACCACGTCCACGACCTCGACACTCCGCGCGTGGACGAGCCGGCGGCGGGAGTGCGCTGCGTCGGGCTCGACACGGGCTGCTGCTACGGCGGCCGTCTCAGCGCGCTAGTGCTGCCGGCCGAGGAGATCGTGAGCGTGGCGGCGCGTGAGCCGTACGCGACGCGCAGAGGGTGAGGAGGATCGCCGGAAGGGGCGGTCGCGCGTCCCGCTCGGCCACGGCGGCTAGGGCGCCGCTTCCGCATCCCGCGCCGCGATCGCCTCCGCCAGCGCGAGGCGCCGCCTGGCGGCGGCGACGTGCAGCGCCTCCACGACCCGGCCGTCGAGCACGGCCACGCCCTGGCCCCGCGCCTCGGCCTCGGCGTGGGCCGCCACCACCCGCCGAGCCTCCTCCACCTCCGCCGCGTCCGGGGCGAAGAGGCGGTTCGCCGCCGCGAGCTGGCCCGGGTGGACGAGCGTCTTGCCGTCGAACCCGAGGTCGCGTCCCTGCCGACAGGCCGACTCGAGCCCAGCCTCGTCGGCGAGGTCGAGCTGGACGCCGTCGAGCGCGCAGAGCCCCTCGGCGCGCGCAGCGAGGACGAGGAGCTGCAGGCTCGTGAGGACCTCGGCTCGCCCGGGCGTCGGGCGCGCGCCGAGCTCCTTCACGAGATCGGAGGTGCCCGCGACGAGGCAGGCCAGCCGCGGAGAGGCGGCGGCGATGGCGGCCGCCCCGAGCACGCCCCGCGGCGTCTCGATCATGCACCACAGGCGGAGCTCCGGCGGCGCGCCGGCGGCGACCAGCGCGCGCTCCGCGTCCCGCACCGCCTCCGCGCCCTCCACCTTCGGGAGCAGCACGGCGTCGGCGCCCGAGCGGGCGGCTGCCGCGAGGTCGGCCGCACCCCACGGCGTCCCCGCGCCGTTGACGCGCAGCACGACCTCGCGGTGCCCGAAGCCGCCCTCCGCGAGGGCCGCGACGGCCTGGCGGCGCGCCTCCTCCTTCGCCGCCGGCGCGACCGCGTCCTCGAGGTCGAGGAGCAGCACGTCCGCCGGCAGCGTCCGCGCCTTCTGCAGCGCCCTCGCGTTCGAGGCAGGGACATAGAGGGCGCTGCGGCGGGGTCGCAGGTTTCCGTTCACCTTGGCAGGGAATCACGTTCCGCCCTTCGCGGGAACCCGGTGATGGAGCAAGGAGCGGGGTCCGGTCCGACCCGTTCGGCGCGACGCTGACCCGCCTCCGGCGCAGGACCCCGCCGCGGCACAGCGTCGCCCGTGCCTCGAAGCAGCTGTGAAGCCGCGGTATTTCCGAACGCGGCGCCGGCAGCTCCGGCGCCCCGCGCGGGCGCGAACCTTGCGTGAGGCATCCGCGGCGTACCAGGCGGCGGCTCACGCCCACCGCCTCGCGCGCCGGAGCGCTCATGGCCCACCTCCGCACCTGCATCCGCGCCGCCGCATGCATCGCTTGCCTCGTCGCCTCGGGCGCGCGGGCCGACGAGCTCGCCGCGGCCTCCTCCGATGGAGCCCTCTCGGCCATCCCCGGCCCCGTCGCGCCGATGCCTCCGCCGTCGTCGGCCTTCGTGACCAGCCGGCGCAAGCACGTCCTGGGGCTTCAGCTCGACGCCGGCGCGCCCGACGGCGCCTCGGCGAGTGTGCTCTACCGGCCGGTCAGCTTCCTCCGCCTCGGCGGCGGTCTCCTCTACAACTACGCGGGGTACGGGGTACGCGGCGGCGTCACGGTGGCGCCGTACCTCCCGGTCGCTCCGTCGCTCTCGTTCGAGGTCGGCCACTACTTCAACGCCAACGCCGCGAGCCGCCTCAGCCAGTTCACGCCTGTCTCGGACGCGATGCGAATGCTGCTGCAGAACGTCGGCTACACCTTCGCAGAGGCTTCGCTCGGCCTCGAGTTCGGGCACCCGGACTGGTTCGTCTTCTTCGTCCGGGGTGGGCTCTCCCGCGCCTGGCTCTCGGTCAAGAACGCCAACGCCGCCGCGCAGCAACTCGCCACGGGCAATCTGCGCGTGAGCAACGCGGTCGACCCGAGCGTCTCGGTCAATTCACCCGACGTGAAGGTCGGGTTCGTCCTGTTCATCTACTAGGAGCGCCCGTGACCGCCGCCCGCGCCTCGCTCGCCCTCGTCTTCGCGCTCGCCGTCGCCGGCTGCAGTGGACCGCTCGTGGGAGCCGACATCGACGAGCCGCGCATCTGCTTCACGCTGCAGTCCGAGACCATCCCGGCCCCGCTGGGCTCCACGGCCCCCTTACAGGCGGCGACCTGGACGGGCGAGCTCGATCTCGGCTCCGCCATCCCGGGCCTCTCCAAGCCAGGGGCGGTGACGGGCGCCATCCACATGCTGTCGCTCACCGCGACCGCCGACCCCGCCAGCACCGACCTCAGCGGCATCGCCTCCGCGAGCGTGGCGGTGACCGACGCGTCGGGGCAGACGATCCCATTCATGCACTACACCCGCCCGCAGACGGTCACGAATCCGAGCGAGATCGACATGGTGCTCGACCAGGACCTCAACCTGCTCCAGGACCAGCAGGCCGGGATCCTCCACTACCGCATCACCTTCCAGGGCCAGCCGCCGCCGGCCGCCTGGACCGCGGAACATCCAGACCTGCGTCTCGGCCCACCTCACCGTCGACGCGCTCAAGGCGCTGCAGTGACGGGTGGCGTCCCCTCGGGCGGCCGCCAGTCCTTCAGCATCTCGCGCACCGCGCTCTTCAGGAACTTCCCGGTCGCGGTGCGCGGGATCTGCGGCACGAAGGCGAAGCCGTCGGGCAGCCAGAACCGCGCGAAGCGCGGCTCGAGGTAGGCGCGCAGCTCCTCGGGGCTCACGTGTGCCCCCTCCCGCAGCACCACGGCGGCCACGGGGCGCTCTCCCCAGCGCGGGTGAGGCACCGCCACCACCGCCGCCTCGCGCACGGCCGGGTGGCCCATGAGCGCGTTCTCGAGATCGACCGAGCTGATCCACTCGCCGCCGGACTTGATGAGGTCCTTGGAGCGGTCGGTGATGCGCACGTAGCCCTCGGCGTCGATCGTGACGATGTCCCCGGTGCGGAACCAACCGTCCATCGTGAACTTGTCGGCCTCGAGCGGATTCTCGTAGTAGCTCTTCGCGATCCAGGGGCCGCGCACGTGCAGCTCGCCCATGGCCTGGCCATCCCACGGGACGGGCCCGTTGTCGCCCATGGCGCGCACCTCGACCAGCGGGAGGGGCAGGCCCTGCGTGGCGCGGAGGCGCCGCTGCTCCGCCACCGGCAGCCGGCCGAGCCGTGGCTTCAGCCGGCAGACCGTCCCGATGGGCGTCATCTCGGTCATGCCCCAGGCGTGCACGACCTCGATGCCGTGCCGCTCCCGGTACGCGTCGATCATGCTCTGCGGCGCCGCCGCACCGCCCACCAGCAGACCGCGGAGGGCCGAGAGATCGCGCGCCTTCGGCGCCCGGTCGAGCTCCTCCAGCACCGCCAGCCACACCGTGGGGACGCCCGCGGCGATCGTCACGCGCTCGTCGGCCATGAGCTGGAGCAGGTTCTTCGCGTCGAGGTGCGGCCCGGGGAAGACCAGCTTCGCGCCCACCAGCGCGGCCGTGAACGGCGTCCCCCACGCGTTGACGTGGAACATCGGCACGACCGGCAGGAGCGCGTCGTTCATCCCGATGCCGACGACGTCCGGCAGCGCCGACGCGAGCGAGTGGAGGACGAGCGCGCGGTGCGAGTAGAGGACGCCCTTCGGTCGCCCGGTCGTCCCCGACGAGTAGCAGAGGCCCGCCGCCTGGTTCTCCTCGATCCTCGGATAGTCGAACGTCGTGAGCTCGTCCGCGATGAGCTGCTCGTAGTCGAGCATCCCGGCGGGCGGCGGCTGGGCGTGCCCGAACACCACCACGTGCCGCGGCCGGATCTCGGCCCGGAAGCGCTCCAGGACGGGCAGCAGCACGTCGTCCACGAACAGCACCTGATCATCGGCGTGGTTGACGATGAACGCGAGGTCGGATGGATGCAGGCGCGGGTTCACGGTGTGGAGGACGCCCCCCATGGCCGGGATCGCGAAGTAGGCCTCGAGGTGCCGCGCGTGGTTCCAGGCGAGCGTGGCGACCCGGTCCCCCGGCTTCACTCCGAGCCGACGCAGCGCATTGGCGAGCTTGTGGATGCGGCGGTACAGGTCGGCCCAGGTCGTGCGGTGGACGCTCTCGTCGGGGAGGCGCCACACGACCTCCTGTTCGCGGTGCATCTGGCCGGCGCGCTCCAGCACGTGAGTGAGCGTGAGCGGGAAGTCCATCATCAGTCCGTCCATGGGAATCCTCCGGCGCAAAGGGCGTGTGCGATCTCACTACCACACCACGGTCGCGCCCCCTCTCCCCGCCCTGTCCCCCGGTGGGGGAGAGGGTCGATCGCTCGTCGGCTTCTCCTCCCTCGCCCCGCGAAGAGGGAGAGAGGCGGGGAGAGGGGCAGCGTGCCATGATGGCCTCATGTCGCTCATCGTGGTCGACGTCGAGGCCGACGGCCCGGTCCCGCCCATCTACTCGATGGTCTCGTTCGGCGCGGTGGTGGTCGAGCCCTCGCTCCAGCTGGCTTTCAAGGGCGAGGTCCGGCCCATCTCGGATCGGTTCGAGCCGGCGGCGCTGGCGATCTCCGGGGTGAGCCGGGAGGCGCACCTGCGGTTCGACGAGCCCGGTCCGGTCATGGAGCGGTTCGCCGCCTGGATCGAGGAGGTGTCGAAGGGGCGCCCTGTCTTCTGCTCGGACAACCTCGCCTTCGACTGGCAGTTCATCAACTACTACTTCCACGCCTACCTCGGCCGGAACCCATTCGGCTGGAGCGGCCGCCGCATCGGCGACCTTTACTGCGGCATGATGAAGGACGGCTACGCGACCTGGAAGCACCTCCGCCGCAGCGCCCACGACCACGACCCGGTGAACGACGCGCGCGCCAACGCCGGGGTGCTCCTGCAGCTCATCGAGATGGGCCTGAAGCTGCCGGCGCGGTGAGCAGATCGCGCAGGGCTCACGGCGGCGGGGGACAAGCCCCCGCCCTACCGCGTGGATGATCCCCGCTTACCGCGTGGGTGACTGCGCCGCCGCCAGGATCGCCTCGCGGGACGGGGCGCGGAGCGGGATCTGGCGCGGGTCGACGCGCGCCTCGGCCGCGCCGCAGACCGGGCAAGCAGGATCGCGCGCGGGCGTGAGCCACACGGCCTGATACGCCCCCTGCCCCGGTACCTCGGAGAACAGCTGCGGGTAGAACCAGTAGTCCTTCACCGTGGAGAGCGTGAGGTACGAGGTGCCCGCGGCGACCGCCTCCTCGCCGAAGGTCGCCAGCGCGGCCCTCCCATCCGCTGGCGAGAGCAGGGACAACGCCAGCTTCACCGCCGCGCTCGCGACGTGCTGGACGTCCGCCGCGAGCGCCACCTCGCCCTGAAGCCGACCGGTCCCATAGTCCACCTCGCGCGTGACGGCCCCGGCGGTGCGCTCCGCCTCGTGGCGCGTGCGCGTGGCGCATAGATAGCAGGCGGTCCGCTCCGGGACCGAGAGAATCACCTCGCCCCCGCGCGCCCCGGCGTACAACCCGATGAAGAGCGCCGGCCGGCCGCGGGCGTAGCCGAAGCGGTTGAGGGCGCGCTGGGCGGCGGGGTCGTCCGTCGCGGCCACCACGAGGTCCGCGCTCGCGACCATCCCTTCGAGCTCCTCCGGCGACAGGGCCTCGATCGCCACCGGGTGCTCCTCGCACCGGAGCGCGGGCGCGACGCGGTAGAGGCGCCGCGCGAGGGCCTCGACCTTGGGCGCCCCCACGTCGGCCGCCTCGTAGCAGGTGCGCGCCAGGTTCTCCGGCTCGACCGCCTCGGGATCCAGCAGCGCCAGCGCCCCCACGCCGGCCCGCACCAGCTGCTCGGCGACGTACGAGCCAACCGAGCCGCAGCCCGCGACGAGGACGCGCCGCTCGCGCAGGCCAGGGGGCACGAGCCCCTCGCCGCGCGCGAGCAGCCTCGCGGCGAGCGCCCCGCCGCGCGCGTCGGGGTCGCCGCCCGCGTAGCGCACCGTGAACCCCGCGCGGCGCGCGCGCGCCTCGTCCGTCGTGAGCGCGGGGCCGCCCGCGGGGCCGAACGCGCGCCGGAACGGGCCGGGAGGCGCGAGGTGGACCCGCACCGCCTGCGCCAGCCGCTCGCGCTCGGGCACCGCGAGCGACCAGGAGAGGTCGAGCTGCTCCGTCGTCCCGCCAGCGGCGGTGGCGAGGAGCAGGGGCGGCAGCGCGGGGTAATGGTCGGGCGCCACGACGAGGAGCTCCAGCCCCAGGAGCGCCAGCCGGCCCGCCACGACGAGCTCTTCGCCGAGGACGGTGAGGGACAGCTCCGGCGCGGCGCCCCCCATCTCCCGAGACAGCCGCTCCAGGTCGCCGAGGAGCGGCAGCGCGCGCACGGGGACCGGCGCGACGCGCGCGGGTCCGTCGCCGGCGCGCCACCCCGCGTGGAAGCTCACCTTGCTCCCGCCGAGCGGCAGCTCGTGCCGGGCGCCGGCGGCCGGGGCGCCCTCGCTCACGATGGGGGCGAGGTAGCTCGCGAGGTGCCCGTTGCGGCGCAGCCCCTCGGCCAGCTCCAGCGCATCCTGCGCCGAGGGCGCGTCGAAGCCGCGCGGGTGCGAGTGGGCGAGCCCCTTCAGCTCGAGCCCCTCGGCGCGCTCCACCTCCTTCACGCGCGCCGCCAGCGCCCGCGACGGCGCCCAGCTGCGGGCCGTCGACGCGCCTTCGGGATCGGGCAGGTACGACGTGACGAGCGGCCGGCCGGGCGGCCCGAGCAGCGCGCCGCCGCGCTCCGGCGGGTGCGCGGCGAGGTCGCCCTCGAGAGCGCGCAGCACCCAGTCGCCGACAGCGACCGCGATCACGGCGCCGCGAAGACGGCCTGGTGCACCTCGGAGAGCTGGCGCGCGCCTTCCGAGTCCACGTCGTCGCCCAGGAGCACGCGGCCGCTCGGATCGACGAACACCTGCCGCCGCCGCTCGCGCGGCTGCTCGTCGCCCCCGCGCCGGTTGTCGAGCATCACCGAGCGCAGCCGTTCGAGATCGAGCTGGGACATGGGAGCTGCCTCCTAGAAGGGGAATTCACCCTCGCGCCGGTAGATGCTGTAGCCGTTCGCCCAGACGACGCTCCGCGCGTAAGCCATCTCGAGGGTGGGCGCACCCCCGCCCGCCTCCTCGCCGAGGCAGATGCGACCGCCCGGGAACAGGTGGCAGGCGTGCGGGCGCTCCGGCTCCGTCGACGGCTCGAGGACCTTCACCTGGTAGGCGCTGCCGTCGAACCAGAGGAAGAGGCGAAACTCGTCGCCCAGCCGCGAGCGGACGGGGTAGACCCAGCCCCGCACGCCGTCGGCCTTCACGCGCTGCGTCCCGGCGGGGAGCTGCGCATCCACGACCGCCTGATCGCGGAGCGCGCGCGCGAAGCCGGACGCGACGACCTCCATCAGACATGCATGCGGCGCTCCGGCGCGGGGGCGCAGTGCCCGTCAGGGGTGGCTTGCGGGAGGGCGAGCTCGCCGACGTGGTAGAAGAGGCCATGATCGAGCGCATCGGCGTCTCGCTCGAGCAGGAATTGCTCGAACGCTTCGACGAGGTGATCGCGGAGAAGGGCTACCAGAACCGCTCGGAGGCGATCCGCGATCTCATCCGAGACGCGCTCGTCCAGCGCCAGTGGTCGCGCTCCGAGGGCGAGGAAGAGAAGGTCGCGGTGGTGACGCTCGTCTACGACCACGACGCCTCGAGCCTGGCGCAGAAGCTCGCGCACATCCAGCACGAGAATCACCGCGCCGTGGTCTCGGCCCTCCACGTCCACATGGACGAGCACAACTGCCTCGAGGTGCTCGTCCTGCGCGGCGGCACACGCGAGGTCCTCCGGATGGGCGAGGGGCTCGTGGCGACCAAGGGCGTCAAGTACGGCAAGCTCGTGCCCGCCACCACGGGGCAAGACCTGCGCTGAGCGGGTCGCGGTTCGCTGGCGCGGGAATCAGGCTCGCTCGTCGAGTCTGCGTCACGAAGAGCTCCTGGACGCCTTGCGCCCCAGGGCTCGCGCAGGGAGCGGCCGGTTCCTTGCCTGACCCCGGGTCTCGTTCGATAATGCCGACCCATCAGGTCTGATCGAATCGAGCAGCTCCGAGGGCCTGGATCCTCCGAGGGGAGCATGGCCGAGTCGCGCCACCGTGTGCTCATCATCGACGACGAGGAGCTGCTGATCCGCTCCTTCGCGCGAATCCTCGGTCGGGACCACGAGATCACGGCCCTCTCCTCGGCCGCGGAGGCGCTGCGCCGGGCGTCTTGCGGCGAGACGTGGGACGTCATCCTCTGCGACTTGCAGATGCCGGTCATCGACGGCGTCGAGTTCTTCGAGCGGCTCCACCGTACCCGTCCCGACCTGGCGGGGCGGGTGGCGTTCGTGACCGGGGGTGCGTTCACCCCGCGCGCGCAGTCGTTCCTCGAGCGTAACACTCGCCCGACCGCTCAGAAGCCAGTCGAGCCGGATGGCCTGCGCGCCCTCGTCCGGCAGATCGCCGTCGGCTGCGCTGCCGCCGCCGGATGTGCCTTCGCGAGGAGCTGACTCCCGGAGACGCCGTCTTTCGCCTGGGTCGAGGCGCACCTCGCGATCTTGACCCATTCTCGCGACCCTCCCCCAGCCAGCCGCAGGTCCGAGCCGCCCTCACTTGGCCGAGGCACTTGACCCCCGGTGGTGATGGGAGGACTTTCCGCGCCATGGGCAGGGGGAGAAATTCCCGAGGCGTGGACGGAGCATGTCCATGAATCCGCGGCCGGGGGGCGACGCGGAGAGAGGGCCCGGGGCGCCTGGGTTGACCCTCGCCGACCAGCTGCGCCGGCTGGCGCCGCGGGACCACGCCGCGCTCGTCTTCGACTCCGACGACGAGGCCGCCGGGGCGGTCGCGGCCTTCCTGCGGATCGGGCTCGAGCGCGGCGAGCGCTGCGTCCACCTCGCGGAAGCGGATACCGCCACCCGCATCCTCGCTCACCTCCGCGCCGCCGGCGTCGATGCCGGCGAGGCGCTCGCGTCAGGGCGGCTCGCGCTCGTCTCCGATCGCGACGATTACCTGCGCCCCGGCGCACTGCGGCCCGCCGAGGCGGAACCGCTCCTGGCACAGAAAGCGGAGCGAGCGGTGCGGGAGGGCGGCCGGGCGCTGCGCGTCAGCGCGTCCGCGCGCTGGTTGCTCGACGCGGGCCCCACCGTGGAGCAGCTGCTGGAATACGAGCAGATGCTGCAGCGCCTGTCCCGCGACCACCCCTTCGTGGCGCTGTGGCGCTACGACCGCCGCGACTTCACCCCCGCCGTCCTGCGGGCGCTACTCCGCGCGCACCCGGTGATCGTCTACCGCGGGGAGGTGCACCGCAACCACCTCTTCGCCCCTCCCCTCGCGGCAGGAGGCGATCCGAGCGAGGACCTCGCCCAGTTCCTAGAGACGCTCGCCGAGCGCGACCGGTCCGAGTCGTCGTTCACCGAGAGCGGCGAGCGGCTCCGGCTGGCGCTGGAGGGGGGCGCGCACGCGCTCTGGGACTGGGATCTCCCCGGCCAGTGCATCGCCGTGAACATGCGCTGGGCCGAGCTCCCCGGGCTCCCCCCGTCGGTCTGGTCCGTGTCCGTGACGGAGTGGGAGCAGCCCATTCACCCGGACGACCTGGCGGCGACGTGGGCGGCCATCCGCGACCACCTCGAGGGCCGCACGGCCTGGCTCGAGATCGCGTATCGCGTGAAGCAGCGCGGGGACGGCTGGCGCTGGCTGCGTATGCGCGGGAAGGTGGCCGGGCGCGACGCCGCCGGCACGCCCGTCCGCCTCGCCGGAACGATCACCGACGTCACCGAGGTTCGCATCGCGGCCGACCACGCGCTCGCCAGCGAGCGCTTCGCCGCCGTGGGGACGCTCGCCGCCGGCGTCGCGCACGAGATCAACAACCCGCTCGCCTGGATCACGACGAACCTCGGGTACGTGCAGGACCTGCTCGCGTCGCCCGCGAAGGGGAGCGCAGCCGACGCCGACTCCACGCGGCAGGTGCTCGAGGTCCTGGACGAGACGCGGCAGGGGGTGGCGCGCATCCGTGACACCGTCGACGCGCTGAGGGCGCTCGGCCGTCCCGTCGGCGCGGGCGCGCCCGTCCCGTGCGACGTCCGCGAAGAGATCCTGGCGGCGGTCGCGGTCGCGCGCCACGAGGTGGTGCACCGGGCGCGCCTCACGGTGGGCGTTCCCGAGGCGCTCCCGGCCGTCCTCTCTCACCCCGGCGCGCTGCGCAAGGTGTTCCTGCACCTCGTGCTGAACGCCGCGCAGGCGATCCCCGAAGGCCCGGTCTCGGAGCACGAGGTGAAGGTGACCGCGGCGGCGTCGGCGGGCTTCGTGACCGTCGAGGTGTCGGACACCGGCGTCGGGATGAGCCCGCACGTCAGCGCGCAGATGTTCGACCCGTTCTTCACGACCAAGGGACCCGGCCAGGGCATGGGGCTGGGGCTGTCGTTCGCGCGCGCGCAGGTGGAGGCGGCCCGCGGGCGGATCGAGGTCGCGAGCGAGCCGGGACGCGGCACGACGGTGAGGGTGATCCTGCCGGAGACCTCGCGGGAAGCGGGGACGGCGCTCCCCGGCGCCGCTCCGGCGTCAGGACGCCGCCGCGTGCTCGTCGTCGACGACGAGGACATCCTGGTGCGCGCCTACGGCCGGATCCTCGAGCGCGACCACGACGTCACCGCCCTCACGTCGGCGCCCGAGGCGCTGCGGCGCCTCGAGGCGGGAGAGTCCTGGGACGCCATCCTCTTCGACCTGCAGATGCCGGACGTCGACGGGGTGGAGCTTTTCGAGAAAATCGAGCTGTCGCGACCGGAGCTCGTCTCTCGCGTCGCGTTCATCACCGGTGGCGCGTTCACGCCGCGGGCGCTCTCTTTTCTGCAGCGGAACACGCGCCCCACCCTCGCCAAGCCCATCGACGCCGGCGCGCTCCGCGATCTGGTCGCGCAGCTGGCGCGCTGAGCCTTCCCCGGCGATCCGCCCGAGCCGCGCCAGCTCGCGCTGAGCGCTCGCCAGCTCTCGCGACAGCTCGCTCACCTCGGCGAGGAGGCACGGCGCGAGCACCTGCGCGACGGACGCGTCGCCCTGCGCGAGCCGCTGTTGCCATTCCTGAACCAGCTCGGGCGTGGCGCGCGGCATGGGGAGGACCTGCGCCGGGCTCGGGTTCTTCGGAGACCGCGAGCGCGAGCGCGACCGCGCCTTGCGCTTTCGACCTCGCTTCGCCACCGGCGAGGCGACCCTCGGTCCGGATGGATCGCGCCCCGAGGTCGAGCTCGAGGTCGGGGTGGCGGTCGCCCTTCGGCGGCGCCCCGCGTGTGCAGCGGCAACGGGAGGCGTCGCCGGCGCGGTCGGCGTCGATGTCGAGGTCGTCGCGGTCGTCGCCGACGCGCTCCTCGCCATCTCGGGCCGGGCCGGCGCCGGTGCCTGCGCGATGGGGATCGCCGGCGCGCTCGTGGAGAGCCGCCCTACGGCGCCACACGCGCAGCGCAGCAGGAGGCCGGCCAGATCGCCGTCGTGGATGCCGTCGCAGAGGACGCGCTCGCAGGCGGCGCAGACGTACGTGAGCGAGCCGCCTCCGACGAACAGCGGCCCGCCGACCGGACGCGGCGCAGCTGGGAGGGCATCGGGACACGGCCCGTCGACCGGCTGGAGCCGCCGGACACGTCGCGAGGTACTGGGCAGCGGGCTTCGTGGCACGGCCCACTCCGGCGCGACGGCGCGCCCGAGCGCGGCGTCACCCCAACAGACGGGGTCCGGCCAATGTGGGACTGCCACCCTGTCATCGTACCTTGCCGCAGCGATATCACCAACCCTGCAGTGGGACGGGTGCGCACCGGTCCGGCGGCCGTCCGCGGTGCGGCACCGGTGTCACCCCCGATCCAGGCGCGCCGCTGGAGCGTTCGGTCCATCGCGCGTAGCTTCTCGCCATGGACACGCTCGTGCCGGGTACGACCTGGGCAGACCGGGTGAAGCCCCGCGCCCAACCGAGCGTCCAGGATCTGCTGCGCTTCGGTCTCTGGATGGGCGTGGTCGGTTTTGGCGGCGGGCTCTCCGTGGTGGCGACCGTGCGCGACGGCGCGGTGCACCGGCGCGGCTGGGTCACGGAGCGGGAGTTCGACAACACGGCCACGGTCGCCCAGATGCTGCCGGGGGGCGCCGCCGCCAACGCGCTGGCGCTGCTCGGCCTGCGCTTCTTCGGCGCGGGTGGCGCCCTGGCCGCATACGCCGCGTTCATCCTGCCCGGGTTCGTCGCGACCGTGACGTTGGCCGTGCTCTACGGAAGCGTGAGCGGCTCGGCGCCCCTCGCGGCGCTGTTCTCCGGGTTCAGCGCGGCGGTGGTCGGAATCGTCGGCGCGATCACGCTGCAGATGGTCAACTCCAGCGTGGGGCGCTTCTGGCAGATGGGCATCGCCGCCATGGCGCTCGCCATGAGTCTCGCGGGCGGGGCGTCCTCGGGCGAGATCGCCTTGGTCGGGATCGGGGCGGGGCTCGTGCTCGATCTCGGCACGAAGCGCGCGCGCCTGGCGCGCTCGCGCCGCGGCGGCGGCCGCGGGCGCGAGGTCGCGCTGCCCGACGAGGGCGAGCCGTTCCCGCCGCCGGATCGCGGCACCCTGCAGGCGGTCGTCGCGCCTGCGCTCGCGGCCGCGCTGCTCTCGGCCTTGGCGGGCGGAACGCTCCTGTCTCTCGCGCTGCTCTTCCTGCGCACCGGCCTCGGAGCCTACGGCGGCGGTTTCGCCATCGTGCCGCACCTCAAGGCGACCCTGGTCGGGTCCGGCGCGCTCACCGAGCGGGAGTTCGCCGATGCGGTCGCGATCGGCAAGATCACGCCCGGCCCGGTCCTGCTCGTCGCCACCTTCATCGGGTACGTGAAGAGCGGGATCGCGGGGGCGATCGTCTCGACCGCGGCCATCTTCGCCGCGCCGCTCGTCCTCACCGTCGCGCTCGGCCGCTGGCTCGCGCGCTACCGCTCGCGGCGCATGGTGCGCGCCGCGCTGCGCGGGCTCACCCCTGCCGTGGTGGGGACGATCGCCGCAGCGGCCATCACGCTGGCGAGCGGTCTGAGCGGACCGCGCGAGATCGCCATCGCCGCGGCGGTGGGGCTCACCCTCACGCGTTTCCGGGTGAACCCGACGCTCATGCTGGCGCTGGGTGGCGTCGCGAACCTGCTCGCGAGCGGCGTGCTGCGCGGCGTGGTGCGCTGATCGCCCCACCAGGGCCCGCGAACCGGATCCTG
>Ga0306923_10000274_pt1 | contig 38807 bp, 41 predicted proteins | sample sta12Can44000108_FD_203841 | JGI IMG/M metagenome (GOLD analysis project Ga0306923, IMG submission 203841) | Lab enrichment of tropical soil microbial communities from Luquillo Experimental Forest, Puerto Rico - statanox.12C.anox.44.000.108 (v2)... | ecosystem: Environmental > Terrestrial >... | reverse complement strand
CGGCCGAGGAGTGCCCAGGACAGCAATCGCTCCAACCACCAGCAGCCAGAATGGAAGTACGCCCAAGCCCGGAATAGCCTCCAGAGCCAGTCCCGGCAATAGCAACCACTGCCGGCCCAGCACCACGCAGCAGCAACGGCGGTACTCGCGAAGATGGACAATGGATTTGGAACGGAACGGCGAATTGCGCGCAATTCAAGCGTCTTGGCAAGCCACACGGTCCAGGTCACGAGCGAGGCCAAAGCCAGCCCGATAATTACGGCCTTCACGACCAGATCCGAATTTTTGAACATACCCCAAGGCGAAAGGTCCTCGGGCAATTCGGCGCTGCTGATCACGTGCTCGCCCGGCAATGGCGCGGCGATGCCGATGTGGTGTTCGTGCATGCCAAATCGGCCGAAGAAAAATTCCTTGCCGAGGGAGAGGGCGTGAAGCGCTTTCCGGTGATGTACAATGACTTCGTGCTAATCGGTCCGAAAGAGGATCCTGCTGGCATCAAGGGCATGAAGGATGTTGCCAAGGCCTTTCGGATCATCAAGGAAAAGCAAGCATGTTTTGTCTCGCGAGGCGACCAGTCCGGGACGCATATCGCCGAGCTAAATCTCTGGAAGGCTGCCAACACCGATATCGAGAAGGACAATGGGCCTTGGTACAAGTCGATTGGTCAGGGCATGGGAGCCGCACTCAGCTTTGCCAACGCCAGTAACTGTTACGTGTTATCGGACCGTGGGACGTGGATTCATTTCAAGAACAAAGGTGACTTGCAGATCCTGGTTGAGGGTGACAAGCGCTTGTTCAATCAGTACGGCGTTATGCTGGTGAACCCGGCCAAGCACCCGGACGTTAAAAAGGACCTCGGCCGACAATTTATCGACTGGCTCGTTTCACCAGATGGTCAGCAAACAATCGCCAATTACAAGATCGACGGTGAGCAATTATTCTATCCCAACGCTAATGATCCGAACGCATAGTGCACGCAGCGGCGATGACCTGGTTGGTAGAGGATGTCCAGAAAATTAGCGCGCTCAATCAGCTCAAAGGCAAGATCCTCGAGGCGAAAAGGGTGCCACCACCGCCCATGTTCGAATCGATGTCGGCGGACAAATTATCACTGCCTCAATCACCAATGAGTCGGCGGACGAGCTCAAGCTCGAAAAGGCAAAACGGCTTATGCCATCATCAAGGCGACCAGTGTGATGGTGGGCGTGGACTAGTCGATTTGATTGTCGGCCGTCGGACATTGCGCTCGCAGGCGGAGAGGAATTAACCATCCGCTAATTGCGTTAAATCAAATTCTTTTAATATGAATTGGCATTCCATAGCGGTTTTGATCCGCAAGACCTTCCTTCCGGGACTGGAATGTCCAAACCTCCATTAATCTCGATCGTGGATGATGACGCGCTGGCCCGCGACGGTTTACGCGAGCTTGTCGAATCCATGGGATACAAGACTAGTACTTTCGAATCGGCCGAGCATTTCCTCCAGTCTAGTATGCTCGCGGAGACGGCATGCCTGATCACTGACCTGCAAATGCCAGGGTTAAACGGCCTTGAATTGCAGGAAGCATTGCGGTCGCAGGGATATCACACCCCGGTCATTCTGATTACTGCTTATCCGAACGAGAGACATCGGACCCGTGCGCTCGATAACGGCGCGGTCGGCTTTCTGAGCAAGCCGTTCGACGAAGCATCGCTGATCAAATGTCTGACCGCCGCGATCACAACCTCAGCGCAAGCGGTGAAGCGATTCATCACGCTAGGTTCCACAACCTCGATGCGAGATTCCGGCTTGCTTAGTCATATCCTACCGCTGTTCAAAAGCGGCGAGCGGTATGGACGTTCACGTCGCCGCGGTGGGAACGGGTCAGGCATTGGCTATGGGTGCGCGTGGAGACGCTGACGCGCTGCTGGTGCATGATCGGGGAGGCGAGGACAAATTCGTTGCCGACGACTTTGGCATTGATCGCCGTGACGTCGTGTACAACGATTTCGTCATTGTTGGACCGCGCAGCGATCCGGCGCGTATCCGCGGATTGACGAATGTGCGGCAGGCGTTGTCACAAATTGCCGGGACCGCAGCACCCTTCGCAAGCCGTGGTGACGACAGCGGCACTAATCGCAGGGAGCTTCGGCTGTGGAAAGCGGTGGGCATCACGCTGAACCCGCACAGCGGTTGGTACCACGAACTGGGCCCGGGTATGGGCGCGACGCTGAACAGTGCCGCTGCGATGAACGCCTATACGCTGACCGATCGCGGTACCTGGCTCAACTTCAAGAATGGGCAAGGTCTGGAAATCCTTACCGAAGTCGACCCAGATCTGTTCAATCTCTATAGCAGCATTCTGATCAATCCAGCGAAGTGGCCCAATGTGAAATTCGGCGACGCGAAGATTTGGCATGAGTGGCTCACGACTAAGCCGGGGCTGGATGCTATCGAGTCTTACCGAATCAACGGTGAGGAAACGTTTGCAGCGGTCTGACTCACGGTGTCCCCTAACTAAAATTCGCGCAGTTTTGGTCAGACCCGAATGCTTGAATGTCTGCTTTTCGCACAAAGCGAACATCCTCACACGCTCAACCAATGTTCGCTTTTTGGGGGAATAGCGGACATCGGCTAAAGTTACGCTTACGGCCACCATCACCGCCATTACGGTTATCATCATCACCACGCGCCGTATCGTTACTAAAAAACTTTGAGACCTCGCCGTTTTCCGCCGCCTTTGTCGGTCGAGTGAGGCGCGAGGCGGAGGAGGATTGAGGAGCGCTGACGTGCTGTCGTGCAACATGACAACTTGCCGACCGACTCATCGAGTTATCAACAGATCGCAGCTTGAGCGCGATCACCGCCGGTGAGCCCTAATCCCAGCGGTTCGCGTTCAGGGCGCTGTACCCGCACGACGCAGAAGCGCTGACCGGTAGGTGCTTGCATCACGACCCAGCGCTCCAGAAGATTCACCACCGTCGCGCCGAGCTTTTCGAGCCGTCGCACCTCGGCGGGAATATCGTCGGTCTCAATGTCGATGTGCGTGCGGCTCTCTTGCTCGACTTGTTGGATTTCGATGATCACCTCGTCCGAACGAGTTTCCAGCATGCGGTAATTGTCGCGGCTCATCGGATGGCCAAGATCTACCGGACGGCCGAGGGCGGCGGCCCAGAAGCGGGCGGCCTCGTCCAAGTCTGCGGTCTTGCAGTCGATGAGCACGGCGCATAGGCGGGAATGGTGCATGATATTTTCCTCCGCTAAGGGCCCACGGGCGAATCGCGCGGGAAGTTCTGCCGTTCGCCAGCGAGTTCACGACACCTCGCTCAGCGGGCAATTTAGAGAAACAATTTCGCTCCCCGACGCGTGACCGGTAAATGTACAAAAGCGTACGTGCACCCGCTGCGCTCAGTAATGTCTGCTTTTGGGGGTAAAGCGGACATGTCAAGTAAGCGGGTCGCCAAAGTCGCGTAACGGAAACTTATGGAATATCCGGTGGCTCCTGGATCACTCCGCCTTGATGTTGGCCGCTCGGATCACCTTGCCCCACCTTTCGGTTTCATCAGCGATAAGATTGCCGAATTGGGTAGGCGTTGTCGGGCTTGGAAGGCCACCGAGGTCCGCGAGTCGCTGCTTGGTCTTTGGATCGGCAAGTCCGGCATTGATCTCGCGATTGAGCTTGTCGACGAGTTCGGTCGGGGTGTTCTTCGGCGCGCCGATGCCAAACCATACCGTCGCCTCATAGCCAGGTACGAATTCACCCAGTGTGGGGACGTCCGGCAAGATCTTCTGACGCATCGCAGTGGTCACCGCCAGCGCGCGCAGTTTTCCGGCTCTTATGAAATCGATCGACGACGGTATCGGACTGATGGTTACCTGTACCTGTCCGCCGAGCAGATCAGGAAAGAAGCTGGCGCGGTAATGCACCACGACCAGATCGACACCCGCCATCATCTTGAACAGTTCGCCGAAGACGTGGACCGAACTGCCTACACCTGGTGATGCATAGTTGATCTTGCCGGGATTAGCCTTGGCATAAGCGATAAACTCTGGGACCGTCTTGGCCGGGAATGACGGAGTCACGGACATCACGGCTGCAACGCGAAGGATGCTCGCGACGGGTTTGATGTCACGGATGAAGTTGAAGTTGAGCGTGTCGTAAAGGCTTACATTGATTGCGTTTGTTTGAGTGACCCAGAGAAGCGTGTAGCCATCAGGCGTTGCATGTACGACTGTGTCGGTCGCGATGTTGGTGCCCGCACCCGGCCGATTCTCGATGTTGAATTGCTGGCCGAGGCGCTCCGACAGCCATTGGCCAATTAGCCTCGCAGTTAGGTCTGAAGAAGAACCGGCGGGAAAGCCGACGATGATGCGCACCGGCCGTGCTGGGTAATCGAGCGCCGATGCGACGCGAGGCATAGCCGGGAGCGCTGCAGCGCCTGCTGCCAGATGCAGAAATCGGCGACGGGGAAGTTTCACGGGTGATGCTCCACGAACTTGAGCACCCTTGCCCACCAACAATAATATCCAACAGCGGCCTGAATGTCTGCTTTTGCACAAAGCGGCACTCTCGACGTGCTCAACCAATGTCCGCTTCTGGGGGTAAAGCGGACATGACACGGACGTGCTCCAATGTCTGCTTTTGATCCAAAGCGGACATGTGCAACTAGGCGTACACTGCGTCGTTGGTCCATTGATAGCTATTCGCGCGGGCCGCTGCCGGGCCAATATGAGGAACCGCCGCCGTTGTAATATTCGTAAAACCGCGCCGTCGTTGATTTGTTGGTGGCCGAACACGGATCACTAATCCAACCGCTGGATTTGCTCCAAATAGCCGGCTGAACGATCGGCGGCTCGCGGCGAGCCGCAATCCGACCAACAAGATGCAGTGCGCCGCAAGCTGAATTGGCATAATCGTCGCGCCCATTTTTTGGATGGTCGACCGAATCTCTGCCCGAGCGATGTGTCTGCCGTTCGAGCAGCCGCAGTTCGCGCAACAACTTCGGATGATCTGGCAGCCGCACCTGACCACGCGTGAACAGCGGCACGCATTCCAAATAAATGTCGCTCTTGGTCAGCGGGCTTTTGCGATAGCCAACACCAGCCTCGCGCCAGGTGCCGGCGACCCACTCGCGCGCATAGGCGTCGCCGACAACCTCGCGAATGCGATATTCTTTGCACAGCGCCGCGTATTGCCGCGTCACTTCATGCGGATCGAATTTACCGACGGTGCCGCGCACCAGATCGGTGATGCAGAGATCATTTTTCTTGTGAGCAATGCCGAGAGTGTACGCGTCTTGGCCAACACCGCCCGATGCGTCAACATGAGCCCGGTACACGATGCCCGGCTGTGGTGGTTAGCCCACCAGGGCTCCGCACCGTAAAAGCGCCGTAAAAAAGAAGCCGCCCCAGTTAGGCTGGGACGGCTTTCTTCATTCCTGCCTTGCGGTGCGTCTGGCGCGCCGCTGGCTTAAGGTTGGTGACACACTTCGCAGGAGCCGGCGTTTTCGCCGTAAGCTCCTGATAGAACTTCCGCAGGGCTTGACGCGAGGCGACCCAGATTTGGCCGTCCTTGCCGGCCGGAAGCCGCCCATTCTCGAGCCGCCAATAGACCTGCCGCACGGGCTGCCCGATCTCCTTGGCGATGGCTTCAACTCCCCAAAGCAGATCGTCGGCAACTTTCGGTTCCATATATTCCTTCCCTTCGGGCGAGATGATTAAGTCATCTTACATCCGTTGACGGCCCATCCGCAAGGTGAAACGGTCATCTTTACCCACTTGCGTGAGATGACTGAGTCCGTTACATTCGCAACGGCTACCAAGTATTTTCGGGAATTACAGGCCATGCCGATAACGGTCAGCGAACTAGCGGAGCAGACTGGGCATGGCGCCTCGAAGGCTTCGAACAAAAGCTTTATCGAGCGACTGCATTATTGGACGCGTGAACGCCTGCTTTTACCAATTGGGAAACGATATCCCGGTACCGGCCGACGTCGGCTCTATCCCGACACCGCGCGTCAAGAAGCTCTGATTTTGAATGCAATGATGGAAGCCGGCGTTCCAATCGAGGCGCAGCGGACAGTCATGAAGAAGCTGCACGAGATGCTGCGGCAGACGCCGGATCTCTGGCCGCGGCTAAAAGAGCAACAACTTGATCGTCTTTTGGTAATCGAAACGCACCAAGGGAAATCCACGCCGTATTTTGTTGGAGGCTACACGATCGACCCTCGCATTGAGCGTGTGATCGTCTTCAGTCTCATAGAGACGTTTTCAGCTTTGAAGGACAAGACATCCGGCACGTCGACGAGCTTTATAGAAGCGGCGGCGGCGCTGGCGGCACAAAGCAAGGTCAAGGCGACAGGAGGGGCCAATGGCTAGTATCAGAAAGCGTACTTGGACGGCGCGCGGCGTTGAGCGAACGGGATGGCTCGTTGACTACCGCGATCAAGCTGGCAAACGCCACGTCCGGACATTCGCCACAAAAAAGGAAGCCGAAGCGTGGCGCGTCGTTGCACTACATGAGGTGCAACAGGGCACGCACACGCCGGCATCTACCAGCATCACACTCGCCGAAGTCTTCGAGCGCTGGATCGAGCATTGCGAGGCCGAAAGCCTAGAGCATTCGACCATCAAGCAGCGCCGCCAGCATCTTAATTTGCATGTCCGGCCGTTCATCGGCGCCAAGCGGCTGTCAGAGCTCACGATGCCTATGATCCATCAATTTGACGCACAGCTGAGAAAGGCCAGCCGATCGCTGGCGATGCGGCGCAAGGTTCTCACTAACATCAAGACCGCGCTGACGTTCGCACAGGCACAGGGATTGGTTGCGCAGAACGTTGCCCGCGGGATCAAGCTCAAGAGCGAAGACCGACGTGGCGCCGGCCGGTTGAAGGAAGGCGAGGACTTCCCGACCAAGACGGAGATCCGCCAGCTCATTGACCAGGCGCCGGCGCGTTGGCGGCCGTTTATCGTCGCGGCGATATTCACCGGTCTGCGCGCGTCGGAGCTGCGCGGCCTGTGCTGGGGCGATGTCGATCTCGAAGCTGGGCAAATCCACGTCCGGCAGCGCGCCGACGCCTGGCGCCATATCGGACCGCCCAAGAGCGCCGCCGGCACGCGCGATGTTCCGCTTGCGCCGATGGCGGTCAATGCCCTGCGCCAGTGGCGCCTCAGCTGCCCGAAGGGCGAGCTCGATCTGGTGTTTCCCAATGGCGCCGGTCGCGTCGAGAGCCATACGAATATCCTGAAGCGTTTCTGGTTCCCACTGCAGCAGGCCTGCGGCATCACCAACAGTGACGGTAAGGCGCGTTATCCATTTCACAGCCTTCGCCACACCGCGGCGTCACTGTTCATTGCCCATTTGGGATGGACGCCCAAGCGCGTGCAGGCTGTGCTTGGTCATAGCTCGATCAAAATGACATTCGACACCTACGGTCACCTATTCGCTGATCCTGCGGGCGACCGGGAGGCGATGAAGAAATTGGACGCGGCGATCAGCGCCGCCTAGGCACCTAGCTAGAGAAGGTCGTGACGAACATTGCCCATGTCTATTTCTCTTTGAGCGCCTCACGTTCTTCGCGCTCATAAACTTCGATGGCAATAAACAGCGCCCTCTCACCTGATAAGTCGCGCCGCCGCTTCATGACCTTGGGCAGGTAAATCGTCTTCAAGCACGCCGCGCATAAATTAAATGGTGATTGCCGCAGCCGCTGCCGTACCTTCGGTGGCAGGTTTACGCTTCTCCTCGAAGAAGACCACCCACAATTCTTGCAGCAGACGCTCCAGCCATGAAGGTTCGCGCTCATCGCGCAGCAGCCGCTCCAAGGCGGTGCGAGCCATGTCCGCCCACTCAGGACCAGCAAGCTCGGCGATGCTCAACAGCAGCTTTGCATCGTTCTTCGGGCGCGTGGTGAGACCAGTCGGAAAGACTGGCGCCGCGGTCTTCAGTTGCTTGACGTGGTCGTTTCTCCAACGCGCCAGCTTGCGCTTCAGAGTCTTGAACCGCTCCATCAGTTCTTCGTTGAACGGGTCAACCTCAACGGGCTCCTCGCCAGGCATCGCGCGCTGCAGTTTGATCACGAGACAGCGGCTCAGCAGCGCAGGCGGTATCTTGCCAAGGAGCGAAACCATCTTCGGACAGAAGACGTCATACTCAACCGGCACCCACTCGCCGCCGATTTTCGCGTTCCGCCTGACTTTGACTCCGCGGGTGTAGCCAACGAGAAAGAGGTCGGTCACATCCTTATTGCGCTTGAACAGCTCATCGGCGTTGTCGATCAAGACCGTCGGATGCTCTCTGTCAATCAGGTGAAAGAACGTCGACTCCGTCAGTTTGCCACCCATCGGCGCGGGCTTCGGCAGCAACCGCGAGCTGATGTCGATAACCAGCGTGGTCTTGCCGCAATAGATGTCAGGCGCGGTCGCCACCAGATAAACTGACCAGTGCGCCGCATCGTGTACCCAGGTCATCATGAACCAGAGGGCGATGACTAGAACTTCATGCGGCTTGGCGACGATGTGCGTGTTGATGCAGGTGATCAGCTCTTCCAGCACTACCGTAGCGCTGACCGGCTCAGGCCACGGCTCGACGTCCCAGTCGGAGCTACTCTTTGTTTCAGCTTCGATTTCAGCGCCGCGATAATCGGCGAACTCGGCCTTCAGCGTATCGACATCTTCCTCCAGCTCCTTGGCCAACGCTTCCAGCTTGGCATCATGCTGATCAGCCGGAAGCTTAATGATGTCGGCAAAGGCTTTTGACCTCGTCTTCGTCCTCTTGGCGGCGGCATCCTCGGCGCGCGCCTTCTCGCGAAACTCCTGGACGTCGGTCTTGCGCTGCCGTTCGGCGCGCTGTTCCTCCAAGCGGTCCTGCTTCAGTTTCTCCGCTGCCTTGGCTTCGCGGTCCTTGATCTGAGCGATGATGAGTTCGGCAAACTGCTCCGGCTCGATACCGAACTGCGCGGCCTTATCCTTGTACCAAAGCCGCCATTCTCCCGGTGAGAGGTAAGCCTGCCGCGCCGCCTCAACCATGATGCGGCGCCGCCCTTCTTCGGGGGAAATGGGAAGACTGACAACATTCCCGTCAGGATCACCCATGGCGACACACCGTACCAAATGTAAGGATGATTAAGTCATCTTACATCCATTTGCGGCCCTTCCGCAACGTGAATTAGTCATCTTTACCCCAAAGCTTGTCCAGGCGTGGCGGGCACGCCGGGCGATGCGTCGCGACGGTTCTAGGATGTGGCCCCGCTGTGCCAAGGCCTAGGCGGCTCGCACAGGAGGCCTTGGGCGCGTTATTTCAGAACGCCGGCTAGGACGCGATACTCGCCAGCGCCGCTCTCCATGTCGCATTCATGTTGCACGGAATTGCCGGGTGCCGTTGCAAATCGTTGAAACGCAATGAGAACAGATTGCAACATATGCAACATAAACACGGGCGGGAAAGAGGGCTAAGTCTTTGAAATCATGGCGGGAGCGACGGGACTCGAACCCGCGACCTTCGGCGTGACAGGCCGACGCTCTAACCAACTGAGCTACGCCCCCGCGGGCGCGGTCGGCAATTAAGGCCGGGCTTGCACTAAGTCAAGGATTTCGGGCAGAAATAGCCTATTACGCAGCGCCTTACGCTCGCCACAGAGACGAATCAGATACGCCCATGATGCAGAAAACATCGGTGGAATCGGCAAAAATGCGTGGTCAGCCGGAACCGAATCGTTTAACTGCTTCGCTGTGAGCGGCGATTTTCACGCCACCGCTTCAAAGAGGAGGGACCAATGGCGGCCAGCAAGTCAACAGCTACGACAGTGACATTGAAGCATCTCGCCGCGAGCCTCGCGGAAGACAACGAGATTTCCAAAAAGCAGGCCGAAGCCATCCTCGGCGGGCTGGTTGGAAATATCGTCAAGCACCTGAAGAAGGGCGAACGCATCCGCATCGGCGGCCTCGGCATTTTGCAAGTGAGGAAGCGCGCTGCGCGCATGGGCCGCAATCCCGCGACCGGCGAACCGATCCAGATCAAGGCCAGCAAGAAAGTCGCGTTCCGCGCTTCGAAGGAACTAAAAGAGGCGATCTGATCACCTCCTAGAACAGATCCGAACCTTACGGATCTGGCGTCGCTCACCGCCCGCGTGCTGTCGCTCAGATTTGCGACGGTCGCGGGCGTTTTCAATTTGGCGCTTTAAGGCGAGATTACTGCAGTCCCCACTCGCTTCGCTGATGGCGAGGACAGATGAGCTTGCCGAGCCGTAGCTCGCGAAGCGAGCGAAGGCTGGTGGGCGGTGAAGGACTCGAACCTCCGACATCCTGCGTGTAAAGCAGACGCTCTACCAACTGAGCTAACCGCCCATCCTTATGACCCGCGCGAGATTTATCCTAGCAATCGCGCGGCGCGCAAGCGCATTGCCACAATCGATGTTGCTGGCCAATCACACCGCAGAAAACGTTTGCGTACAACAGGATGAAACCGCCTGCAGCGAGCGACACCGAGGGCAAAATATGAGATAAAGCTTTACCGAGAGGGGGGACGGGCCGGATGCCCGCAGAGGGGGACCATGATCCGGATATCGGTGTTGTCGTTCGCCATCGTATTCGCCGCAGCCGCAGCCGCCCAAACGCTTCCGCCACAGCCGCCGCCGGTGGCTTCACAGATGGGCCAAGGCAATGAAAAGGAGCGCGCCGCCTGTCATCCGGACGTGACCAAGTTTTGCCAGACCCAGTTGCAGATCAATCCCAATGACACGCTGGGTATCCTCGGTTGCCTTCAGGCAAACCGGCCGAAGATCAGCCACGCCTGCCAACAGGTATTGGCAAGCCACGGCCAATAATGCCCGTTTCAAGCTCTAAGGCAAACCGAAGTTGACCGCCGGCGCCGCTTCGGGCGCGGAGTGCAATTGCACGTTCACTATTCGTCTTGGATAGCGAGCGCCGTTTCTGCGCTGCTCCGTTCAACATGCTCCGCCAAACGCACCCACGACTGCGCCAAGGACAGCCATAGCATCTTGTCCTGATCGTCCGCCGCGCGCTGAGCCATAGCGACACATTCTTCCGCGTAGCGCCGGTGATCGAGCGTCGTCCCCATGATACTCCCCCGGGTAGACCCGACGACGAGCGGATTCCATTTGAAGACTGCGGCGCTGGCGGGATGGCAGGCGGGCGGAACTCGGGCGAAGCGAGAAAAAAGCAAGGTGAGCGGAACTCACCCAGCTAGACAGCTCCTAAGCTCCGGAGAAAACTCATAGCTTAATCCCTTGTTACTTAGATTATCACAGTTGAGATGGCTGATCCGTGAATAAAAACATAATGATTCAAATTATCGCTATGCATGCAGCGATTAGCTGCGCTGCAGCATTTTTATTGCGTTGCGGCAAATCAACCCCATATTTGTTGTGTGATTCCGGCTAGTTGCCGGACAGAAAGGATAAAAACCATGTTTTCACCGCTGATCCGCTTCTTCCAGAACTGGAAGCGATACGGCGCTGCCGTGCATGAGCTTTCCCAATTGAGCGACCGTGAATTGGCCGACATCGGAATTACCCGCAGCGACATTTCCCGTATCGCCTGGGAGCAATCGCACCACTAAGGCTTGTTTGCGTGTTCGATTGTTCGCAGCGCCCGGCTTAGGCCGGGCGCTGCGCTTTTAGGCGGGCGGTGGTTCGCGCGCTCGCGCCGCCAAAGCTTGCGCCGGGGCCACATTCGGATTCACACCGAAATCGCTTTGCCTTTTTCCGGCACGAGCACTTTGGTGGCGTGGCCTCTCATAGCGGCAACGAATTTATCCGCGGTCGCGTCGATGATCGGAAATGAACCGTAGTGGCACGGGATCACGGTATCGAGCTTGAAAAACCGCTTCACCGCCATTGCGGCGGTGGTCGCATTCATCGTGAAACGATCGCCGATCGGCACCATCGCGATTTGAGGCTGATAGATTTCCGCAATCAAAGCCATGTCGGAAAATATGTCGGTGTCGCCCATGTGGTACACGGTGGGCTCACTCGGTGCTTTGATGATCGCGCCGCAGGGATTGCCGAGATAGACAGACACGCCGTTGACCATATCACCGGAAGAATGATCGGCGCGTACCAGTGAAACCGTGAAGCCGCCGAGATCGGTGGTGCCACCGGTATTCATGGGATTGAGCTTTTGCAGGCCCTTGCCAACGAGCCACATGCCGAGATCGTAATTCGTCGTCACCGTTGCGTCATTCGATTTGGCGATTTCGAGCGTATCGCCCACGTGATCGCCATGCCCGTGCGTGAGCACAATGTGCTTCACCCCTTTCGCTGCTGCTGCTTTGTCGGAGACGAAGGCCGGATTGCCGGTGAAAAATGGATCGATCAGGACTGCATGGCCGGCAAAATCCAGACGGAAAGCGGAATGCCCATACCAGGTGATTTGCATGGTGGAACCTTGAGCTTACGAATGCTGGACGCGCTCAACCATAATGGCACGGACTTTCCCGGAAAAGCTTTGCTTCACGACCCTCGGCGCCGATATTCGCGCCCATACATACGGAGTGTCGCGCTTCCCGGTTGTCCGTGCTAACGGCTTCCCATGCCGGTTCTTGCGCTCGTCGATGCTGCCGCGATGCTGCCGGAGCGCGGCGCGCTGATCGGTCTTGATCTCGGCACCAAGACCATCGGGGTTGCCGCCAGCGATCCCGATCGAAGGATTGCGGCGCCGGTCGAGACCATTTCTCGCACCCGTTTTAACCGCGATGCCGAGCGTATCCTCGAACTTGCCGCTGAGCGGCGCGCCGCAGGACTGGTGCTCGGACTCCCTGTCAATATGGATGGTTCGGAAGGTCCGCGCGCTCAGTCCACCCGCGCCTTTGCCCGCAACTTGGCGCAGCTGACCGATCTGCCGGTCGCGCTGTGGGACGAGCGGCTGTCGACCGCCGCCGTTGAACGCGCTCTGATCGCGGCTGATGCGAGCCGCGCGCGGCGCAAAAGCGTCATCGATCAACACGCCGCCGCTTATATCCTCCAAGGCGCCCTCGACCGGCTGACGCGCGAGCGGCCAAATAGGCCGTAGCCGCTACTTGCGGCCAATGCGCGCGCGGAAGACCGGCGCAAGTCGCGCAATGCAGTTTCCGGTGCATCGCGCGGGGGCCAAGTCAATCCGGGCTTGCCGGGATAGTCCGATTGGGCCTATAGCAGCGCTTTAATGACCAAGGCCCTGCCGCCGACACGACACATTATTTCGATCAATGACCTCACCAATAAGGAGATCGAAACGATCTTCGAGGTCGCGCAAGGGTTTTTAAAAGAACTGGCGGACGATCACCACTCCTACCGGATTGCTCGCAGCACCGACATTGCCTCGAGATCTATTCTCGCCAGCCTGTTTTACGAGCCTTCGACCCGCACCCGCCTGTCTTTCGAAAGCGCCATGCTGCGGCTTGGCGGCACCAATATTACCAGCGCCGACCCGGCGGTCAGTTCCGCCGCCAAAGGCGAAAGCCTCGCCGATACGATCAGGGTGATTTCGAATTACGCCGACATCGTCGTTATCCGCCACCCGCGCGACGGCGCGGTGCGGCTCGCAGCCGAATACGCGCAGATCCCGGTGATCAACGGCGGCGACGGCAGCCATGAACATCCGACGCAGACCTTGTGCGATCTTTTCACGCTACGATCGAAGAACAAAAATCTGCGCAATATGAAGGTGGCGATTTCCGGCGACCTCAAAGGCAGCCGCACCATTCATTCCTTTGTTTACGCGCTGGCGCGTTTCGGCGCCACGATCGAACCTTTGCCGGCACCGGGCATGGAACTGCCGGCGCATGTCGATCGCCGCCTGCGCGAGGAATTTCACAGCCGCATGGTTTCGAAAGATTCCCGGCCGGCCGGCACCATTGACGCGCTCTACGTGACGTCCGAGCAGCCGCATCAGCTGTCGCTTTATGCCGAGCCGGAGGTTGAATACGGCCTGGTTTTGCAAAAGAAGATCGACGCGGTCTATGTGACGCGTTTCCAGAAAGAACGCTGGAGTGAGAAGGAGCGTCCCTATCCGAGGATTGACGCCAAGTTCCTCGGCGAGCCGAAATATTCCGAAGCGAGCGTCATGCACCCCCTGCCCCGGGTCAACGAACTCGACGCCTCACTCGATAACGATCGCCGGGCGATCTATTTCCAGCAGGCCGCTTACGGCGTGCCGGTACGCATGGCGCTGATCTCGTTGCTTTTGCATCTGCACAAGAACAAATCGCTGCACAAATTCCGGGGCGGCTTCGCCAAGCCCGAACATCCCATCTACTGTCAGCCGATCGGCACGGGATTGCACTGCGCCAACGAGAATTGCATCACGCGCGATCCCGCCGAAAGCCAATATGCTGCCAACAAATTCTATATCGTCGAAGAGCCGCATCGGCACGATGTCAGACTTCGCTGCCTATACTGCGAAACCGATGTCGAGCTTGCGGCAGAGGCCGCCGCGGAGACGCTCGTGGTCGCGGACACCACACGCAAGACGTTCTCGCGCGGGCTTACCTCATTGCACAAAACGCCAGCCGAAAAACTCAAGCATCTAATCATTTACCACAACGATGCCGACGCGTTGGCAGCTGGATTTGCGCCGCGCGAGCCGAACGCTGGCAGGATGCGGACTGGGTGAGCCGGTATTGGTGCTGATTTGCCCGCGCGACAATGAGCCCAAATGCAGTCACCTCTGCTCCAATACACCGCGGCGCTGGTCTTCGGCTATCTGTGCGGCTCGATACCGTTTGGCGTGCTCTTGACGCGCCTCACCGACGCGCCTGATCTGCGCAGCGTCGGGTCTGGCAATATTGGTGCCACCAATGTGCTGCGCACCGGCCGCAAGGCCTTGGCCGCGGCCACTCTTGCCGGCGACATCCTCAAAGGCACCGTCGCCGTCGCCGTCATCAGTGTTGTCTTCGGGCGTCATGCAGCGCTTTACGCCGCGCTTGGCGCTTTCCTCGGGCATTTATTTCCGGTCTGGCTCGGCTTTAGAGGCGGCAAAGGGGTCGCCACCTATATCGGGCTCCTCCTCGGCCTCACTTTATGGCTCGCGCTTAGCGCGTTTTGCCTGATCTGGGTCGCGATCGCGGCGGCATCGCGCTATTCCTCGCTCGCCGCGCTCATCGCGACGGCAGCGACGCCCGTCGTGCTGTGGTGGGATGGCAGCGCGTCAGAGGCGAAATTATTTTTGCTGCTTTCGGCGCTGGTGTGGTTGATGCATCGCGCCAATATTGCGCGTTTGATCAGCGGCACGGAAGGCCAGATCGGCGGCGCGTAAGAAACGTCGGGCGCGTTCGCTCACTGTGCCGCGACGATTGCGGCCGGCCGCACCGGAGCACCGTGGGTGTGCGGTATCTTGTCGGCAAAGACTTCGACAAAATGATCGGTCTCGCCCGGTGACGTGTGCGGCCGCAGCGCTTCGTCGAAATGCGTGCGCGCGGCAGGATCCCTCGCGACCCGCGCCATGATGCGGCGATACCGCCAAATCAACCGCAACCATTGTGCAGCGACTTTGCTGAAATCAAAAAACCGCCACGGATAGAACGCGAGCGGATGCAGAACCGGCATGCCGTAACGACGCTGGGTACGCACCTTGCGCCGCAAGAATCCGAACTGCAGCGGATGGACGCCTTCGATTCGAGCGGCGCCGGAAAAGATGGTCAATGAATCGAGAACCTTGGTGCGGTTGATACCGGAAGCGATGGCGCGGCGCATAATCGTCTCGACGTGTTCGTCGGTGTAATACCGCCGCCAGGCATCGGCATAGACGCCCATCCAGGTTTCTTTCGACATCAGCGGATGGCCGGTGCATGGGTGTTCGAGATCGTATTTATTCATGTCGGGATCCATCGGCACCCCGCGCAGGAACAGCTTCTTGTGATCTTCCGAACCCGGCAACGGCGTCAAATAGAAAAATTCGAGAATGTCGACCGGAAGCTCTTTTTTGATGATCTCGATATCGCGGGCGATCGATTCCGGCGTATCGGTCGGAAAGCCGAGAATGTAGCCGGCATAGGTCATGACCTTTTGTCCGCGCCACGCCAACAGCATGTCGCGATATTCCCAGATCTTGTTCTGCCGTTTCTTGGTCCCCATCAGCGATTCCGGATTGATGTTCTCCAAGCCGATGAAAACGGCGGTGCAGCCGGCGCGCGCCGATTTTTCGATGAAGCCGGGAATGCGGTGACAGAGCGTGTCGACCTGAAGCAGGAGCCGGATATTGAAACCTTCGCGCTCGCGCAGTTCGATCAGCCGATCGAGGATCGGCTCCCAATTGCGGTTGCGGGCAAAATTGTCGTCGGTAATGAAAAACCGAGTAATTCCCTGTGCCGCATTGGCGCGCACGATGGCTTCGACATCGTCGGGCGTGCGATAGCGGGATTTGCGGCCCTGGACATTGATGATCGTGCAGAAGCTGCACTGGAATGGACAGCCGCGCCCGGCGTCGAAGCTGGAATAATGCCCGGCGACGCGCGTTACCACCGCGCGCGGTAGGATCGGAAACACCGCCGCCGCCATCTCCGGCAGGTCGTCGAGATATTTGTAGATCGGCTTGGCCGCACCGCTGGCAACGTCGCGCAGGACTTCCGCCATGCGGCCCTCGGCCTCGCCGGCAAATAGAATGATGCCAAGATCGAGCGCCTGCTTAAGGTCGGCAGGCAGTTCAGGCAACATCGCGATGCAGCCCGAAATGTGAAACCCACCCATCACTACCGGCAGTCCATAGGCACGCAATTGGCGGCCGAGGTCGAGTGCGCGTGGAAATTGATTGGACTGCACCCCAATGAGCCCGACCATGCCGGCGCCGCTGGCGTGAATGCGCGCAGCGATGCCGGCAACGTCGACGATCGTATTGCACTCGTCGCACGCTTCGACCTCGATATCGACGTCGGGGCCGAGCGCGCGGGCGCGGGCGCATTCCTCAACCAGCCCGTAGACGCTGGCCAGGCTGTTCGACGGCAAAGTCGAGCGCCACCATTGAATGACGTAGCCGTCATGATCGTAATGCGACGGTTTGATCAGTACGACACGAAACGCCCGATTTGACGTGTCAGCGCCCAGACCGCCCGATTCACCGCCCAAGACACCCTCGGCCCATAACCCATCCGCCCTGTGGCAGGTCTGACTGTGAGGGTTCGCCGCATGTTTTGCAACATATGAGTTCGGTTCCATGTTGGCAGGTGCAACGGCTGCTTGCCGGCCGCGGCGCCTCTATGAACGAACGATGAAAGATCGACGGCTTGATTTTTGATGTTGCTCGGCTTTTTGAGCGTCCACTGGTGGGCGTGTGAGCGAGGGTATTCAACCGATACGCTTGACGGATGAGCAGCGGCTCGACTGGCTGCGGCTCATTCGAAGCCAGAATGTCGGGCCGCGCACTTTTCGGGCGCTGCTCAATCATTTCGGCGGGGCGCGCGCGGCACTCGAAGCCTTGCCGGGGCTGGCGCGCCGTGGCGGCGGCGCCAGCGGTCCCCAAATTTGCTCGCGTGAGCAGGCCGAGCGGGAAATTGAAGCCTGCGCCAAGCTCGGCATTTCGCTGGTGGCACTCGTCGAGGCCGACTATCCGCAGCGTTTGCAAATGATCGATGACGCCCCGCCGCTGCTCGCGATCCGCGGCCATGCCGGCGTGCTGACGATGCCGTTCGTCGCCATCGTCGGCTCGCGCAATGCCTCGGCCGCTGGCGTGAAGATCACCGAGCGGCTCACGCGCGCACTGGCGCAAGCGGGATTTGCCATCGCATCTGGACTGGCGCGCGGCATCGACGCCGCCGGGCATCGCGCCAGCGTCGCGACCGGTACCGTTGCGGTCCTCGCCGGCGGCCAAGATCGCGTCTATCCGCCCGAGCACGTCGAGCTCCTCGACGAGATTCTCACGACCGGCTCAGCCGTGACTGAAATGCCGCTCGGCTGGGAGCCGCGGGCGCGGGATTTTCCACGCCGCAATCGGCTGATCTCCGGGCTTTCGCTCGGCGTTGTGATCGTCGAAGCCGCAAAGCGTTCGGGTTCGCTGATCACCGCGCGGCTCGCACTTGAGCAGGGCCGCGAAGTTTTGCGGTGCCGGGCTCTCCGCTCGATCCGCGCGCGGAGGGCACCAACAGCCTGATCAAACAGGGCGCCACGCCAGTCACCGAAGCGGACGATATCGTTTCCGTGCTTCGGCCGATCATCGGTGCCGAGCTTCCAGCACGTGAACCGGAGATCGACAAGGCGGAAGAGTCACCGCTCGATCCCGCTCCCGATGAACGGGCGCGCGTCATTGCACTGCTCAGTCCGACACCGGTTTCGCTTGATGACCTGATCCGGCTATCACGCACCTCGCCACGCGTCGTGCTGCTCGAGCTTGAAATTGCCGGCCGGCTCGAACGTCACGGTGGCGGTTTGGTTTCGCTGACCTAACGGATGATCCGGAAAAGTGCTTGGGCGTTTAGAGCATGATCCCGGAAAGTGGACACCGGTTTTCGGAAAAGGTCATGCTCAAACAACAAGCTAAAGCGAAATGATGATTCAACCTAAATTCATTTCGCTTTAGTGCTTGGACTTCGCCTCACCGAGACTCTCGGCAAGCTGCACCAGAGAAAGTCGCACCTTGCTTTCGGAGATCGCGCTGAAAGCCTTCAACAGCCGCGCAGCATAGGGCTGAGCCAGCACTTCGGCGAATGGATCATAGCCGGGATGCGACGCCCCGCCGCTCCCTTCCTCGCCGAACAGTGCGCTGATCTCGATACCGAAGACATTAGCGAATTTCTTCAGCCGGCTACTGCCGATGCGATTAGTGCCCGTTTCGTATTTCTGGATTTGTTGGAAGGCTACACCGACCTTTCGGCCGAGTTCGACTTGCGCGACATTCCCTGCGCCAGACGATAAGCTCTTACCCGGCCACCCACGGCGGCATCGACAGGCTCTATGCGCTTTGCCATTGGCGACCCCACCAAACTGGTGGAGCGGATTTGACATTCGCTACCTAACTAGTGGCGAGTTCAGAGAGCAAATGTCAAATCCAAAACTCCACTAGCGTCGCCGGCAACTTTTGTTGTTCTCTCAGTTGACTCGTTCGCCGTCCGGCAAACTCACTCTATGCGTCCGTGGCAAGGCGTCTAATTCTGAATTCTGATGGGGGATCGGCGATCCAGATGGCTCTTTTGATTGCCGCTAATCAACGAAACGCCTTGCCAGATTCCTCGCTCGATCAGATCCTCGACCAGGCTGCGCAGCGTCCGCGCCACCGCATCGACTGCGGGATTGCGTTGACCCACTTCCGGAAAGCATATCGACACCGGCCGAATCAGCTCGGCGTCGGCGACGCGCCGACTGGTCAGCGCGATTCGCCGCGTGCCGTCGTAGAGCGCGCACCACGGCAGAATGGCGCCGCCGATGCCCGAGGCAATGGCGCGGCAAAGCGGGTCTAGCGCGTCGAGCTCGCCAATCAACGTCGGGTTCAATCCGCGCGTACGGAATATCTGGTCGGCGACTTGCTGGCTGCCGCTGCCGGGACCAGACATGAGTAACGGACGCGCCGCAACATCGGCGAGCGTGATCGGCGAAGCGTCTGGCTCCGCCGTCACATAGAATAGTTCCTCCATCAATAGCGGTTCGACAACAAGGCCGCGCTCGGGCTGGTCGAGGAATAATACAGCGATATCGAGGCGGCAGTTGACCAACCGCTCGTATCGCATCGAACTGTTGCAATAAGTGATGTGCAACAGGATCTGCGGATAGGCGGCGCGGATGCGGGTAAAGAGTTCGTAGCCGACGATCGCGGCCCAAGCGGCTGGAAATCGGATCGATACACGCCCCGACGGCACGTCGAGCACGCTCGCCGCGTCGCGCTTGGCGAATTCGACATCCCGCAAGATGGCCTCGGCATGCCGGTAGAGCACGGCGCCGGCCTCGGTCAGCAGAATTCCCTTCGGGCTACGCGTAACGAGCTGGCGAGCGAGCTCGGTCTCGAGGCTGGCGAGATGATGGCTGAGGGCGGATTGCGCGACATGCATTTGATCGGCGGCGCGCGAGAGGCTGCCGGCCTGCACGATCCCGACGAAGTAACGAAGCTGGCGCAGGTCCATGGATGCGATCTGCGGCTACCTTTACACGCTTAAAGCGTATCGATTAAACAAATACCCTCATTACGTGTAGCAAGCCAAGCCATTTCGGGACAAACGCAATGCCTCAAGGTCGTTCTGTCGTCGGTTTCATCGGCCTTGGCGACAATGACGGCCGGGGCATGAGCCATATGCGCGCGCTGCCGCTTTGCGCGGTGCTCGCAACATTGCTCTATTTCGGGCAGGCGGCAGCGCAGCAGCCGGATTGGCCGGGCTCGAAGCCGATCAGGTTCGAAGTCACGGCGGCAGCCGGCGGTCTGCCCGACATCGTTCCGCGCACCTTATCGACCTTTATCTCAACCTCGGCCGGCGTGCCTGTCATCGTCGAGAACAGGCCGGGCGCCGGGGGCAATATCGCGGCCGCCATTGTCGCCAAGGCCGCGCCCGACGGGCACGCGCTCTTGGTCACCGGGCCTAATCAAGCCGTCAATCCGACGCTTTTGCCCAATCCCGGCTTTGACTACGAGCGCGATCTCACGCCGGTATCGATGGTCGTGCAAACCAAAATGCTGCTTGTGGCCAGCCCCGGCTTTCCTGGTAACGACATCGCCGACATCATCAGGCTCGCGAAGGAAAAACCGAAATCGCTCAGCATCGCAATTTCAGCGATCGGCACGCCCAATCATCTCGGCGCGGAAATGCTGACGCAATTCGGGAATATCGATCTCGTTTTCGTGCCCTATGACGGTATCTCCCAGGCGATACCCGATTTGATCGCCAACCGCGTCGAGCGATCGCCACACTCCCAGCCCTGTTACCGCAGGTCAAAGCCGGCGCGCTCAAAGCCCTGGCCGTTGCCTCGAAGGAACGCTCGCCGCTCGCGCCGGCGATTCCGACAACCGCAGAGGCGGGATTGCCGGCGCTGCAGATCGATGCATGGCTCTGTTTCATGGGCACCGGCGGCACGCCGGCGCCCATCATCGCCCGCCTCGACGCTGAAGTCGCCAAGGCTCTGGCGTTGCCCGAACTACGCGAAGCCTTCGCCCAGCAGGGCATCGATATTTTCCACTTAAACCCAAATGAGCTTCGCGAGTTTTTGCATGCGGAAGCCGCGCGGCTCGGCGACCTGCTTAAGCATTCGCGGGTGAACGCCTCGTCGCGGTAGCGGCGCTGTTGTGTCCGCGTTTTAGCGTTTGACGAGCTGATCGGCTTCGAGCCGCGCCATCTCTAAAATGTGCCGTAGCGCGTCGAGCCCATTGCGCCGTGCGATCTCGGCAAGCTCCTGCGTCAAAGAGGCAATGTAGTGGGCTGCCTGATCAGGCGTTTCCTCGCTCGTTGGCCCGTCCATTTCGGCCCCTGATTGTCAATGCCGCGCAGCCGCCCGCGGAGGGCACCCCTGCCGCAAACAGGTGCACCGTCAGGGTTTTTGCCCCTGCAAGGTGTCTATACTTCAACGTTATGATTGACAACTGTGCAACTCTTACGAGTGATCGGGTGTAGAGCGGGCCGCCCTGATTACTCCGCAATGCGCCGCTACCTCCGCGCCGCTTTTCCACCGGTAACGATTTGACAGGCAGGGATGCGTTACCCATGTTCCCGGCGGCCGGCAAGTTGCGACTTAGGCTGTAGAATACGCATAAAGATAGAAAAATCATTGGGTTATCATGGATCTTGTACTGGTAGAGTCGCCCGCAAAGGCGAAAACGATCAATAAATATCTCGGTAAAGGCTACGAGGTTCTGGCTTCGTTCGGCCACGTCCGTGACCTGCCCGCCAAAAGCGGGTCGGTCGAACCGGACGCCGATTTCCGCATGACTTGGGAGGTCGATCCGAAGGCGCAGAAGCGCCTCAACGAGATCGCCCGCGCGGTCAAAGACGCCGACAGACTGATCCTGGCGACCGACCCCGATCGCGAAGGCGAAGCGATCTCGTGGCACGTGTTGCAGGTGCTGAAAGAGAAAAAGGCGCTGAAATCACAACCGGTCGAGCGCGTTGTGTTCAACGCCATTACCAAACAGGCGGTGTCCGAGGCGATGGCGCATCCGCGCAAGATCGACCAGGCCTTAGTGGATGCCTATTTGGCACGGCGCGCGCTCGACTATCTCGTCGGTTTTACGCTGTCGCCGGTGCTGTGGCGCAAGTTGCCGGGCGCGCGCTCGGCCGGCCGTGTGCAATCGGTCGCCTTGCGGCTGGTTGCCGACCGCGAATTGGAAATCGAAAGATTCGTGCGGCAGGAATATTGGTCGCTGGTCGCCACGCTGGCGACGCCGCGCAGTGAGACCTTCGAGGCGCGGCTTGTCGGCGCCGACGGTAAGAAACTGCAACGTCTCGATATCGGCACGGGGGCCGAGGCCGAAGCGTTTAAGCAGGCGCTTGAAACTGCCACCTTCACTGTCGCTTCGGTTGAAGCTAAGCCGGTTAAGCGCCACCCCTATCCGCCATTCACCACCTCGACCTTGCAACAGGAAGCAAGCCGCAAGCTCGGCTTTGCGCCAGCGCATACCATGCGCGTGGCGCAGCGACTCTATGAGGGCATCGATATCGGCGGCGAGACCATTGGTCTGATCACCTACATGCGGACCGACGGCGTCGAGATGGCCGAGGAAGCGATCGGCGCGATTCGGCACGTAATCGAGTCGGATTACGGCCGTGACTATGTTCCTGCCGCGCCGCGCCGGTATCAGACCAAGACGAAGAATGCGCAAGAAGCGCACGAAGCCATTCGTCCAACCGATCTGTCCCGCCACCCCCGCGACACCAAGCGCTTTCTCGATGCGGACCAGGCCAAGCTCTACGAGCTCATTTGGCTGCGCAGCGTCGCCAGCCAGATGGAATCGGCCGAGCTCGAGCGCACCACGGCCGACATCGCCGCTAATGTCGCCGGACGTCATCTTGAGTTGCGCGCCACCGGCACGGTGGTGAAATTCGACGGCTTCCTGGCGCTTTATCAGGAAGGACGCGACGAAGATCCCGAAGACGAAGACTCGCGCCGGCTGCCGCAAATGGCGGCGGGCGAGCGGCTTACGAAAAAGTCGATCACCGCCGACCAGCATTTCACCGAACCACCGCCGCGCTATTCCGAGGCTTCGCTGGTCAAGCGTCTGGAAGAACTCGGCATCGGCCGCCCGTCGACCTACGCATCCATCCTGCAAGTGCTCAAGGACCGCAAATATGTGCGGCTCGACAAGCGGCGGCTTTATCCTGAAGATCGCGGCCGCATCGTCGTCGCTTTTCTCGAAAGCTTCTTCGCCAAATACGTGGAATACGACTTCACGGCGCGGCTGGAAGAACAGCTCGACCTGATCGCCGACCGCGAAATCAACTGGCGTGAATTGTTGCGCGATTTTTGGCGCGATTTCATCGCCGCGATCGACGAGACCAAGGACTTGAAAATATCCGCGGTCATCGACGCGCTCGACAGTCTCTTGGCGCCGCATCTGTTTCCGCCGCGGGCCGATGGCAGCGATCCGCGGCAATGCCCGAATTGCGGCAACGGCCGCTTGTCGCTCAAGCTCAGCAAATTTGGCGCGTTCATCGGCTGCTCGAATTATCCGGAGTGCCGCTATACGCGCCCGTTGTCGGTACCGGCGGACGGTTCGGCCGACATCGGCACCAAGGTCCTTGGTCAGGATCCCGAAACCGGCTTGGACGTGACACTGCGCAGCGGCCGCTTCGGTCCCTATTTGCAACTTGGTGAGGCAGTCAACGGCGAGAAGCCGCGCCGCGCCGGACTACCGAAGGGAGCGGCGCCCGATCAGATCGATCTGCAGCGGGCGCTCGCGCTGCTCTCGTTGCCCCGCGAGGTCGGCCGCCATCCCGAGGACGGCGAACCGATCCGCGCCGGCATTGGCCGGTTTGGACCCTACGTTCAGCACGGCAAGACCTACGCCAATCTCGAGTCCCCCGAAGACGTGTTCACGATCGGCCTCAATTGGGCGGTGACGCTCATTGCCGAGAAGCGGGCCAAGGGTTCGCGCGGCCGCCGCTTTGGCGCCGATCCGGGCCGGCCGCTTGGCGACCACCCGGCCAAGGGCGGACCGGTCGTTGCCAAGAACGGCCGCTACGGGCCGTATGTCAGCCACGGCGGCATCAACGCGACGCTGCCGGCCGACAAGACGCCCGAGACCGTCACGCTTGACGAGGCGGTGGCGCTGATCGACGCGCGCGCCGAACGCAATGCGCCGGCGCCGCACGCGCGTCCGCGACGAGCCAAACGGCCGTCGCCGGGAACCGCCAGGCATATCAAGGCATCATCCAAACGGCCGAACCGAAGCGCCACCAAGCGGCCTACACCCAGTCCACGCAAGACGACGCAAGCTGCCGAATAATTTTCACGCCCTGCGCCGCGGGCCACATCGGCCGGCGGTTAGCCCATGAGACAAGTGCCCTCGAGACGCCTGCCTTCACGCGAGGAGCTCGTCGATTTCATCCGCGAGCGTAGCGGCAAGGTCGGCGTCCGCGAGATTGCGCGCGCGTTCGGCGCCAAGAATGCAGATCGCGCGGCGCTTAAGCGCATGCTTCGCGATCTCGCCGATGAAGGTCGCATCGATCGGCGGCGGAAACGTCTGCATCACGCCGGAACTTTGCCGCCAGTCGTCCTTGTCGACATTACCGGGCGCGACAGTGATGGCGAGCTCATCGCGCGCCCAACCGAGTGGGACGAAGAGACCCACGGCGCGTCGCCCGTCATCCATATTGCCACGTCCCGCCGCGCCACGGCCCGCCGCGCCCGCGCCGACGAAATTGGCGGCGTCGGCGATCGAGCGCTCGTCCGTATCGAACGCTCCGGCGAAGAAATAAGCGGTCGAGTCATCAAGCTTATCGACCGGGCAAAACATCGTGCGCTCGGTATTTTTCGTGCGCTTGCGGGCGGCAGCGGACGGCTGGTTACGATCGACAAGAAGCAGCTTGGCCGCGAACTCGCGATCGCTGCCGATGCAGCCGCTGGCGCAGCCGATGGCGATCTCGTCGCCGTCGAGGTTACCCGGCATGGACGATTTGGCCTCCCCTCCGGCCGGGTCGTCGAACGGCTCGGCTCGCTCAAGACCGAGCGCGCTGTCAGCCTGATCGCCATTCATGCGCACGATATTCCGCATGTCTTCACGCGCGCCATTCTTGCCGAAGCCGAAGCGGCGCGGTCGCCGTCCCTGACCGGCCGCGAAGATTGGCGCGAGGTGGCTTTTGTCACCATTGATCCGCCCGACGCCAAGGATCACGACGACGCCGTCCACGCCCAGCCCGATTCCGATCCGCGTAATCCAGGCGGCCATATTGTCAGCGTCGCCATCGCCGACGTGGCGCATTACGTGCAAGCAGGGTCGCAGCTTGATCGCGAGGCGCAAAAGCGCGGCAACTCACTCTATTTCCCCGACCGGGTCGTGCCGATGCTGCCGGAGCGCATTTCCAACGATTTGTGTTCGCTGCGGCCGCATGTGGATCGTGCGGCGCTGGCGGTGCGTATGGTGATCGGCGGCGACGGCCGCAAGCGTTCGCACAGCTTTCACCGCGTCTTGATCCGCTCGGCGGCACGGCTGCATTACGAGCAGGCGCAGCTTGCGGTTTCGGGCCGAACCGACGAAATCACCGAAACCATCGTCGACCCCGTTCTGCAGCCACTATACGCCGCCTATCGCGCGGTGCTGCGCGCGCGCGATGAGCGCGGGCCGCTCGACCTGGACCTGCCGGAGCGCAAAATCGTCCTCAAATCAGATGGCACCGTCGATCGCGTGATCACGCCGCAACGACTGGAGGCGCACCGCTTGATCGAGGAATTCATGATCCTCGCCAATGTCGCGGCGGCCGAGACCTGCGAGCGCGCCAAGGTGCCACTGATCTATCGCGTACACGACGAACCATCGCCGGAGAAACTCAACGCCTTGCGGGAATTTCTGGCTACGCTCGACATTTCGCTGCCGAAAGGCGGAACACTCCGCCCCGATGGTTTCAATCGCATTCTCGAGCGCGTCAAAGGCCGTGACGTCGAGCGGCTGGTGAATGAAGTGGTGCTGCGTACGCAAGCGCAAGCAGAATATTCGTCGACGAATTTTGGTCATTTTGGGCTCAATCTACGCCGCTACGCGCATTTCACTTCGCCGATCCGCCGCTACGCCGACCTTGTTGTGCATCGCGCACTGATCCGCGCCGTCAACCTCGGCGGCGATGGATTGCCGGATGGCGCCGATGCACGCGGCCTTGCCGAGATCGCCGCCAACATTTCGGCGACCGAACGCCGCGCCATGAAGGCTGAGCGCGAAACCGCCGATCGTTTGATCGCACATTTTTTAGCCGACCGCGTTGGCGCCTTTTTCGACGGACACATTTCCGGAGTCACGCGTGCCGGTCTTTTTGTCGAACTCGACGAAACCGGCGCCGACGGTTTCATCCCGGCACGCAGCATCGGCGATGAATATTTCCGCTTCCACGAGGCCGGGCGCGCATTCGTCGGCCGCTCGGCGACGCATCGTCTTGGCGATTCTGTCACCGTCGAGCTCATCGAGGCGGCGCCGGTCGCCGGTGCGCTGCGGTTCCGCCTGGTGGGTGATCATGCGCCACGCCGCGATGGCGCTCCCAAGCGGGCTTTACATCAGCCACGACAAGGCCCGAAATCTGGTTCGAAATCTGCGCGGGGTCGCCATTCCCGCGTCCGGCGCTGACACAAGAGAATTTGGATGAATGACGATTTGAGTGTTAGCGCCGGCGGCACCGCGGCGGATCGCGCCGAGCGGCTCACGCGCAGCATGCGCGATCAGTCTTTTCCGAATGTCAAACCACGCGATTCCGCGACCCTGATCTTGGTCGATCCTGCGAGCAACGTGCCGAAAGTGTTGTTGGGCCGCCGCCATGAGCGCCACCGTTTTCTACCCGGTAAATTTGTGTTCCCCGGCGGCCGTATCGAACCTGCCGATCGGCTGATCGCGGCCGCGGCCGCGCTTGACGTGCGTCACACCACGAAGTTGATGCGGCGCGTGCGGCGGCCGAGCCTTGCCAAGGCGGCGGCGTTTGCGCTCGCGGCGGTGCGCGAAACCTATGAAGAGACCGGAATCATGCTCGGCGTACGCGCGGCGGAGCCGTTGCGCGTTCCGCCAGGGCCGTGGGAAGCCTTTGCTAGAGCCGGGATTGCGCCCGACCTTAGCGCAATCCATTTCATCGCTCGCGCCATTACACCACCGCGGCGGCCGCTGCGTTTCGACAGCCGTTTCTTTACTGCCGATGTCTCTGCGATCGCACGCCGCGATGACGGTTTTGTCGGACCCGACAAAGAACTCGTCGAGTTGGTCTGGTTGCCGATCACGCAAGCGCGGCAACTCGACATGCCGGGCATCACTGCGGTTGTGCTCGAAGAGTTGCAGGACCGCATCACCGCCGGAATGAGCCACGCGCATCCGGTGCCGCTTTACCGGATGCTGCACAAGAAATTCGTGCGCGAGATTCTTTGACGAAAGGTCCCCGCCCTACCAAGTGGCGTCGGGGAATGCTTTCTTGACAATCTGGGCTTGCTGACTAGGTTCTCGCCGAACGCTTTATCGAGGTTCTCTTCTATCGAGGGTTTCATGGCCAAGAACACCACGATCAAGGTCAAACTCGTGTCCAGCGCCGACACTGGCTTTTATTACGTGACCCGCAAGAATTCGCGCACCATGACCGATAAATTGGTCAAGAAGAAATACGATCCGGTCGCCAAGAAGCACGTCGAATTTCGCGAATCCAAGATCAAGTAAGGTCTAAATCGGCTCGGTTTGCGTCATGGCCGGACCAGTTCCGGCCATCGATGTCTTTGCTACCGGATGCGCGAAGGCGAGGACATCCGGGGTGAGCGAACTAGTATCGGTCTTCAAACGGCTACGGCCGGCAAACAAAAAGGGTGGCCGGCCGGGAACGGTGTCATGAGGAGGCCACTCGCACCGCCCCCGTGCCGGCCGAACCCCACGGACCCAGGAGATGCGGCGGACCTGAGCATTCCGTAGGGTTATCAATGAATTCGCAAGGTCTTTTCGCGCGTTTTCTACGCGTCGCCGGACTCGCTGCGTAGCCCCATTAATCAGCGAGAAGGCTGTTTTGAAAGGCTAACGGAACGGCTGGCGAAATCAACCATCAAGTCGGCGGGCAAAGCGAGCCCTTGTCCGTCAACCACAATAATTGTGATTAATCCGCCGCGGGATCACATCGCGCCGCAGGCGCAGCGAAAGCGAAATGGTTTTTCGCATTCGCGTGTTGTTTGAGCATCATCTTTTTCAACCTGGCTTCGCCTCGCCCGAAACGTCACACGAAAATGCTAATTGCTAGCTCGGCTTTGTGCGGGCGGGAAGCCGTATCCACCTTTGGATCAAAGCCCTACGGCAGGCTTTTTCGGGATCATGCTTTAAGCCGCACCCAGGAATTGACGAACGGTTTCAATGAACTTGCCGACCGAGATCGGCTTGGACAAATAGGCTTCGCAGCCGCCGGCCAGGATGCGTTCCTCATCGCCCTTCATGGCAAAGGCGGTGACGGCGACGACTGGAATGTGACGCAAGCCCTGATCGTCTTTGAGGCGTTTGGTGACTTCCAGCCCTGAGACTTCAGGCAGCTGGATATCCATCAGGATCAAATCGGGCCGATGTTCGCGCGCAAGCGCGAGCGCCTGAGTGCCATTACGCGTTCCGAGTGTGGCGTAGCCGTGTGCCTCGAGAAGATCGCGGAAGAGCTTCATGTTGAGCTCGTTGTCCTCCACAATCAGGACGGTTTTGGCCATCCCCGGTTTCCTTACCCGCTCTATCGGCGCAAGCTCAACGGCCGGAAGAATCACCTCCGTAAGCCGCCATTGATCGGCAAAGCTAGGCCCGATTTCTTGCGGAAACGCAAATAGGCCCGATGCAAAAGCGTCTCCAATATTCGCGAGAAACGGCCGAAATGCTGGCTGTTCAGGCGCTTGCCTTCATCGCGCAGGACGGTGGACGGCTAAGCGGCTTTGTTTCGTCAAGCGGCATCGCGGTGGAATCGATTCGCGCGGCCGCACACGAGCCCGACTTTCTCGTCGGCGTGCTCGAGCATATGCTCGCCGACGAGACTCTTTTGATCGCATTTGCCGACAGTGCCGGCATCGATCCGGCCGACGTCGGCCGGGCCGGCCAGGTGCTGGGGAAAGTATGGGAGCGCGATTTGCCGTAAGGGGCCGCCGTGAGCACTGACCCTGGCTTCTGCCGCGACTGTCTCGCCGACGCAGCGCCCTACGACCGGCGCTGCAGCGCTTGCGGCTCGCCGCGTTTGGCGCGCCATGCGGAGCTGGAGACGCTGTCGGTTGCACACATCGACTGCGATGCATTTTACGCCGCAGTCGAGAAACGGGACGATCCCAGCCTCGCGGCCGAGCCAGTGATCGTGGGCGGCGGCAAGCGCGGCGTTGTCGCCGCCGCCTGCTACGTCGCGCGTATCTACGGCGTGCGCTCGGCGATGCCGATGTTCCAGGCGCTGCGGCTGTGTCCGCACGCCAAGGTCATCCGACCCAATATGGAAAAATATGTCAAAGCCGGGCGTGAAGTCCGCCACATGATGCGGGCGCTCACGCCGGTGGTCGAGCCGTTGTCGATCGACGAAGCGTTCCTTAACCTTTCCGGCACTGCGCGGTTGCATGGCATGTCGCCTGCCAAGGCACTCGCCCGCTTCGCCGCAGAGGTGGAAAGCAAGCTGCGCATCACGGTTTCGATTGGGCTCTCGTGCAACAAGTTTCTGGCGAAGGTTGCATCCGATCTAGACAAGCCGCGCGGTTTTGCCGTGCTGAGCTTGAATGACGCGCCGACCTTCCTTGCAGATAAGCCGGTTGGTTTCATCTTTGGTGTCGGCGCGGTCAGCGCTGCACGTTATGCGCGCGACGGCTTTCATCGCATTTCAGATCTGCAGCGAGCGGGCGAAAGCGAGTTGACGCGCCGCTACGGCGAGGAAGGCCGTCGCCTGTCACAGCTGGCGCGCGGTGTCGATGCGCGCAAAGTCGATGCGACGCGCGAAACCAAGAGCGTATCCGCCGAGACGACCTTCGAACGCGACATTGCCGATTTCCGGACATTGGAACGGATGCTGTGGGGCTTGTCGGAAGAGGTTTCGGCACGGCTGAAACAAAAAGAGTTGGCCGGCGCCACGGTCACGCTAAAGCTCAAAACGGCGGATTTTAAGATCCGCACTCGCGCTCGATCGCTCGAAACATCGACGCAACTTGCGGGGCGAATTTTTGCGGCGGCGCGCTCGCTTCTCGAACGCGAAACCGACGGCACGCAATTTCGCCTGCTCGGCGTGGGGGTGAGCGCCATCGTTACGGCCGACGAAGCAGATCCCGCAGACCTTGTCGACGGCCGCGCTGCGCTTGCGGAATACGCAGTCGATAATCTACGCGCGCGCTTTGGCGACGCCGTCCTGGTCCGCGGCCTCGGTTTTGAACCGGTAGAGAAGTAGCGGGCTGCGGCCTAGCGACAAGGATTATTAGCGACAAGGCTTATTATCGACAGGGTTTGGCGTTTTTGATTTCCAGCGAGGCGAGTTTTCCGGTGATGACGAAATTGTTGTAATCGAGCGCGAGCGCCCGTGAAATGCCGTTGGCGTACAGTTCAAAGCTGATCGCGTAAGCTGGAGTTTGTTCTGAACTATCTGCCGCCTTGCCGCGTTCGAAATAGCTCACCGTGACCGGCCACCGCGGCACTTCAGCAAGCTTCGCTTCACTCGCCGCCGCGTCATCATGATTGCGCTCACCGGGACCGATCTGATGTCCGATCACGGTCAGCGTATCGTAGACCTTGTCGCCGGTCTCCGAACCGTCATAAACCGGAAAACTCAGGACGCTCTGGCCTGCATGCGCGGCGTTGATCGCGCGCACCATGTGCTCGGTCGGAAATACGACTCCGGCGGCGAGACTTAGACTTTTTTGCTGCGGCTTTTCGAGTGCCACGGCGGTTTTGCTGGCCTCGCGTTCGGCATGTCCGTCCACCGAATCGACCAAGTTTTCGTCGATAAAGTTTTGCGACGTGAATTTGAAGCTTTTCGCGTCGGCACCTTCCCACGTGGTCGAGCGCAAATCGGTTGTGGACACTTTGCCTTCGCCGGTGTCGAGTTCGGAAACCTGACGAAATTCAAGCGAATAGCCTTGGCAGGTATTGCCGTCAAAATCGTAGAGGATCCGCCCGCGCACACCTGCAACTTGCGCATTGGAGCGGGTCGCGCCAAGTGAAAGATCATAGATCGCGCGATGCGGAACCAGGGCGATCGGCACGATCGCGCTCGCCCCGCCCTCTTGGTCTTTTGCTTGGCTCGGTAATTGGCCCCGTGCTTGGCTCCCTGCTGCCGCCAGCGAAAGGAGAAGAAGCAGGCCCAGGGACAGCGTGGCGGGGCGCATTGCGAACAGGTGATCCACGACCATCATTGCACTCACATTGCCCGTTGCCGAGATCGCCCCTCCCTGGTTTCTCCCCATCCTTCGCCAGCTTTGTCAGTATTTTTTCGTTTAGCCGGTGATGCCGCAAAACATAGGCAGCTCGCCCTTGCGCCGCAACAGTAATCGGCCGCTTGCGCGTGCCTGCATCTTCGGACAAAAAAAGCCCTGCGCGCCACCTATTTGCGGAGCTAGCCATGGCCGGATCTGCCGAAAAGAACTTGCGAGAGCTCGGAATAAGCCTGCCCAAGCCACCGGCGCCGATCGCGAACTACGTTCCGTTCGTTCGCACCGGCAATCTACTGACCGTCTCGGGCCAAGTCTGCTTCGATGGCGACGGCAAGCTCGTCGCCAGGGGGCGAGTTGGCGACGCGGTGTCGATCGACGATGGACAGAATGCGGCGCGAGCCTGCGCGATCAACCTTCTCGCGCAGGTCAAGGTCGCGATCGGCGATCTGGACAAAGTCGTTCGCGTCATACGGCTCGGCGGCTTCATCAATTCGGCACCCGGTTTCGGCGACGGCCCAAAAGTGATGAACGGCGCCTCCGACCTCATGGTCGCGGTGTTCGGCGACAAAGGCAAACACGCGCGATCGACGGTCGGCGTGGCGGCGCTACCGGCCGATGCCGCCGTTGAAGTCGAAGCTCTGTTCGAGATCTCCTAAAGCTGGCGCCACGACACGTGAGGACATCCCTCGATTGGCTGATCGCACGGCCGATTGCGCATCGCGGACTGCACGATGCCGCGCGTGGCCTGATCGAAAACACCGCCGGCGCAGTTCGCGCCGCGATCACCGCCGGCTACGGAATCGAGGTCGATGTGCAGATCAGCGGCGACGGCGAGGCCATGGTTTATCACGATGCCGCACTTGGGCGACTGACCGAGGGCGACACCCGGCTCGATCGGCTCAGCGCAGCCGAGCTCAAGCACGTGCTGTTCCGCGACGGCGGCGAACGCATCATGACACTCGGCGAGCTCTGCGAGCTGGTCGCCGGGCGAGCAACGATGCTGATCGAGATCAAAAGCCGCTTCGATGGCGACGTGCGGCTTGCCACCCGGGTTGCCAAAATCCTCACCGGCTATGCCGGCCCGGCGGCCCCGATGTCGTTCGATCCGTGGCAAATCAAGGCGCTGCGTCACAAAGCGCCAAAGCTTGTTTGCGGGATTATTGCGGCCAAGTATCGACCGCATCCATATTGGGACTTGATGCCGGGTTGGATGCGTCACGGAATGGGAAATCTGCTTACCGGCGTAATTGCGCGACCACATTTCGTCGCCTATGCGGCGGCCGATTTGCCGGCGCTCGCGCCTGCTGCTGCGCACCGGCTGTTGGATTTACCGCTTTTGGCCTGGACCATTCGCGATGAAGGCGAGCGGCGGCGCGCGTTGCGCTCGGCCGACCAGATCATTTTCGAGGGATTTTTGCCGTGAACGGACGGAACGATCGCGCACCGAACATGACAGAGCTACGCATCAGCGTGGCGGACGCGATCGCAACAATCGATGCCGACGAATGGGATGCTTGTGCAAATCCAGATGCAGGCACTGCCGGCCAAGTCAATATAACAAGCGCGTTGCCCGCGGGTGGTAACGGACAGCACGCCGGTGCCGCGGGCATCGCGATGGAGCAAGAGCGGCGCGTTTTTAATCCCTTTATTTCGCATGCCTTCTTGGCGGCGCTGGAGGAATCCAATTCGGTCGGTCCGCGAACGGGCTGGCAGCCTCGGCACGTGCTCGCGCACACCATCGACGGTACCTTGGTCGCTGCGGCGCCTTGTTATCTCAAAAGTCATTCGCGCGGCGAATATGTGTTCGACCACGGCTGGGCCGAGGCCTATGCGCGCGCCGGCGGCAGCTATTATCCTAAACTGCAGGTCGCGGTGCCGTTCACGCCTGCGACCGGCCGACGCCTCTTGGTGCGGCAAACGCAAAACGCGGAAGCCATTGCGCGCACGCTGGCGCGCGGCCTAGTGGAGATTTGCAAGATTTGCGATGCGTCCGGCGTGCACGTGACCTTCGCGCCTGAAGCCGAATTCCGCCTGCTCGGCGAATTCGGCTATCTGCAGCGCACCGACCAACAATTTCATTGGGAAAATCGCGGTTTCAGTACTTTCGACGAATTCCTCGCCGCGCTCACTGCGCGCAAACGCAAGACCATCCGCCGCGAACGCCAAGACGCGCTGGCAAATGGCATCAGCGTGCATTGGCTCACCGGCAGCGATCTCACCGAGGAAATCTGGGATGCATTCTTCGAATTTTATATGGAGACCGGTTCGCGCAAATGGGGCCGGCCCTATCTCACGCGCCCGTTCTACTCACTGGTCGGCCAAACCATGCGCGAGCGCATTGTGCTGATCTTGGCCAAGCGCGCCGGCCGCTGGATCGCCGGCGCGATTAATTTCGTCGGCTCGCATTCGCTGTTCGGCCGGCATTGGGGAGCGATCGAGCATCACCCGTTTCTGCATTTCGAGCTGTGCTATTATCAAGCCATCGAATATGCGATCGTCCACAAATTGCCGCGGGTCGAAGCCGGAGCGCAAGGCGAGCACAAAATCGCGCGCGGTTATCTGCCGACCACAACCTATTCGGCGCATTACATCGTCGATGCCGGCTTGCGACGAGCTATTGCCGATTATCTGAAACGCGAGCGCGCTTATGTCGCCGCAGCAGGCGCCGAGCTTGCCACCTTGGCGCCGTTTCGCAAGAATTTCGCCGTCGAACCGGATTGATCGCAATCCATAGAGGCCGCCCCGGGCGTCGACTGTTGTTTCTTAACTGTGCGTCACACCTGTGCGTTAGACCTGGAGAGCGCAATGGCGAATTATGACCCCAACAACATCTTTGCCAAAATCCTACGCGGCGAGCTGCCGGCCTATAAGGTGTTCGAGGACGACAACGTCCTGGCCTTTCTCGACATCATGCCGCGGGCCCCCGGACACACGCTGGTCGTTCCCAAAAAACCGGCCCGTACAATTATCGACATTACGCCGGACGACCTCATTGCGGTCGTCAGAGCGACGCAAAAGATTGCCCGCGCTGCAATGACGGCTTTTGCCGCTGACGGCATCACGATCCAACAATTCAATGAGCCGGCTGGCGGTCAGGTCGTATTTCACCTGCACGTTCACATGATTCCGCGCAAGAACGGCGTGGCCTTGAAGCCGCCTTTGAGCTTCAAGGAAGAGCCGGCGGTGCTTGCCGAGCACGCCTCGCGCCTTGCCGTCGCGTTGAAAGAATGAACGGGTTTTAGCCACCGCGGCCGCGCGAGACTCGTTCGATCTCAGCGCGAACCAAGCGTTCCACCATTCCGGGCAGATTGTCGTCGAGCCACACTTTGAGCATTGGCCGCAGCATTTCACGCACTAGATCCTCAAGCGTGCGAGCGTCGTGAACAAGAACCGTCTGCGCGAGCGCGCTGAAGGCGGACTCAACCGCAGCGCTGGTGGCGCTGGACACGAGTCCGCCGTGCTCGTCGGCTTGGGCATCGTCTTGCGTCATCGACAACGCTTCGGCGCTCGGGGCCTGGTCAGGCGGCGACGGTCGCCACGGCGCTTGATCTAAAGCAAAATCAGGCTCGGCGGGCCGCACCGCCGGCGTTACCGTCGGTTCGGTCAGCTCAAGGATCGTGGCCGAGCGACTGGTTCTCGAAAGCCCGCCAAGCGCGCCGGCGCTTGCTGCCTGCGATTCCGGCTGCGTCTGCGCCGAGGCTAGCAAGGGATGATCGGGCTCCAATCCAGCTGGCTCGGCCGAATGCTGCGCGGGTTTTTCCGGATCGTCTTCAGCGATGATTCGCCGAATGGAGGCGAGTATCTCCTCCATTGATGGTTCTTGGTTTTTGGCCGCCTGCGCCATGCCGCTTCTTCCTCAACTCACTCTGGCCGCGCCACCGAGCGCGAACCCGTTTTTTCGCTTCCAAAGCCGAATCGGGCAGTCGCACTATGCAAAGGTGCCGCCAGCTCCACTATTGCGCAAGCTGACGACGACCAAAGCGGCACCGAATACCCGCGAACTTTTGCCTACCGCCCGTCAGGCGTACGGACGCCGATCCAGGCGTCGCGAACTTGCTGATAATGCACCTGCGGGTCGTAAATCATGACATTCAATCCCAATCGTTGCATAGAGAGACCGCCAACCGCGGCGAGCAACGTGTACGAAGCGACGACGCGATCATGTTGCGCGGTCACCAAAGCCACGCGCGCATTCACCAGTTCCTGCTGCGCATTGAGGACGTCGAGCGTTGTGCGCTGCCCGACTCGCGCCTCTTCGCGTACGCCATTGAGCGCAATTTCGGCGGCATTCACTTGCGCCGTGGTGGCTTCGATCTGCGCTTTGGCGGCGTCCAATTGTCCCCAGCTTTGCACGACGGTAGCACGCGCCTGATCGCGATTGACGTCAAGATTGAGACGCTGCTGGCCGAGCGTTTCCTTGGATTGGCGAATGGCCGAATATTCGGCACCGCCCTGGTAGATCGGGACCGTAAGCTGGCCCAGAATGGAGACGTTCGTTTGTCGCAATATTTGCGGCTGCGTGTCGTAGCTCTGCGAGTAGCTAGCGGTAAGGCCGAGGTTGGGATAAAGCGCGCCCTCGCTGATTTTCACCGCGAGCACAGCGACGTCGACGCCGTACATTGCCGCTAATACCGTTGGACTTTGCGTCTCGCCTTCAGTGATCGCTCTCTGCACCGTTGCCGGCGACAGACGATCGACCGGCGTACCGGGACTAAGGCGGCCGGGATCGACGCCAATCACGCGCCGATAGTTCGCTTGTGACGTGACGTAGTTCGATTGCGCCTGCAACAGCGCTGATCGTCCCGCCGCCAAGCGCGACTCCGCCTGAGCGACGTCGGTGCGCGTCACTTCACCGACATTGAAGCGATCGCGCGTCTGTTTCAATTGCTCGGTCAGCACTTCGACGTTGCGGCGATTGAGTTCGAGGATCGCCTGGTCGCGCAGTAAATTCATATAGGCGGTAGCGGCATCAAGAAGAACCTGCTGCTCGGTGACGCGCAATGTCTCGCGCGCGCCCGCGACCTGGCTTTCCGCTTGGCGCGTTCGGTTGGCGGTTTGGAATCCGTTGTAGAGCGTCTGCGTCGCGGTCGCGCCAAATTGCCGAGTACCGATATCTTCACTAAGGCTGGTGTAACTGACGGTATTTGGAAACGTTTGTTGATTGACCGCTTTGTTGACGCCGCGAAAATAATTGAATCCGCCGGCGGCGGTGAGACTGAGCTTCGGCCGATAGCCCGACAGTGCTTGCGGCACGTTCTCATCCGCAGCGCGCAGCGCCGCACGTTGCGCATTGAGCGACGGATTATTTTGGTAGGCCTGGACTATCGCCCATTCGAGAGTATCCGCCGACGCTGCACTGCAGGTTGCAGCAACAGCGAGGGAGGCTGCGCCGAGACCGGCCAGCCGCCGAATGAGTTCGCGCAGTCCCCGTCCGCGCATGACGTAGCTGCTGCTCCCCAGTCCTCTTCCGCCGCAACGAGGTGAAGGACGTTCACCCGACAGGCGCGCTCCTGTCCGGCCGAACGCCTCTGCGGAAGCCCAGTCCCTACCTTAAGCTACTGGCATAGAAGCCGAAACCCTACTTTTGCGTTTCTGATGCAGAATCATTGCGATTGCCACTTCTGTGCCACAGGTCCTTCCAATAGCCGAGACGGCCATTGGCGCGTCGCCAATATCCATAACAATGCAAGGGTTTTGGAGCTTGCCGCCGAGCTAGAAGACGAAGGCGGGCGGCGCGGCAAAGCCGGGCAGTACCGGGGCGGCGGCGTCAAAAATAGGCCGGCCGACGAGTTGTCCTTCAATAAGGCGATAAATCATGGCCTTTGCCCCTGGGCCATGGCCGAAAACGGCGGCAAGCCGGCCCTCGGGCTTCAATTGCCGGCCCAAGGCCTCTGGCGCGATCTCAATCGCGCCGTTGATGAGGATGACGTCGTAGGGCGCCGCCGTAGCCCAGCCCGCTGTCGAAGGCGCGGAAGCGACCGTCACCCGTAGCGCGCCGGCCGCGGCAAGCGCCGCCTCAGCACGGCGCGCCAATTCCGCGTCTTCCTCAAGCGCCACAACTAAGGCGCCCATATGCGACAGCACCGCCGAGGAATAGCCGGTGCCGCTGCCAACATCGAGGACCTGGTCGCCCGCGTCGACGTCCGCCCCCTGGATGAGCTTCGCCAACACCATCGGCCGAAGTAACGCGCGGCCTTTGCCCAGGCTCACCTCACCGTCGCAATAGGCCTGGGCCGCAAGCGATGCCGGCACGAACATTTCGCGCGGGACTGCTTGCATGGCGGCAATGAGGCTCGGATTGGTGACATCGGCTGTGCGAATTTGGCCGTCCACCATCAGGCGGCGCGCCGCGGCGACGTCAAACATATGAGAAATCCCGAATTGCGAAACCGCGTTGTGCGACACGCCCCCGTAAAACGCAAGCGGGCGGCGCATTGCGGCACGCAAGCCAGAATAAAAAAACCCATCATAGAGCTCGGAGACTGGGGCCCCTCCGAGCCTCGGACCTCGGACCTCCACGACTGGGCCAGGGGCAGCGGGCGCAAATTCCGCCAAAACAAGTTCAAACTTGTTTGCCTCTTCGATTCGTCGCATCCTTGTCGCTCGGGGGGATGTGACCTCGGCAAATCTGGCAAACGTCATCCAGGGGGCTTTCTATGCAATTGTCATCCGCAATTCGTGCCGCACTGATCACTTTGACTGTCATCGGCGCCGGGCTGACGACCGTCTACGCCGACAGCGGCAGCATCCGCTTTAACGTTATCAAGGCCGGGTTTGTCGTCGGCGGCTCCGGCGGTAGGGGCACGCTGGTGTTTCAGGGACGGAGCTATCCGCTCTCGATTGGCGGGGTGAGTTATGGATTTACCTTCGGCGCCTCAGCGACCGACTTCGTCGGCACGGTCAGCAACATCCGAAGTCCGTCCGACGTTAATGGCGTGTACGGCGCAGCCGGCGCGGGCGCCGCGGTCGGTGCTGGCGCGGGCGCGATCGTACTGACCAATCAGAACGGCGCCGTGCTGACACTGTCGGGCCGCCAAACCGGACTGATCGTCGCCGCCGACCTCAACGGGTTGGTGATCGCGCTGCGGTAGTTTGCGCTCGCACCTGAGATCGCAACCGCTTAATTGAACTCGACTCGTCGGCTCTCGCAGTGTCGGCGAAGGCAAAGTCGAATTCAAACCGCGCGACGGCCAACTGCAACTCGCGGAGCGACGCGTCTGCGGTGGTTGCTTAATCGCTTGAGGCAATTTACGTATTGCCGTTAGGACGGCCACGTGGCGGAGTGGTTACGCAGCGGTCTGCAAAACCGTTTACCCCGGTTCAATTCCGGGCGTGGCCTCCAAGACTTCCGGCGATTCGGACCGACTATTTTCGCTCGCGGGGCCGGCGGGATTAGCCGTCCTCAGCCCGACG
>Ga0306923_10000271_pt1 | contig 38965 bp, 36 predicted proteins | sample sta12Can44000108_FD_203841 | JGI IMG/M metagenome (GOLD analysis project Ga0306923, IMG submission 203841) | Lab enrichment of tropical soil microbial communities from Luquillo Experimental Forest, Puerto Rico - statanox.12C.anox.44.000.108 (v2)... | ecosystem: Environmental > Terrestrial >... | reverse complement strand
CATCGCCGTCAATGCGGGCGGCGTGCCGAGCTCGCCGATCCGCAGCCGCCCTGCATCGAGCTCGGCCGCGATCTCGGGACCACCGAACACAACCCGAAGGTCAAGGTCGATCCCCTCGTCACGGAAGAATCCCTTCTCGATCCCCAGCCGCAGCTGCAGCCCACACCGATCCGTGGGAACGCCGTAACTGACGGATTGCACCATGGGACCTCGCCTCCCGATCCCGGATCGAGCCGCACGCCCGGAAACCGGGCAAGAAATTTGCTTGGGCCGCGCACAACAGGCTTGCAAGCTCTCACCGCGATCCTGGAATATGCCCCAAACCCGAGGGAACAGCCATGATTACAACGAAGCCTTCAGCACTTGCAGTGACGCGGCGCAGGTCGCTCGGGCTTGCCGCCGCCGGCACCGCCGCACTCGCGGGCGCAGCATTTCCGCGCCCCGCCATCGCACAGCCGGCAAAGGTCCGCTACACGCTGTCGTGGCTGCCGACCGGGCAATATGCGTTCATCTACTGCGCGCGCCAGCTCGGATATTTCAAGCAGCGCGGCATCGATCTTGAAATCTCGCGCGGCTACGGATCGATGGCCGCCATCCAGGCGATCTCGACCGGACAGTTCGAGATGGGCAGCGCCCAGACCGGCGCCAACCTGCTTTCGATCATGAAGGGGCTCGATCTGCGGCTGCTCGGCACGCTGGGCTACGATGCCACACTGGGCATCGTCGCTCCGGAGAAAGGGCCGATCACGACACCGAAGGACCTGGAGGGCAGGAAGGTCGGAGTCTCGGCGGCGGGCGGCGATACGCCGTTCCTGCCGGCCTACTGCCGCCTGGTCGGGGTCGATTTCGACAAGCTCGCCATCGTGCAGCTCGACAGCAAGATCCTCGAGCAATCCGCCATGTCCGGCCTGGTCGACGCCATCGTCGTGACCGGCCTGAGCTCGATCCCCAATTTCATCTCGGAGAATTTTCCGATCCGGATGATGCCATTCTCGCAGGCCGGGCTGCAGTTCTATTGGCTCAACACGCTGACCAGCAGCAGCTTTCTGGCCAGGAACAAGGAGCTGGTCGACAACGTCGAGCTGGCCATCCTCGAAGGCATGAAGTTCATGCTGCTCAATCCGCAGGAAGCCATGGAACGCCATCTCAAGGAGCATGAGGAGCTCGCGATCGGCAAGAACGGCAAGCTCTATGTCGAGCTGGGGCTGGGCATGACGTGCGCCATCGTGGCGGCGCCGGAGTCGATCGAGCACGGGCTTGGCTATTCCGACCTCGCCAAGATCGAGGAGCAGGCGCGCATCGTGAAGCAATACGCCTCGGCGCCGAACGACCGCGAGCCCCCGAAAGCGGACACCTTCTGCAGCAACAACGACATCGGCAAGGTCACGCTGTCCGCCGCGGAATGGGATTCCGTGCGCGCGAGCACCGGGAAATATGCAAAGCTCCTGGGCAGGGCGTAAAGCACCGGCATGCCGGCGGAGATCAGCTGCCAGCGCGTGCGCAAGGTGTTCGGGAAGGGGCCGGCAGCGTTCGAGGCCGTCACCACCGCGACATTCGCCATCGAGAAAGGCGAGTTCGTCTGTCTGCTCGGACCCAGCGGCTGCGGCAAGAGCACGCTGTTGATGATGATCGCCGGCCTCGAGCCGGTGACGGAGGGCCGCATCCTTGCCGGCGGCACGCCGATGACCGAGCCGCGGGCGCAGATCGGAATCGTATTCCAGGACCCTACCCTGCTGCCCTGGAAGACGACCCTGCAGAACGTGCTGTTTCCGATCGAGATGATGCGCCGGGAGCGCGCCGCCTATCTCGGCCGCGCCATGGAGCTCCTGCGCCTCGTGCACCTCGACGATGCGATCCACAAGCGGCCGCGCGAGCTCTCCGGCGGCATGCGGCAACGGGTGTCGCTGTGCCGCGCGCTCATTGGCGATCCCAGCATCCTGCTGATGGACGAGCCGTTCAGCGCGCTCGATGCCATTACGCGCGACGACATGAACATTGTGCTGCTCGAGCTGTGGGAGCGCTACCGCAAGACCGTGCTGTTCGTCACCCACAGCATCCGCGAGGCGGTGCTGCTTTCCGACCGCGTGCTGGTCATGGGGCGCAAGCCCTCGAAGATCATTGCTGAGATCGCGGTGCCGTTTGCGCGGCCGCGCGGCTTTGCCATCGGCGAGACCGCGCAGTTCAACGAGCTGTGCGCGAAGCTGCGCGGCCAGATCGAGCTGGCGCGCGAGGGTGACCTTCAAGAGAGGCATTGAGCATGGTCGAGGAGCGCGCACCGGCCGTGGACACCATGCGTGAAGGCGATCTGCGCGCCGTCTGGTCGACGCTGCGAGCCGGCCAGGTGGCGGTTCTGCTGCCGGTCGCAACGGCGCTGCTGTTCCTGCTCGCCTGGCAGGCGATAACGGTCTACGCCGGCATCTCGCCGGCCATCCTGCCGCCGCCGACCATGGTGCTGGAGCAACTGATCGGCAACTTCGCGCTGATCATGAAGCACACCATCCCGACCACGTATGAGACGCTGCTGGCTTTCGGCATCTCCATTCCGCTCGGCATCGCGCTCGCCGGCCTAATGGTCTATTCCACGCTCGCCTACCAGGCGCTCTACCCGAACATCGTGTTCTTCCAGCTGATCCCCAAGATCGCGCTGGCGCCGCTGTTCATCGTGTGGCTCGGTATCGGATCGCCGTCGCGCGTCACATTCTCGGTCTTCATCTGCTTCTTTCCGATCCTGGTCGCCACCGCGGCCGGGCTGCAGTCGGTGGAGACGACCATGCTGCGGCTGTGCCGCTCGCTGCGCATGTCGCAGTGGCAGGTGCTGATCCGCGTGCGCTTCCCGACCTCGCCGCCTTACATCTTCAGCGGCATGAAGGTCGCCGTCACGCTCGCGATCATCGGCATCGTGGTGGGCGAGTTCATCGCCTCCCAGCAGGGGCTGGGCTATCTCATCCTGTTCGCCTCCTCGCGCCAGCAGACCGACCTGGCGCTCGCCTGCATCGCGGTGCTGTGCGCGGTCGGGCTTGCGCTCTACGGCGGCGTCGTGCTGTGCGAGAAGGCGGTCATGCGGTGGTATGATATCAGGTAGCCGGAGACGCAGCTTGTAGCCCGCGTTGAGCGAAGCGCTACGCGGGGCTGGAACCCCGGATTGCGCAAGTGCAATCCGGGCTGAGGTTGCGTCGGCTCATGCGTCTGAGCAGCGGCATGCGTGCCATTGCTGGACTCAGAGGAAAGGCGTGGTATCGACCCTCAATTATATATCCCGGGCATCTCCCGACTTCGCCATCCGCGTCGAACGGCGAAGTTGCACGGACCTGCACCGCTAATTGACATGCCGGATCGGCACCCGGGATGGACAACATTGGGGTAGGGTAATCACCTGCACCTGCGAAATCCGCTGCCTCGGCAGAAAATTGAACGACCCATGGCAAAAACGAAAGGTTACTTCGTTCGGTACTTTGGTTCATTATCGGGGTGCGGAATTCCGCAATCCGATTTAACAAGTTCGATGTGCGATCCCGTTTCTGCTTATCTGATTGGTTAGGAAATCGTTTGTTAAGATATTCTCGACGCTGTGCTTCTGAAAATGGAGATAATCGGAACGCCGTAATTTTCGACTGAAGGTTTACATCAACGTTGTCGTGCCAGAAGCTTTCGCGACAAGTGAGTAATACCCGACTTCCATCCACGCCTTCCAAGGTATTTATTAGGGCAGCAATCGTATCATCAGCGCCAAATTGAGATGGTTTTGTCGCGCAAAGTTCGTCAAAACCGTCCAGTATTGCACAAAGCGCCCCATACCGTAAGCACCGCTGAATTCTCGCTATTGGGGGCTGAAATTCGAACTGCGTAGAAATTGCGTGGCCTAGGAGAGCAGCGAGGTTATCGGTCGTATCGCGAAAGTCGTGGTTTATCCACGCAAAGCGGTCTATAAAGAGTGGAAATGGTAGCGCCCGAACATCTGATCGGCAATTTCTCATAAACTCTTTGAACAGCTCCATCGCGAGAGCTGTCTTGCCAGTTCCCGCTGGACCCAGAAGAATACCAACTCGGGACGGCGTAAAACCGGCGCCAAACATCCATTTAAGCAGCGTTACAGTGGCTGGCTCGGTTGGTTGAGGTCCGGAGGCAGGGACAACGGTTGGCGCGACGTATAGCTCCGTCGGTTGCGGTTCCGCAATAACTTGTCCTCTAAACATTTCCTCCCTTAGGCACGCCCCAATAGTTGAAACACGAGCCCCTGGAAATGTAGCTTGCACCTTACTCTGACGAGATTGACTGGGCGCGTTATCTTCGAATAGAACATGATGCAATTGGCCCCCGCCTAGAGTACTAAGCTGTTGCTTCGTAGCGTCTGCGTTGCCCTCCAAAAATCCGGAATGCAATATAAGAAACCTAATCTTTGTATTTGTACCGCGTATTGAGTTATCTTGCGCTGTCCACAGCTCGCAGCGTTTCAGAGTCGGCGGACCGACTGCAATTGTGGCATTGGAAAACCCCAAATCCATCAGAATGGCGGGAACATCTATTTCCATTGTAGCTGCTCCAAACGCATGGGGCTTATGGCGGAGGCAACGGCTTCACGCGTTGCTGCTAGGTGGATCGTGCGATTTCTGTCGATTTCTTCGAGCATTAGCAAGGCACGGCAAACAATTGAACAAGCCCACACCGCAATAAGCGGATAACCCAGTAACTCTTCCCATGGCTGCTCAGGACGGGAAGCCCTCAACCCAAGGGTGGAGCGTATAGATTTGCACGCTTCAATCAGAGCGGGCGCGGGTGGGCCGAAATCACGATGGATGATTGCGTTGCGCAATGCATTTAACCATTTCAACGCCGCAAATTGTGTGTCAAAGTTTGCTACCAGCGGAGATGAATGCGGGACCTCAAGCAAGAGTAATAGAGTCTGCAATTTCTGATCAAGCGGCAGGTCACGGATGTGCTCGTAGTCGTTTTTGTTGTTCTTTGACGCAGATGACCCTTCCGCAACCGAAATGAGCCGCCAGCGCGTAGCTGACAAAAATTTGGTGGCGCCTGGACCTGTAGCAAATCGAATGTGGGCAGGAATGCGACGCAGAATAATAAGCTCGTGAAGGTAGGCATCAAATGCCGTTCGAGCCAAGATTATTGCTGCATGAATGTCGGCACTGCGGTTGTGTTGGCCATTGCTCGCCCGAATTGCCGATTGTGCCGCTGCCGATAGGAGCGTTGGCCAAATTCGTTTCCATGCCCGCCTGTGTGCCAAATTCCAGCCCCTCGCGTCGCGCACAAAATTACCCTGCAGGTCAAGCCCAGTATTTGATGTCTATACCATGTTTGGGTGATTACGACAGCTTTCGATGAGGTCAAAGAGCGCTCGGCCCCTCACTTAGAGCGTCGAATTTTTTAGCACGCCCTTACCTTCAATGAATTCGGCTGCAATCGGTCTCACGGCAACATTGGTCGGTTGCCCCACTCTGTCTTTGGCGCCTTTGCCTATCGTGCGGATGATCGCAATCGGCCGGCCTCTCAGGCAATGGTCTTCAACGAGTCTGGGCCGCCGATCGGACCGCCTCGCTGATGCGCTCGGGCTTGAGCGGGAGCCGGTTGAACTCCGCCTTGAAGGGAGCGAGCGCGTCGGCGACCGCATTGGCGATGGCGACCGGTGGCGCAATGGCGCCGCCCTCCCCTACCCCCTTGACCCCGAGCGGATTGAGCGGCGAGGGCGAATGCCGGTGAATGAGCGCCATGCTCGGGATCTCGCAGGCGGTCGGCATGATGTAGTCCGCAAGCGAGCCCGCGAGCAGCTGCCCGTCCGCGTCATAACTGAACTCCTCGAGCAGCCCCCCGCCGATGCCCTGTGCCGCGCCGCCGACGATCTGCCCCTCGACCAGCATTGGATTGACCACGACGCCGCAATCGTGCGCGACCACGTATTTGTCGAGGCTCACGCGTCCGAGCTCGATGTCGACCTCCACCAGCGCCACATGCACGGCATAGGTCCAGGTCACGGTGGGCGGCTCGTAATAATAAGTCTCCTCGAGACCGGCCTCGAGGCCCTGCGGCCGGCCGTTGTCCCACCCCGGGCGCGCCGCCTGCGCAACCGCGGCAAGCGACACTTCGGCGCCGGGCACGCCGAGAATGCCGACGCCGCCCCGGCGCAGCTCGAGATCGGAGGCCGCACATTCCAGGAGGTTGGCGCCGATGGCAAACACCTTGGTGCGCAGCCGCTCGCTCGCCCCGGCAATGGCCGCCGACAAGGTCACCGTGCTGCGGCTGGCGATGGTTCCAAACCCGATGGCGATTGCCGAGGTATCGGCAAAGGTCGTGACCACGTCGGCAGGATCGACCGACCACGCATCGGCCACGACCTGCGCGAAGATGGTCTCCATGCCCTGGCCCTGCGGACAGGCGCCGGAGGAGACGTAGACCTTGCCGGACGGATCGATGCGCACGGTTGCGCTCTCGAACGGACCCACCCCGGTGCCCTCCACATAGCAGCCGATGCCGAGACCGATGTAGCGGCCGGCTTCGCGCGCCGCACGCTGGCGCTCGCGAAACGCGGCAATGCCGCCGATGCCGTCAAGCGCGTCGCGCAAAGCAGCCTTGTAGTCGCCGCTGTCGTAGACGATCGGCTCGCCGTCGCGATAGGGAATGCCCATGTGATACGGCATCTCGTCCGGGCCGATCATGTTGCGCAGGCGCACCTCGGCGGGCTCGAGCCCGAGGGCGCCGGCGACGAGATCCACCGCCCGCTCCATGGCCAATGCGGCTTCCGGGCGGCCGGCCCCGCGATAGGGTGCGTTGGGAACCTTGTTGGTCGCCGCCACCCGCGCGCTGATGGCGAGATTGTCGATCTTGTAGGGACCTGTCAGATGCACGGCGGTGTTGTAGACCACGCCGACGCCGATGGGATTCCAGGCGCCGCAATCGACAATGAAATCGTCGCGCAGCGCAAGGATGCGTCCGTCGCTGTCGAAGCCGATCTCGACATCGTGGGTCTGATCGCGGGAATGACAGGAGCAGATCAGATGCTCGCGCCGGTCCTCGATCCACTGCACCGGCCGGGAGCACCTGCGCGCCAGGAACGGGATCAGAAGATCCTCGGGGTAGACATGACCCTTCACCCCGAAGCCGCCGCCCACGTCGAGCGCGACACAGCGCACGCGCGCTTCCGGCAGCCGCAGCACCGAGGCCGCCTCGCGCCGCACCCAGTGCACGACCTGCGTCGATGACCAGATGGTCACGCTGTCCGTGCGCCGATCGTGCTCGGCCACCACGCCGCGGCACTCCATGGGCAGGGCGCCGTAGCGGTGATGATGGAAGCGGCGCTTGAGCCGGTGCGGCGCGCCGGCGAGCGCGGTGTCGGCATTGCCCTTGCCGATCGTGAACGCGCCGATGAGATTGCTGGCGAACCTGTCGTGGATGATGGGCGCGCCTAGCGCCAAGGCCGCCTCGGGATCGACCACGGCGGGCAGCGGCTCGAGATCGAGGGAGACAAGCAGCGCCGCATCCTCGGCGGCGTTGCGGCTCTCGGCCAGCACGACCGCGACCGCTTCGCCGACGTGGCGGACCTTGTCGTGAGCCAGCAGCGGTTGCTGCGGATTGATGAAATTGTGGCGTATCTGATTCATCCATTTTCGCGGCAGCGAGACCTGCGTGTCCGGTACCGGCGGCAACAGCCGCGCGAGGTCGGCGCCGCTCATTACCAGGGCAACTCCGGGGGCGGCGCCGGCGCGCGAAAGATCGACCGAACGGATGCGCGCATGCGCGAGCGGGCTGCGCACGAATGCGGCGTGCAGCATGCGCGGCAGATCGAGGTCGGCAACGAACTGGCCGCGCCCGGTGAGCAGGCGGCGATCTTCGCGCCGCGGCAGCGAGCGTCCGACGAAAGGGGCTTGGCGAGCACTGTTCATGGCTGTCGCTCGTTGTCTCAACGATTCCATACTATATACGGCGTTCCAACATTGACCGGTTTACTCTACGTGGACATACTTATTTCGTGAGGATCACCTATGACTTTGCCAAGCGAGAAAAGACGCTCGCCGAACGGGGGTTGGACTTCAGAGATGCCGCAAAGGTGTTCGCTGGAGCCACCCTCACACTGCTAGACGATCGCCGGAACTACGGCGAGCCCAGATACCAGACGTATGGTTTCCTAGCACGGCAGTTGGAGATGGTGGTGTGGACCCCGCGCGGCGAGGATCGCCACGTGATTTCCATGAGGAAATGCAATGCCCGTGAAAAAACGCGTTATCAGGCGCAACTGGAGTGACCGCGATGATGCACCTGAATGGTCCCAAGACCAGTTTGATCGAGCCGAGCTCGCGATTGGCGGCAGGATTGCTCGTCCGGCGCAGGGTACGCTGACCCGCCCGCGCGGGCGATCGCGGAAGAGGGATTCAAAGGTTGACGTTCACATCCGGCTGTCGCCCCAGGTAATTGGGCATTTTCGCAGGATGGGACCAGGATGGCAGACGCGAATTGACGAAGTACTGCGAACGTGGGTCAAGCGGCATCGAAAGGAACCCAGCCATCCGGCCAAGCGGGCCCACACCGCTTGAATGCCGAAGCGGCTGTCGACACGCTGGTGATCGGCGCCGGCGCTGCCGGCATGACGGCGGCGCTGGTGTGCGCGATCGAAGGGCTCGACGTCCTGCTGTGCGAGAAGACGGCCCAGGTCGGCGGCACCAGCGCGACCTCGGCCGGCACCATCTGGGTGCCCGGCACCAGGCAAAGCCGCGAAGCCGGATTCAATCACGGGATCGCCGAGGCAAGACAATATCTCGATGCCGTCATCGGCAAAGCACCCGACAATCGCCGCGAGGCTTACCTCGCGACAGCACCCGCGGTCGTGGATTATCTCGATCGCAACAGCGAAGTGAAATTCTCAGCCTATGCCCGGCATCCCGACTATCTCGCCAACAGGCCGGGGGCGACCGTCGGCGGCCGCCCGCTGGCGCCGCTGCCCTTCGACGGGCGGCTCCTTGGTGCCGATTTCGAGCTGATCCGGCCGCCGGTCGGGGAATTCATGGCGCTCGGCGGAATGATGGTCGGCCGCGACGATATCGAGCCGTTGGCGCGGCCGTTTGCGTCCGCTGCCACCTTTCGCGCCGCGGCATCCCTGCTGTGGCGTCACGCCCGCGACCGGTTGCGCCATCGGCGCGGCACCAGGCTCATCATGGGCAATGCGCTGGTCGCGCGCTTGTTCTACAGCCTGCGCAAGCGCGGCGTGGCGGTCTGGCGCAATGCCGCGCTGCGAGAGCTGATCATGGAAGGGCCGAGGGTGAGCGGCGCGGTGCTCGAGGTGGACGGCGCGCGCCGCCGCGTCACTGCGCGCCGCGGCGTCGTGCTGGCGACCGGCGGGTTTGGCGGCAGCGTGGAGCACCTCAACGAGTATGTCCGCCCGCCGCTCGCGCATGCCGTGGCGTTTGCGGGCGCCGCCGGTGACGGCATGCTGCTCGCGCGCATGGCCGGCGCTGCAATCGAGGACGATCACGCCTCGCCCGCATTCTGGAGCCCGGTATCCGCAACGGATTGGCTCGCGGGCGGCTGCGGCGCGTTCGCGCACCTCTCCCTCGATCGCGCCAAGCCCGGCCTTGTCGCGGTCAACGCGGCCGGCCGGCGTTTCGTGAATGAAGCCCTCTCCTACCATGACTTCGTGCTCGGGATGCATCGTTCGCACGCGGCAGTGCCGACCATCCCGGCGTGGCTCGTCTGCGACCAGACCTTCATCCAGAAATACGGTCTCGGCCGCGTTCCGCCGGGACGGCGAAGCCGGCAGCGCTACATCGCGAGCGGCTATCTCACCAAAGCAGCCTCACTCGAAGAGCTTGCCCGCAGCATCGGTGTGGACGCGAGGGGTCTCATGGAGACGGTGCAACGGCACAATCGTTTCGCCGCGAGCGGCGAGGATGAGGAGTTCGGCAAGGGCGCAACCGAGTTCGACCGTCACAACGGTGACCCGCACCATGCGCCCAATCCATGTGTCGGTCGCATCAGCACGCCGCCCTATTACGCCATGGCGGTCTATCCGAGCACGCTTGGCACCAGCGTGGGCCTGTGCGCGGACGCCGACGGCCGTGCGCTCACCGCCACGGGCGAGCCGATTGCGGGGCTGTTCGTCTGCGGCAACGACATGGCTTCCATCATGCGCGGGCATTATCCCGGCCCCGGGATCACGCTCGGCCCGGCGCTTGTCTTCGCCTATCGGGCCGCCATGACAATGCGGGCGGCAATACCTCCCCTGAAAGGGGAGGTCGACTGACGGAGCGAAGCGACGGCAGTCGGGTGGGGTCCAGCAGGACAAGCGGGTCGGTTGCAGCCTCTCCCCCACCCGGCCCCCTCGCTACGCAGCGCAGGCAAGTTTACGCAGCCTGCGTAAACTTGGCTGCGTGCGGCCACCCTCCCCAGCCCAAGTCGGATGTATCCGACTTGGGCCGTCTATTAGGTGCCCGAACTCGGGCAAGCCCGAGTTCGGGTGGGGAGGGATTCGCCGCGTTAAGCGATCCGATCCGCGTCTCGCAGGCACTCGATCAGCGATGTGCGCATGAGGAACTTCTTCGCCAGCACCGGATCTTCCGCCGCGCGCCGCATCTCCTCGCGGTATTTCCGCCGCGTCGCCGGGTCGCGCTGCTCCATGTTCTTCTTGTTCGCGATGGTCGCGGTCTGTACGTGCTCGACCGCAACGTGCCGGCGTTGGCGCCCGTAGCGCTCGAGCGCGCCCTCATCCTCCTCGCCCCTGAGCACGCGAATGAGGTTGCCGGCGAGGTTGACGGCATCATGAATGCCGCTGTTCATCCCCATGGCCCCGATCGGGCTGTTGAGATGCGCGGAATCCCCGACCAGGAGGATGCGTCCCTTGCGAAAGGTGGCGGCGACACGCTGGTGCACCACGTACGAATCGTAGAGGACGATCTCGTAAGGCTGCGCGCACGGGTGAAATCTCTGGAACTTGCGCTGGCAGGTCTCCCGGATGCGCTCCTCGTCGAGCGCCTCATCGAGGCTCACCGGCACCACCAGCCGATAGACGCCGGGTGGTCCCTTCCACGAGATCTTGAACAGATTGTACCATTCGACCGGGTCGGAAATGTAGTTGCGATAGGCGTACCCCGCCTGCGCGAAGTCGTAGGGCGTGCCTATGATCATGAAGCGTTCGGGCCAGGTGAAGCCCTCGAACTCGATGCCGGCCTCGCCGCGCACCGTGCTGCGCGCACCGTCGGCGCCGATCAGGTAGCGGCCCTCGATCCGCTCGCGCGTCCCATCGGGGCATTGCACCTCGACCTCCACCGCGTCGGCGGACTGCCAGCATGCCAGCACCTCCGTCTCGGCCCGGATGTCGAGCCCCGGCAACTCGCGCGCCATGGCGTAGAGAACGCGCGAGACCTTGTCCTGCTCGCATTGCAGCACCCAGGGATGGCGGGTCTCACCTGCGAGCACGGCATGGTCGAACGATGCGAGCAGCTCGTGCTGGTCGTAATAGTTGACGATCGGGCAGACGAGCCCGAGCGGCTCGATGCGCTGGTACACGCCGAGCTCGTCCAGGATGTCGAGCGAGGCGGGGTGGATGGTCGCGGCGCGCGGCTCCTGATGGTCGATATCGCCCTTGTCGAACAGCGTAACATGCACGCCGGCACGCCCGAGGATGAGGCCGATAATGAGACCGACCGGCCCGCCGCCGGCGATGATGATGCGTCCGTTCACGATCGCAGCTCGAACTCGCCGTTGATCTCGACGGGAATGCCGTGCGGCAGCTCGGCGAGCCCCACTGCCGAGCGCGCGTGCTGGCCGTTTTCGGGTCCGAGCAGCTCATAGAAGAAGTCGGATGCCCCGTCGATCACCTGCGGCATCCGATCGAACCCGGGCGCCGCGTTGACCATTCCGAACAGGCGCACGATCCGCTTGATGCGGTCGAGGTCGCCGAGCTGCTGCTTGAGGCTCGCCAGCATGGAGAGCGCAACCGCGCGCGCGGTGGCGTAACCCTCCTCAATGGTGAGATCGCGCCCGACCTTGCCCGCGTGCCGCACGTTCGGCAGCGAGGGCAGGTCGCGCCCATGCCCCGACACGAACACGATGGAACCGACGACCACGCAGCCGGTCCGGTTGGGATTGGGGAACTTGAACGGCGGCGGGATGGCGTAGCCCATGCGCTTGAGCTTGTCCTCGAGCACGCCCATGAATGCTCCTCGCATTGGTCGACCAATCGGGTCGGATCGATTGGTGGCAGCATCCGGCTGGCGGCGCAAGCATCGCACGCAGGCGCCCGCCCTTGCGCGGGTCCTGCCCGGCAGGCAATCTCTCCCCGGCGCGAGCCGACATGACCGGATCAACGACAGAAGCGGGCGAGAAGCGCATCGACGCGAGGCTGTTCTGGCGGGTGCTCGGACAGCGCGCCATCGGCAGCACCATCGTCACCGCGCAGTCCGCGCAGGGCCCCGCCGGATTTCTCGGCCTCTCGGCCTCGCATGTGAGCGCCGATCCGCCGCTGATGCTCGCGTCCATCGACAAGCGCACTTCGGCGCTGGCCACGGTGCTCGCGGCGAGACATTTCGCCGTCAATTTTCTTCCCCGCGATGCGGCGCAGATTGCGGACGTATTCGGCGGCAAGGGGACGCTCAAGGGCGCCGAGCGCTTCGAGGCCGGCGCCTGGACCGCGCTTGCAACCGGCGCCCCGGTGCTCAAGAGCGCGCTCGGCGCGATGGACTGCACGCTCGAAGAGGCGATCGAGCGCCATGGAACCTGCATTGTCATCGGCCGCGTCGTCGACGTGATGGTCGCCGAAGGCGGCAGCCCGCTCGTGCACTTCCGCGGCGGTTATCTGACGTGATCACGCGCCTCGGCAGGCGCGCGAGGAAAAAGGAGCAGGAGCATGAACGTCAATGTTGCCCATGAGCTCAAGAGCGTGGCACAGGAGCACATCGCCCGCGAGCTGGCGGCGGCGCAGAGCCTCGACGAGTACTATGCGCGGCTTGCTCCCGCGTATATGGCGGCAGGCTGGAACCGGCGCGAACCGTCCCTCTATCCGACCCCGAGGACCACCTTCCTGCCTGCGCACTGGTCCTGGAGCACCGCGCGCACCGCGCTCGATGCCGCGGCACGGCTCGTCGATACGCAGGACGCCGAGCGGCGCAATCTCACGCTGTACAATCCGCTGCCCGGCAATGCCTACGGCACGGCGCCGACTATCATCGCAGCCTATCAGATGATCAAGGGGTTCGAGGCTGCGCGCAGTCATCGCCACACGCCGAACGCGCTCCGCTTCATCCTGGAATCGGGGCCCGGCACCTACACCATTGTCGACGGCAGGAAACTTCCGATGGAGGAAGGCGACGTGCTGCTCACCCCGAACTGGTGCTGGCACGGCCACGTCAACGAAGGCGCTCACAACGCGTACTGGATCGACGTCCTCGACGTCCCGCTGACGCACCTGCTCGGCCCCGTGTTCTTCGAGCCTCTTGATGAAGGCTTCATCGAAAGCGCCGCCGAGGTGGCTGCCGATTCGCCGTTCCGGTTCCCGTTCGCGACCTGGGGCGCCAAGACGATGCGCCAGCCGGAAACGCGGCCGGGACTGCGCGAGGTCACGATCGGTCCGCCCTTTCTCGATTCCCTGCGAATCAAATGGCGGCACCTTGCCGCCGGCACTGCCGTCGACGAGCCGCAGACGACGGCAAGCTGCATCTATGCCGTGCACAGCGGCGCAGGAACGGTGAGCTGCGACGGCCATGACTTCGAATGGACGCGCGGCGACGTCTTCGTGATTCCGGCGTGGCGCAGCGCGCGCTGGCAGGCCGGCAGCGAAAGCTATCTGCTGCGCGTCTCGGATGAGAGCCTGCTGGAGAAGCTCAACTGGCTGCGCACTGCCGAGTCTTGAGGCGCTCAAGCCCGTCAGCGGCGCGCGGGCTTCGTCACGTCCAGGGGCGAGGCATTGGCGCGTTTACACGCGTCCGCGACGCGCGCAAAAGTACACGGCCGAAATAGGATCAAGCGACATGAGCAATCCCGCCGCACCGCTTGCCGATCTCGTGATCTCGGGCGCGACGGTCGTGACTGACACGTCATCCTTCGATGCCGCGGTCGCAATCAAGGACGGGCGCATACTGGCCGTCGGCGCACACGCCGCCATGCCGAGCGCCCGCGAAACATTCGACGCCAGCCGCCTGCATCTGCTGCCCGGCGCCATCGACGTGCACGTCCACTTCCGGGAGCCCGGCTATACGCACAAGGAGGATTGGCAGACCGGCACCGCCGCTGCCGCTGCGGGAGGCGTGACCACGGTGTTCGAGATGCCGAATGTCGATCCGCCGACGGGAACCGCCGAGGCGCTTGCGCTCAAGCTGGAAGCGGCCAAGAAGGCGCACGTCGATTACGGTCTCTACGGCCTCCTGGCAGAGGATACCATCGAGAACCTGGAGACATTGATCGACGACGGCGTTGCCGGCTTCAAATGCTTCATGGGCAACACCTTCGGCAACCTCCCGTCACCGTCGACCGGGGCCATGCTGGAAGGCTTCGAGATCATCGCGCAGCATGGCTTGCGAATTGCATTGCACGCCGAAACCGCCTCCATCATGGCGCGGAGGGAAAAGAGGTTGCAGGCCGCCGGACGCAGCGATCCCCTTGCGCATCTGGCTTCGCGTCCCGCCGTGGTGGCGGTCGAGGCCGTCGCGCGCGCCGCCATTCTTGCGGAATGGACCGGCGCGCGCATCCACATCCTGCACATTTCGTCGGCAGACGAGCTGCGGCCGCTGCGGGAGGCGAAGGCACGCGGGGTGGACATCACCGGCGAAACCTGTCCGCATTACCTTCTGTTCGACGAACGCGCCTACACCGATCAGCGCGGAGTCATCCGCGTGAACCCGCCGGTGCGGGAGCGGCGGCACCAGATCGGGCTCTGGGAAGGCTTGCGCGACGGCACCATCGACATGATCGCGACCGACCACGCGCCGCACACCCCGGCCGAGAAACTGCGCAACGACATCTGGACCGTCGACTGCGGCTTTCCCGGCGTGGAGACGCAGATGCCGCTGATGCTCACCCAGGTGCGCGCCGGGCGCCTGTCTCTTTGCGATTACGTGCGTCTCGCCTCCACCAACCCAGCCAAGGCGTTCGGCCTCTATCCCGCCAAGGGCGCGCTCATCCCCGGCTCCGATGCCGACATCACGCTCGTCGACCTCGAGCGGGAAGACACCGTTGCGGCGGATCAATTCCGCTCCCGCAGCAAGATCACTCCGTTCGAAGGCATGAAGGTCGTCGGCTTGCCGATCCATACACTGGTGCGGGGGCGCTTTGTCATGCGCGACCGCAGGATCGCCGGCGAGACCAGGGGATGGGGCCGCTCCGTGCGCTGCATCCAGCGCATGCCGAAGCCGCAGCCGAGGAACGCCGATCAGACGCTCGCCGCCGTGACCCGGCAGCCGGGCGCAACCGGAACACCGGCGTGAGAGCTTACTTGCAGTCCCGACATATCTTGAGCTCCCTGTCGACCTCCATTTCACGCGGACCCATTCTCGTTAGCCCCGGGTCCGGCACGTCGGCGGCACGCGGCTGGCGATGACCGGTCGGAGCCTGCGGCACAGCGCGTCCGGTGGTCGCGGGCGGCTGCACGGTGGTCGCAGGCGGCTGCGCGGTGGTCGCAGGCGGCTGCGCGGATTGGGCCGGAGGCTGCGACTGGGGCCAAGGACCGGTCTGGGCATGGGCGTTGAGCATGGCGAGCCCCATGGCTGCGAGCACCGTCGGGATCGTTATCTCTCGCATGGCAGCTCCTTTCTGTTAGCATGAACGAGGATTACCGCCCCCCTTCCATGCAAAACGCCGCCGCGACTGAAATGTTTCCCCGCAAAGGCGGTTACGGCCGTCGGGCCCGCATCGGCTATACGTCGCCGCCGTTCACGAGCGAAGTCTTTCCCTATGAGTTCTACAAGATCGTTCCTGACGGCGTGACGCTTGTGATAACGACGCTTGCGATCGTGGAACGCAGCAGGAGCGAGGTGGAGCAGTCCTACGAGCTCAGCATGAAGGCCGCGCGGGCGATGGCCGCGGCCGGGGTGGACATCGTGATGCTAGGCGGCGTGCCCATCAACCTCTCGCGCGGCCACGACAATGCCGAGCAGCTAATTCACGACCTGGAAGCGGAGCTTGGCATCAAGGTCTCAACCAGCCAATCGGCGCAGGCGAAAGCCGCCGCCGCGCTCGGCTGCAAGAGGGCGGTCGTGGCCCAACCCTACGCAACGACGGAAACCGAGCGGATCGCAGGCTACGGTCGCGATTTTGGATGCAAAATCCTCGGCGCCACCGGCTGGGGCAGCGCCTTCAACCAGATTGGGCGCATTCCGATCTCCGCCGCGTTCGAGATGGCGCGCGATCTGATGCGGGCGCACCCCGACGCGGACTCGATATTGTTCCCGTCCCCGCACTGGCCGGTAATCGGCGCCATCGAGCCGCTGGAGCGCGAGTTCGGCGTGAGTGTAATGACCGCGCTGCAAGCGATCGTATGGGACGCACTGCGGCGCGTTGGCGTAAACGACCGCATAGAGGGGTATGGCCGGCTGCTCCGGCAGTTCTGAACTTTCATACGCGGGAAAATATGCCCTATAGCCGGCATACCAGAGCACGTCGGCAGATGGCGCATCGAGCTTTCAAGCCAATTGGCACATGCGTCGCACATGCAACGGTCGTCACCTGCGCGCTCCTCTCTCTGTCGACGCACGCATTGACGCAGCCAGCCGAGCTCTTCTACCGAGGCAGGTCGATCACCATGCTGGTCGCGAGTGGTGTCGGCGGCGGCTACGACACCTATGCGCGCGCGTTTGCCCGCCACGCACTCAAGCATCTGCCAGGCGTTGCCGCCATCATCGCCAAGAACATGCCGGCGGCCTCCGGGCTTGCGGCCGCCAATGCGCTGTACAACTCCTTCGATCGGGAAGGAGGAACGATTGCAGCGCTGACCAACGGCGTCGCCATGGAGCCGCTGTTCGGCAACCAGGGCGCGCGTTACGACGCGCTGCGGCTCAACTGGCTGGGCAGCATCGGCAAGCTGGAGAATGTCTGTGCCACCTGGTTCAGCAGCCCAACGAAAAGCATCGAAGCGGCACGACAGCGGGAAGTGACAGTCGCGGCGGCCGGCGCCACTTCCAATACCGCAATCGTCCCGAGAGCGCTCAACGCACTCATCGGCACCAAATTCAAGCTGGTCGCGGGCTACGATACCGGCTCTGGTCTGACCATGGCGCTCGAGCGCGGGGAAACGGAGGGCATCTGCGGCCTCTCGTGGTCCACCATGAAGGCCTCGCGTCCGCATTGGATCCGCGACCACATGCTCAACGTCATCGTGCAGATGGGATTGCAAAAGCTGCCCGATCTGCCGGAGGTGCCGAGTGCTCTTGATCTTCTCTCCGATCCCGAGAGCAGGCAGCTGCTTGAGCTGATCCTGATCCGGCAGGAAGCCGGCCGCCCCTTTGCCGCGCCGCCGGGCATACCCGGCGATCGTCTGGCGGCGTTGCGCCATGCGTTCGATGCCACGGTGCGAGACCCCGACTTCCTCGCCGAGGCACGCAGGCTCCAGATGGAAGTCGACCCGCTAAGCGCCGTGGAGATCGACTCGCTGCTTGCGAGCGCCTATCGGGCGCCGAAGGAAATCGTTCGACGCGCCGCCGTTCTGGTCGAGCCTTCCGCGGCTGCCCGGTAGAGGACTTTGGAAATCCGCTGCGTTGCATCGTGCGGCGCGGCTCCTCGATTCATGCGCCAGGCCCCGCGGCGGCTCGTCTCATTCCCAGCGCCACAATGCGATTGAGCAGATCCGGATAAGTGAGGCCGTCGTGCAGCGCCGCCGCCGCGAACTCCTGGCTCTCCGAAATCTCGGGATTGGGATTGGCTTCGAGGAAATACGCAACCCCGTCAGCAGAGAGGCGAAAATCGATGCGGGCATAGCCGTCAAGCTCAAGCGTGCGATAGATCCGTTTGGCCGTTCTCTGAATGCGCGTGCACAGCTCCGGCGCGAGATCCTTGGCCGGGGTGTGCAGGATGCCGCGGCGCTCCTGGTAGTCGGGGTCGTGCTTGACCTTCTCCGTGGCGATGTGCCACGCGCCTTGCGCCATGTTGCCGAATTGCAGCTCCCACACCGGCAGTGCGCGCAGTCGATCATTGCCGAGCACCCCGACATAAATCTCTCGTCCCTCCACGTATTGCTCCGCGATGGCGGGGGTGCCGATCCGCTCGTGGATGAAGGAGACACGCTCTGCGAGCTTCTCGTCGCTGTCGACGACGGAGGCCTGGGAAATGCCCAAGGAAGCGTCCTCGCTCAGGCTCTTGACGATCAGCGGCAGCGCCAGCCGCGCCGGGCGCCGGACCTTGCGGTGCATGGGAAATACGGCAAAGGCGGGCACCGGAATCCGGTGATAATGCACCAGCGTCTTCGACAGGTCCTTCCCGCGCGCGAGCATGAGACCGCGCGGGTTGCAGCCGGTATAGGGGACGCGCGAAAGCTCGAGGTAGCTTGCAACGTTGTGGTCGTAGATGACCTCGCCGCGAAATTGCTCAAGCAGGCAGAACACCACGTCCGGCTTCCAGCTTTCGATCTGCTCGCGAATTGGCTTGAGCTCATCGTGCACACCGAGCGGGCGAACCTCGTTGCCGGCGGCGCGCAACGTGCTGACCACATCATACTCTGTCTTCCAGACATTGATCTCCTGCTCGCTGAACCCCTTGCTTGATTCCGGAGGCATCAGATCGGGGTGCAGGAGCACCAGGATGCGAAGCCGTTTCATAGCGCGATCCACTTGCGCCGCGACGGACCGAACAGCGCATGTACCGTCTTGGCGGTCAGCAGGACGGTGAACTCCATGATCAGCTTGCGCTCGGGGCCGACAGCGCGCAGATCGAGCTCGCGGCAGCGCACGATCATGTCATCGAGCAGGGCATCGAGCGTAAGCTGGTATTCGCCGGTCCATCTTGCAACCATCTGTCTCACGCGCGCGCGGTTGTGCCGGATGAACGCGGAGGCGGCCTGCGACCGGCGATGCCGCGGATCGGAGGAGAACAGTCGCAGCAGATCGCGGTCGTAGGTTTTCGGCGTGTCAAATACATAGAGAGCCTGCTTCTTTCGGTAGTGCTCGGCAAGCGTCTCGTTGAGCTCTGCGAGTGGATCGACGCGCTCGCGTCGGGTCAGCAGCGGCGGAGCCGAGGCAATCTCGGCCATCAGCTCGTCAAGGTATTCCAGCTTCTTGAGCGCGGGCCAACCCGCGTAGCGCGTGCGCCAGTTGGAGCGCGGCCGCAGCCATACGGCGAACGTCTCGGCGAAATCCTCGTCCGGGTGGCTCTGCGCGTACCAGAGGCGCAGATGCTGGACGAAATGCCGGCTGGCCGGATTCGGACGGTAATAGCTGGGATAGCGCTTCGAGGAGGCACCGAACAACTGCTGCCAGCGGCGGCGGCGCTGGAGCGCGTAGGAGTGCTGCAGCACGTGTCCGGCTTCGTGACGCAGAATAGCCATGCACTCCGACCAGGTGCCACCCTCGACATCGATGATCTTCTTTTTCTCAAGCTGCATCAGCCGAGGGTGCGCAAGATAGAATGGAAATGCGATGCCCGGCGTATTTTCCGGACTGAACCACTCGCTCGAGATCCAGGCATGCGGCCGCACCCGTATCCCGCGTTGCCCGAGCTCATCGAGCAGACTGTTGAAGCAGTCTTCGAGCCATGTGTCTTCCACGGTGACCTTGAGGTCACGTAGCCGAAGCTTGAGCAACTGCTCGTCGGAAAGGGAAGCCCAGGCAAATCTCTTTCGCGGCATTGTGTTCTAAAGCACCTGCCCGGGAAAGAGCAGCACGGCCGCGGCGCCCAAGGCCGCAAGAGCTGCGCCGTCAAGGACGCTCCGAGGCGCAATCCCGCCATGGTTCATGCAGCTTTTCCCTCTTCCGGGCCAATTCTTGACGCCGGCCGCGGCCGGCCAATGCGAGCAATAGCCGACCGGCTAAGGCAGACTCGACAAATCAAATTACCGAGTATCCGAAGGAACTCAATGGGCCTTGCTTACGCAGCGAAGGCGCGCCGAAGCACGATCTTGTCCATTTTACAACACTACGCCGAGCCGGCAGAAAGTGAACGTCGCGTTTAGGACCCGGCATCAATGTGGCGGCGCTTGCTCGTGCTTCATCTCCGTCATGGGCACAATGAGCGTTTCCTCAATCTCTTTCTGAATGAATGTGAGCCACTTTTCGGCACCGAGCGCGCGGCCTCGGAAATGCTCTAAGTCGCCTTGGAGCTGATGAATCCGATCCTGCACTGCCGCGAGCCGCTGCGAAAGGTCGTCCACCAGATCCGCCACCCGGTCGCGGTTCTGGTTGGATAGTGTCGCCGCCTCGTTGAGCATGGCGATCAGTGCCTCCCCGGCCCGATCCATGGCATCTCTATCCGCGCGCAGTTTCTGCTTCGGCGCAAGATTTCTGCCCCGCTCGCGGGTCTCGATCGAGTGCTCACTCATGGGCACCGCCTCCGATTTCGCCGGCCAGCCACAGCACCAAAAGGCCGCAAGTCAGAAGCAAAGTCTGTCCGAACGTCAAAGCAAGAAGCACGACGAATGTCGAAAGACTCATGAATCGCTCCACCCCCCTGTTGTCATTCCGTGACATTGAGCAGCAAATCGGTTCCCTTCTTTGGCTGCGGCAAAAAAAGCGCGACCTGTTGCAAAAAGCTCACAGCGGAAGTGCCGGGGCACGGCCGGGCGAACGATCTAGTCGCTCGCGCCGGTGCGACTGGTGGCATGGCACCAGGAGCAATGCGTCGCCAGCCAACGATTCTCTGCGACTTTCCAGCGCTATGGGCCATCGCAATTAGATCAGCCGGGGGAAACGCCGCTCTCCGACTCCGCCGCCGGACCGATGACCCCCGCAATCATGGCCATGCGCACAAGATCGGACAGGCTGGCAGCCTGCATCTTGGTCATGAGATTGGCGCGATAGATCTCGATCGTTCGCGGGCTGATCCCAAGGGCGTGCGCAATCTGCTTGTTGGCTTGCCCGGCCACCAGCCCCTCGAGCACCTCGCGCTCGCGGCTCGAAAGTCCGGACAGGCGGCTCTCGATTTCGCTGCGCTCCACTTCCCGTTTGCGGTCCCGGTCCAGCGCATTTAACGCCGACCGCACGGATGCCAGCAGCGCTTCATCGTCAAACGGCTTCTCAAGAAAATCAGCTGCCCCCATCTTCATCGCCTCCACGGCGAGCGGAACATCGCCGTGACCCGTGATGACGATCACCGGCACCGCAAGCTTGAGCTTTCGCAGCCTTCGCAGCAGCTCGAGGCCGCCGACGACCGGCATTCGCACGTCGGTAATGACGCAGCCTGCCACGACGTTGGGCAAAGCATCCAGGAACGCGGTGGCCGAGTCGTAGGTGCGTACCTCAAGTCCCGCCGTGCCCAGCAGGAAAACGAGTGATTGGCGAACCGCTTCGTCGTCGTCGATCACGTGAACAACGGCTTTATCAGACGGCATCGCGCAAGTCCTCTTGATCGACGGCCCGCAAGGTGAAGCGGAAGATCGTCCCGCCGCCAGGATTGGGCTCCGCTCCGATCAGTCCGCCGTGGGCCTCGACAATGGTGCGGGAGATCGACAAGCCCACTCCCAGGCCGTGGCGTTTCGTAGTCATGAAGGGCTGGAACAGCTGAGTCGTCATTTCCGGCGCGATCCCGCAACCGGTATCCGCCACGCTGATCGCGATCATATGGTCATCAGCCGGCGCCGCGGAAATCACAAGCTCTCGTTTGGGCGAGCCCTCCATCGCCTCAATGGCATTGCGCAGCAAATTGAGCAAGACCTGCTGGATCTGCACCTTATCCGCGAGCACCCGGTCCACCGCCGGGTCGAACTGGAAACGCACACGGACGCCTTGATCCTTGGCGCCCACGAGGGCGAGCGCGCTCGCCTCCTCGATCAGCTTCTTGACGCTCTCGACGGTGCGCTCGCTCTCGCCGCGCGCCACGAAATCGCGCAAGCGGCGGATGACCTCCCCCGCACGCAATGCCTGGTCGGCGGCCTTGTCCATCGCATCGCGGAGCAAGGCCGACTGATCATCGACGCGGTTCTCAAGCAGCCGCCGCGAGCCCTTCAGGTAATTCGCAATGGCCGACAGCGGCTGATTGAGCTCATGCGCCAGTGCCGACGCCATTTCGCCCATGGCGGTCAATCGGGACATATGGACGAGCTCGGACTGCAGCTCCTGAAGCCGCGCTTCGGTCTGCTGGCGCTCCGTTAGATCGCGAATGAAGCCGGTAAAGAAGCGCTGATTGCTCGACCGCATTTCTCCGACCGCAAGCTCCATCGGAAAGGTCGAGCCGTCCCTGCGCTCCCCCACCACGACCCGGCCGATACCGATGATTCGCTTTTCTCCCGTTCGCAGATATCGATCGATATAGCCGTCGTGATTCTCCCGGTAGGGCGAAGGCATCAGAAGCTTGATGTTTTTGCCCAGCGCATCCGCGGCGGCGTACCCGAAAAGACGTTCGGCCGCCAGGCTGAATGAGCGGATGATCCCGCGCTCGTCGATGACGATCATGGCATCCGGCACCGTATCCAGGATCGACTGCAGATGAGCCGCCCGCCCGAGCGCGTCTTGTGCGCTGGCCGCGGCCCGTTGGCGGGTGCGTTGCAACTGCCCTCCACCCCATGCCATGGCGGCTCCAACGATCAGGAAAGTCACGGCATCGCCGATTTCAGGGAGCGTGATCGCCGAGTTGCTTCTGCTGGCAACGAGGCTGAGAGCCGCGCCGAGCACGGTAGCCAGCAAACCGGGTCCAAGTCCGCCGACCCCCGCTGCTACCAGCACCGCGGCGAAAAATAACAGATACGAAAGAGCACCGTGCAGCACCGGGGCGAGCGCGACAGAGATCGCCCAGACAATCGCAATTGCGACCGGAGCGACGGCAAAGCGTACCAGTTCCGGCCGCCAGGTCCTTCGGCGCCCGGGAATATTCCAAAACCGCCAGGATCCCGCTTCCACAATCCGATCGTCCTCAAACCTGCCCATCGATGGGAACCTGCGCGGTTGGGCTAGGGGGAAACCCCTAGGGAAACCACCTGAATTTTCCGCGGCATTGCGGGCATGTAGCACGAATTGCGGGGATGCATCTTCGAGCTACGCTGACCGCCGAGGACCTTTATGACACTCGGCTCTTATGGTCGATCCGCAACCATCAGTACGACGACATGAATGGTGCTGCGCTGCGTGTCTTGTCCGACGACGACGTCGAGTGATAGAACTTGGCCGGCGGATCGCCACCCGCTTTCATGCCTGACGGGTGGGCTCACATGGGTGAGCTCGGCTTAAAGGAAATGCATATGAGCGATACCCTTCAGGCAATGCTTGATTCCGGTGCGCTCTATCTCGCGCTTGGCGCCCTCATATGCATTGTGCTCGGAGCAGGTGCTGCCCGGCGCCTGTTTCAGGGCGCCAGCAAGATCCATGGCTCTCGGCAGCGAAAGGATTGACCTCTCTCAAGCAGAGTTGACCTGCTGAGCCTTTCGCTGCCTCAAAGCGCGCGCAGGAATGTCGCCGTCCCGCCGGCTGCGCTTTTGACCACAATCTCGTTTGGCCTGAACGTTTCGATCGTGCTCGTGACAGTGGGATTAACGACGCGCACATCCTCGGCACTGCTGATGTTCAGGGTGATCGACTTTCCGTTGATCGTCCAGGTCCCGCGGATCGTTCCCGTCACGCCCTGACCGAGCGTATCGCTGATGAACCCGCGCCGCCGTACCTGGGACGTGAACCCCCCATCGGCTGCGAATGATATTGTCTCTCTCTCGTCTCCAACGGAGCCCTGCCAGTCCCCCACGATCTTTGCGGCGTATTGCGCTTCGGCAATCGGTGCCCCGTCCGGCGAGCATGACCCGAGGACGCCTGCCAACAGCAGGCGCAAGACAGGCAGGCGGGCCACGTTCATAGGTGCAAACGCGCCGCTCCTCATGGCTCACCGGGCTTGAACGGCAATTCCTCGCCGGGAGGGACGCTCTCCTCCGCCATTGCCAGGATCATCGCAATGGTGATGTAGGTACCCGCTACGGCGGTGAGATCAACGACCTGCTGCTCGCCGAGGTGCTTTTTGGCGCGATTGAAGCACTCTTGCGAGACGACATGCCTGGTTGTCAGCTCGGTGATGAAATCATACACGGCTTCCTCTTCGAGCGGCATGTTCGACGGCCGCTTGTTCTGCTTGAGCTGCGCCACAATCTCCGGCGACAGCCCAGCCTTGATGGCAAGCGGGACATGCGCGAACCATTCGACCTGGGAACGCCACTGCCGCCCGATGATGAGGATCGCAAACTCGTTGAGTTTCAGCGGCACCGATGTCTGCCACCGCAAATAGTGCAGAAGATCGAACATCTTCTGTCCAAGGACGGGACTGCGGAGCATGGGGTTGTAGGGGCCGCGAAGGCCCACCCGCGAGATCTTCATGATCTGCTCCGCGAGCGGCCTCTGCTGGTCGCTGAGCTCATTCATCGTGAGTTGCGGAAAACGCAGCTCTTTTGTCATGCATGCGGCCCGGTTGTTACAACGGAAATCCCTGTCGCGCGAGAATTCGCCCCATGTGCAACCGACTTGCAGCGCAGACGTAGTTTTCCCCCGGCCCCAAACGGCGCGGCGCCGGCGCTTTCACTCCACGACCAGCTTGACCTCGTCGCCGGGATTGACCTGCTCGTGCGGGCCGAGCCCGTTGAGGATGCGAAACCGTTCGAGCGGATGGTCGGGCGTGGCCATGCGCGCTGCCAGCCGCTCGACCGTGTCGGTGGGGCCCACCGCGACGATTCGCAAGCGCAGCGGTTTCGCCGCCTCGCTTTCCGCGAGCGTCATCCGGCGGAATGTAGCGACGGATTCCCGGAAGGTTTGATCGATTTCGGCATTCATGCGCTTGGCAGCAAAGATGAACCGATAGACGTCGGTACCGAAGCGAACCGCATAAAGCCGAAACACCCATTGATCGCCCTTGGCGGTCGCAGTTGCCGCTGACAAGCCGTTGATCGTGGCTTCTTCGATGGTTTTCGGATCGATGCTCTCGATCCAGCCGGAGGTCAGATAGGCAGTGAGCGTTTGCTCGGCCGGCACGCGCACGGCATCGACCCGCAAGGCCTGGCCACCGCCTTCGCGCACCCCGAGAACCGCCTGCGCCGTGTTGTCGAGCGTAAATCCTTCGGGGGCCAGGAACGTGAACCCGAGCTTGGGATGCAGGAAGCGGCGGCCGCGCACGAAGCCTTCGCTCGGATCGTCGCCGTAAATCATGCCCTCGATGCCCGCGAGATAAGCCTTCTTGTCGAGCTCGGGGATCGTCGCGGCAGCGAACTGACGGGCACTGCCCTGCGCATTCTTGATGCGCTCGGGTGTTGCCGGATGCGAAGAGAGGAAGTCGGGCGCCCGCGGGTCGATGTGCGATTGTCCGGGCGCTGATTTGAGGTCGGCATTGCGGCCCATGGCGGTGAGAAAACGCACCGCGCCATAGGGGTCGTAACCGGCGCGCGCGGCAATGCCGATGCCGATCGCATCGGCTTCAAATTCCTGCGCGCGCGAGAAGCTCGCCAGCTTGATCTTGGATTTGGCCAGCGCCAGCGCGCTGGTTTCCGGGTCGCCGCCGAGATCGGTGAAGACCCGCGTCACCAGCGCGACCTGGCGCGCCTCGTCCTCGCGCATCTCGGCATGGCGCGCGATCACATGCGACATCTCATGGGAGAGCACCGAGGCGACCTCGGACGTGTCGTTGGCAAGCGCAATGAGCCCGCGGGTCACGTACAGGTTCCCGTTCGGCAGCGCAAAGGCATTGACCGATGCCGAGTTGAGGATGGTGACGCGATATTGCAGATCGGGCCGCTCCGAGGCCGCGATGAGCTTGGCGACCGTAGTATTGAGAAGGCCTTCCAGCCGCGCATCCTCGTAGGGACCATTATAGGCGGCGAGAATGCGCTGGTGCTCGCGCTGCGCCGGACCAGGCGGAGTCTCCTTGGCTTGCCTTGCGGCTTGCGGCAGTGACGCCGGCGGACCACCAACCGAAACCAGCGCCGCGCTGCAGCCGGCGAGGACCGGCGCAAGAAGCGCCATTGCCAATGCCGCCGGCCGGAGCAAGCCGTGCACGGACCGCGGCAATCGCTCCCGCGTGACCGGCTCCGCTGCCGCCGGTCGATCCGCTGGCTTCCTCGGTACGTTCACAGCGCTCCCATCAGCGTTCGGCAATCTCGATCTGCTCGGGCCAGATGGCCTCGATCCGCGGCCCACTGCGCTCCTCGATCCACCCGCGCACCCGTACGTGCAGGTTTGCAAGCCTTCTCGGCTCCCGTCCGGCAGCGAGGAAATTGCGCTCATTACGTTTCAAGATCGTGACCGTGAGGGTCTGCGACCAACGCCGTCCGAAATTCATGTATATCGTGCCGGCGCTCTCGCGGACCGATAGCACCCTGCCTTCCACCGCGGTGAAATGGCCTCGTTCCGCCACAAGCTCGGCGAGATTCTCAGCACCTACGATTGCATAATACGCTTCGCCCCACAGGCCAAGCTTGGCCTTGCGCGCGGCGGCTTCCCGCGCCAGCAGCTCGGCCGCGCAGGCCACGCTCCCCACCTGGGCGGAAACCCGCGCAAAACCTTGATCGAGCATCTCGTGGGCGGCCGATTTTTGCGCTCCTTCGCGCATGAAATAGGCATGCGCGAGACGCCGCCCGTAGCGATCGGGTGCAGGCGCGCTTTCGCGCAGCTCAACCGTCTGTCCCGCAAGCATGGCAGCGAGCGCTGCGCGCGCCGCGTTGCCGGCGTCCGCGCGTGCCCCGGTCTCGCCGCCGCGCGGCGGGAGCGGCACTTCAATGCCGGGAAGGCGGATTTCCCGGCCGTCCTCGAGCAGAAAGCTGCGCCCGTCGGCAACCGCGCTCACCCTTGCGGTCCCGATCGGCTGCGCGCGGCAGGGATCGGCGAAGGGCAGACGGGTCTGCGCAAAAGCGCCCGTAAGCGGCCATGCGAGAAGGGCGGCGAGGCCGAGCCGCCGGCAACGTCTCGCTGTCGCACTTTCCGGTGAACCCATGGACGGACGAAACGGTTGGAATCGGGCGGCACTGCGGCACTCTGCGCCCACTTGCGCCGACCGGCCATCCTCGCTCTACAGCTGTGCCAGAGCCTTCTCCACCATGGCGATCAGGGCATGCTGGGCATAGGGCTTCGGCAGCCATCCGAGCGGGGCAGCATCGTGCGCGCGCGAACGCATGCGCGCATCGTGGTGGGCGGTCGCGAAAATGCACCGGATGCCGGTTTCCCGAAAAATCTCGAGCGCCGCATCGATGCCGTCGACAGCACCGATCAGCCGGATGTCCATGATGGCAAGGTCCGGGCCTTCCGATTTCGCGAGGCGCAGTGCCTCCTCGGCGCGATTGGCGATGCCCGCGATCTGATATCCCGCTTCCATCAGCACCGCCTCGATCTCGCTCGCCGCGAGAAAGTCGTCCTCCACAATGAGAATTTTCGCAGCGTCCGCGGCGACCTGCCCGGACGATCGATCCTGCGGAGAGAAGACGGCAGCCGGGCGCGCGCCGGCCGGGGCGGGATACGCAAACAACCCGGCGGCCATTATTCGTGGACCCGCTGCATCGCTTAGCGCCTCGCCCCGCGATCGATGAACTGCACCCGGCAGCGCGCGCCGGGCGCCCTTTCGACCGTGAGCGCGCCGCCAAGCTGGCGCGCGAGCCCACTCACCAGCCCCAGCCCCGAGGCACGCCTGCGCGCCTGCCCGAGGTCGAAGCCGGGGCCGCCATCCTCCACAATAAGCTCGAACGAGTCGAGCCCCTTCGTCAGTCCGACCTTGATCGCGCCTTCGCCCGCCGTGACGCCATGCTTGGCGGCATTGGTGAGAAGCTCATTGAGGATCAAGGCGAGCGGCATCGCGGTGTCGTTCGACAACCGATCCTGCGGGCACTGCGAGATCTCGATGCTGACGTTGCCGGTGAAGGCCTGCCTGGCGCTGGCACATACGCCTTCCAGAAAATCTCTTGCCCGGTAAGTGATCGGGTTTCCGGCTTCGTAGAGCACCTGCTGTGCCGCCGCCATCGCGCCCACGCGCTGGCCGGCGTCTGCCAGCACCGCGCGCGCCTCGGCGCTCTGCGTCTCGCGCTCCGCCGTGCGCAGCAGCGCGTGCAGCATCTGCATGTTGTTCTTGACCCGATGATTGAGCTCGTCGAGGAGCATTCTCTGGTTCGCTTCCGACTGCTTGCGCTCGCTGATGTCGACGAGCATGTTGACCGCCCCGACGAGCTCGCCTGCCTCGTCGCGCAGCGGGGTCGGATAGGCAATGAATGGAATCCGCGTGCCGTCCGCTCGTTCGGCGAGCGCTTCCACGCCCGTCACCGACCGGTTTTCCCTTAGCGCGACCGCCATCGGCGATTGATCGTTTGCCAGCGGCGCGCCATCGGGACGGTAGAGACGCAGCCGCCCCCACGCGCCGCTGCCGGGCTTGCTTGTGTCGGGCGCCTCGCCTGCAAGCTCGACCGCGGCCTGGTTGTAGAACGTGACGCGGCCTTCGGCGTCGGTGGTATAGACGGCGGCGGGCAGCGCTTCCAGAAGCTCGCGAAAGCGCCGCTCACTCGAGGCGAGCGCCTCCTGGGCATGCCGGCCGCTGGTGATGTCACGCATCACCCGAATGCCATAGAGGAAACGACCGGCGCCGTCGCGCACCGTCGATGAGGTCACCGCTACCCAGATGATGCGGCCGTCCTTGCGGATGAGCCGCTTCTCGACGGCATAGCGATGGCCGGCGCCGGCGGTCTGGCGCTCGTATGAATCGACGTCCGATTCGCGATCGTCGGGATGGGTGACGTCGAATACGGTAAGCTGCAGCAATTCCTCGCGCGCATAGCCGGTGATGGCGCAGGTGCTCTCGTTGACCCGCAAGAGGCGCCCCCGCGCATCGACTTCGGAGATGGCAATGCCCGCGTGCTCATAGGTTGCGGCGAGCCGCTGCTCGCTCTCGGCGAGCGCGTCCGCTGCCCGCTTGGCCTCGGTGATGTCCTGGAAGATGCGCACGCCATAGAGAAACCGGCCCTCGCCGTCGCGCACGGCGGAGCACATGACGGAAGCCCAGATCACGCCGCCGTCCTTGCGCACGATGCGCTTCTCGATGGAATAGCGGTCGATCTCGCCGGCGATGAGACGGCGATATTGACGCAAGTCCTCGTCCCGATCTTCCGGATGCATGACGTCGAAGATGCTGCCGCCCGCGAGCTCCTCGCGCGAACGCCCGGTGATCGCGCACGCCGTCGCATTGACGCGCATGCGCCGCCCTTCGGCATCGGTCTCGGCAATGCCGACCGTGGCATGCTCGTAGGTGACGGCGAGGCGGCGATTCTGCTCGATGAGAGCCTGCTCGGCGGCGGTCAGCCGCCCGAGCAGCTCGGCCGGGGCCCCGTCGCGGGATCGCGCGGTCGCGTCCATGCTCATGGATCAGTCCTCGCCCGACGGGGAAGCGCTGTCGCGGCCGAGCTCAGGCGGCGTGCAGAAGATAATGGCAACCCCTCCACGGCAAGGTCCCATCCAGCCCTCAGGTCGCAAACCCGCGTGAGTGCGGTAACCCGCAACTTTGCTTTTGGTTCCGCGGCGGAGTTGGCCGCATTGAAATATCGGAAGAATTTGCTGAATTTGTTTGGTCAAAAAACTCGGATAAATTGTAATAGTGTCATATTAAATCAATAGTTGTACAAGATCGAGGCCTCGCCGATTAGGCTGGTGTCTTCGACCCGGTTCGTGCACCGTCCACGCGGTTTGCCTGTTTTGGCGAAGAAGCGTGAAAGACCGAAGTCTTTGCTCGTTTAGGATATTCCATGATGGAACGCAGAAAACTCGGAGCGCTCGAGGTCTCGGCCATCGGGCTCGGCTGCATGAGCATGACGCCGATTTACGGTGTGCCCGATCCCGAGGAGGCGATCGCTACCGTGCACAGAGCTCCCGAGATCGGCATCGACCTGATCGACACGTCGGATGCCTACGGGGCCAATGGGTCAAACGAAGAGCTGGTCGGCCGCGCGCTGAAAGGTCGGCGGGAAAAATATGTCGTCGCAACGAAGTTCGGCAATATTCGCCTGCCCGACGGCAAGCCAGGCGCCAAAGGCAATCCGGAATATGTGAAGGAGGCGTGCGACAAGAGCCTGAGGCGGCTCGGCACCGACCATATCGACCTTTATTTCATTCATCGCGTGGACGAAACCGTCCCGATCGAAGATACGGTCGGCGCCATGGTGCGGCTCAAGGAGCAGGGAAAGATCCGCCACCTTGGAATTTCCGAAGCGGGTGCGCCGACCATCCGCCGCGCGCACAAGATCCATCCCATGGCGGCGCTGCAGACCGAGTATTCCTTGTGGACACGCGACGTCGAGGGAGAAATCCTTCCGCTGTGCGATGAGCTCGACATAGGTTTCCTCGCCTATGCCCCGCTCGGCCGCGGTTTCCTCACCGGCGCGGTGGCAGTGGGGGATGCATTGCCGCAGAACGATCGCCGTCGTGACATGCCGCGCTTCCAGGGAGGCAATGGACAGCAGAACCTCAAGCTTGTCGCCGTCCTCAAAGACCTCGCCGGCAAGGAGAAGTGCTCGCCGGCGCAGCTCACGATCGCATGGCTGCTGTCACGCCAGCCCCCGGTGGTGCCGCTCGCCGGGACAAGCAAGCGCAAATGGCTGGAGGAAAACGCCCAGGCGGCCGCGCTCACCCCCTCGCAAGCCACGTTCGCTGCGCTCGCTGAGACCTTCAGGCACGGGATCACGCAGGGCGACCGCTATCCCGCGGTGATGATGGCGCGACTGGGACTATGACGCCCGGCGCGAGCCGCTTCTTCGCGTGCTCGTCCTTCGCCGCTCGGGAATGATCGGCAATAGCACGAAATTTTCCCGGCCGCCGCCCAGGTGGATGCTGGTTCTGCCGCTGTAGACGGCAACCGGCCGGTCGCGCGGATCGTCATGCAAAAACGGACCACAGCCGGTGAACTCGTTCTTCATGTTCGAGAGCCTGCCGCCCGAGCCGCCTGGATAAGCGTAATCGCGTCCGCGGACGCTTAGTCCGATGCGATAGCCTTTCGGCACAACAATGGACGTCGGTATGATCTCGATGTCGAGGCCGTAGATTTCGCCGGGAGTCAACGGCTGCTTCTCGTCGTGGGTGTGATAGGGGCGAAATGGCAGCATGAGCTTTTTATCAAGCTTGCGGTGTGATGCGCGCAACCATCCCTGTCCCACCGGCGTATGGGGATCGAGTGCGCCCTGAAACACGACCTCCTTCATGTCCGGCGCGAATACCCGCAGCACCACAAAAATGTCTGCATCAGCAGTCGACGAGGAGATCTGCAGCTTGACGGCCACGGGTCCCGTGATCTCGACCGGCGCTCGCATCGGTTCGGTGACGAAGGTGACGCCGGCGCCGGCCGCCTCAAAGCTTACCTCGCCTTCAACTTCGGCAGCTTCGGCAGCCAATTTATGCCCGTCGGCCGCGAGATGAAGCTTGGTCCACTTCGTTCGCGCTATCGGCCACTCGTCCTCATGCCGTATGACGAACTTTTCTCCGGGATGGCGGATATTGAGCTGAACCCGCGGCTGCTTGTTCCAGCCATTCTTCTCGCCTTTGAGGAAACAACCAAAGAACCGCTTCTGCAGATCGACGCCGTAGTCGGTGTAGTAATGCGTCCAGTGCTCGATGCCGTGGACCTCCAGCCATTTCTGTTTCGACGCCGAGCGAAAGAAGCCTTCGAAATTGCCGCGCGGGTGGAGCGGCTGTCCGCCCCAGTTCGCCGCCGACAACATCGGCACCTTGACCTTCGACCAGTCGGGAAACATGGCCTTGTAGTAATGATCGTCCATTGGATGCGAGAAATAGGTTTTGCCGAGGTCATAGCGATTGGCGCCCAGCTCCTCGTCGGCAAGGGTGTCCGGCCCGGACACCCAGTCGCCGTTCATGCGGCTGCGGTGTCCTCTCGTGCCCAGCCCGTGCTGCACCGTCTTGACCTGCATGTCGTACCAGTTCTGCGCAAAGGTGTTGTAGATCCCGCCGTTGTGGCTGAGCTCGCGATAGAAGTCGGCAAACCCCTCCCAAACGCAGATGGCAGCGAGATGCCTGGGCTGCATGCTCGCGACCTTCCACTGGTTGATGGCGTAGTACGAGATGCCGCTCAGGCCTACCTTGCCGTTCGACCATGGCCGGCGTCCGGCCCACTCGATGCACGCGAACAGGTCCCGGCTCTCGCGCGGCGACCAATGCTCCACATAACCCGGCGATCGGCCGCAGCCACGCGAATCGACGCGCACGCAGGCGTACCCGTCGGGGACCCATTTTTCGGGATCACAGACTTCCCAGCTCTGATACTTGTTGGTCGAGCCGGCGGTCACGCTCGGATGGTTTTCCTCCATGCGGTTCCACGCGGTGGGATATCCGTCGGCAAAGTGCAGCCATTTGCCGTAAGGGCCGTAGCTCAGGATCACGGGATAACGCCCGTTGCGGATCGGCCGGTAGATGTCGGCCCGCAGCACCACGCCGTCATCCATAGGGATCGGCATGTCCCAGTCGATCCGCATCCCGTCACGAATTTCGCTCAGCTCTCGACAGCTCATGAGTCCTCACCTGGCGGGAATAATCGGGAGCAGGACATGTGCCGGGCGATCGGGGCCGGCATGCAGCGTCACATCCGCGCCGAATACTGCCGGCGGGCGATCACGCGGATCATTGTGGGTAAAGGGTCCGACGCCGGTCCATACCTTCCCGAGTGTTTCCACCCCGGCGCCCGGCTCGCCGGGAAAGACATAATCAGTCCCGCGCACCGAGAGCGCGAGCCGACAGCCTTGCGGCAACACGATACAGGTCGGCCACAACTCGACTTCGACCTCGTAGATCTCCCCAGGGGTGAGCTTCTGCTCCTCGTCATGGGTGTGGTACGGCCGGTAGGAGAGCGTGAGCTTTCGGTCAAGCTTGCGGTGCGAGCAGCGCAGCCATCCTTGCGCGAGCGGGGTGTGGGGGTCGAGCGCGCCCTGGAAGGTAACCTCCTTGAGGTCAGGCGTGAACGCGCGCAGCACCAGAAACAAGTCTGCATCCTCCGTGGCCGACGACACCCACAGCTTCGCCGCGACCGGTCCGGTAATCTCCACCTCCTCTGCGAGGGGCTCGGCCAAGAACGTAATCCCGTCGCCCAACCCGCCGTAGACGACGCAGCTGCTCGATCCCTGGCGGACAGTCGACAGGCTCGCATCGGCCGGATGAAGATAGAACGGTGTCCACTGCGTGCGCGCAAGCGGCCATTCGTTCTCATTACGCTCGACAAATTTCTCTCCGGGATGGCGTACCTGCAGCAGCACCCTTGGCTGCTTGCTCCAGCCCGTGTCCTCGTCCTTGAGAAAATGACCGAAAAATCTTTTCTGCAATGCGAGGCCGTAGTCCGTGTAGAAATGGGTCCAGTGCTCGCCGCCATGGCATTCGAGCCATTTCTCGGTCGATGCCGCCCGCACGAACCCTTCAAAATTGCCGCGCGGGTGCAAACCCTGCCCGCCCCAGTTGGCGGCCGACAACAGCGGCGTCTTCACCCTGCTCCAGTCGGGCATCCGGGACTGCCAATACGCGTCGGTATCAAGCTTGCGTGAGATACAGTCCTCGTAGAAGTCGCGGCGGTTTTCTCCGAGTTGCTCCTCGGACAAGGTCTCCGGTCCGGATACCCAGTCGCCGTTCATCCTGCTTTTGAATCCGCGAGTGCCCCGCCCATGCTGGACGGTGTAGACTTGCGCTTTCGACCAGTCCTGCACGAAACCGCGACAGAAAATACCGCCATGATGCGCCATGTCGCGATAGAAATCGGCGGCGCCCTCCCAGATGCAGATCGCAGCCAGGTGCCTGGGCTGCAGCGCCGCCGTCTGCCATTGATTTTCGGCGTAGTAGGAAATGCCGTTGAGGCCCACCTTGCCGTTCGACCAGGGCTGCACGCCGGCCCATTCGACGCATTGCGCGAGATCCTGCGCCTCGCGCAGCGACCAGATATCGATTATGCCGGGCGAGCGTCCCGCGCCGCGACTGTCAACGCGGATGCAGACATAGCCGTCGGGTACCCACTTTTCCGGATCGACGACTTCCCAGCACTGATATTTGTTGGTTGATCCGGTGGGCACGTCGGGATGGTCGGCGCACATGCGCTGCCATTGATCGTGATAGAGATCGTCGAAGTGCAGCCATTTGCCATAGGGTCCGTAGGTCAGGATCACCGGGTACCTGCCTTCTGCGACCGGACGGTAGATGTCGGATCGCAGCACCAGGCCGTCGTCCATTGCGATCGGCATGTCCCAGTCGATTCGCATCCCGTCACGGATTTCGCTTTTCTCGCGGTAACCCATCGATGTGCTCGCCCTGAACGCCACTACATTCTCCTTCCATCGGCATCGAACAGATACACCCGATCCGGGGCCAATGAGAGTGCCAGCGCAGCGCCGATCGGGATATCCGTCCTGCCCAGCCCTTCGCTGACGGCAATGAATGCCCGCTGACAGGCAGCGTCGAAATAGATCAGTGTATCCCGGCCGAGGGGCTCCACCAGCCGAACAGGAAGCTCGATACCGCCAGGACCGCCAAGCATGACATGCTCGGGCCGGACGCCGAGCGTGGCCGCTCCCGCCCTTGCCGACTTGAACCGCAGCGGCAGGGCAACCTCGAATGCCGTGCAGCGAAACCGCGCGGCTTCCTCTCCCGGCACGATCTCACCGGCGACCAGGTTCATCGAGGGCGAGCCGAAGAAATCCGCAACAAAATAGTTGACCGGGTTCGAATAGATTTCCATCGGTGATCCGATCTGTATGATCTCACCCGAGCGCATAACGATGATGCGATCGGCAAGAGTCATCGCTTCTTCCTGATCATGGGTCACGTAAATGAACGTGCGCTTGAGAACCTGATGCAATCGGTCGCATTCAGCGCGCAGCTCGCGTCTGAGCTTGGCATCAAGGCTCGACAGCGGCTCATCCAGCAGAAAGGTTGTTGGTTGAGTGACCAGGGTACGCGCGAGCGCCACGCGTTGCGCTTCGCCACCCGAACATTGGCTCGGCATCTTATCGAGCAGGTGCGCGATGCGCACCATGTCCGCGACCTGGCGAACTCGCTGCGCCCGTTCTGCGGCCGGGATCCTCTTCATGCGCAGGCCGAACTCGATATTCTGCTCGACCGTTTTGTGGGGAAACAGCGCATGGGTCTGGAATACCATCCCCAGGCCGCGGTCCCGTGGCTCGAGGTCATTGACCACCCGGCCGTCGATGCGGACCTCGCCGGCGCTGGGGTCCTCGAAACCGGCAATCATTCGCAGCGTTGTGGTCTTTCCGCACCCGGATGGCCCTACAAGCACGACAAACTCGCCATCTTCGATGGCACAGCTGAGATTCTTCACCGCGATGATCCCGTCAAAGGTCTTGTGCAACCCGACAAGCTCGATGCGTGCCATCGCTATCTCCGGACCATCCCGAAGCTGAAGCCACGGGCGAGATGCTTGCGGATGATGAGCCCGACGATCATGAGAGGGATGGTGATACCGACTGCGAGCGCTGCTTGCCGGCCGTAGACCCGGCCTTCGGTCGTTCCCTGATATTTTGACAGCTCGATCGGCAGCGTCGTGACATCGGTCTTGGTGAGGATGAGCGCCAGCAAGTATTCGCTCCAGGTGAGGATCAGAATGAACAAAAAGGTGGCAACCAGACCGGACCGGATGAGCGGCAACACTATCTCGAACAGGGTCCGCCACCTGCTGGCCCCGAGAATCTCGGCCGCCTGCTCGAGCTCGCGCGGAACCTCATCGATGAAGCTCTTGGCCATCCATACGGCGTAGGGCAGCGTGGTCAGGAAATAGATCAGAATGAGCCCGATCCGGGAGTCGAGCAGCCCAAGCGCGGAATAATACAGCGACAGCGGGGCAACGATCACGATCGGCGGGATCATCCGCAGGATGAGCAGCTGGAACATGCGCGTCTCGGAAAGGATGCGGTAGCGCGAAACGCCATAAGCAAGCACCGAGCCGAACAGCACCGAGAGCAGCGTCGAAGCCCCGGCGATGATGGACGAGTTGAGCAATGAGACAAGCGGCTTTTGTGAAGAGATGGCGTATTGCGTGGCGGCATATTCTTCGGCGCCAAACCAGACGTTGAGGTAATTTGCCAGCGTCGGCGGATGCGGAAAATAGACCGGCGGCCACGCGAACCATTGCGTATCCGGCTTGAACGAGGTCGCGATCACCCAATAGATCGGGAAGAAGGCAACGATGGCCCATAGTGAGAGGACGAGGTAACGAGCTCCGGCGGAGATGCGACGACGGTGGGATCTCCTCATGGTGCCGACTCCGGCCCGGCCGGGGACGACACGTGCATGGCATCCAACGATCTCTTCTCCCGTCTGAGCAGCCGAATTGCGAGCAGCACGATGACGATCATCAGGAGCATGACGATGTAGGACATCGCTGCTCCCTTGGAGATCTCGAAGTACTGCCAGGTGGTCAGGAAGATGTAGACGGGCACCGTCTCGGTCGCGGTTCCCGGACCGCCTTGCAGCAGCGCCCAGGTCTTGGGGAACTCAGCCATCGCTTCCAGGAAGCGCAGCACCAGCGCCAGCAGGATCACGGGCCGAAGCAGCGGCAGCTGTACCTCCCAAAAAATCCGCCAGCTGGAAGCGCCCAGAATGCTGGCCGCCTCGATCGGCTCCTTTGGAAGGGCAGACAGGCCGGCGAGCATGATGATGAACGAGAACGGCACCCAGTTCCAAATCTCCAGCAGCATGACGGTCGGCAGCGCAAGGTCCGGATTTGTGAGCCACATCGGCTTGAACTCGATTCCGGTCAGTCGAGAGATGAGATCGTTGATCGGGCCGCTTTGGTAGAGCAGCATCTCCGCGGTGTATGCGACCACCACGGGCACCGTCAGCATCGGCAGAATGAAGATGGTGTAATAGAGCGCCTGCCCGGAAAAGGGCTTGTGCATGAGGTACGCAAGCGCGAATCCCACCAGGAAGCAGCCGATGGTGGATCCGGCGGCAAATGCCAATGACCGCACTATCGCCCAGCCAAAGCGCGGATCGCTCAGCACTTCCCGGAACAGGTCGAGCCCGACATATTCCGCCTCCCACCAGCTGCCCAGGTACACGGTCCACTGGTGAAACGAGAAATACAGCTGCAGGAACAGCACTGGCAGCAGCACGAAGGCGAGGAGTGCGATGAAGGGGCCGAGAATCGCCCACCGGAAGCGCCTGATCGCGCGTTCTCGGGAACGTCCGCGCGAGGAAGCGTGCAACGGCAGGGCAGCGGCCGAGACAGCGGCCACGTTCATGGAAGCGGTCCGGCCCGGTTACGCGGAACGACCCGTCACGCCGGCAGGTCGCGCTTGGGCATCAATGCCTTGTAACTTGCCAGCTCCTCCTTGAGCTTGCTCCGGCCGATGCGGCGAACGATCGCGCTCCACTCGTCCTGGGTTTTCTTCAGGACATCCTTGGCGGGAAGCTGACCGACGTAGGCCTCCGACAGATTCTTGCCGAGCGTATCCTGGAATTCCAGGTATCCGGTCAGATAGGTCGGCGGCGAGACCACCTGAAAATTGCTCTCGATCGCCTTGATGCCGGCGGCGCCATACGCCTTGATCACCTGCGGGGCGGACAGCTGCTCCCTCGCCCATACATCGTGAAAGGTGTTCACCGGATCGGATACGATCGGGATGCTGTTCTTTCCCGAGCCGAGCCACAGCGCGAGATAGGCAGCCTGCGCTTTTCGCGGGCTATACTTGTTGATCAGCAGCGCGGCAAGCGGCGACGAGATGGAGCGATGGATGCGCTTGCCGGAGAAGTCGGAGCCTGGGACGAGGCCGTACAGCCATTTCCCTGCGGTCTTCGATTTCTCCGGGTTCTCGTTGAGCTTGGCGGTGCCGTCCCAGTACTGGCAGCTCACCACGTGTCCCTGCGCAATGCGCGGGATCATCTGCGGCGTGCCCCAGCCGGCGGATTCGGGGTGTGCAACCTTCTTGTCCTGCAGATAAATGTCGACGGCGTAATGCCCGGCCGGCGTATCTAGCGTCGGGTTCATGTCGTCGTCGAAGGTGAACCCGCCCGCGCTGTAGAAGATCATGTACCACCAGGTCGGGCCGTTGGCGCGGTTGCGCAGATTACCCGACCCATAGAGGTCTTTGGACGGATCCATCAACGTCTCCTGAATCCGCAGATCGTCCTCCCAGGTCTCGGGGAATTTGAGCTCTTTGCCGTGCTTATCGGCAAATTTTTTCCTGTTGTCGGGATCCTCCAGCAGGTCCTTGCGTGCATATTCGATGTGCACGTTGCCATCGGTAGGAATTCCGTAGGTCTGGCCCTTGTAGGTCATGAAGGTCGCGTAGTCGGCAACCGCATCGATCTTGAACTCCGCCTGTTTCATGTAGGCGTCGAGCGGCTCGAGATAGCCGGCCGAGGCAAGCGAGGGAATCATGTTGGAGTCGATGTGAATGAAGTCGAATTGCGGCGAGCGCGACAGCGCTTCCGCCATGACGCGCTGGGGCGCGTCAAAGATCGAAATATCCTGCACCGCTCCCACGCCGATGCCGGTCTGCTTCTTGAATTCGGCGATCACCGGCTGCATGGGAACCAGGTACGGCGACCAGATCATTCCGGTCACATCGGCGGCGCCCACCGTCTTTGCTGCAGCCACGGTGCGCTCCTCCATCGACGCCGCGAGCGCGAGTGGCGTTGCGCCGGGCAGAAAGTTCGCAACCGTCAACCCGACGCCCGCTTCGACGAATCCGCGACGTGAAATGCCTGACCTGGTCATCGCTTCCTCCGGCGGTTTTTTTGATAGATTCATTGCGGGCCCATGGATGCCGGCCGCAGTCACACGGTGATCGTAAAGTAGCGGTTCGCCATTCGCAACAAGTGGGGGACGCCCATGTGCTTCATTCCGGTCGGCGCCCGGGAGCGCGCAGGCTGCGCAGCCTCCCAGGAGATCGCCACGGCCGACTTTTTCTCAGTCG
>Ga0306923_10000270_pt1 | contig 39193 bp, 45 predicted proteins | sample sta12Can44000108_FD_203841 | JGI IMG/M metagenome (GOLD analysis project Ga0306923, IMG submission 203841) | Lab enrichment of tropical soil microbial communities from Luquillo Experimental Forest, Puerto Rico - statanox.12C.anox.44.000.108 (v2)... | ecosystem: Environmental > Terrestrial >... | reverse complement strand
CTTCAGATTATCTTTTCCTTGTTAGCTATTGTATTTAGTTTAATTGCAATAGGTTTCACCTTGTGGGGAATGAGGGGATAATGCCAGGGCAATTCAAAAATCCAGTCAAAAAGAACACGCCGCACAACGGCGACATGTTGTGGTGCCCGATACCGGAATGCATGTGGCACCTTACCGATTCGTTCGCAAGCCGACGCCGGATGGGCGAACACATCGCCAATTCGCATCCGAAAGACGTGATCTACTCGAATGGCGAAGTGCCAGAAGACCTACCGGAAGTTCGAGTGTGAATGACATGGCAAGCGCACTCAAAACCGCTGGGATAGAAGAGCTTTCGTCTCTACGGCGAAGAGTACTGCGCCAGTACAACTTACCGGGAATGCACAACGATAACCGAATCACTATGGTAGACAAGAACATACTTCTGGAAATGATTGACAAGATGGTCACTCATATTGAAAACATGACAGAAGACTCACCGGACTTGAAAGGAAGCCCATTCTAAATGATCTCTATTAGAGATTTTCATTATTGTGATAACGGACCTCATGCCGGTAAATGGTATGTTACTCTTGCAGGTTACGTGACAGAAGAAGAATTAGAAAGCCTAAAACATGGTCTTCGATCAGAGGCAGAAAAAAGATTAAAGGAAAAACAATGACTGTCAAAATTGAGAAAGCCGCAGATGACATTCCCTATGTCAATTTATTGGTCTACGCTGACAGTGGTGCCGGGAAGACCGTTTTCTGTGGTTCCGACGATCGTGTTCTGTTCGTGGCTCCCGAAGATGACGGTCTACTCAGTGCAATTCGGTTGGGATCAACGGCAGATAAGATACGAGTGCGTGATTGGCCCGACTTAGTTGCCGCATATGAACATCTGTATGACCATCCTGAAATCTTGGAACAATACGATTGGATCGCACTCGACTCCCTGACCGAATTGCAGGGAATGTGCTTGCGGCACATCGTATCCAGTGAAGCCGCCGCTCGTCGGGCACGCGACCAAGACCCTGACCAACCTCAAATCCAAGACTACGGAAAGCTTTACATTCTTTTGGAGAAAATGGTGTTGGCATTCAAGGACTTGCCGTGCAACGTCATCTTCACAAGTCTTGTCAGGTCAGCCGAAGACCCCGATGGAAACGATTTCGTTCTGCCCATGTTGGGATCGAATAAGCCTACAGACTACCGGATTTCAATGAAGATCGCTTCGCATATGACTTCATATGGTTATCTTCGTGTTGAGATCGCGGAGCGTTCAGACCCAACCGAAGACGAACCGAATAAGAAAAAGAAAGTCAAGCAGCGTGTAATCTATTGGGAAGACACAGGAATCTATCGTGGAAAGGACAGAACTACGCGACTGACGCCGAAAACTGTTCTGCCCTCTCGCAATGCGCTGCGATATGTGCGACAATTGATGGAGGGCACAGCGGACAAGTCGGGCAACAAGGCCGCGCCCAAGCCAAAACTAGTTGAAACGCCTAAGATCGAACCGGCAAAAGAGAAGGGGGAAACCAACTTAGCAACAATCGAAGCCTGAACTCGAAAACTCGAAAACCTAACTCAGAGAAAGTAATTCAATGCCAAAGTACAATCTTGACCTGAATCTTGAAGAGGCTGGTGTCGCCGAAGGTTTCCCTCAGTGGGACGGGGAAATCCCGCCCAACGGCGCATACATGGGTAAGCTGAAGATTTGCCAACTTGCCTACGCCAGCGAGCGCGCAAAGAATCCTGGCGCACCGATGCTGAAAATCGGTGTGGAACTCTACGGAACACCGGATAAGAAATACGACGGCTACGTCACGTTTCGTAATCTCGTTCTGGTCGAGTCCACTCGCGCTTTCGTCAACCAGTTTCTCCAAGCGTTGACCGATGGCAGCCAAGCCCAATTGGCAAAGCTGCAAAAGGGATTCAAGTCGATGAACGTCGATCAAGATCAGAAGAACATTCTGGGATTCGGTGGCTTGAAAATCAATTCTCCCACGGGTGAGTTGCCTATCAAGGTCGATCTGAAACAGCGGACGTACACTCCCGAAGGTGGGGAGCCGATACGCTCGTCTCAGATCAACCGTTTCCTGTTGTCGGCCAACGGAGGCTCCGCTGGCGGGTCTGTGAAAGACGAGGAAGCCGTGCCGGAGGACGATGAGTCCGACGATGCGGCGCAAGAGGTCGATATGTCCGATGACGAAGCCGACGAGTCAGTTTTCGATGACGAGTAAGCTTATCTAGGACAGGAACCGGGGAGCGGTTACTCCCATCCTCGACTGCTCCCCGGTTCCCCTTTTGGAAGGAACGGACATGCTGACAGCAATTCTTATCTTATCGATTTTCAACACGTTCTTTGTGTTTTGCGCTTTAGCTGCGATTGGTGGTTTCAATCGTAGAGTAGATGAATTGTCAAAGACATTGACTGCTGCTATAAAGTCAGCGTTCAATGTTAGACCTTAGTTTTTAAGAATAAGGAAATAAGATGAAAGTTGAAGACACCGAGAAGTCTGTACTACAGACCTCGTTTAAAGGTGTAGGCAAACAGGTTCACAATAAAGACGTGACGGCAGTTCTGATGCAAGATGGATGGCATGACATCTATCCTGGCACGTTCAGATTATTGAAGACACCGAATCAGGTTCCTTTCGTCAAATTCGAAATGTCTATGGGCGATAACAACGAATCTCACATCATTGAAATCTTCCCGAATTCGTTGTACGGCGTGGCATACAAGAAGCCGGTTTTACCGCCAGAGCGGTTTGACGTGGACGTGGACGGCGACGGTGATGAGTGACGACTCGCGCACCGACTGGGGAGTGCCGGTTGAGCGCGCCCTTGACCTGCTGGAACGGGTCGCGGTGGCTCTTGAGCGACAGGCCGACGTGATGGAGGCCGACGTTGCCGACGTTGCCGAGGAGGTCGCAGAAGACGATACGGCCAGGATCGTCCATGCCTACGGCGAGTGTCTGGTCGGGATGCTGGAAGTGTCCAACACGTTCGAAAAGATGCGTGGCCTGCGGGAACTGGCGAGTAAGATGATGAAACATGGCAGCAAAAAAGGGTCGGAAACCGAAGCTTGGCAGCGGTAAACGCTTCGCGGCAGTCGCAAAATCTGCCGGTGGCGGAAAGAAAGGCGCGGCTATCGCAGCAGCGATAGGACGTAAGAAATACGGTGCAAAACGCATGGCGAAGATGTCGGCGGCAGGCCGCAGGCGAGCGGCCCGCAGACGCAAGAGAAAGTGAAACAAATGACCGGACAAATAAATGAAAAAGAATTCGAAGAGGAATTCGAAGACACTGAATTTGATGCTGAAATGCTTGAAATAGCTGACCTGGCAGATCAAGTTCTTGAGGGTGTGAAAAATTGTGATGACATGGCAACACTTCGCAACCTAGAGAATTCGCAATGAAATGGGTATCGTTTCATACCCATTCGACCTATAGCTATGGTGATGGCTTCGGGACTGTTAGAGAACACGTCAGGCGTGTTTCTGATCTCGGTATGTCTGCTCTTGCTCTTAGTGAACACGGCAACGTTAATAGCCATGTTGCGCTTGAGAAAGAGGCAAAAGCAGTTGGAATCAAACCTATCTTTGGTATCGAAGCTTATTTTGCTCCGCCGAAAAGCCGATCCAAAACCCACGTCGGTCTTTACGCAATGGACGAAGAAGGATACCGAAACCTCTCCCGAATAGTATCGCAGAGTTACATAGACAGTTACCAGTATCCTACTGTCTCTGAAGAAAGCTTGAAAAAGTACAATGCTGGAATTGCTGTTCTGTCGGGATGCTCAGACTCTCTTATCTCATGTACGCTCTTGGGTGGAAAATTCCTTGGTGAGAAGAGAGAATCTTACTCCGACGATGACTGGAATCGTGTACGTAAGAAAGTGGGATGGTTCCGATCTATATTTGGTGAACGGTTCTACCTTGAAGTACAGAGATTTCCTACGCTTGATCGTTCTTGCACGCTCAATCAAGCGTTTGCCGAATTATCGACTGATATGGGAATACCTCTTCTTGCAACGGCTGATGTTCATTATCCCAGCGGTTCAGATAACAAGATGCAGGAAGTTCTTCACAAAAGCCGCCGTTCTAATTCTATTTCGGTAGCAGACCAAGCTTGGGAGTACGATACTCTTCTGACTTATCCCGAATCAGATCAGGAGATTCAAGATGATCTCATCGCTACCGGATTGTCCGTATCTGAATCTTTGTGCGCTATACGAAACACGACACTGCTTGCCGAAGCCTGCAATGTTACGTTGCCTAAAGCCAGACCTCTGCGCTTCCCAGTGCCCGATAATGTTAATGCTCAGCGGCTTATCAACAAACGCATCATGCAAGGATGGCGTTTACGTATCACGCAGAGGCCGGAAATTGCAGCCCAATGGGAAGACTATAAGGCACGTATTGTCGAAGAGTACAAAGTTATCAAAGCCAAGGGGTTCATAGATTACTTTTTGGTTGTAGCCGATCTAGTTCAATGGAGCAAAGAAAATGGTATTGTGGTCGGACCTGCCAGAGGCAGCGCCGCCGCTAGTCTCGTTTGCTACCTTTTGGGAATTACAGAAATCGACCCCATGCACCCTGCTTTTAACCGCATGGTCTTCGAACGATTTATTGACCCCACACGTTCCGACTTTCCTGATATCGACCTTGATTTTAACGACGAATTAAGATACAAAGTAGCCGATAGAGCAAGAGAAGTCTATGGTAAAGAAAACGTTGCCAACGTGGGAAACCATATCGGGTACAGAGGCCGAAACTCTCTTGATGGCGTTGCTCGGGCCTGGGGCTTACCACTCTCTACGTTCAAAGCAATTAAAGAAAGAATCTCAGACAGAACCGAAACCGATGATAGACGCAATGATACGATTTCAGATGTCCTCGAAAGCTATGCGACTGACCCTGAAATTTCAACACTGGTTGAGACATATTCAGATCAGTTGGCACAAGCCGTTGCGCTTGAAGGTAATCAGCACTCAATGGGAATACACGCTGGCGGGTTTGTTATCGCCAGTGACCCCATACCCGAAGTCTGCGCCATCTACACCAAAGAAAAAGGAACCGGACGCAACAAAGAAATAGCCCAAGTCATTCCTTACGAAAAGCGAGACGCCGAATACTTGGGAATGCTCAAGATGGATTTCCTGGGTCTGTCGGCTATGGGCATGATAGACAAATGTCTACACTCATCAGGAATGTTATTAGAAGATTTATATTCTCTTTTCTATTTTCACTACGGTCATGTCAAAAACTCAGAAGTGCTTAAGCGATTCCTGAATGACGACGTGGCGGGCATTTTCCAGTACGAGGGAGCCACCACCCGTGGGCTGATGCGGCGTCTTGGTCCCGCCACCTTCGACCACATCGCCGCTGTGGGCGCACTTTCGCGCCCCGGCCCGTACTACGGCGGGCAGGCCGACGCATATATTGCCGTCAAAAACGGCGCTATGGAACTTGAAAAGATTCACCCTCATTTCGATCAGCATGTGGAGTGGACCTATGGCACTATTGTTTACCAAGAACAAATTATGTGGATTCTCCGTGATGTTGCTGGTTTCGACATTCCCAAAGTGCTGCGAGTTCGAAAGATCATTGGGAAAAAATTGGGCGAACATCAATTTGCCTTATTATGGGAAGATTTTAAGACTGGGTGTGCAAATAAATCCGGTTTATCTGAAGACCGCGCAATGTCAATATGGAGTGCAATTACTACTGCTGCGGGATATGCGTTCAACATAGCTCATGCATATAGTTACGCTCTCATCGCATGGTGGCAGATGTGGTTCAAAATCCATGAACCGGCCATCTTCTATGCTGCGACCCTGGCAAAGAACGGCGACGGTAAAGACCAGTTGCCACGACGAGTCAGTTTGTTACAAGACGCTATTAGACATGAGATCAAGATAGAACCAATTCATCCTGTGTATAGCTCGCGGAACTGGACTCCTGCGAGCGGGCACTCGATCCGGCCAGGATTTCAGCAGATTGACGGAATCGGCGACGCGACGGCTGACCGTATGGTTGAATGGCGTCAGCATCGCATTCATGGCTTCGAACTGGTGTGGGCAAGCTATGAAGCCGTGCCCGGTATCGGCCCGAAGACAATAGCGAACATCGAAACGTTTGCAAACCAGGAGGATTGCTTTGGAATCTTCAAGACAGAAAGACAACTAGAAGAGTTCCGAAAAGAATTATACGCAGGGGAATACGACTTCGTTGGGTTGTCGCCAGAAGAGTTTGTTACCAGTAACCAATTACCTGAACAGGATACTGTTGAATTTGTTGGTTTTGTTTCTAATATCCTTTACCGGGACGATGTTGAGTCTATCCGTTCTCGGACTGGTGAGACGGTGGAGGCTATCAAGGCGAGAATCGATCAGCCTGACAAAACCAAAAAAGCAACGTTATTTGCATACGACGAATTCGGAGAAATCGCCCTGCGCGTGTCACGTTTCCGCTTTGCTTCACTACAAACTCGCATCGCAAATATCAAACCAAACTTCCACTTCGTTGTCGTGCGCGGACGAACCTATGAAAGAACGTCGAACGCAATCCAAGTAAGTTCGATATATATCTTCGATCCGTAGACAGGAGTGCTAGGACACCATGACGAACAGAGCACAACGCAGACAGATGGAACGGGCAATGGATAAAAATCCAGAGGGTAAGAACGCTCTTGATCTTATTCGTGAGGGGCTTCAAAAAGCCAAAGCCGCGAAAGAGGACCAAGACGCTCAAAAGGCGACTCAAGAGCGAATGGAACAGATGATCTTGCAGCAGTACGCTCAAGTCGGTCAGTTAATCGGTGGACTTCCAAGGCCAAGTCAACAGATTCTCAGCGAGGATCAAATTGAATGGACTTGGGATGGATTGCCAGGTGTTATTGTGTCGGCGTTCTATTTCAAGAAAACTGCTGAGTATGTTATCAAGCTTGAAGAGATTACCGACAACGAAATTGTTCTGAACGCTGCTGAAGCCAAAGACCTTGGCGCTGTGTTGATTTCGGCGATGTCGTGGGAGCAGAACTGGCGGCAGAACGCAGGAGACTTCCTGGCCGGAACGCCAACAGTGAAACCGGCTAAGCCAGAAGGGGTTGCGGTGATGGATGGAGATTTGATCAATATAGAACAAAACGGTTCTAAAGTTGAGCGGAAACGCGCACCGCGCGCACCGCGCGCACCGCGCACGCCGATAAAAAAGCAAACGAAAGAGGATTGGGAATGAAAGACATGGGATATGTAACAGTTCTCGGCGTCGATCCCGGCGAGACGACGGGATGGTGTGTCATGGGCGTGGACCCTCGTGACCTCTCGTCGCCCGACACGCCGCTGAACAAGGCTGTGCTGAACGGCATCTTCAAGTACGGCCAGATCGAATGTTTTTTCGAGAACAACGGAGTTCAAGAGCTTTTAGACCTGGCTCTGATCGATTACCCGGCTTCTGTAATAGCAATGGAAGACTTCGTTCTCAACTTCAACAAAGCCGACAAAGCAAGGCATACCTTATCTCCTGTGCGAGTGACATCGAAATTCGAATACGGTCTGTGGAGCTATCAGGAAAACCAAGTCAATCGTATACATCTGCAATCGGCTAGCTTAGCGAAGACAACGTGTACCGATGAACGTCTCAAAGAATGGAAATTCTATGACCGACACAGCGGATTACATGCTAGAGATGCTGTGCGTCACGCTTATTATTTCCTACGCAGTGTTAGGGGCAATACTTTAGATTGCCACGAAAAGCGATGGATGGCATGGCCAAATCTCTATCAAGACCCGCGATCCATGAAACCGCAACTTAAGAAAACTCAATCTAAAAAGCCCGAAGGTGAACGAATCTTTAGCTTGGGCTAGCCTAGTCGGGCTGCGGAGGGTAGGCTTGAGGCGTGAAGACCGCACCGACAGAGCTACGGGACGCACACTGCAAGGTGTACGTAGAGAAAACGATAAAAGAGGAAATTCAAAGATTCGCTAACGAGAGAGGAATGACTTTTTCCGAAGCCGGTAGGAAACTATGGTTGGAAGCTTTAGATTCTTTCAAGAAAGATTGTGTAGAGGATTGTGATGTCACATGATCCGCTCTTCGTATGGGCGACACTCGTTGGGTCGGTTGCCGCGTTCACAGCGACGAAGCTTACGATACGCCAAAAAATATTGGAAAAGCGAAGGTTGCGGCGAGAGCTTCTGGTCAACGCTTATATCGAAACTGGAAAAGATTATTCGGAAGTACGTTCTTTTGGTTACGGTGTTGCTGCGTCCGCTAAGCGCCAACGTAGCGCCATGTTAAAGCACAGGTTACAAGAAGCAAAATCTGAAGGTTTTACGGCTGTTGTGGCGTGTCCTAGTTGTACTTGTGTGGACGTACACTACCTTAGTAAGAAGAACGAACGTCAATGCAATAAGTGCGGTTTTAAATGGAGGTTCAAGTGACACACACTCTCGAAATCCACCGCTTCGACCCGGCTGACAACCGGCTGGGACGGCATGTCAACCATGACAGCAGAAGTTGGGACTACCAATACCTCCCGCCACAAGCCGCGCCCGTCCACAAAACTACCCTGTGGACAAGCCCATACGGCCCGCTCAATCAGGGAAAGTTGGGAAGCTGCACCGGCAACGCCGAAGCACAGTGTCTCAACACAGATTTCATGGTTCTCACGCGGCAAAAAGTCCACAGAAGCAGGCAGTTCACCGAATCCAGTGCGATCAAAATCTATTCTCTCGGAACAACTTTGGACTCGCAGCCAGGCCAATACCCGCCAGACGACACGGGTTGCGATGGACTCTCGGTAGCGAAAGCCGGTGTAAAACTAGGGTATCTGGCTTCGTACAGCCACACGTTCAGTTTCTCGTCGGCTCAGGCCACAGCGGAGAAAACTCCGTTCATTCAGGGAAGTCTCTGGACGAACGAAATGTTCAATCCGACAAACGGTCTGGTTACCGTTGGGTCATTGAAGCAATCGAACATCGCTGGCGGGCATGAGTACCTTGGTTGCGGAATCGATTGGAACGAAGACGTTTTCGTGTATAGGAATTCGTGGGGCGATCAGGACAAGTGGCCGGGATGCAAGCCGGGAGGTTACTTCGCGATCAGTTTCAAAGACGTACAAGCGTTGTTGTCGCATCAGGGCGATGTGACGGTTCTGGTTGGAAAGTGATTGGGAGACAGGCGCAGTGACCACTTATATTCAGCAGTGTCCCGACTGCGGGATCATTCACGAAAACCTGTACTACGGAATGGAACAGTGTGATAAATGCCGGAAGAAATGTACAGTCGGCACCGTACTTGACGAGCACGAGTACCGATTCGGGCATGACACCAATTGCCTATGCGGCGCACCGGGAATTTGGACCTGGCATGACTACCGAAGCCACCTAGCTCAAGTAATAGACGATCATTTGAAAAAGGAACATGTCTGAGGATCACAACGATAACTGGATGCACGGCATAGACGCCTACCGATGTTGGACGCAATGCCCGGAAACCAACGCGCAAGGTTCGCAATGTGAACGCGAAATCGACCACAGCGGGCCACACGCAGCAGGACCGGTAGCCACATGGAGGAATAAATGACAGTCATCATCGATTGTGAGTGCGGGATCAGACTGACTGAGTACACGCCACCGCTGGATGCGCCGATAGCGATTCGAGAAGGGTTGTGCTATCTGGAAACTGACTGTCCAGCGTGCGGGACACACTATTGCGTACACATACCCGCCAGGAAGGAAATGAATGATGGCCAAATCTGAAAACGTTCCGGTCGGCCAATGGACCCACGTCCGCGCGGGTCAAATGATCGCGATGGACACCTACGTGGACGGCAACGGGGTGTTGCGGTCGTCGGGCGACGGGTCGGTGGTGGCCTGGCACAACCCAGGATGCCGCCGCAAGGGCCTACAGCCGCACGAACTGAAGTACGACGGCAACGGTGCCCCCTGGTGTCCCGCGTGCTGGCAGGCCAACAAAGACAAGGCACGGCTCCGCAAGCATTTCCGCTCTCAGAAACGAAAGTAGTTGGGATTAAAGAGATTTAAGGGATTTAAGGGATTTAAGATTGGGAGATGAACAATGACCCATGATCACATGATGGGGATGGAGATGCTTCCCGGTTTCGGGAAAGCAACCAACTGCCAACTGTATAAGCTTCACCGGCCCGCTCCGCTGAGATTCATTTGGCACCACATACTTCCGCAAACATGTGGTGGACAATCGGTGCAGGACAACCTATCTCAGCTATGCGACAGTTGCCACTACGCGGTACACGCAATGCTCTACGATCTGAAAGTCCATCAGGGAGCGTTCATTTCGTTTGAAAAGCTCTCCAAAACCCCGCGAGCGGCCCTGGCCTACCAGGGATATTCCGAAGCCGTGAAAGCCGGGACGGTGGACAAGATACCGCAAGAGGGCAGCATCGAGTAGCACAACTAAGGACATCAACATCTGGTGGTCTGGGTGGCGACACGCCGCACATCTTGTGGTGCTTGTGCCCTCTGACCTGCGGGTTTATGCTGAAGGTTCGTTGAACGGACAGTGACGGACGAAAGACGTGGTGGTGCCGTGTCGCCAAATGATAACGCGGGCAACGAGTTTCGTGACCTCAACCCGTTCCGCAACTACGCGGAGAAGTATCGTAATGCCGGATGGCTGGGAACTCTCCCACTTCCGTATAAAAAGAAAGAAAAGCCACCAGATCGCATCAAAGGACAGAAGCGAAAATTCACTGGTGGTGATTGCAAATATCCAACCGAAGACGAATTGAAATTCTGGCTGGGTACACACAGCCCATTGAATATCTGCATCAGATTAGCAGGAGTAGACAATGACACTGAAATCGTGGGAATCGATGCCGACCACTATCTCAAAGCTGGAAAGCAAAAATTCGGTGGCGACCAGTTGCAAGCGTTGGAAAATGAACTTGGTTCGCTTCCTGATACATGGATTAGTTCGGCAAGGGTTGACGGAATATCCGGCATACGATATTACCGGGTGCCTAGAGGGTTGGGTTTTCGAGGTAAGGCTGCCAAAGACATCGATGTAGTCTCAAAAGGACACAAATACGCGATAGTTTTTCCCTCTATTCATCCTGAAGATGGCTTAGGGTCATACTGGTGGTTCCCGCCAGGGGTGAAGCCGACGCTGGAAGGCAGACAAGCCTGGCAACCGGGCATGGACTTGCCGGATGCCCAAGCGTTGCCGAAGCTACCAGACAAGTGGATCGATTATCTCACTGATCTTCGAAGAACTTTCGATCCAACGCCGATGGATTTGGAGTCCACAGTTGATGAATTATATCAGTGGGCATCTTCGGTTTTTGATACGAGCAATGTAGCGTGCGCTTGGACAAAGCGGCTCATGGAGAAGCATACAAAGGAAATCAAAGAACACGCTGATTCACACGATCAGATCAAAGATGCTCATTGGAGTTTTGTTCAAAGTGCTTTCGAAGGACATACTGGTATCTGGAAATCTGCGATAGAATTCCTAGAAAACTATTACAAGAACGATGTCTGGAATGTCAAAGACGGTAAACGCGGAATCCAAGAAGCTGAGAACGAAATCTTTAGAAGCCGTGTTGGTGCTCTAAGAAAGATCAAAAAGGTTTCGGATGATAACGTTGTCAATGGCTATGGGCCTTTAAAAATCGAATGTGACGCCGGTTGTCGTGGTGAATTGAGTGCTGATGATGACTGGCTGAAAATCCGGCCTGTGATCGTGGTGCCTGATGGCCCGTTATCGGACATTCCGCGCGGTTGGTGCAAGCAGGATATTTCAAAATATCTGCGTAACGATGATGGCAACGCTCATCACTTCCACGATAAGTTTCCAATGGTGCATTGGATTCACGATTACGGATGGATCGTTTGGCGAACAAAACCCATTCCGCATTGGGAAGTTGATTTAACTGGACAACTTGTACGAAAATTATGGTGGAAAGTTCGCGACGCTCAAGTAGCGTGGGTCGAACGAGAGGGACGAAGGGTAAGCGCGCGGTTAGCTAACCTGCCTGCTGGTCCTCGCGGTGGTGCTGGGACTCCAAGTCCAGCATTGAAAGCTGCTGCCGAAGAGGTTCGGCTATGGCGAGACTTCTCCCGAATCTCAGGAACCAATCGTGCCGCTAAAGAAGCGTTAGAAGCTTTCAAAGTTAGATTCGATGTGTCAATGAACTTCGATCAACTTGATTCAAAACCAGAACTATTAGGAGTTTCCAACGGTGTCGTTGAGATCAGTGAAGACGGTATTGCATTGCGTGATGCTGATCCAGAAGATTATATTACTTTGAACACTGGACAGCCTTATATTCCTTGGTCAGTGTTACAGGAAGGTAGACATTTCTACCGAGAAGGAATGAGATTACTGGATGATTTTCTGGATAGATTTATTCCTGAAAAAGATCATCGCAAGAACATTTTCACAGTTTTAGGTTATGCAGCAATCTATGGTGAGAACGTCGAACGATTGATTATCGGTGTATACGGACCAACGTCTAGTGGCAAGACAACACTAACTGAGTCAATGCTTTCGGCTCTTGGTGAGTATGGGACGGCTGCCAGTGTCACTGTTTTACAGAATCACAAACTCAATCCAGAACTCGTAGACACACTTCCAAAACGTTTAGCTATCATTCCAGAACTTTCTCAACAATCTAACGTGCCACCAGAACGATTAAAACAACTATCTGGTGATGAGATTGTTCGTGGTGAACTTAAAAATCAGAATCGTAGCGTCGGTCGTGTTCCTGCATTCACAATGGTTTTTCCAACGAATGAATTTCCAGAAATGCCTGGGGATGCAGCATTACGAAGACGAATGTTGATTCTTGACTTTTCTCATACAATTGATGAAGAGCATGATGTTCAAGGTATGAAAGCTGAAATTAAAAAACATTGTGCAGTTCCTATGCTCAGCATGTTGCTTGAAGGTGTAGTGAACTGGAAACGTGAGGGTATTCCACGCCACGATGAACGCATCAAAAAAGTCACTGATCAGATCATGGCTGAGATGGACAATGTTGCATGGTTTGCCAACAACTATCTTGAAAGAACAACCGAAGATGAAAACCTTGATTTCTCAGATGTCTTCCAAAAATATCGAATGTACTGTGAATCATCGAAAGTATTAGAAAAACTTCGTTGTGATCAACGAAACCTTGGAAAACGATTACGCGGACTCAACTTCCAAACAAAATTCATCAGACCTCACGGTAAAGAGCCGAGGACACAGCTTGTCGGTGTTAGGTATAAAAATCTTCCAAAAATAGGCAAAAGTCTCTACGACGGAGAGTAGTTGTATGAAGGCGTGCATACAGATGACATATCTACATACATGCATAAGTCCAGGTCAGGAAGATTTTGTATCAATGTATAAGGTGTATGAAGAATTTCTAGTATCTATATAGGAGTGGTACAGGATAACATTATGTCAACTACGTGTATGTCCTTATATCTTCTCGCGCACATGAAGCTAACTCGGGAGTCCTTCATACACATACAAAATGAGTGTTTGTGCAGGTCAGAGCGTTTTTTGGGCTGTATGCATAACTACAGTGCAGGTCAGAGCGTTTTAGGAGGTTTTCGGGTGCTGATGAAAGAGCCGGTGTCATTGGGATCGAGTGCGGTTTTGAGTGTCACGGCGACTTCCGGTGGCGGGTCTAGTAAGATAGGCGGCATGGGAATCTTGCAGCCGGGAACGCAGCCTGGAAGCGAGTATTCGTATGGGCAGGGACTAGCTTGTGATCTTCGTTCGGACTTTCAATCGCAACGAGTTTTGCCGTGGGCCGTTGGTGAAGACTCACACGACATGCTCAACGAGTACAGAGCTTCGCTTCGGTTGGATGCAACCAATCCCCAAGAAAATTTGTATCCAGACATGTTCTTTGCTTTGGGAAACCCTGATGCTTTTGGTCCTGCTCCTGCTCTCGTTCAAGAACCTGTGAATCGGCCACGCGGAGCGATACCAAGACCGTTCTATCGGTATGGTGTGAACCGGCAGGAATGAAAACGGAATGACAGTAACTCAAAACATAGTTGCGGATGATGGAATCGTTGAGTTTGATGATTCCGATGGAAAGCTGTGTAAGGAATGTCAGGTAGTTAAAAACCGAAGTGAATTCCATGCTCATCCAACGAATCGTGATAGGCTTTATCACATTTGTAAGGAATGTTGGAATAAAAAAGGACGTGAACGATACGCTGAGCGAAGGATTGTCAGTGAAAGGAATCTCGATCGCGCTCATAAGTTTGTTCACGGATACTTCGAAGTCGCTGAGTTAAGCGATGAAGAAGTTTTTGGTTCTTACGTTTTGAACGATGATGGAACAAAAGTCAGTGTAAACACGTTGGCTGAAAAATTTCGAAGCAAGTTCAGTAGAGAACTTGGTCGAAGGATCAATGACTACTTGCGGAGGAAAGCTCCACGAGCAGTTGAGATCATGTTTCAACTTGCTGACTCTGATTTTGTTGAACCGGGCGACAGAATCAAAGCAGCGACATGGATTGCAGAACGTGTGATCGGTAAGACTCCCGAAGTCTTGATGCTTGGAAATGCGGACAAACCTTATGAAGCGATTTTTGAATCTTCTATCGAAACGAGTACAAGGGAAGCTTTTCGATCTGCTTCTATTATTGACGTTGAAGTGGTTAGTATCGAAAATGGAACCACGAGTAAGACAGGCGAGGCAAACGAAGATGGCCAAACAACAGAAGATATCGAAGATCGTAAGCAATCCATTAAAGACACCAAAGATCGTATCAGGAAAGCGAAGTCACGACGATTCGCCGCGCGTGCAGCAGGAGTGGACTGTGTTGACAACGCTCCCTGGTTTGTCAGGATCGTTAAAAGAAAAGACGGCACATTCACAGCGTATTTGACAGAACCAGAAGAAATAACTGAAGCAAAGCTTGCTAATATTAGAAAAACAGCAGGATAGGAGTAGTGCAATCATGGCTTTAACTCGTGGAGTGCAACCGGGAACGGTTACGCCAAATATGCATAAGATGTACGATGGGCGCAATGTTTCGACAAGACCGATCCCCATTATCACAGATTATGGCGATCACGTTGCAGCGATGGCTGCTGCTGCGGATCAAAGACCGCGTACTGAGGCAGTTCAAATGCCAAGCAAGCCTCGTCCAAGTGGCGCAGACACGGTATTCGGAACGGTTGTGCCTGGCGCAACGCAGGTCACGGGAGGCGATTTCAATCCGGCAACAGGTCTGAGCGAAACCGTCTAGAATCTAATTCAAAGCAGATGACTTCCGATGTGGCGCGATCAGCGACTTTTGTCCGGGGTTGCCCAAATCGCATTCGCCTATTCGGATAGAGAAGACCCGCTGTGTTCCACGTCTCACAGCGGGTCTTTTCGTTTCGAAACGGTTAGCCGGTCGGTGGCACAGGCGGAGGCGTCACGTTTCCTTGAGCAGTTGCCAGAGCGGTTTGCAGATCAGAAACAGCTTGATTCAAAGCCGTTTCATCCGCTGTCGCTAGCGGGGCCGAAAGATTGCCGAGGGCTTGTGCCACGGATTCGACCGCAGCGGCAACGTTGTCAAGGTCCGACTGTTCGATTTGTACTGCGGCCATGATTAAATCTCCCTTTTCGTTAAGGACTGATAACTGATGTTGCTCAGATGCTTCACGCCGTTGAATGGCTTGAATACCGAGCACTATTGTGTCCAGTTTTGCGTCAAGGTCTTTAGCCCATTGAGGCTCCCCGAACATGTCGGCTAACGTGGTCACGCCTGGATGATAGCATGATCACGACGGCTGAGAGGGTCACGACACGATGAACAAGTGGGCGATACTGGACAAAGAGTATGAGGACAAGACGGGAATCACTCGTAAGGTATTCGATCCTCACGCGGGTCAATTGGAATTCATGGAAGACCCTGCGCGTTTTCTGGTTATCGACGCGGGACGCCGACTTGGAAAATCTAGAGCGATTGGTCACGAACTATTACCTGAAGCCGCACTTACAAGACAAATGGCAACATGGCTTAAAGAAGAGGGAAAGCGTCGTGAGTTCTGGTCGGTTGGCCCGAACTATTCAGATAGTGAAAAGCCGTTTCGCGTATTTTGGGACATATGTCGCAGGCTTGAAATCCCAATGGATAAGCCTGGTTCGTATTATTCGCTTGAAGGCGGCGATATGGTTGTGTCGCTTTGGGAAGGCGCGTTCATATATTCGGCGAAGTCGGCAGCGGTACCGGAGCGATTAGTCGGTGAAGGATTAAGCGGCGTACACGTCGAAGAGGCAGCAAAGCTGAAAGAGATCGTTTGGACTCAAATGCTGATGCCCACACTTGCCGACTTCAACGGATGGGCCAAGTTCACTTCCACGCCAGAAGGTAAGAACTGGTTTCATCAGCTTTATGTCAAGTCCAAAAGGCCAAGCAATCTCAACTGGTCAGGACACAAGTTGCCGTCGTGGCGTAATCCGTATGTGTTCAAAGAGCCGACACGCGACGAAGACGTTCACCGGCTGATTCAACTGATGTCAGAGCATCCTGAATTCACTAGCTTTGAGATAATCAAGATGGAGTCCCTTGTCATCGATTCGCAAATAGCGCAGATGGCAAATGACCTGACAATCCCTACGTTTCAACAGGAAGTCGCAGCAGAATTCACCGACTTCGTTGGCAAGGTGTTTAAGGAATTCGATGAGGAAACGCACACAAGACAACTTCCGTTCTATCCAAGTTGGGAAACGGTCGCTGCTGTTGACTATGGCTATCGCAATCCTAACGTCTGGCTACTTATCCAAATCGGGCCTTGGGGCGAGATCAATGTTATTGAAGAGCTTTATCAGGAAAACTTGGCACCAGATGAATTCGCACAAGAAATACTCAGACGAGGATTGGTACCCGATAGTTGTTCAGAGTTCTATCCCGACCCAGCATCTCCTGGGGATACAAAGACGTTGGAAAATATATTTCGTAAAGCCGGGAAGCGCATTAGAGCTAGGCCCAACACCGGCGGCGAATTACAGAATCGACTCAATCTCATCCGACTTGCGCTCAAAGACCGAATCACCGACAACGAAGCGTCCGCTCCGCAGTGGCGGGAAGAGAGCGACGAGCCAAGGCCGAAAGACATTCGACGCCCAAGGCTGATGATTTCGATTCGTTGCCCACACACGATCTATGAATTCGGTGAGTATCGCTATCCCGAAAAGAAATCGGAGATGGCTGAAACGAGTTTGAAGCGATACGAACTGCCCATGAAGAAAGACGATCACACGCCGGAAGCGTTGGGCCGGTTCCTGGCTGGCAAGTATCACAGCGCCGCAACACAAGTCGGGGGTGGTGCGCGCGTGTCGCACGCCAAGTTCTTGCGCGATCTTGGACGCAAGCTTGACCGGACGGAGCCGATGGGAATCAAGCACGCTCAGACGGGGCGTCGAACCGGAAGTTGGGTCCACTAGAGGTAGGATCACTGCATGGTCTACAACCCGAAGCAATATGACGCCGCCAGGGATTTTATTCAGACCGGCGATGATAACGTTGTTGAATTGCACGATAAGTTGCGCGTCCAGTGTTATGACTTGTACGAGAATCTGTATATCAACTCAACGTGGCAACTGAAGATCACCATCAGGGGCGATGAGTCGCATCCGTTGCTGATGCCGTCAGGTCGTAAATTGATCGAAGCGACGAATCGATTTCTTGGCATCAATGTTGATTACTTGGTTGAGGGCGAAGGTGACGCCGGGACTCAGCAAGCTTTAGACGACTGGTGGAAAGCTTTCTTTAAGCGTGAAGCGTTCAAGACTCTATTCGAATCGAATAAGCGTTGGGGATTGGTTCGCGGTGATTCCGCGTTTATGTTGTACGCTAACCCTAATAAAGAAGCCGGTAATCGCGTATGCATTGCTGAAGTCGATCCACGCCAAGTTTTTACGATTGAGGACGAAGAGCAGAATACAATCGGCTATCACGTTGCTGAGCGAGTCAAAGATTGGCGTGACCCAAACAAGCAGGTTTGCAAACGAACTACTTTCCGTAAGGAATTAGATGACACTGGGCAGCCGACAGGAACGATCACGCAGGAAGTGACGTTTTGGGAAATCGGTAAATGGGATGATCGCGTTTTAGATTCATCCGAAATGGAATCGGTTTCCGGTGGGCCGGTCGAACCGGAAACCCCGCTTCCGCCGTCGATCACTCAGTTGCCGATATACAAGTGGCGCAACATGCCGCCGCAGAATTCATCGTGGGGCATCAGTCAGTTGGCCGGTCTTGAAACGTTGATGTACGGCATCAACCAATCCCTGACAGATGAAGACGCAACGATTGTCTTTCAGGGCTTGGGCATGTATATGACAACGGCTGCGCCACCAGTTGATCCGAATACCGGGCAAGTCACTGATTGGAATATCGGCCCAATGCAAATCATTGAAGTTGGGCAGGATCAAACTTTTCAACGTGTAAGCGGTGTGACTGATATGAGTCCATATCAGAATCACATGGATTATATCAGCGATAAGGGATTGTCTGAAGCGGCAGGAGTGCCCGCGCTTGCTATCGGTCGCGTCGATGTGACGGCAGTTCAATCCGGTATCGCAATGAAAATGGAACTGATGCCGTTGATCGCAGCGAACGCTGAGAAGGAATTGGAATACGTTACGATTCTGGATCAGATGTTCCACGATATCACGACGATGTGGCTTCCGGCTTACGAAAGCGAAACTTTCGGCAGTATCGAAACCATGAGTCAGATGTCGGTTGTCTGTGTTTTCGATGATCCGATGCCGGTGGACAGAAACGCTGAGATTCAAGAAACGCTTTTGTTGCAAACGTCTAATCTGATTCTGACGAAGATGGCGATTGCGAAGTTGAGGGAACTGGGCTGGAAGTATCCGACGACTGACGATCAGGGCAACGCACTGACCGACGATGACATCGTGGCCCTGCTGACCGATCAGGCGTCCTCTGCCGCGACGGCGATGGACCCGTTCGCCGCTGGTGCTGCGGGCGGATCGAACCTGTCTGCGTTCGACCAGGCTGCCGGTGTCGCCCCGCCGCAGGGCAACGTTCCCGCGCCGGGAGCAAACGGCAACACGCCAGGCGGATTCGGCAAACAGACGGTTCCTTTGGGCTGAGCCTGAGTTAGACTACTCGCATGGCTAAGTTCAGCACGAGGTCATTCAACAAGATCGTCGCGTCAACACGAATCATTCCCACCAAAGGTGGATTCAAAATCAAGCGCATCACGCCAGGTCTAAAAATCAGATGATCAATTCGCAAGGAGATATTGTTGTGGCGCTCAAGAATTTCAAAGGCAAGCGTGCCGCTCCGTTTGCGAAAGGTGGTGGACGCAAGAAATCTTCGACTAAGACCGCCAAAGGAACGATGAAAAAGGTCGCCAGGAAAAAGTAGCTCATGGGAAAGCGTGGCAGAGGCAAGAAACGCAAGGGCGGTTTGAAGATGCCGCTTGGCTTCGTGTCCAAGAAGCAGATGCGTTATTTCTTTGCGAATCCCAAACTGAAAGCCAAGTGGGCACATACGATGGCACATAGGGCTGGAATGCATTCAGCGATTACGAAAACGCTTGGGCATTCGCCAGCGTATCAACGGCTGCCGATTTACAAACACGGGCCGACCGCTAAAGGAACCAGAAAGAGATTCTCATAATGGCTACTTATACTTTGACTCCCGCGAGACGCGCCGCGTTACGGAAAGCGCAACTGGCTTCCGCTGCGAAACGCAGACGGCATGGCACAGTTCCACAAACGTTGAGACGTTCTATTGGTCAACGGACAGGCTATGCCAAAGCCAGTTTTCAAGTCAAATCTCGTGATTTCCAAAAAGGAAGCAAAGTAAAAAAGGGTTTGAAATACGCTGCGGTAGGTTTGGGCGCAGCAGCGGCAGTCGGCGCTTACTCTCATGCTACCGCTTATGACCGAATGTATAAGCACAACCAACAAGCCAAGACGGCTAGGAAAGCGTCTAGATTCCTTCCCAGCACTCATCCGGTTTCCAGACGTTTAGCCAAGTCAGCGATGATGCATCAAAATCAGGCTATGAGAATTCAGAAAAGGCATAAGCTCTAATAGTTAGGAGATTGAAATGGCTAGAGGAACTTCCGGCAAACCGAAGATGATTCAGGGTCACGCTTCGGCTCGCGTGGCGGGGTTGCCGAAAAACGCTATCGTGAAGAGCGGCAAAGCCGTGCTTCCCGGTCAGCCGATTCCGAATGAGATCAAAGCGCAGAATCCACGTAACTGGACAAATCCTCGTCCGATTCCCGGTGGCGCTCCCCCGGCGATGAAAGTCAAAGGGAAGCCTGGCTATTAAATTGAAATGGCCCGACGCTATGGGAGTTTCACTCCCGCGAGGCGAGCGGCTTTACGTAGGGCGCAATTAGCCTCTGCGGCGAAGAGACGTGGGCGTAGACGATTAACTCCGCGTCAAAGGAAAATCGTTAAGTATGGCGCGGTGGGAACTGGTGCAGCGGTCGGCGTTTTAGCGGCACGGCATTATGCTTCGGGATCGTATTTCTCGGCTCAGACGCATTCAACTGGCAGCGAACTGAATCGTATGATGAAGTCTGCCAGAAAAGTTAATGCAAGAGCTAATCAAGCCGGTAGAAGAGGCAAACTATACGTTGATCCTGGGCATTTTTCAAAGAGAGTCACTGTTCGCGGTCATATCAGTAGACCACTACCAGATGAAGTATGGGATAAAGGTGGCCCGACTTTATTTGGAGTAGAAGCTAGAACCAAGAGAAGAATTTATAAAGCTGGTTATCATCATTCGAGTGTCATATCTGGTGTAAAGACACGCAGCTTGGCTAAGAAGATGGATGAAGTAACACCAAGACAATCTTACAGGAAATATAAGACACGAAAATGGAAAACAGATCGGGCGGCTAGAATTCAGACTCGCGGTTTGAAAAGATCGGTTCGCAAGACTATACGGGGTCTATGATGGCCCGACGTTACGGTTCTTTTACTCCCGCCAGACGTGCAGCGTTACGTAGAGCGCAGTTAGCTTCTGCTGCAAAACGCCGTGGACGTAGACGCAGCAGAAATCCTGCGACTCGTTATGTTCAAAACGCAACCACTCAAAGACAAATGAGACGAAGGGCTTTGGGAATTGCCGGTGGCGCTCTGGTCGGATCAGTGGTTTTGGGGGCAACGGTTAACGCTGTCGGGCAACGGACGTATGTACCTTACAAAATAAAACAAGCTCATGTCAGACAGACATCGATGTCTATGCATCCTTCGGCACATTCCGGCGCACGAGGGTTGAGCGGAATTAAAGTTCATTCCGACGCAGATAAGTTCTATCACACTGCCTATACACAACGTAAAGATCGTTTGACTCTTATCAAGAATCCAAATCCGAATTTAAAAGGGAAACGGCCAAATTCCCGTAATTATATAAGGCGAGTGAAATAGTGGCGAGGCGATATGGAGTTTTCACAGCAAGTCGCAGGGCAGCACTTCACAAAGCTTCCCTTATTTCAGCGGCCAAACGTCGCAAATTTCATCCCACTCCGACTACCAAAAGACGAATCAAACGTGCTGCGATTGGGGCGGGGGTTGTTGGGGCGGTAGGTTTTGTCGGTGCTGCCGGATATCAGCGGCACAAACTTTCCGGTTCGACATTGACCAGAACCAGGCACGGCCCTGTGGGACCGTTGACGGGAAATCTCACCGGCTCCCGTCCACGTTCGTTGACACATGGCCGTATTACTCACATGAATGTGACCCCGAAAGGAAAGGTTCTCGGACGAACTAGTGGTGGATATCAGGTTCAGTATTCGGGAAAGAAACAGGGTCCGCTCGGTTCGCATTCAACGATCACGTATGTTCACAAGCCGCTCAAGCCGTCTCATATTCTGGGCCGTAAAACCACTCCGCAAGCCGGATTGAAACCGTACAAGCCATCTCAAGGCGAAATGAAAACGATGGCGCGGTTCAATTATCCGAAGACGCCGGAAGCCTATACCGGCGCTGCGTTGAGAATGAAAGGCAAGCGGAAGATTCTGTTACCGGCACGCGACACCGGAATGTATCACGCCTCAATCGGGCATCCAACGCCAGGCCGATTGCACACAGGTCCGTTCGGTAAGCCAGGAAAAACGAAGCGAACTGTTCCATCGAGAAGTCTTATGCCCAAACACTTCGGTGGCGGGAAGGTTAAAGGCCAAAATCTCAAAGGATACAACAAGTCGATTTCCGAAGCTGAAGCATTGCGGCGAACCGCAGCCTATACGAAATCAGTTGAATCCAAAGGCAAGAAGGTTTCTTACGGTCATCGTCAAGCCGCACTCGGTTATTTCCGAGGTCGCCCGCAATACACGGGTGGAACTGTCAAACCGAAGCTGAATTTGAACAAGAGGGCGCGCAGGGAATTCCGTAAAGAACGCCGGATTCGTAAAGGTTTGCGTATGCATGGGACGACGTTGAAGTGACGCGCCAACATGTGATGACACCGGCAAGAGTCGCCGCGCTCCGCAAGGCGCAGTTGGCTTCTGCTGTGGCTCGTCGCGGTCGGCGCATTGCCAAGGTTTCGGCTCGCGTTCCGCAAGCCCCACGTCCAGAAGGGCTTGGAGGACTTAGAGCGAATTTTATCCCGTATGCGCGGATCAACAAGCGGAGCGCGACGGTGGGATATAACGCCGGAACAAGGATTCCTGGCAGCAGTAAAAGGGTGGTGACAGGTCAATATGTGCGAATCGAATCCATCAGTAAGAAAACAAAACTCGATAGAGTTGTTGACAAAACAGTCGGACATGTCTTCCCCAAAGGCACCCGACGCGGCAAGGCTCTTTCTGCTTTCCGATCTCATGTCGAAGTTAGCACTGTCGCCAAAACAAGAGTTCCCTATAAGGGAGCGCAATTCCGTCTTGGGACATCGCGCGGTGTTGGGCCTACTGTTATCGTTCGCAGAGGAAAGCACAAGGTTCCTGTTCAAAAAAGTGTGGTCGGTATCAAAAAATATGATAGACGAATGTCTGCTATCGCAGGACAAAAAACGGCTCAATCAAAACCACGAAGACAGAGGCGCAGAGCATCTAGGAAATAATATCTGATGCCTTATCCATTCCAAGACACCGATTTTAACAATCCTGCCCATCCTTCCAACTGCAATCAGTTGATTAAAACGGATCGGGAAGCGGAAAGAATTTGGCATCCCGACATACTTCTCTTTGAGAGCGTACAACACGAATTGATTTCACAGTGTTTGGCGAATCGAAATGAAAGATGTGGATTAATCACCATTGAAGAGCAAGAAGTTATCTATGTTGAAAATATCCACCATGAACCGACACATAATTTTTTGATGTCGCAAGAGGATTTTGACTCTGCTCTTCGTGCTATCTATAAGGAACGAGAAGACAAGGTTCTCGGAATCTTCCACACGCATCCCAACAACGTGCCGTGGCCGACCCCTCGCGATCTGGCGGGGTGGCCGAATCCTGCTCTGAGATGGCGCTATTGGATCGCCACCAGGCACGAAGTGATAGAGTGGTCGCTAATATGACCGCCCCCACTCCCGCCCAAGCCGCTGCGATTGAGCCGCCGTCAACGTTGTACCGGCGTTGGCTGGGAGCATTTCTTGCGAAGCAAGTCAAAAACGAAGCGTTGATCAGAGACGTTTTAACCGCGGCGTCAAACGATGCCGAACAAGCCATTACCGATTTAAGTCATAAGACAACGTGGTCTTCTGGCGTTCGAACCGCTCAAATCAGATTAGCTCAAAACGAAGCCAAGTCGATTCTGCGAACTACATTTCGAAGATTGATCCCGATTATCGGGAGTGGTCAGCGGGAAGAGGCAATCGCAGCCGTTGACGCTTTGAACGCAACTGATATGAAATATCTGACAGAAGCTTTAACCACAGTTGATTTGAATTCTTTCATCACGAGTCAAAGACAAAGTGCGGCTTTAGGGGTCGCGCACGCAATCTCTCGCGTTACGCAATCCCAGCAACCGTTATCGGCACGAGTTTACCGTTCTCAAGCATTAGCTAGTGGATGGGTAAATCAGGTCATTAACAGTTCTATTTTGCGAGGCGACAGTGCTCAAGATATCGCGAAACAAGTTAAATCATCAATCAACCCCAACGTATCGGGTGGTGCAAGTTACGCCGCGCTTCGTTTGGGACGAACGGAACTCAATAATGCTTTCCACGCCACGGCCATCACGATGGCACAAGATCGCCCGTGGGTTACAGGGATGCGTTGGTACACTTCAGCGGTTCATGTCAACGATCCGAAAGAAGTCTGCACACAATTAAATGGACAGATTTTTGATGTGGATAACGTTCCACCGAAGCCTCATCCGCAGTGCCGTTGCTTCGTCGCGCCCCACATCGAAAGTCCAGACGTGTTCCTGGCGCACTTGACAGCAGGACAGTATAGGGATTGGATAGATCAAAATGCAAGCAAAGCCGCCTGATTTTGAAACAATCAAGAACCGGACAATGGAAGAGGTCAAGAAGATCATGCCGACGTTGAATACCAACAATTCCCATAATTCCCTGGGATCGCTTTACAATCAGGCCCTCAAGGCGTGGCCGATCTTCGGTGGTACCACCACGACCGACATAACGCCTCCGGTAACCGCCGAAGGTCAGGCTGCGCAACAGTCGCTTCAACAGAGCGTCGATCAGCAGCAAACTCCGCAGGAAGAGCAGAAACCTGATCCTGTAGCCCAATTGCAAGCTGACCCAAACGCTTTGAGCCAACTTCTCAAGCAGGTTGAGAAGCTCCAAGGCGATCTCAGCAAAGTCACGACCGAGCGCGACGGCTATGTCCAGAAGCAACAGGAAGACGCCCGAAAGACCCAGACCAGAGAAGAGCAACTGCAAACCGATCTGGACACGGCGAACCAAACCATTCAGAAGATGGATCGAGTCATTCGCAACACGGCTCTGATCAACGCTTTTCTTTCACAATCCGATTTCCAGTGGAATTCGATTCGGCAAGCCTTGTCGGAGTTGAACGAAGACGAAATTGAAATCGATGTGAACCTTGACGGTGGTGAGGCGACGGTGACCGGCATGGAGGGGGCGGTCAAGAGAATCGCGGCGTCGAGTCCCTGGCTTCTCAAGTCAGGTGGGGCTAAAGACACTCGGACCCAGCAGCCACAGCGGGGATCGGGCAAGCCCCCCGCGCCTCCCACCGGCAACGAGCAGAAACAGTCCAAGCGGGCCGATCTGATGAAGAAATTCCCGGTGATCGCACATGGCAGAACCTCGTAAGACACGCCGGTCAAATCAACCGTGTTGGCGCTTGATCGCAGGTCATCGATGATAAGATCAATCGCGAACCTAACAGGTAAGGATTCAAAATGACTCTTCCCTCAGTGCCTCCCGTCATTGGTGCGCTTGCCGTCAAGCCGCGTTGGGACAAATACGACCCCTATGTCGGTAACTTCCGCGCTCCGCTGGCAGTGGACGCAACGCTGGATCAGGCCAACCTCATTATCGGCGTGGGCCTCAACTCATCCGGCGCTTGCGTACTCGGGGCCGGTCAAACCGGCATTATCGGTGTGATCGTCATGCCAGTCGGTGTTGACGTACACGGTTATCTTTTGGAACCGCCGATAGCCGGAAATATTGTCGATGTCGGCAAACGTGGCGAAATCACGAACTTCGCTACAACTGATTACGGTGTATCTGGTGCAGGTCTTTATTCGGTAGGTGCAACGGCTCCCGTTGCCGGAACCAAGTATTACCTCACTGCGAACGGCGCGATCAACACCACCAGTACCGGCGTTTATCTCGGCCACACGGTTGAAGCAAGCCGACTCATAGTTTGCCTCTAAGGCTTAGTTTTCATCGAAAACGAATTGAAAGGGAATGCCAATGTTGGCACAAGAAAACGGATTGCTGACGATTGACGGCATTCCCGTTGGTCCGATCTTTGGTGGCACGCAACCACTTCGCCAAGAGGGTATGCTCACTCAAGGCGATCTGGTAACCGTAACTGCTGACGGTGTAGACCTGAACGCATTATGGGATCAGTTCGCCGAATCCATCGCTATTTACAACGAAGTGATGGACAATCTAATCGGAATTCTTACCTATCCGGTTACGGTTCCGGTCGAACCTGTGGTTCAAATCGGTGAACTGACTTTCGAAGAGGCATCAGAACTCGGTGTGCCGCGCGGTGCCGGGTTGCCCATCGAAATGTTCCAAATGGGCTACGATCTGCGTCACTACGACAAGCGAAACGCCTACACATGGATGTTCCTTGCCGATGCGGACGCACGTCAGGTCGAAGCGATTCACAATGCAGTTCTGTGGGCCGACAAGCGACTCATGTTCCGTAAGATCATGGAAGCGTTGTTCGACAACAGAACTCGCAAAGCGAACATTCGCAATCAGGCGTACAACGTCTATCCGCTCTACAATGCCGATGGTGTTGCACCACCACCTTTCAAAACGAATACCTTCGCTTCCACACACAATCACTACGTGATTTCTGCGAACTCGGTCATTGACTCATCCGATGTCGAAGATCTACTTCAGTTGATTGCCGAACACGGTTACGCACCACAGTACGGAACTAGTTTCGTACTTCTGTGTAACAAGGCCGAATCCGATGTGATACGTACCTTCCGTAGAGGTATCGTCAACAACAACGGTGTGACAGCGGGCTACGACTTCATTCCAAGCCCAAGTCAGCCACCGATGATTCTGCCGAACGCGGAAGGTTTGCTTGGAAACCAACCGGCTGAGATTCTATCCGGTTTGCCTGTGATCGGCTCCTACGGTTTCTGGCATCTCATCGAAGACGACTACATTCCAGCGGGCTATCTGTTGGGAGTCGCCTACGGTGGTCTGTTCAACCTGACAAATCCAGTCGGAATGCGGCAGCATTCGAATCCCGCCATGCAGGGTTTGCGTGTTATCGCAGGGAACAACCAACGCTATCCGTTGGTGGACGGTTTCTATGCCAGGTCATTTGGAACCGGAATCCGCCAGCGTGGCGGGGCTGCGATCATGCAAATCAAAGCTTCGGGGAGTTACAGCATTCCAACGCAATACACTCGCGGTGGTGGATTCCTCGTTTAATTGAAAATGGTCTAGGATTCCTGGGCGGCGATCCCGCCCAGGTTTCCGATAGGAAAGGATCGGAAATGGGCCGATTTGTTGATTTGAATCAACCTTTGTCTGAAGAGGACAAGCAATACCTTCGAGATCGTGGTAGGGAATATCTGATTCCGGCGAACGAACGCCGATTCGGAGTCGATGGTACGGAAACTCCCGAAGAGCACGAATCTTCCGGTAGTGCAGCACAATCCCCGTTCTACCAATCAGAAGCGAGAGCGGCAGCCGTCTACGACACTGGTGGCGCTCCGCTGCCGGGAGCCACTTTGGATTATGACACCGGCAGGGCTTTCGACCGTGAAAACGGAGTTTTGGTCGAACCACGACAGGCCGGTCATACTCCTGGCGCGCATCCCTCACCGTGGGGGCCGGAAGGTTTTGCTGAACGCGACGATGACGATAGTGACATTGACGAAGATATTTGCGAAGAGGTCAATGCGCTAACTGTTCCACAACTGAAAGATCGATTGGACAAGGCAAAAGTCGAATACACTCACGAAGACAAGAAGTCTGATCTTCAGGATTTGTTAGCGATTCATTTGCAGGACAAGCGCGACGGCAAAAAGTAGGTCGATATGGCAGTACAAGCCGATATCGATTCTGTAAAAGTTCAGCTTCCAGAACAAGAAATTCTGGCTGAATTCGGTTTGGACGACGCTACACTTGGAGCCATTTTGGATTCAGGTAGCTCTATAAGCCAAACGATCCTTGCTAGTTGGCGTGCAATCGCTGCTAAAACGGCGACATATACAGATGTCAATGAATCAGGATCAAGCAGAAACCTGTCGGCATTGAATGCCAATGCCCGCGAAATGTGTACGATCTGGCAGACGCAGGTTGATAAGGAAATGAATGCTGCTGGGACAGAATTGATTCGTCGCTGGACTAGCCACAAAACAACGAGGGTCTAATGATGTCGGCTGGTGAACTCGCAGTTCACCGATCAAACACGGATCGCTATATTGGTATCGATCCAACAGAGATTATTTTAATTCCAAGGCAGGACACATGGGTCGCCGGTACTAAAACAAGAGGCGATCAAACTCCCCGCGATCCGCAATCATTCCATGTGATCTGGGCACCTACAACCGGCATTGTGCCCATAATCGAAGGTACGACACGTCGATTTGATTTCATTCTGGTCGGTTCTTATGACGCCATAGTTGCTATTGGCGATCATTGGCTTGAAGGTCAGCAGGACAACGAAATCGATTACGTCTATCCTTTCAATGGATATGAGATAAAATGCGGTGGCACTAGCTACGGGAGTAAGCCAGTTGCCTAACTTGATGAAAGCTACGGTCAGATATCAACAAGGCGCGCTCAAAGAACGGGTCAATAAAACACCTGAACAAGTCAACGAAGACATTACAAAGCTTTTCGATTACTATGCGGCCTGGGCTACAGCGTGGATGAAAATCAATGCACCGTGGACTGATGATACCGGCGCGGCACGATCCGGCTTGACGGCGGTTTCTAATTCATATCACAATATACATGAAATGGTATTGGCCTATTCAGTTCAATACGGTATCTGGCTGGAAGTCGCTAACTCTGGACGTTTTCAAATTCTCGGCCCCGCGATGCGTGTAATCGGCAACAACATTATGAAAGCTTTGGACGGAATGCTTGACGGCAAGCCGCCAAATCTTTCGCCACCAATTGCAGAAATACCTCCGGTAGCCCGTAAAACTGCGCGTAAAGGAACGGTCAATAAGTCAGGAAATCGCCGCTCTCGTAAAGCTTATGGAAAGAAACAACAAGCCAGGAGACGTGGAAAGCCATGATGCCATCAGCTATCTATGAATTACTTGCTGCGGACGCCACATTGCAAGGCTTGCTTGGCGGGAGTAATCGCATCTTCGAATTGCAATCGGTTGACGAGAGGCCAATTAGTAATGGTTATTTCGTCATCATTGATATGCAAGAAACGGCAATGCCGTTAAATCCACATATGGGTCCGCGGACCATGCAAATTTGGGTTCATATCCCAGCGGATATCAGTCGAGATTATGGTCCGATAAGTACTATCCTGAACAGGATAGATGATATTTTGTTGGCGATGGAAAACGTAGTTGGGCTAGATGGGGTCCGGTGCGGCCAGATATACCGGCACAGCCGGTCGCGCAACACGATTGACCCTGGCTGGAAGACGGCAACACGCAACGCTCTCTACAGCGTGTCGTATGATGAAGATGCAGCATAACCGGCTATAATCACTGACGAGAGGACGACCATGACTGAGGCACCGGCCAAGGCGGCACCGCGCAAGCAGGTACCACCGAGCGGCAAGCTGACCCCCTCTGAGGTCACCGACACCCGCGACAACGCCCCCCGTTTGAAAGACGATCTCAGTGGAAAACGGGTGCGGGCAATCCCAGCTTTTGTCGGACAAACAACTGCTGTCAGGGTTACAAAACAAGACTTTGCGGAATACGAAATCGATCACCCTACTGTCGAATTCAATTTCCGTAAGGATCAATTCACTCTTCCAGTAGGGAAGCCGCGCGGTTTAACCAAAGAGGTAGCAGAATTTCTGGTGACTGAATTCCCTGAGCAATTCGAGTACATGAGTTCGTAGTGCCTGAAATCAGGTGCAATTCAAAACTGCACGGTGTGGTAAGTGACAATTCAAAAGGAATTTTCGAGGTTGTCTGCAACAGTCGATGGTGCAGAATTGGAAACGAAGTAGTGATGCATCGTTTCAATCTTGAAAAGACAACTGAAGATGGTTGCATAATGCCCGTGGAGACATTGCGCTTCAAACGGCCAGAATAAGGAGTAAAATTAAATGACCAGTCCCGTTCCAACTGGGCTTGCTTATGGTTGCCGCGATGTCAAGCTGACGCAATATGCGGATGCTACGGGAACCGTTCTCAGTCCGACTTCTGTTGATCTCCCGTACATTCAGCACTTGAATTTCACTGAGGCAGAAGAATTCGCCGAATTACGTGGCGATGACAAGCTGATCACTACTCGCGGAAAAGGCTCCCAGGTCAACTGGGACTTGGAAGCCGGTGGTTTGGAAGTTGCTGCATGGGCAGTCATTACTGGTGGCGATGTGATCGAAACCGGATTGACCCCGAATCGCGTTCAGGAAATCCGCAAGCGTGCAACACAGCAGCGCCCGTGGTTCCGTATCGATGGCAAGATCATTTCCGACTCGGGCGGCGACGTTCTGGTACGGATTTATCGCTGCCGCGCAAACGGAAACATTCAGGCCAACTTCCAAGATGGAAACTTCCAGACTTCGCAAATTGCGGGGATTGGGCTTCCGTTGCTGGACGACACGAATGACCTTCTGTATTCGATCTTCCGCCGCGAAACAACTTCGCAGCTTACGCTCACTCCCGATCCTAACCCTGTTGGTTCTCCATTGAACCTGACGGCTGGGGCAAAGAGCGGCAGCGGTTCGGCACAAACGGTGGTTCTGACTTGGAGTCCGGTTACCGGCGCAAGCCTTTACACAATCGAAAAGTCCACCGATTCAACAAACGGAATCGATGGTACTTGGGTGGCCGGTGTCCCGCCAACGTCAACTGCGGCGAATGTTACCGAAACTGGATTGGGTGCCGGTACGGTGTGGTTCCGCGTGAAAGCTACGGTCAGTAGCGTCATGGGTGATCCATGTCCGGCAGTTGCGGTGGTATTCACCTAAACCAAATCGATTAAAACAAATCCATAGTTCTAGGACGCCCAGGAGCGCACAATGGAAAATCTTTCCGACGACAAATACGCACTCAGCGAAGCTTGGTCGCGTGGTCGTGAATACAAGCAACCGTTTGATTACCAACTGAGTCAAACTGGCCAGATTGTTCTGATTCGTCGCCTTGACATGGGCGATATTCTGCGTTTGGGTATTGCAGAACAAATGGACTTGATGTCAAAAGCTTTGATGGCCGAGGATAAACCTCAAACAGATGAGGATTCAAAAAAGACGCTTGCGGAAGTTGTGATGAAGTCTGGCAACTTCGAACAAATGGAAGCCATGATCAACGCCGTGGTTGGTGCCGGTGTGATTAAACCCAAGTTATATGCAACACCGGAACATGAGAACGCAAGGCAAGCCGGTCTGGTCTATCTTGATTCAGTTCCTTTTTCGGATCGAATGGAATTGTTTGGGGTGATATTCGAAGCCGAAGGACTTGCTATGTTTCGCGAAGAACAAGATGATGGTGTGGGAAACGTGGCAAATGTGCCAAGCGTACAATTGCCTCCCGACCGATCTATGGACATTCGATCCGGCGACACCGAAGGGGTATTACTTCAACAGGGGAGTCTACCGTTGGGGTCGGATGGTGGACGCGAAGATGAACGAAGCGGAACAAGCGAGTCGGAGGGGGAGACAGAACGGGCCATCGACGGACGCATTAGCTCAGACAGCGAGATTGGGGGTTTTGAGCAAGTATCTGGGAACCGAATTGAAGAGGTACAGAACTCCTGATCAAATTGGTTCTGTCAGAGTCAATATGCCTGACGGGCAAAAAGAGGATAACGTAGAGTCAATACGAAAAGGATTTTAGGAGGCGATTCCTATTCCCGATTATGATCTTGGGACCGCTCACGGTAAAATCCGTATTGAAGCCGATTCGGCTGGTGTTCAGGCAGTAAATCAGGCAATCGATCAGTTCAAGCGAGCTATTGATGCAATAACAGCTAGAACTGCCGCGTTCGATAGTGCAATGAACAATATGGAACGCGAACTGAAACAAGTTCGAAATGATTTCCTTCAAGCTTCAGTAGCAGCTAATAACTACAATCGAACGCTGACAATCGTTCACGTTTCTCAAAAAGATTTGGCTAATTCAACCAATCTTTTCGGGCGCAACCTTAACTTCTCCCGCCAAGCCATGATCGGTGCGACTGCTGCGGCAGCCCTGCACTACCAACAATTGAGACAGATTGTCAACATCACACGAGAGGGCCAAGGGGGTCTTCTTGGATTCCATGCCTCGTTGAATAAACTTGGAGTCGCAAATATTGCGGTTCACTCGTTGTGGAATAATTTCCTTGGTGTCAATCGCGCTCTCGCCAATGCGCCGCAATGGCAACGTGGCTTGCTTGGCATGTCAAATCAAATAAAGCTTGCCACTGTTGCCTTTGCTGGGTTGAAGTTTGTCCCAGATATTTTAAACAAACTGGCTTTACATAGTAATGCGGCTGCTGTGGCAGGGGAAGCTCTTTTCGCTGTTGTGCGTCCGTTTGCTGGGATACTCGGGCCTCTTGCCGGTCACTTTAATAATTTAAACGGCGGTATTGGAAAATTAGCCGGTAGTATAGGCCAATCGATTATCGGCTGGAACGTGATGCGTGGTGGGATTCAAAGCCTTATGGGTCGTGTTTCAGGTTTGCTTGGATTATTCAAGGAACTGCCAGGTTGGATCAAAGCCGTTGTCGGTGCGATTGCGTTGATGGGACCGGCCATCGTTGAGGGGTTGGCTGCATCACTGCGTTTTACGTCAAACTTACTTGTCGGATTATTGCAAGGTCTTAAAGATTTATCTGGTGCATTCCTGGTTATTCCAGGTATATTCGCCATGATTGGCGCTTCGGTAGTTCCTTTGGTTGGGATTCTTTTAACGCTGAAAAATTCATTTGGCACTCTTTTCAAAGATGCGATGAGCGGTGATTTTCAAAAGGTCACCCAAGACTTGAATAAGATGCCGAATTATCTTCGTCCTCTTGGCGACCAACTTGTACGACTTACCCCAAAACTGAAAGATTTGGGCAATCAGTTTACTGCTACATTTACCGCTGGAATGGGCGATCAAATAGAAAAGATTGCAGATACCTATTTTCCGGCAATGTATAACGGTGGGACTCGTGTCTCTCAATCGTTTAAAAATATCAAGGATGAGTTTGTTGGATTTTTATTACAAGCTCAAACCATTCAGGACACAAACGAATTATTCTCTAATACGGCTAGAACTCTTAATGCTGTTGCTCGTACAGTAGCTCCGATTTCACAAGCATTTCGCGATATCGGTATTGTCGGTACTGAATTCATTAAAGATTTGGCTGAGCGATATCTTCCAAGCATTGCACAGGGTTTTGCCGATTGGGCTGCGCGTGCTCGCGAAACCGGGCAAATGCGAGAATGGATGGATCGTTCTGTTATCGCGGTTAAAGAACTGTGGATCGGAACAAAGAATGTAGTTCAAGCCGTTTGGCAATTACTGACTCTGTTCAAGACCGGGACTGGCGATAACTTTTTGAAGAACTTCGCCGACGATATGAAGAGGTTTAACGAAGCAGTTCATCGTTCAGCGGCTAGTGGTGTGTTGCATGATATTGCTGAATCTGTTAAAGGTGTCGGAACAGACAATATCAAACAACTTACAAATGCTCTTAAAGAAATGGCTCCCGCTTTTGGCAAAGTAGTAGAATTTCTTGCTCAATTTGTTGGGGCGTTAAGCGGGTCACTTATTCCGGCATTAACACTGGCTTCTCACGTTCTCAATGTATTTTTTGCAATTATCAATGCAACGGGTGGTGGGGCTGTACTTGGTACAATTCTTGGTATTGTCGGAGCATTTAAACTTGTCAAACTTGCTTTAGGCCCAATTGGAGATGCTGTAAGAATAGCCGTTGGTGCGTTTAATTTTTTCAGGGGCATTGATGGAATAGTTGTCAGTGCTGCCGCTGCACTCGAAAGACTGGGAACTGTAGGGCAAGCTGCGTCTGCAAAACTAATGCTTGCCGGTGATGCTGTGGCGGCATTCGCCAGTAAGATTGCTTTGATTGCTCTTGTTATTGGTGGTGCAATTTTAGCCTTTTCTCAATATGATGATGCTATTGCTCAGTCCAAACAAGCGCAAGAACAATATAGTCGTAGTCTTGTTGAGTTCCAAGGCAGTATTAAAGAGGCTATTTCTGCTGATACTATCAATTCAGGGGAAAACATTTTTACTGCCATTAAAGCCCAACTCAGTTTAATGGAACAGGAGCTAGATCAGACCGCAAATAATCTGCCGTCTTGGTGGGATCACGTTGTTGGGTTCTTTAAAACTGCTGGTGGCTTATCCGAAAAGGATCAAAATAGTCCTCTTCTTGAGTGGTTCCATGATCCAAAAGATATCAATGCATGGCAGGATCGTGCGGCCAAAGCAAAAGCTGCCAGAGAAGAAATTACAAAGCTTGGGCTTTCAACTGGTGAACTTGCACATATTGTTCAAGGGTCTGATGCAGATTTTAACAAATTTACCGACAGTCTGAAACAACAGGGCGAGGGTGGTAAAGCTCTTGCTGAAATGCTAGAGACACTTCGTAATAAATACAAAGAGGCAGAAGAACAGGCCAAAGCTACAACGGATTCTACCAAGAAAACTACTGTCGCGATGACAGAGGCCCAAGCGGCGGCAGCGGCTTATGGCGAAGGCGCACATACTCTTGCTCAAGCACTCGCTCATATTCAAATCGAAGCCGATCAGGCCAACGATGCAATTACAGGTAGTTCTGATACTTACCGCAAGTTCTTGAAGACACTTGAGGAGAAAAAAGCCGCACCGGCTCTTATTGATACGGTTAAACAACTTCGCCAACAGTTCGAAAATGGTGGCGCTCAGGTCAAATCGTTCGCAGATGCTATTGACAAACTACATGATTCGATGGCATCTGCTGATGATAAAGCAACAACGTTTATTGAGTCACTGAAAAAACTTGGCAAGGTTCCTGATGATTCAGCCTTGTCAAAATATAACGAAGACATTGATAACGCTATCGGCCCAATGTCCAAGCTTGTCGATATGCTGGATACGACAGGAAATGCGCTTGTTCAACAAAGCGGCAAGCTTGATCTTAGTTCTAAGAATGGTCGTACACTTTCAGCTACATTAGAACAGTTACGTCAAGATAATGTTGCTTTGGTTGAGTCCGGTCGTGCTTCGCCGGAAGAGGCATTTGCTCACACGACAGAAGCCATAAAGCGACTGTTGACTCAGTTCGGAATTGTTGATCCCAATATTCAACAGAAGATTATCGATACTTACTTCCCCAAAGATGCGATGGTAAACGCTATTAAAGCGCAAGATCCGCAAGAAGCATTGAAAGCTATAATTAAAGACCCTGTAAAGCTTCAAGTTGAACTGGCTCTACTTACACAGTCTCAAGATATCATTAATAATCTTCTTGGTCCTGACGGTAAACTTCATATTCCAAGTGTTATAGATGTTGTGCCGCAACAATATTGGTGGCCTCCTGGGACTCCGAATGCACCACACCCGAATGCCCCACCACCACCAGCAGGAGGGCCACAACCACCACCAGCGGGGCAATTACCACCGGGGCCGCTCAAAGTTCCGGCGCGCGGAGAAGATATACCAGGATTAATCGGACCAGCAGCAACACAATTCGCTCGTTTACAAAATCTTTCGGATCAGCAAATAACCGATTTGTTGGCAAAGCATCCTGATTTACAAGCTACCTTACAGCCATATATCGACAAAGCCCATGAGCAGGGAATAAGTCTTTCCCAAGCTTTTGCCGCCGGTATCATGTCCGGTAATGATGATGTCAAAAAGGCTATCATTGCTCTGGCGCAAACTGCCGGTGATGGTTTAGGTTCATCGCCAGCAAAATACGGTCCTCTGAGCGGGACCGGCTGGACGTATTATCGTGGTCAGAGCTTCACAACGGATTGGGCCGGTGGCATTAACTCCGGTGCCGGTATCGTCAAAAACGCGGCAAAAGACGTTGCTTATGGTGCCGTCACCGGAATGAAAGACAAGTCAACTGATGCTTTCAAACAACTATCTGATATAGGTAGTCTTATCGGTCATATAGTTGACTTCGCAAAACAGATGACCTCAACTTTTATCGAAGCCGGTAAAGCTTTAAATCTTCTTTCAGGTGGAAAGATTTTCCCGAAGCGTTATGTTCCTGATCCTTTACGATTGCCGCCAAATAGTAGGGTACTTCCTTGGTCGCCTGGCGGTTGGAATCCGCAAGGTGGGGGCGCTCCCGGTGGAGGGGGTGGTGGTGCAAACCTTTACCAGGACTCCGCTGGCAATTGGCACTCTCGCGATCCCTGGTGGGAAGGGGTCATACAAGCTGAATGGTAGGCTCAATCCACAGGAAAATCCTACTCATTTCGGTCTATTTCAATTCGCACAAAGCACTTGGGATTCTATCGCAAAATCCATTGCGCCAGAATGGGTTGGCAAGAATCCTGGCACTGCACCCGCCGAAGTCCAAGCGCGAATGGCTCAAGAAAACTATAACCGGAATAGGGGTAATCTTTACGGTCAGTGGGCTAATCCCTATGTGGCTGCACACCCTGGCGGGACTACTGGCCTCATCTATTCAGCAGCAATGGCTGGGGCTTACCCGCCAACGGGTGTTCCTGGGCAACCCGGTGAAGATGCACGTACTTTTGCTCATAACGTAATGATGCCGTTTTGGACAAAGTTGGGATTTCAAGTTGGCGACCATGCCGCAGACCAATTTGGCGAACATCAACATGGCGCGATTGACGTTATGGTTAATTCTATTGAAGAAGGCAATAAAGTATTAGCGCAAGCACTTAGAGATCCAAATGTCTATGGAGCCATTTTTAATAGGCAAGTATATGGATACGAACATGGGGCTGCTGGAAGACCTTATACTGGTGATAACCCTCATCTCGATCACGTTCACATTTTTTATCAGCCTGGTAGAACTGGCAATATTGTTCCGTTGGGTTCAATTCCTTTGCCCGCTGCACCCGCTGGACCGCCCCCCCCTCCTCCACCGGCACCGGCACCACCACCACCACCAGGCGCACCAACAACTAATCCAAAAGCAAGGCCAGGCGCTCCAAATGGAATGGAATTACTAACTGGGCCTGACGGGAAGATGCATTGGTATAATACACAAGGCATAGAAGTTTATGGGCCAGCAGAGGCGAAACATGGACAGCCTGTTGCACCACCACCAGCAGGAGCGCCACCACCACCAGCAGGAGCGCCACCTGCACCGCCCAAACCACCGGCAACTGGACCGCGTACGGGATTACCAAAAGAACTGAATGTTGTTGGTTGGATTGATAGTAACGGTGACGTCTGGGATGCAATTACAGGTGGTAATAAAATAGGAACATGGGGTGGAACTGGTCCGCATGGTGAAGGGGCTTTTACTCCACTTGGAGGCGCACCACCCGCTGCACCACCAGCAGCAGCAGGGCCAGCAGCGCCAGACGGTTCGGCAAACGATCCACTTCATGTTACTACGCCAGATACAGGGCAACTTGGGAATTTAGATACCCAGACACAAGTTCAACAGGCTTTGCAAGATATCGGTGTTCCGCGATCTATCAGCAGTCAAGCGGATGCTGTAACGGCTCTTCAAGCTATCGACGCTGAAATAACCCGGCAGAACGAACTGCAAACGCCGCAAGGCAAAATGATGGCTGATCAACTAAGCCAAGTTCATTCTGCTATTCAAGAGCAGTGGGGGTTGAAAGAAGCGCCGTCTGGTCTGGATACCTTTGCCTCCATCGCTAGTGGGGTCGGTGGTATCGCAAGCGATGTTATTGGAGATTTCCAATCATTCGTGGAAGTGATTGGCGCAACAAAGAACATTGCTGACACTCTTGTTCGTGGTCCCGCCAGCACTGAGGATGTTATTGGGATTATTCAAAACTTCCAAAAATACCTTGAGTTTGCAGCAAAGATCGCTAACACGGTCGGAGACATCGCCGGTCAGATCGGTGGGATTATGTCTGCTGCCGGTGGGGCAAGCGGTATGCCGGGAGCCGGTTCAGCAGGAGCCGCACTGCAAGCCGTACAGGCTATTGCTCAGGTGATAGCCGGGGTGATCCAGGGAATCAATGCTGCAATCAGTATTGGGATTGAATCCTGGCATATTTTCGGATCGTATTTTGGGCAATTCTTGGGATTCTTGGCCGGTGGGCCAGCAGGACTTATGGGCAATGTGAAGTTCCTTTTAGATCAGAATACAGGTCAATTGATTTCTTATTCAACAGACAATCCTCTGAAAAGAAATGCTTTGCCGGTGCCAGGCCAAGTTCTCAATCCACAAGCTAACAATCAAACCATTGGTCAGCTAAACTACTATGCAGGACCGGGGCAAGACCCGCGAGACAGTACACGACAGATGATGTACCAGGTTAAGACTTCTCAGATGAATACGGTGACGGCACAATGACCGGGGGCATTCCAGGTGTTATCTATAACCTGATTTCAGGACAGTACCAAATTGGGAATATGGTATTCGGTAAAGGAACGACAGTTCGGGTTGAGACATTTGATATCAAACCGTATGACATCAACGCTCAGGATTATCAGGTCACTCGCTCTGATGAAACTCGATTTGGCTGGGATTCTCATAAACCGACCACAATTGAGATAACTTTTAATGTACTTATCAATCGACTATTGCATCCCTATGAAGATTACATTCCTAACTTTTGGGATGAGATGCCAACGGTTGCTGATTTTCAAAAGGTATGGCGTTCTGATAATATCAGAAATCAATGGGGTCAATTAGAGCCGTTGTATTGCTGTGGTACGGATGGCATCACCCGTGCAATCTATGGTCGGCCAGGACAATTCACCTATGCTAAAAAGACAGACTACACTGAGGCGATTCAGTGCGTAGCAGAGTTTCGACGTTCTGATGCATTTGGCTATTCTGTTAAAGAAACCGGAATTGCTATGACCCAGGCAATTCCTGATGTCGTTATTAATGGTACTCAGGGCGATGGACCGTCGTGGTTCCGAATTTTAGTAGTAGGCCCATGCACTAATCCTTCATTTACTTTCACAGGTTTATATCTTAATGGCGTGATACAATCGACTCCGTTAACAATTACAGTTGACCATACTTTAGCTGCCGGTGAAATTGTTGAACTTAATTCTTATCCTTGGGGGCCACGACGGTGTGTCTCTTCTACCGGGTTGAATCTTACAACCTCACTATCTGGCGATACGCCATATCTTGATCGGTTACGTTTTGGCCATGATGCAGATTTAGAGGTTTTATTTACGGCTGCCTCAATGACATCTGCTACTGATGCAGTTTTACTTTTCCGTGACGCATATCAGATAGTAGGTTGATATGATAACAGACCGTATGCGCTTCACAGTTTTGCAAGCCAACACTGATGTAATTCTTTCTCGTGACTTGGTTGTCA